>ERZ780208.226-NODE-226-length-63447-cov-5.855486_pt1 | contig 63447 bp, 47 predicted proteins | sample MGYA00511167_ERZ780208 | MGnify/ENA primary metagenome ERZ780208 (study PRJEB29588, sample SAMEA2159202) | human gut metagenome | biome: human gut; feature: human-associated habitat; material: faeces | place: Denmark | collected 2008/2010 ...
TTAAATATGGTCAATTGAGGACAATCTCAACCAGCCCATTAACTGAATATCCCTACTTAAAAGGTCTCTTACGAGACTTTTGTTTAATCTACAGTGAGACATATTTGGATTAGCATAGCATCGTTTTCATTTTTTTCACTACATTTGCACAATTCCAAGAAGAAAAATGAAAGAGCCAGGCTATGTATATATACTTACCAATCCGAGTTTTCGCGAGGATTGGGTGAAGATTGGGAAAAGCTCCCGTCCTGTCAACATCCGTTCAAAAGAACTTGACAACACTGCCGTTCCTCTCCCTTTTGAAATTTTTGCCACCATTCAAACGGTAAAGTATGACAAGGTTGAGAAGTTGGTTCACAAAACCATAGATCGCCTTACTGACTTGCGAATCCGCCAGAATCGTGAGTTCTTCAATGTCGCTCCTCAAATTGCACTTGATATTTTCAAGGACATAGCCCAAACCATTGATGACGCCATCGTTACCGAATACAGAGACAATAAACCTTTCAAACAGTATTCCATGAACGATGAAGACAATGACAACACCCACGACGAAGAAGGCGAAACTATACCATCTCCCGAACCGCCCAAGCCGCCCAAAAAAGGACGATTCAAATTCAGCATGGTCGGCATTAAGGTCGGCGAGATTCTTACTTTTATTCCAACCGGGATAAAAGTCAAGGTTTCTGGCGATGATTCCATCGAATATGAAGGTAGGATTTATAAGCTTTCGCCATTCGTAGGCACTTTTATGCCTGAAGATAAGCGCAATGAATCGGGGGCTTATCAAGGCGCCAAGTATTTCTTGTATAACGGTAAAATTCTTAACGACATACGGCAGGAGATGGAAAGGGAAGGCCACGGAATCCTTGAGAAATAGGGCCCGCAGAACACTCCAAATCTTCGCCTGATATAATAGTGATTTTGGCAAATCGGCTCAAACCGGGGCCGAATAAGTCATTTTACGGCTCAAGATGAGCCGTAAAACCATTTATTTTCGCTAAATTTGAGCCGTAAAACCAAAACGATCATGACTCCGGATGTAGAAATGCTCCAATACCTACACTATCATCCTGATAGTGCAAAGGCTGAAATAAAGGCCGGTATGAGCCTTGAAATGAGCGACGCTACCATAAAGCGGGTGCTCTCCAAAGCCGTAAAAGATGGCATGGTGCTCGTGATAGGGAAAGGCCGTGCCACCAAATACCGTCTCACTCCTCAGGCATATGTAACAATGGATCTAAATCTTGACACCTATTTCGATAAGGATGTTGACGAACGTGAGGTTCAGGAGGGCTTCAACTTTGAATTAATTAATGATATACTGCCGAAGGTGGAGCTTTTCGCCCCCGAAGAACTCAACATATTAAACAGTGCTCAGGAACAATTCAGGCAGCATTTGTCTGAGATGAATGACACCGAATATCGTAAGGAGATGGAACGGCTCGGCATAGACCTTTCCTGGAAATCATCGCAGATAGAAGGGAATACATACTCTCTATTGGAGACAGAGAGGCTTCTTCGAGAAAAAGAGACAGCAAGCGGCAAGACTAAGGATGAGGCAATTATGTTGCTGAATCACAAAGATGCACTTGATTTTATTCTCGATGTACCCGACTATTTGCAACCCCTTAAGGTAAACAGAATTGAAGATATCCATTCAATTCTCACAAAAGAATTGGGAGTGGAACGGAATATTCGGCATCGAAGGGTCGGCATCACCGGCACCAATTACCGGCCGCTCGACAATGAGTTTCAGATAAGAGAAGCATTGGAGGATAGTGTTCGCCTAATCAATAGCAAATCCGTTGTGTTCGACAAAGCATTACTTGCTTTGGTTCTCTTGAGTTACATTCAAGCATTTACAGACGGCAACAAACGGACTGCCCGTATCGTAAGCAACGGCATATTAATTGCTAACGGCTACTGCCCGATATCCTTCCGAACGGTAGATTCCATAGATTATAAAAAAGCGATGCTTCTGTTTTACGAGCAGAACAATATCGCAGCTTTCAAACGGATCTTCATAGACCAGTTCCTGTTTGCCGTTAAGACTTATTTCTAAGGTTTAAGGGAGACGAGTAGTTCTTCAAGAAATGATTCACCGATTTTGCACTTGCCACTCGACTCTACATACAACGGGCAAATCTCCTTCCGAGAATCGAGTTCTTCAAAAAGATTTACTATTTTTGCATTTGACACTTGGTTCCACCATCAAAACAGCTGACAGATTGTCAAACCAAACGAAACGTAACGCCTTATGAAGAAAGTATTTATATGTTTGCTGTCGTTTACCTTCATTAATCTTTTATATGGATACACCGACAAGCAATCGACGCCCGTCTCAAAATCCGTCTTATGCGAGACAGATAATATTGAAATATTAAGGCAAGTAGTGGACCCCGCAAAAGACGAATATGATATTGACGTAGTCGCTCTTTGGTTGCGGGATAAAAACACCGGCAAAGAGACCAAGCTGCTTCAAACAACGCGTCCCGATTGGCGTTATTGGCATATGAGTGACAGCAAAAATTTTTATCCGGTATCGTATGATTCGCTTTTTGTTGCTTCAAGAGCTTATATCTACAATAGTGATCCGTTGCAGATTATTGTAGAAGGTAGCCCTGACTTTCGCAACGAGTTCTCATACTTCATTGATATCGCGAACAAAAAAGCCCGGCAAATTCCGGCGGATGGTGGATATATGGGTAGTACCGAAGAAGGATATATGGTCTTCAGGTCTTACCGATATGTTTCCGATCCGGACATTGCAGGGAGGTACACGCTTCTGCAAGTTTTTGATGAAAACGGGGCATTGGTAGATAGCCTCGATTTAGAGCATATAATCTTGCAGAAATATCGCGATAACGAGATGTAAAAAACTACCATCCTTTCGATTGGCCGATTTATCGCCTCTTAGATATCGTTATGGCTTATATGCGTTATGGCTATCCCTCCCAAAGCGGTAAATTTGCGGGGTCAAACAGAAGCAAGTACCGACATCGACAATTTCTCAAAAGGCAATATTTCACAAAGGCTGTGATTTACGGCTTTAACCCGATGCATTCAAAACAAAAAGCGACATGAAATTCCGTGCGGATTTCATATCGCTTTGTTTTTCTATGTTTTGTTCCGATGTTTTATCGAGGTCAATATTCATCCTCGTTGAAGAAGAAGTCGTCGTTGCTGGGGTAATCGGGCCAGATGTCTTCGATGCTTTCGTAAGTCTCGCCTTCGTCTTCAATCTCTTGTAGGTTTTCAATTACTTCCATCGGGGCGCCGGAGCGTGTTGCGTAGTCTATGAGCTCGTCCTTGGTCGCGGGCCAAGGGGCGTCTTCAAGTTTGGTCGCGAGTTCAAGTGTCCAATACATAGCGTGTTATATATGCTTTGATTTGGTTGTGTGTGTAAATGTGTTTTGCGTTTCGGCGGTTGTGCGTGACGCGTTGCCGTCAAAAGGAGTGCAAAGATACATTATTTGCTTGAATTATCACTCTTGTTCCCAAAAAATTTCTTCGCATTCGGCAACAATGTTCAGATGTCGGGCAATCACGAAGAGATAATCGCTGAGCCGATTGATAAACTTGAGTGCCTCGGGAGCGATTTTTTCGTCACCGAGTGCATGGTCTAAGCGCAGCATGTCGCGTTCGGCGCGGCGAGCCACCGTGCGTGCGACGTGTGCCTGGGCCGCAGCCGTTGTTCCGCCGGGCAGTATGAAGCGGTTGTGGCGCGGCAGGGCTGTGTCTACTTCGTCTATGAGTGCCTCGAGTTGTGCTACATCGTCAGCCGTAATTGCTCGCGGCTGCCATTTGCTGTCTTCTTCGGTAGCCAGTTGGCATCCGAGGTCAAAGAGTCTGTTTTGCAGCCAATGCAGTGTTTTGCGGTCGGCTTCGGGGATGTCATACGATGCCAATAGTCCGAGGTGGCTGTTGACTTCGTCCACGGTGCCGTAAGCTTCGAGGCGTGGATGCGTTTTGCTGACGCGAGTACCGCCCACCAGAGAGGTGGTGCCTGCATCGCCGGTACGTGTGTATATCTTCATATTGCAGGGTGTCTTTATGGTGTTTATGTGGCGCGGATGCCGTTCCCCCGGTGGGAAGCGGCATCCGTGTCGTTGTCTTGTGGAAGAGGCTTATTTGGCTTTCGCAAGCACTTTACGATTGATTTTAACCGGGAAGCGCTTGTGCAGTTTCTTGACCCATTCTTTTTCGAGTAATGCCTGATAGTCGGTGGTGACTTGTCCGCGAACATCGAAGGCATCTTCGGGCTGATCTATGATTCGGCCTCGATACGCATAGTAGCTTTGCCAACGCATCTTCTGGTTTTCGGGTTTTGGGCCGTCAAAAGCCAGATAGTCGGTGATGGCGTTGTCGCCCTTGGCTGCAAGGACGCGTTCCACCTTGGCGTCACGGCCAAAGCGTTTGTCTATCATCTTAACCAAAGCCTCGCGTGTGAAGGTGGCGCCGGCGGCGTCAAGGCTGTCGGTGAATGCTTTGACTTCGGTCTGTACGCTGTCGTTGGTTGCAAAGATGATGTAGCCTTTGAACTTGGGAGCCTTCCATGTGTAGTCGGCACGATGTTCCGCAAAGTATTTTTCGAGTCCGGTGGTATCCTTGGCGGCACGTTCCCATACCTCCTGATTGGAGATGTTGTACAGCAGGATGCCATCGCGGTATTCATTGTAGATATTGCGGTAATCGGGGTCTATGTTTACCAAATCCTTGCGGTAAATCTCTGCAACTTTGTCACGCATGACGCGGTTGGTTGTATTGCGCAGCATCGTCATGGCGTCGTCCACTTCCATAGACGCGGTGACGGGCATGGCCGGCATCACGGATGCTATGGTATATTTTTTGTCGGCCACGGTGTATACGGGGATGGTGGAGGCTTTGAGTGCCTCTATGGCTGTCGAGTCGTAGCGGCCGCATTCTTCAATGATTTGGCGGACTTTTGCCAGGCCGTCGTCCGACACCTGTCCCTTGTATTGTTGTACCAAGGCATCGAGACGGCGTTGTGCAGGCAGTTGTCCGCGTTCGTCGCCGTTGATTTGCTGCTCAAGCGATTGGCGCATATCTTCGAATGATGCCACGGGGCGTGCGCCGGTTTTGTGGATGATGTGGTATCCGTAGGCTGTGGCTACCGGGCGCGAAATCTCGCCCACTTGCATGGCGAAGGACGCCGAGTCGAAGGGGGCGACCATCATCCCCGAGCTGAACCATCCGAGCTTGCCGCCCTGCTTGGCGCTCCCCGGGTCTTCGCTTTCGCGGCGTGCAACGTCCTCAAAGTCCACTCCGGGTTGTGTCACCACGTTGTATATCGAGTCTATTGCCACGCGTGCATGTTCGGCCTCTTCGGGGGTCTTACCGTGCGTGAGCTTGAGAATGTGCTCGGCTTCAACCTCGCCGGGATTGGGTTTGATTTCGTCCACGCGTATGATGTGGAGGCCGAAGCCCGAATTGATTACAGGCGAGATACCACCCAACGGGGTGTCATAGGACGCCTTTTCGAAGGGCCAGGGGAAGCGGCCGGGCAGTACCCAGCCCATGCGTCCGCCGCGAGTGGCACTGGCACGATCTATGGATGCAGCGGCTGCGTCCTCAAAGGTGGTGGTGCCGGACAGGATGGCATTGCGTATCGAGTCGGCGTGGGCCATAGCAGCCTCCGTCGAGGTGGTGCCATCGGAGGGCGGCAGCATGATATGGCTGACATAGCGCAGCTCGCGTGCATGGTCGTAAGCTTCGTGCAGCAGCGAGTCGTAGACGGTGGAGTCCACCATACGCGCCTGAGCCAGCTCGGCGGCATATCCCTCGAATTCGTTGCGGAACGAGGCCGTGGTATCCATGCCGGCAGCTACGGCGGCGCCAGCCACTTTCAACTTGTAGTTGACAAACATGTCCACATATTCGTCAAGTGTCTGAGGTTGCAATTGCTGTGAGTTGTTCTTGTTGTAAAGATACTCGAACTCGCTCAAGCGCACTGGCACCTTGTTGATTGTCATCAATACCGGATCGGATGCTGCGGCAGCCGTTATGGCCATAGCAGTAACCGCGATGGCGGCTGATAGATGGAGTTTTTTCATTTATAGAAATTTTAGGCGTTCGGTTTTATAGCTATTGTATAACGCAGAAGCATGCTTTTTATTGTTCCCGGCGTGCGCAAAAGTGCACAGCGGACGCACAATTGCCGCATCACCGCGCGGACGAGCTGTAATTGGGGGCTTCGCTGGTGATGGAGACGTCGTGCGGATGGCTTTCGTTGACACCGGCGGCGGTGATGCGCGTGAAGCGTGCCTGATGCAGTGCCTCGATGTCTTTGGCTCCGCAATAGCCCATGCCGGCACGCAGCCCGCCAATCATCTGGTATACGACCTCGTAGAGCGAGCCTTTGTACGGGACACGTGCGGCTATGCCTTCGGGCACAAGTTTCTTGGCATCCGTTTCCGAGCCTTGGAAGTAGCGGTCCTTGCTGCCACGCTCCATGGCTTCGAGCGACCCCATGCCGCGGTACGACTTGTACTTGCGGCCGTTGAAGATGATGGTGTCGCCGGGAGACTCCTCTACGCCGGCCAGCATTCCGCCAAGCATCACCGAATTGCCGCCGGCAGCCAGAGCCTTGACAATGTCGCCGCTGTATCGTATGCCGCCATCGGCAATTAAGGGTATGTTGTACTCCTTGAGGGCCGTGGACACATCGTAGACTGCGCTGAGCTGTGGCACGCCCACTCCGGCAATGATTCGCGTGGTGCATATCGACCCCGGACCTATGCCGACCTTGACGCCGTCGGCGCCGTTGTCGGCCAGGAAGCGAGCGGCCTCGCCGGTGGCTATATTGCCCACGACGACATCCACGCGGTCGCCGAAGGCGTCCTTGACCGAATGCAGGGTGTCAATGACGCCTCGGCTGTGCCCGTGCGCCGTATCGATGACCAGAGCATCCACTCCGGCATCCACCAGTGCCGAGGCGCGTTCGAGGCTGTCAGCAGTGACGCCTATACCGGCGGCCACGCGCAAACGTCCCAGGGCGTCTTTACATGCATTGGGTTTGTCTTTGGCCTTGGTAATGTCCTTATAAGTCACCAAGCCTACTAAGCGTCCTTCGGCATCCACCACTGGGAGCTTCTCAATTTTCGGGCGGCGTCTTCGAGCGTTGTGCCGGGGGCTGTGGTTACGAGCCGTTCCGAAGTCATTACGGCCTTGATGGGACGGCGTAGGTCGCTCTCGAAACGCAGGTCGCGATTGGTCACTATGCCTACCAAAATTCCTCCGGCATCCACTACCGGAATGCCTCCTATGTGATATTCGGCCATCAGCGTCAAGGCGTCTCCCACGGTCTTGTCCGGAGCTATAGTCACCGGGTCGTAAATCATGCCGTTTTCGGCACGCTTGACCATGTGTACCTGGCGTGCCTGTTCGGCGATACCCATGTTCTTGTGTATGACGCCTATGCCACCTTCGCGTGCAATGGCAATGGCCATGGACGCTTCGGTGACAGTGTCCATAGCGGCAGAAACCACGGGAATGTTCAGGGTGATGTTGCGAGAAAAACGAGTCAGTAAGCTGACGTCACGCGGTAATACTTCCGAATATGCCGGCACAAGCAGCACATCGTCAAAGGTAAGGCCGTCCATGAGGACGCGGTCGGCAATAAATGACATAGCGGTATTGTTGCTGAAGGGGTTAGTATTTATTGCCCACAAAGGTAACACTTTTCGCCCGATTGCGCAAATACCCCCACCGCCGCATCGCCGAGCAAAGTACGACGGCCTATTTTCTCTTGTCGTATTTCGGCGGTTCGAGGTAGTATACGCTTTCGCCGTGTTCGTCGTATTGCGAATTGTGTCCTACCACCCTAATCTCATACGGCTTATCGTGGGAATATATATTCTGAGGTAGTTCTACTTGCAATAGGTAGCAGGTGTCATTTCCGGCGCTGTTGCCTTTGTCTATCATTGTAAGCGGTTGGACGGAGTATATTTCCAACGGTTCCCCGTCTACATACACGTCAAAAGACATATATTGAGGGTCTACCGTAACGACGGAGTTCTTCTCGGCGTCAGCCTTGTCTACAAAGTTTTGATAGGCGATGACCTTTGTGACGCTCATCGGGCGCGTATAGATGAGCATTTCTCGTCTGCCGCCATATTCCAAAAATGCGGTCGTACCGTACAACTCCAGCTTGCCGTATCGAATGTTTAGCGTGATGTCACGGTCTGCGATGACGTTCCATGCCCAAAATTCGAGTTTCATGTCCTCGGGTGCCACTTGCAGCATTCGTGGATATTCGTTGACACGCATGGCGGCAATAGCGGCATATTTCCCCTTGGGGATACTGTCAAGGCTGTAATGACCCTGAGTATCGCTTGCTGTTTCGTAGGCTTCTGTAAAATCGGGGTTATATATAAGAACTGTGCAGGAGTCAACGGGGCTGCCGTTGTAGTCAGTGACCGTACCGGAGATTTTGACCGTGTCCGTTGCAAAAGCGGCAAGCGAAAATACACAAGCGCATATAGCACTCAAAAATTCTTTCTTTTTCACAATGCAATTATGATTATTTGTAGCCTCTAAGGCAGTATTGCGGTCTTAGTTTTTGGCGGGAGTGATGGCGTAGCCGATTTTATCAAAGGCTTTGGTATAGTCCTGCGGGGTGGACTTACGGCTGTCGTAGACTATGGTCACGGTTTGGTCTTCGAGGTTGGTGGTGATGTGCTTTGTTCCTTTGACAAAACGGATGTTTTGCTTGATACGGTTTTCGCAGCTCGAGCAGTGCATCTGCGGGTCGGTGGTCACTACCAGGGTGTCTATGGGGTTGACTTTGGCCGGCTTGGCGGCCTGTTCGGGTTTTGCGGCTACCGAATCGGTGGCGTTGTTTACGGTCGGGGCTGCAGTGGCAGCGACAGCAGCCAATAATGCAGCGCCTAAAAGCATGGATTTCATTTCGATATGTGTTTATTGTTGTATTGTATTCTATGTATATATGATGGCCGTGCTCAGAATTTTTCGAGTTTGAAGCGTATGCCGATGTATGCCATTGCGCCGTCCGTGGGTCCCCAAACTTGCGTGGCATCGAAGCCGGGATTCCAAGGATTTGACGCTCCGATTATGGGGTCTTTCATCTTGTAGTTGGTGAGATTTTCACCGCCGATGTAGAGGTCAAACAGGCGAAATTCGCGAGTGATTTGAGCCTGGAGATTGAAGTACGTCGGGTATTCCGAGCGGTCATACAATTCGCCTCGACCATTGAGCTGTCCGGTGACATCGAAGTGCCAGATGTTCATCGGCGTTTTGTACGACAGCGTCAGCAGTCCTTTGTAGCGCGATGTCAGCGGACGCAGACGCAGCTCGCCGTTGTATGTCGTGCGTGCATCGTTGAGGCGGAAGGCGGCGGTGGCGCTGAAGTCCTCGATGAACGGATATGTGGCATCTATCTGTGCCGTATGGCTGCGGCTGGTGCCGTCCAAATTGCTGAAATATATACTATTGTGTCCCATAGCTCCGTCTACGTCTATGACCATCTGGTCGGAGAAGCGCGTGTAGTAGTATTCGGCATTTAGCTCGAGATTTTTCCCGGCAACGGGGACATTGAGCGAGGCGGACAGACCGTAATTCCACGCTTTTTCCTGTCTGAAACTGTCCGCGAAGTAGAAGGTGCGCCCGCAAGCCAGCAACGGCGTATTCTCGGCCAAGGCGTGCGGCGTGCGGTAGCCTTTGCCTACGGCGGCACGCATCGTCAATACCTTTGTAGGCGTATACTTGATGTGCAGTCGCGGCGTGACAAAGCTGCCGTATACCGATGAGTGGTCCCAACGTATGCCGGGCATCACTGTCCAACGGTCGCCGTCCTTGAAGGTGTACTGGGCGTACACCCCTGCGGTGGTCTCGGTCGGGGTCTGCCCCATGGTCAAGTCGGACGAATGTTCCTCTTTGAAGTAATCGTGATTGAGACTCGCGCCGACGCTAATGTTATGAGCCGGGGTGATATCACTCTCGAAAAGCAGTTGTGCATAGCCGTTTTTCTGGGTGACATCGTAATCGGTTGTCCCGAAGGCGTTGGACGCATCGTGCCACGAGCCGTGCAACATCAACGCCAGACTGCTGTTGGACGCATCTTGGAACATATAGGCGTTTTTCCACTGAGCTTCATAGCGGTTGGTGGTGACGCTGACGCCGTAATACGGGATAGAGGCGTCCGTATGGCCGTGGCGGCTCATACCGCTTGTGCGCTCGTCGCGCAGTACGCGTACGCTCAGTTGCGATATCCAACTGTCCGAGACGTATGCCCAGCGATTCATGGCGTTGTACTGACGTATGCGCGGCATATCCATGAATCCGTCGCCGTTGCCGTCATGCTCGCGTTGGCGATTCTCGAAGTGCAGCAACAGGGAGGCGGACAGTTTGTCATTGAGGTGGATGCTGCCGTCGACATTGGCTTCGACCTTCAACTGCGAGTCAAAATACGCATTGGCACGCACCCCGTCGGTACCCTGCGGCTTAAGGAATTCGACATTAATCTGTCCGGTAATGCTCTCGTATCCGTTTTTGACACTCGCCGCACCTTTGGAGACCTGTATTGACTGCATCCACGGCCCGGGCACATATCCGAGACTATATGGTATGGACGCGCCGCGCAGGTTGGGAATATTTTCGATGAGCATCTGGACATAAGTTCCACTGAGTCCTAACAACTTGATTTGCTTGGCGCCGGTGGCGGCGTCCGAGTAGCTGACATCTACCGAGGGATTGGAGATAAACGACTCGCTGAGGTTACAGCAAGCGGCGCGGCGCAATTGCCCTAAGCCGATGATATCCGTATTGGTGGTGCGCACACGCGACTTTACGCCTTGACCGGCGCTGACAACGACGCCGTGCAGCATTGTCACGCTGTCCGTATCCGCCACCTCGGCGCCCATGGCTGTCGCCATAGTGGATGCGGCCGCCGCCATAGTCATGTATCGTAATATCATCTTCATGTCGTTCAGTTACTTGTAGCTTTACGAGGACAATAACTGCCCCTAATTCTCGGCCGCAAAATTAGACAAAAAGCATAATACGAACAATACTAAATTTCAGGTATATCAGCGCATGTGCCGGCGATGGCGACACGTGACCACATATCGCAGCCACGGACAACGGAGCATCCACAGTACGCGGCGATGACGCCGACTGTGCAACGGCGTGTGTCGCGCCAAGCGAACGATATCGCGCAGTGGCTCGTAATCTTGCGGTATCCATACTCCGCGTCCTATAAGGTACAGGTGCATCAGCCCGAGACCCCAGCGCACCAAGGCGACTCGAGGCATCGAGGGCACTGCCGACACGGCCCTCCAAACACGTGCAATGCCTTCGGGCGTTACCCTGGACATTGACGACAATGTCCAGGGGCGCTGACGATACTCGTAGGCGACAACATCGGGGAGCAGCACCACCGCGCCCGTGGCGGCCGAGGCGAGCAGCAACTGCAACATCGCGTCTTCGGCATTGGTCATCGACGGATGCGTGTCCCAATCGATACGACCGAAGAGGCTTCGCCGAACCACCATGCCATGCGTAAAATTCGGAATGTCATTGTTCAGCATTCGTTCTAACGCCTCAGCCGGTGTCAGCCGCAAGACCGGCCCGGACGATGTTTTTTCGTAGGACTTGCCCTCGGCCACAGCCTCGGCGTCCATATACAAAGCAGGTGCATTCGCCTCCGCCGTATACTTTGCCACGTTGGCGATAACCATGTCTATATCAGGCGAAAGGCGTGCGGCCATCTGCGACAACGACTGCCGCGGAATTGTGTCATCGGCATCGACAATCATCACCCGGTCGACCTGCGCAGGCAAAGCCGCGATAGCCGCCGCGCGTGCCGCCGCCTGTCCGCCATGAGTCAGCTTCAGTAGCTGTACCCTTCCGTCCGCCGACGCATAGCGCTGCGCAATAGCCGCCGTGCCGTCCGTACTGCCGTCATCCGCCACCACGATACACACGTCTGCCGCGTCTACATCCGCAGCCGCCAGCACACTATCCAGACAACGCACGAGCCATGCCGCCGCATTATACGCCGCGACAACAACTCCTATGCCATTGCCTCCCTTCTGCTTCATCCCGCAAAGTTACCGTTTTTTCGTCCAACCTGAAAACCACAACAATATTTGCTCGTTGGATTTTTCATCGGATTTTACCAAAGAGTCATTGTGCGAGCACCCTTTGACGCTGTTTCAAAAAGCATGTCCTTTCTCAGACACACTTTTTGAAACAGTATCTTTGCTCGGGGTATTACCGCCCTATGCGGTAGCCTTGTTGAGTCCAATAGGATGTGTCTGCGTAGTCAAATACAGGCCACCATTCGGTGTTGTCGTCATAAACGACTTCGAATTCGTCGAGAATCACCTTCCGGGCTGAGGGGTCGACGGAGGTCTGCAGATAGGGGTCGTCATACCAAAGGGTAACTTTTGCCTTATCAATCACAGTCTCGATGCGGTGATTGATAAGATAGATGGCTTTAATCTTACCTCCTTTAGATGTCCCGATTGCATACTGAAAATCTTTTGACATCACATTTCTGCCGTCTGAATCGAAGAATTCGACCTTCACATTAACATTCGCCGGAGAGGAACCATTAAAAAGGCAGTCGGCATCCATGGCTATACCGTCGAGGCAGTAGCCGGGTTTGCAGTATTTGTCATCGTTCTCTACCCATAAGGTCTCCACTCCATTAATCTGGCCCGAATTTAAACGGGTGGTGTACTTCAAGGGTTTCGAAAATAGAGCCTTCTGTTCATCATAATGAACATAACAAAAACGTGCCCTATAAGCGGGCACCACATAGAAATATTTGCTGAGGGGGGGCAATTCAGTGTTATCAAGAGTGAAGTCAAAACCGTATTCGCGATTATATACTATGTCTATATAATCACGATAATTATTTGTACCCGCCCCCGTAGAGCATTTAGCTCTCTTAATGAAATTAAAATTTTCGTCGTAAATAAGGAGTTCCAAACCAACAAAATCTTGACAAATATCCTCTTTTGTGCTAAACCATCCTATCTTTCCAGGATGCGGCACCGTGACAGTGCCGTGATATGTATTGTTTGAAGGGGTATAGGTCTGTTGATATTCAATGACCGGATAGGCACTGTCGGCTATACGCCACAGGACCATCGAGCCTTCAATCCACTTCAAGGAAACAGCAGCGTGCTTAAACCAGTCATAATAGTCAGCTAAATCACCTAAATCAGCTCCGCCTTTCATGTCTGTCGATAATCCCACAGCAAGAGTACCCTTCCATTCATCCAGGCTTTTATCGGTGGCTTCAAGCGAATATTCCCGTCTACCACTACCATCGTATAGGGCTTTGAGCGTTGACGGTTTGGATTTGCTTCCGTCATTTGTCATTTTATGAGTACAGGAAACGTCAAGATTGACTCTAAGAGGAGAGATATCCAATGTGGCCGCACCTAAGGTAAAACCAATATCAATATGAAGAAAACCTCTTGTCGCATACTGGAATACGGTATTCGAGAGATCTTTCCGAAGACGGGGATCAGTGACGTCCAGAGATTTGGAGCGATTGACTGTGGTTTCATAATTTTTGTCCGTCTTCATGTTCCATTTAAAAAACTGAGTCTTTTGCGCGCCTTCATAACGGAAAACTTTATCGCCTGTGATTTTGCTTGCCTCGTCATAAGCAAAAGCAAAATTGAAATCAACGCACAATTTTGCCACATAAGCATCAAGTCCTATTGATGGCAACACGGGAAGAGGAATCCCATAGTCATACTTAGTCCATCTGTTTTCATGGAGAATCCCATCTTTGGGCACCGTCATTCCTGTGGATCCAACCACGGGAAATGCCTCCCACCGGTCGCATGCCTCCGAACGAAAAGAATAAGTCTGCACGAGATCATTGCTCAATTCAAGGTCAAATCCGTTTTTCAGGCTAAACTTCAGTTTGACATTTTGATAACTTGCGAGTCCAACCCTTGTTGCAGAGTGAGTTGCTGAACCGCCTGATCTTACTGACGCAAATAAGATTGATAAAGGCGGATCAAAATCATCCGTCCAATCATGATAATCTGCCGGATCAGTTTCGAACTCCTTGAGTTTGCTCTCATCACCATCCCAGAATGCCAAGGAAAAGAGAGCTTCTGAGAATTCACCGTCAACCTCTTCCCCTCTTGAATATGAGTTATGTCTGGGAACAAGACGGAAACCTTTCAGTTTCGGGATATTTCCTCCCGAGCGAGATTGTTCCGAACTATCCTCATAGTCTCCGGCAATTCTTGCGTCAATCGAAAAGTCAAGTTCCTTGAATACTTTTATAAGCGACACGGGATGGGATATCAGCAGATATCCTCCCCCGGTTTCCTCGATATTGTCAACCTCGTCGCAAAGTGTCTGCTGGAATAGCTGACTCATGGTGGTGGCGATATAATCGCCGCGCTGCGGAAGAAGGTCGGAGGGAATATTCTTGGTAAATAGGATTTCGGTATGACCCAATGTGGAGTCGTTACGGCAGGAAATGATATAGGGCACATACTTCTCGTTGATGAGCCGGACGCCATCCTGAAATTGATAGGTCACATCGCCGAATTCGGTCTGCTCGGTACGCGGAGCTGTGAAACCGTCGCCGTTAGGCGTATCATCGTTGCCATCAGCGGGCGGTTCATCAAGCATGAGAGTGCAGCCTGATGCAAATATCAAGATGCCGATTATTGCCAATATATTTTTTATGGTTTTCATCGTTCAAATTTTATTGGATAAAGATTGGAAAGGGTTCCGAGGGTTTGATATGCGTCATACTCTATGTCGTCCCTTAGGACATAGAGACGGAAATTTTCTCTATCATAGCAGCGAAGGTCTATTTTGCCCTGCCCCTGATTTGTGGGAGCCCATATTCGGAGCTCGGCATAGGGAATGCCGAAAGCCTCGCGGGGCACCGCCAATCCGGTGAGTTCGCCTCCGACGAAAGCTCCGACCATCATTGTCGAACTGTCCCAAGGCTTACCGTCAATGCTTATGTCGGCATAAATCACCATATCGGATGGGTGCCACCTATGGAAATCTCCGGCTTCCCACTTCTCTATGACCCTCACCCGGCATGTGTCGGTCAAAAGGCCGTTTCCGCTGATGGCCATAATATCGACCGCTCCGGGGTATACGGCATGGAGAGTGTCATTGTGCAATTTGGCGATATTGGGGTCGGACAACATCCAAAAGACAGGGCTGCCGATTTTAGACGTATCCGAAAACTCAATTCCCAGCGGCATGGAATCTCCCACCATCACGCAGGACTCCGCGTTGGTTATACGCATGCTGACGCCGTCCCAGTCATCGGGTTCTTCCCCAAACTGGTAAAAATCGCCGCATGAAATCATCAGCAGGCTTGCTGTAAGGGTCCATAAGAGATGCTTCATAATTCAGTCAACGTTAGGGTTGTGTAACTGGAGGGGTAGCCTCCTTTCGGGGAGCAGACACTGTCATTATGTTCGATTGTCCGGACTGGCGTCCATCCTCAAACTGTATGCAGATATAGTATTCGGCCGTCTCGCCGGGATTGAGCCGCGGGTCAACGTAATACTTCCGTTCGGAGGGGATGTCGGTGATATACTCGAAGGTATCATCACCGGGGAGCTTGCGATAGAGGCAGAAGTAATATGGGGCACCGGATGGGACATCGGAAATCTCCCACGCCAGCTTTACACAAGCATCATTTTTGCTGTAATCCCCCAAAAGTTTGACAGGAATGTCCAAAAATCTGTCATAGTTAACTTTTGCCGAGAAAACAGGGGTCAATCCGGAACCGATATCCCAGAGGCTTACAGTCTCCACGGCATACTCGTATCGCTGATTTACGGGACCATCGGGAGCATCATCGACCTGCATTACATGGCCGTTGGCACGTACCGAGTCGCCATCGAAAGTCCTAAGCAATTGCCAGTCGCGGCTTCCGGCCTTGCGACGATAGCAATTGTAATGTCCGATGATCTCATCGCCGCCGCCAATCCAGCGGGTATGAATCATCTTATTGTCAACCCATGCCGAATCAAGGTGCGCTTTGGAGGGAGGAGCGGTATTGGGTCGAAGCACAGCGATGGTGTCTGAGAATGCGCCGGAATTGCCGGCCCAGTCGACAGCACGCACGGCATAGTAGATGTATCTTTCGTTAGCGTCCACAGCTATAGTGTCCGTGTATGAACGTGGAATTATATGGCTGTGGTTTGCCATCTGGAAGAGGTGGTCGCGTGCATTGGCATAGAATACGTCGTAATAATGCACATCGAGAGTGTCGGTCATGTCCCACATCATGGCTACGGTTCCGTCAAGCGCGGGGAAAGCCTTGAAATTGGTCGGCGCCACAGGTGGCTTGGCATCATGGACACGCAGAAGTCGGGGCATGGAATATCCAATATTTTCGGCAGTATCGACAGCCGCCATAACAATCAGACCGGTGGAAATTTTGGTCACATCGATACGCACGGTGGTGTCGGTGGGTGCAATATACTGGTCGGTCAGAAGACGCCATTGCTTGAGGGAGTCGCGCTCGTTGTGATACATAGGGATATAACGCACGAAGTCGTTCTCTATGGTGTCTTTGCGGAAATGGATAGTAGCATATATCTCATCCCAAAGGTTTTCGCCGGGGCGGTCGATTTCTATCAATGTGATTTCGGGACCGCGCGGAGGCTCCATGTCCGGGAAATGAACCTTTATGGGGGCGCTCATGGCCGTGAGGTCGCCGAAAGCATCGTGAGCCTGAATGGCATATTCAAAATCGCCGGTAAGGCCATGAGAATGTTCAAAGATAATGTCCTCGTTATTGAGCCCGGCGGAGATAGGCGGCGCATAAGGTCTTTTGTTCACCTTCTCCCATTCGGTAGAACCTACCGGACGGGTGTATATCTCAAAAGTACCGTTGATAGTGTCATTCCAGGAGAGTGTCACGCTACCATGTCCGGTAATTGAGTCGGTAATCTGAATGTCGTAGGGCTGCGGTTTGTATTTGCTGTTGGAAACATGTTCCACCTGAGCCGGCATAATGAAGAAACGTCCGGTGGTATCGGTAACCGAGGGTAGAACATAGTAGGAATATGTCTTGCCCTTCTTGGCGGTGCGGTCCACGAACCTCAAGCCCATAGCCTGCGCCACGTCGGGACGCCACTCGGCCGCCAGATAGGCTGCCATGAGGCGCGTCTTCTGGTCCTGCTCCATTTCGGAGAATGCTCCTATGGTGCCGGGCTCGTAGGTTGTCATTTCGGGATACATATCTCCGCTGCCGTAAATCGCGCCCATGCCCATATATGCTATAGAGTCGACAGTGTCGGGATAGCATTTCTTGAACTGCTCGAGCGACAGCGGCCTGATGCGTTGCGCAAGAGTGTCGAGCTTGAATCCGTCAGCGTCATCGTTCACTCGGTAGACGTCATAGCCGAAATGGTTGAGATATTCCCATTCGGGATACTCTGAAATGGCCCAGCGAAGCACCACACTGTCGCCGTAAGCGCGAGCTGTTGCCTTGATGTATACATACATGTCCTCTATGCGAGAGGTGGTATCCGGCTTTATCGTCCCGAGAGGATAGGTACCGGGCAATTGGTCGCGATAGATTACACCGTCGTCAGCGGAGACCGAATCGGCGGAGGCAGACTCCATGGCATCGCCAAGATCTTGCGTTTGCACCATTCCGAAAACCAAGGGAGCGGCCGCCGTGACAGCCACGGCCCAAAGCAACGTACGCATATGTTTTGTTTTATTATGTTTCATTGTCTTTATATTCTTACAATTTCTTTATCAGCTCTTTATAAGTCCTCGTATATGTCTTGAAGAAGTAGTCGCAGTTGTCCTTGATTTCCTTGTAGGATGCCGGTCTGAAGAGCGTCCACCTCATAGCCTTGTAGTTCCAGGCATTGACACGGTAACGGGTGAAAGTGAATTTCATATTACTGTATTCAGAGGCCTTACTCGATGAGAAGTCGGCATCCGTCGAAGTGGCTGTGGATAGATAAAGCCTTCTACCAAGATGGCTACTCGGAGATCCGACAGCCGGATGGGCAAGAATACGGAAATGTCTTGAGTTCCAAGGATCCTCAAAAGTTTTGTTGGGGTTAAGCCCACCATAGGATGCCGAATTCCAGATGACACCATATTGATATGCCGGAATATTCAGGCGGATACGATTGTAACGCCCGGATGTGGTGAATATACGTCCGGCATTAGTTGCCATCCAGTCTTTCATATTACCTCTCTTATACTTGTTATGATAATAAACTGTTGCCCCTATCTCATCCGAGACTTTCGCACATACATCAAACAGGTCATAGAAAACCTCGGCCTGAGCCCTTTCGGTCAACGGCAATTCAGTAATCAAACCGTCGGTATCCTCGCCAAGCAGGTTGTTGTGATAAACAGTGCCACGGCTATAGAGAGGCCATAGGGTTCTGACGTGTGTTTTGAAAATCTTAGTTCTGTCCATCGTGACTTTCTCTCTGATAGAGACCTGACCATCCGATATGAGATAATTCCCGACCTGAAGTAAACCGAAGTTCCACGTTCCAAGGGGCGTATCTATATACATTGACTCCGTGGACCTACATGTGAAGTTTAGTCTGTCCTTTGAGGAGGAGAAATAACGACCTCCGATGAAGAACATATTGCTCAGATAGCTCATGTAGGTGAAGGGATTTGACGTAATAGTGTACAAACCGGGGGAAGCCAAGCTGAATTTGGAATCACTCTTTTGAAAGTCGCCAAGCAGATACTGATCGCTCTGTCGAGAGATATTCAAAGTCATGTGGTCGAGCCGCACTCCAAGGAATGCCTCAAAGTAAGGCTCTGTATTATTTGTGGGGGTATCGAATATCTTATCTCCATCCGGCGGATTTCCGTAAAGATATACGTTGCTCAGATCCATCAGATCCTTGGATTGGTGAACATCGACCATGGCACTTTCTTTCTTGTATATGGTCACACGATAGCGGGTTCCTCCGCCGGATGCATCAGTGGATTCTCCCAAATTTGTCGTAGTGGCATAATCGATTTTGTTCACCTCTATGCGGTAATTACTTAAAGGGACATTCTTTGTGCCTGCGCTGCCGCTGCTGCTACTGCTGCTACTGCTGCCGGTTCTTCCGGTTCTTCCGGTATTCTTCTGTGGTGGTGTACTCGGAGTCCTTGTAACACCCGGCAAATTCGAAGTATTCGGAGCCTTTGTGGCACCCGGCGTAGTCGGAGTACTCGGAGTTCTCGTCGGAACACTCGGGGTAGTCGGGGTACTCGGAGTCCTTGGGGTACTCGGGGTACTCGGGGCCCTTGGGGTACTCGGTTTACCTGGTGTTCTTGTTGGTGTTCTTTTTTGTGAACTTGTTGTATTTGTAGTACTTGTTGCTGTATTTGTATTACTTGTCAAACTCTTCAGCAGATTACGTTGTTCTCTCTTATATACTTCCGCGGGAGAATTTCCGTAGACTACATAGTTCTTATATTCGGTCCATGTTGCCGGACTCTTCAAGCGTTCAACCCATTCGTAACGCAGGACAAGTCTGCAATGGCCATATTTACGTGTAACATTAAACAGTTCAAGTCCGCCTTCGGGAGTCATTATGGACACTGAGTCGTTCTCGATCCATTTATTGTTGGCACTGGACACAATCTGAGTCCCTTTATATAGGTACCATTTAAGATTTCCCTTATTATAAGCTTTTCCCTTCATCCTATATTTAAGCGAGATTATAGGATGCTTGAGGTCAATGGGAAGGACATACACACTCTTGCTGGAAATCAGGATACCGTTTTTGTCCTTATAGCCATCCGTGTTGGCGGGGAAGGCAAGGGCTACGTGTTGTTCAAGGTCTTCCGCATCTTCGAAAGTGCGTTCTGCGGTGTTATTGGTTACGAAGAAGAAGTCCTTGGTCTGGGTCCAGGGCCGGAATTTCCATTGATTGTCGATTGTATCGAAAGTCTCGGGATGATTCCATCTTCCTTTGACAAATTCCCTGGCACGTCCTTTGATGCGCAGACGGTAATATTTGTTAGGATTAAGTGCTGTAACGCTCAGCGTCACCTTGTCTCCATTGACAAAATACTTCATTTCGCTCGTTTTGCCATTTTTACCGGCCTTTGCATCTTTAAGGTTCGAGTACTCGGTCAGAGTAGGCACGGAGTCGGCCATAATCTCGAACTTGAATTTACGGCTTGCAAGACGCTCGATAGCCTTCTCGTCGTAGTTGTCGGCAGCACTCGATTCCTTGAGTTTTGCAACTTCGTTGGGGTCAGCCACATTGATTATGCTGTTGATATCAGACTGAGTGGTTACCTTGGGGCGGCTCTGAATCTGCCAGTCGATAGGATTCTCGACTGCCTTGTCCCAGTCTTCGGAACCGATGTTGCACGTTTCGAAGAGCTTATAGTTGTCGAGAGCATTTCCTAAGAACATCTCGCAGACGTTACCACATTCAAAGGAGAATTTCTTGTTGATCTTGACAAGGCCGCCAAGCAGACGGAGTTTCACACGGGCTTTGCCGGTGAAATAGTTGGGATTGGGCATACCACATCTGAGGACGCCACCCATACCTGCGTCAAGGAGGTCAATCTTCTTGTTGAAGAATCCAAGGAAGACACGTATGCCGAACTTTGCATAAATATAGGCATAGAGCTGGCCTTCGCCATACCATCCGTTATGGCCAGGCGTACCACCCTTGAGGTTGATGCATCGCTCCGTGCCAAGCTTGCGGATGGATAGGTCAAATCCGGCTTCTGCGCCCATATCGCCGTAGAACAGTCCGAGGTCAACTTTGATGTAACCCCATACGGCAGCACCCATCATCACGCCGCCACCGGTGGCCGCGTTAGACATAAACCGAGTCTTGGCTTCATTCCTGGCTTTGTCGGCTTTGGATACGTCATCGCTCTCATAAGTACCGGAGGAGGATCCGTTGAGGAAGTTGCGAATCTTCACGGGAATGGGCGGAAGGTTTCCGTTGTTGGGCAGCTCGTTTCCAACGCACAGATATGCATTGGCTCCCACGGCCACAGTAACGATTTTGGTTTCGAAGTCAATAAGTGTGAATGTGCAACGCTTGTCCGGATCGGGTTGACCGAGATAGACATGCCATTTCAATGAAGTATCACTACCGGTTTTCTTATGTCCGATATAGAAGTCGAGCTCTACATGGGCTCCGGGACCTTGGGCTTTGATACCGGAGTCTGACTTGTCAGAGTCTTTCTTTTTCTTCTCGTCATACTTCTTCATCGTATTATCGTAGTCTTCGGTCTTGGAGTCGTTGCTATCCTTGACAGAGCCGGTGAAGTTACCTGCGTAATCTCCAAGGTCTTCACTATATCCCTCGAAAGTGGAGTCAAGAGCCTTGAGCTTTTTGGTAAGTTCTTCCGTTCCGCCATCCATTTTGGCATCGACGGTGACATTGAGTTGGAAATACTGTTCCTGATCATTGTTCTCATAGACCATATTGACCTTGCTCTTGACCATACCGCCAACAGCATCGACATTCCCTTTGAAGATGAAGGTTGTCAAGTCTTTTTTCTTGGTGTCGAAAACAACCGTGAGGTCGAGGTTTCCTTTGAGTGTTACATTATCGACGGTCGAAAGGCCCATGCCGGCAATGATGCCGATGACACCCTTGGCCGGTTTTGGAACGGCTTTGCCGGATTGCGAATTGGCGAAGTCTTTTGCGCAGTTGAAATAGAACCCGCCGTGGATACCGTTGATGGAAAGAGGACCGGCGGGGATGCCGCATTTGCCTCCTGCCATGATATCGAAGTAGCCCCAGCTGAAGTTGTTGTTTTCTTCCTTATGGTCAAAGTATCCGCCGTCAATGGTCACCTCAAAGAGGCCGCCTTTGACGCTGGCTTTAATCTGACCGGCGTATCCCGAATCCTTACCCGGGTCTTCGGCACAGCTCAGGCTTCCTTCCAACTTGAATATCTTGCCGTCAACGGCAAGGGAGGCATCCCTAAATTTCGTCCCCTTATAGTCAAGCGAGATTTTGGAGAGGTCGTCGATGTTCTTTACCCATGACTGGAACTCTAATGTAGTGCCGGCACTGATTTCAAGTTCTTCGCAAAGGGTTATATCGCCGCCAAGGGTTATGCCTATGTAGGGGTCTTTTTCGTCTCTATGCAAATCAAAGCCCCACTTCTTGAGTGTGAATTTAAATGGCCCGATCTTCTTCTGTGGCGATGCGCAGCCCCATTGTCCCATGCTGAGGTAGAGGCCGCTGTTTTCTCCAAAATCAATCTTCGAAGCTTCATTCCACCACCCGGCGCCGATAGCGCTGCTGCTCTCTACGTCAGCCAACATCTTTTGGGTAGCCGCTGCCGCCGAAGTCTGCAACCCGCTCTCATATACCGACTCGAAGCCGTCGTTGTTGGCAAGGCGCATCTTGCAGAACTTAATCTGGGGCAATTGAAGTTTGAAGGGCAGTTTGGCCAGCTTCTTGTTTAAGGTTTCCACGCCGGCGATAGTGACCTCGCCGCCGACAAGAAGCTCGACGTTCGTTTTTGTCTGTCCGTACTCGTTGTCTATGGCTTCAACGAGGAAATATGTCAGGTCCTTGTCAAGAGTGAGGTCGCCAAGCATGAAGTCAAAGTTGAGATCCTCAATCTGCGAAGTCTTGAATACGTATGCAAAACCTTTGCCGCCACCCTTTCCGGTGAAGGACTGATTGTAAATATTGCAGGCGTAGTCAATCTCTCCCTTGAACAGGGGTATTTCGAGCTTGCCGTTAAATCCGAATTTCTTAAAGTCGTTCTGGACTATCGACACCATAACTTTGTCAAGGCTGAACTTGAAACCTCCGATGGTTCCGCTCTCGCCGGCCTTGTAGTTGATGGCGTTGACAACGCCGCAGTCGAGGGTAAATCCGGACTTATCAATGAAAAGGTTCTCCACGGCAACCTTCATCGGTTCTTTGCCGTTGCCTATCTTGATTGACGAAGGGAATGCCATTGACAGTTCCTTGAAATAAAGGCCTGTCCATTCTTTTTCCTTACCTTTTGCCAAACCGAGGCTCTCAAGTTTATATCCCTCGGGGAAGGATCCCATCTTAGTGTGATTGCTTCCGGAAGCAAGGTCGATAATAGCCTCATCTGCCGTAAACACATAACCGGGGAGATCTACATGTTCGAACGGGTCGATAGATACCTCAGCCGTGAAATCTTCCCACTTCTGTATCTTGGTGCCTACGTGGAGTATGGGCGATTCCTCTGTACGTTTACCATTGACCACCTTTTTGAGGTCGGAGGGCATGGTCATGTCGATGTCGAGGTTGAGCCATTCGAATTTATTACCGCTCCAAGATACAAAGCATCCGTCTTCCGGCTCTATAACATCCTTGGGCGCAAGGAATTTGCATTTGAAACCGCTCTTGGGTTCCTGTACTTCAAAATCCTTAAGGAGCGCCACGGTGCCGCCTTCAGGTATGAGCGACTTGGGACTGATACACATCCTCGGTGCGCCGAAGACCAAAATCTGTCCCTGAGTTGCCTTGGTATTGGGCACAACGAAGGTGCCGAACAAGTCCATGGTGGCATAGGTCGGCGCAAACTTCATTTTCGAGATTGTCAAGTTCACCGGCGAGGGATTGATTTCTTTCGGAATCTCAAGCGGGAAGGTAACATTCTCCACATTGCCCTGGAGAAGTCCGGCCACAAAGGCTTTTCCCTCCTGGAATTGCTGATAGTATTCGCCTATGGGGAGTTGCTCGGCAAGGCTTTTAATCTTGTCGTCGGCCTTGCCCTGAAGTTTGTCTGCATAGGGGATGCCGGTGTCACCGATGAGGTTATCGATACCCCAGTCGGAGAACAACTTGTCAACTACTTCCGAGCTGCTCATCTTGTTGTTTTCCCCGCCGTAGGTCTCCACATTGCCGGCAAATACCTGATTGTCGGTATTAATGGCTATGTCGTCAAATTTGACGGCAAGTTTCCATGTCAGCAGTAGCGGTTCCCATATCACATGGCCGGTGCCTTTGAAGTGTCCCGGCTTGTCTGTTATGGCTTCCAGCTTGCCGTCGAGCACAAGCTCGTACTCACCGATTCTTACGCTTTTGCCTTTCAATGCGTCTACACCGGATGTCGTGGGTCTCTCATTGGTAATCTCCACCTGATTGGCGCACTGGAAGTAGCGACTTGAGAAGACCTCCGACATTGCGAAATCGACGATGTTGATGCTGTCATTGAGGAATGCAACGGATTTATCGTTCACTGCCGTGGGCTTGACACGAAGCATCAGGTAGTCGCCTTTTTCCACCTTCCCGTCGAGTTTGTCCCAACGGATGGTGTCGGTCTGTGCCTTAAGTGCCTTATTGGCATAGATCGGGGCAGTCTTGAGCATCTCTTCCCTGGAAATGTAATCCTTTGCGGCAAACAGCTCTACATCATACACGAATTGTATCGTGTCAGGCTGTGCTCCGGCACCTCCTTCGAAAGTCGGCCTGTTCCATTTGACAGCAATGTCTGAATTGAGGAACTCTTTCCTTGCGCCTTCATCGGGGTGGAAACGGGGAAGTACTATTTCAGGATTGACAAAATTATACAGCGAATCGGTCAGGTTCATGCCTCCGAGGCCGATTATATCGGCATCATCGCCGGAGCCTGACTTGAACCCGACAAGCGCGGGGGCTGAATAGCCGTCATTCTCAAGACGAATATTGTGCTTTTGGCAATAGTCTTCATCGGCCACGGCGCGGACACGCAGCAGGAGCATGGAGGCTGTATCAATCTGCGCATCAAAAGCCCTCTTGTCCATCTTAAAGGATGTGGAGGATATGCCCTTTTGCTCATAAACAACTTCGCCGTCGATAGCTTCGCCGAGAATGGTGGCAAGAGAGGCGTCGTACCCGCCTGTAGGCTGCAAGATGGAGATGTCGTAAGTGAAATCCACGGGATCCTGCGCTTTGCCCGAAGCTACAGGGGCACTCCACTTGATGATGCAGTTGTTGGGATCGAGGACCTCAAACTTCTTGTTGCCTATTTCGGTGTAAGGTTTGGGCACTGTAAGGCGTGGGGCAGAATACTGGGTTATGTCCGTTGTTTTGCGGAGGACGATGAGGCCCGGATAGCTCTTGCCTTTGTTGAGGAATACATAGGATTGGTCGCCCGATGAAGCATTTTCAACCCGGGCGCTAACCTGCACTAAAAAGAGTTGTTTGGGATCTACGATGTCAAATAAGTCGATGGGCACCTTGAACTCGGTGGATGTGAGGCCTTTTTTCTCATAGAACGGATTTTCGTTGTCGAGAGCCTCCTCCATACCGGCAGCTGATGCCGGGTATTTCTTATTTGGCTGAGTAATCTTAATGTCATAGGTCACATTGGGTAGCGTCCGGCCATCGTCAACGGATGAAACCTCACAGGGCTTCCACTTGATGACGGGATTGTCCCTCATGAGGATATGCACACCCTTGGAGATGTCTTCATTTTCGTAGGCAAACTGGTCGAAACTCTGATAGGGGCTTGGCGTAACCAATACGGGCCGCGAGAACACGGTCTGGGCGCGTGCAAATGCCACGGGTATGCCCTTGCCTTCGCCTTCGAAGGTTAGAGCCTTGTAATCACCTGCAACAGTGTCGGGGTGAGCCACAACTTGCATCAGGTAGACGGACTTGGGGTCAAGAGCGTCCGCCATGGATGCGGGGATGCGGTATGAGGTGGTTCGGATGCCCTTCTGCTCAAAGATGGGCTCCAATTCATTGGCGGCTTTTAAACATTCGCTCTGTTGATAAATGTAATAGCCGCTTGTGGGTTTGATGATTCGTACATCATAGGTGAATGATACTTGCTTCCCTCCGGCATTGTCGAGGCGGGGTGCCGACCAGGTGACCTCGTCTTTGGCGGGGTCGAACTGTGCATACCACAACCCGGCGGGCAGATTTGGCCGCATCAGCTTGGGACGAGAGTATGTCGCAGGCTGTGCCGGTGTCTCGGAATAATCCTTGACACGGAACATCTTGATATCGCTTTTCCCCTCGTTGACGATATTGATGTAGTCAAGCGAGCCTATCTGGGTGGCATTGGAATGAGCGGTGATTTGCGCAATATATGTCTCGTAAGGCGAGAAGTCTTTTATTACATTGGTCGGTATGATGCATTGCGGCATCTGAAGATTATTGGCCTGATAGACCACGGGATTGCGGTCCATAGCATCATCGATGGCCTGCAAAGGCATCTGCTGTACTATCTTAATATCATAGTTGTAATGGCGCGGCTTTGGATCACAATTCACCACCGGTGCCATCCATGTCAGCAGCGGAGTTTGCTTCGACAGCGTGGCTATATTTTTGTCGTCATATTCGCCTGTTGCCACCGGCATAATCCATTCGGGTGCCTTGGCCTGATAGCACACAGTGAAAATTGTGCGGCTCAGTGACGGGTTGTTTAGCAAAACAGGTGAGGAAAGATACGGATCCCACTTATATGCGGAAAGTATTATCTCATAGGTGCCTTCCGGAATATTTCCGAAGCTGCCGGAGGTAACATTATCAAATAATCCCGCGGGCATAGAGATATCCTCCATGCGGACATGATTGAACATATCGCGCATTTCCACCGCATTGAATACCTTGGTCCCGTTGGCGGGAATTTCAAAAGGCTTCACGGGCATTGTTTTGCCCGGGACTATTATTTCAATGTCGGACGAAGGAGTCAATTGACGCAATTCAACGCCAAAGTACATAAGTACTGCTTCATTCTCCGTGTTTTGGGCAGAAATATTGAAATACTGCCCGGGATTGGACAGATAATACATCACCTGGGGAGGCAAAATCTGCCTCACAGGGGTTATTGTCACGGTGAGATTCTCGCTAAATGCCGCTATGGTGCAGCAAAGGGTTAAGCCCAGCAGAGTAATATATCGTTGAAGTCGTCTCATTGTGGTTCTTGTTTTTCGTTATGAAGTTTCACTTCGACTTTGGCAAGTCTGAAAAGTAGCAATTCGCCGGCGCCGTCATTGGCAAGCCTATTATGAGGTACATTGGTCTTAATTTGAGCCGCATACTCGGCCTCGGGACGTAAGGCTTCGACTATTGTGCGGGGAAGCAGGCATTGGGGTGTAATCAATCCCGGCGCACGATATACGACCGGGTTGCGTTCAATGGCCTGGTCCGGACTTTGACCGGGCATTATCTCCACTATGGTGAAGTCGTAGGTTGTGCCCATAGGTACGGGGCTGCCGTTGAGAACGGGTGGAATCCACTGAAACATAGGAAGCTCGGTCGAAAGCTCGACAAATTCTCCGGTTTCCGCCCGGGGCTGAACCCACTGAGGCGCCTTGAACTGCGTCATGACATCAGGTGAGATGCCCTGAGGCGGAAATGCCCGGGCGCAAACTGCGGCGCCAAGGGTTAGCGTAAAAAGCATATGTGTGATAAAGCGTCTCATTTCTTCTTTTTGTCTTTGTGCTTGATACTAAGCAAAGTGAAAGTGTAGAGATAATTGAGGGAGAGGCGTATGTCGGTGGCGTCGAGATTGGACCTCGTTTTTGAAATGTTCACGTCGCCATATTTGGTAAAAGAAGCAGAGAGGCTGAACGTATGATATTTCTTCAGCGTATATCCGGCATTCAGGTCAAGACCCATGGAGAGGCTCTTGGACTGGTGCTTTACGTTGTTGTAACACCATGACACCGTGGCCGAGGCGCTGAGATTCTTTTCTTTAAGGAATGACCGACCTGCAGAGAGCGAGGCCACATCCGAAATGTATTCCGTGTTGAAGCCTTTAGTGCCCTGATGGCTGATCGAAAGAGTGAAGTTGGTTTCCCATGGCTTTACATTCATATTGTATGAGGCGCCGAGGGCAAGGGTATTGACATCCGTCTGCCCTATGGAAAACTTATTAAGGTCTTTGTTTATGGTATAATTACCCGAAAGTGAAATGGTATGGTCGAGATTGTCACCCGGCAGACTATAGGTCGGCAGCAAGCTTATACTGTGAAGAATTCTCTTGACTTGCGTGGTGTCGTTCACAACGGCTGTGCCATCGCTCTGTCGCTGGAGGTATCCGTTATACATAGCCGATAAGCTGAAATTATTGCCCAGTCGCAGCGAGGCCATTGCGTTGTAGACATAACCCTCAGTGGTGTACAACTGCTGGTCGGACAAGTTGTCGGCCTGACCGGAGAAGGATGCCGACAGCGAAAGACGTCTGAACAAGGTTGTTCCGAGGTTCACTCCCAGGCTATGATAGTTGTTGGATGTATAATATGTACCCAAAGAGACATAATCGGGCTGGATGATTTTATAGAAAACAGAGGCGTTCATCCACGGGAAAGAGAAGTTTAGGGCTGCATCGCCTGCAAATCGCACCCTCGAAGTATACCGAGGTTCAAAGATTTTGTCAAAACGGGTAGCCTCTCCTGTCGTCACTTTTTGTGATTCGGTGTCGGCGGTAAACGCCGAGGTGGCCATATTGGCGGAAAGCGACACTCTATTCCAGAGGCTTACCTGACCCTTTAACCCTACTACAAGGTTTTCCTGCGGACGGTAATATTGTCTCCAGTATTCATCTATAGACCCTTCGGAGTCATACGCGCGGAGGAAATATATATCGATGCTGTTTCCGTTCTTGCCGTATCCGGCCGAAAAGCCCCAGCCATATCTTTTGTACTGGGCACGTCGAGGATTCGGGCTCTCGGGGTCATCATTGACGGCGCGGCGCAACACTCCATAGAACGCCGACGCTCGGAATTTCGGCCCCTTGTATTCAAGGCCCACTCCGTTGAACGACATATTGAGAATGTAGTTGGAAAAAGGCATTGATGACTGGCCGAAATGAGCCGTAAAGTTCTTATAGCTCGGACTCAGATTGAACGAAAATTGGGGATAGTTAAAATTCAGATTGTCGTTGGAAAAATATATGGAGAAAGGCAACGAGAATCCGTATACGTTTATATTTAGGTTGGCAAATACAGAGTTGCTGAGAGGAGACATATAGTTGTTCCCTGCCGAACTATGAAAATAGGTATTGTTAGTGCCTATCGATCCGGTAATGAGCAAAGGGTCATTTTTTGCTATCTGAGAGATATCCTGTGCCGATACAGACACAATGCCTATTGAACAAGCCATGACTATGGCTGCTGTCAATCGTTTCAGCATACTTATTCTACGCCTTGGCGTGTTCGGTATCATTGCGTGATAATGTTAGATGAGGATAATGTTAGATAAGGTTGGTCAATTAGAAAATGCCGCCTCCTTGCCTCCCGCTATAGGGAGGCAAGGAGATGGCTTGTTGCTTAGATTATTTCTTAATCAGCTTGCGAGTTGCTGTCTTGGTACGGACAATGTATATGCCCTTGGCAAGATTCTGCGAATTTACGCGCTGACCTGAAATTGTATAGATTTCGGCTTCCGGATCTATTTCGCTATCGGATATTACATCCTGAATGCCCTGTGCGCTACCGTCTGTATCGAAATGCATCGGCGATTTGAATGTGCCGCGCATGTCTGCAAAATCAACACGCTCGGCAAGGTCGCGGTATTCACCGGTGAGGTTGTCATGGAGTTTGAAGTTTACTTTCTCGCCGTTCTCTCCATGAACTGTGATGAAGATTCGACCGTCAATAATTTTGCCTTCGCCGCGGCATTCGCCGGCGACAAACGCTCCGATCGAATAACGGTCGGCATCAAGTTCCTCATCGCTCCGTGCGATGATAGTCATATTGTCGGCAAAGCGTGAGGCGTCATAGTTCCATATGTTTTGTGCCGGTGCACGCTTTATTGACGGAACGTTGTTGACTCTCTTCAATAAACCTTCTGCAGGCAAGGTTACACTAACGTTACTGCTACCGGGGTAGTAGACGAGATATCCTTCTCCGGCTTTTATGGTTTGGAGTGTACCTGCCCACTTGCCGGAATTTAGCTCGGTGAATCCGTCGTTCTTGGAAACTATTCGTGTCCCATCCGCAAGGTCGGAATTAGCAAATATCTGACCTACCCAATGATTGAAGCAATAGGGGAAGCCACTCCAATTCCAGCCGGGACCATAGTATTGAGTGACCTCATCCTGCCTATAATTGTCTATGCCGGGGATGAGATAATTGATTGTCTGTCCTGTTTTGACGTTGATCTTGTATGTATCGAGCCAGCTCATGCCTTTCAGCTCGCCGAAGAATCCGTAGTTCGGGTCGTTGTATAAGAGTTGGGTCTGAGACCGGATTTCCTGTGATTCACCAAAACCTACATCTACTCCTTCCAGAGTAATGTCGCCTTGTCCGGCAAAGAGCGTAAACCAGTGCCATCCTTCGTCAATATTGACGCGCTGTTGTATCGACACCTCTGTTCTGGCGCGCAACTGGTTATAGTACACGTCGAGATTTTCGCCCAAGGTAAGCCCCAGAACATTGATCTTCCATTCATTAGTACCTGCTATACGCTCGCCTATTGTGAAGGCGTTCGTCTTAATGCCCCACCTGATGGCAGATTCGTCAAGAAGGAGATTCTCGGGAACTGTTTCAATCTTAATGGTCGGATTTGCGTCACCGATGCCTATCTTAACCATCTCCGGGAGACTGATTGAGGTGAGACCCCGGGCGATGTTTACATCAAATCCGAAAGTGACTGAGTACTCTTTTCGTGGATTGAAGGATCCGTCGCTGTTGAAACCGGCTGCGTCTATACGATAGGTCCACTCCACTCGGGTCGATCCGTATTCCTTGGCCCGGACTTCAGTGGCTTTGTTTGTATCTGCATCGTAGGAGAATGTAAGTATCTTTTTGGCGACATTCGGTCCTTCGACCATGTTGAATTGGTCGGGGAAAACCGGATTCTTTAGGGTGGTGGTTACATTGTCGTTAAGCCGGCTAAGAATATTTACCTTATCGAGTTCATAATCTGCAAGCTCAATTGTCAAAGGATTGCTGGCAATCACGTATTTGTCTGCGGTAGGTACGGGATCAACTACAATGACTGTTATTTCGTTGGAGACGGGATTAATACCTTCATAACGTATGTTAACGACTCCGGACCCGGTTTGTTCGGCGGTGATAAAGGTACCATCGCCATGCGTGGCTAATGCCGTTTCATACTGGCTGGTATAAAAAATGAGGGCTTCTTCCTTGAAGGTTGCATCCTGTGGAGAGGGAGAAACCATATGTCTGAGGTATTGCGTTACCTCTTCACCTACCTGTACGGTTAAGGACTCATTCTTAATATTAAGTCCGGTGACAGGAACGAAAGTGAGATTGAAAGGATTTGACGGTGTGCCGCCGATGGTCTCATCGCCACCGCTGACGGTGAGCGTCTCGGCAAGCTCGAAATCTATTTGAGCATTGGATTGCTTGAGGTAGAACTTCACCGTCTTGCCGGCATCTTCATCCTTCACGCCGATGCGGAAGGTATAGACGACACTTGTGGAATTGACGCCTTGCACTGTGCTCTTCGTGGCAATAGCCCGGCATTGGTCATCTATGAATGCGCCGACCATGCAGTCACGGACTTCAACGGGTTTGCCTTGCTTGTCTACAAACGCGGCATATACCACAGCATGACTGGCATAAGCTGATGGTGAGGGCTCCACCCAAGTGCGCTGAGCCCGGATTCCGAGAACCCCGGCTAACACCATGATGGATAGTAAAACTGCTTTTCTCATTGGTTGAAATTTTTAGTTTATAATAATGTATTATTTTGAATCGTTGTATTGCTGTGAATCGTTGTATTACTGTGAGTCGTTTTTTGCCGCTTCCACCTCTCCTTTTACAAAGAGTGAATTATGCCCGGAAGGGCCGCTTAGGAGGACTGTCACTCTTTGCTTGAACGCTCCCGAGCGTTTTGCGGGATCAAATCTCACAACCACCGAGGCCGTATCCCCCGGTGCAACTTCAGCCTCGGAATACGTGGCTGTTGTGCATCCGCATCGCCCGACGGCCCCAAGAACGACAAACGGTTCGCCTCCGGTATTTCTGAAAACAAACCTGTGGGTCGCGGCTCCGTCAGCTTCTTTTATCTTGCCGAAATCATATACCGTCCCTCCCATCCATGAAATCTCGGATTCGCCATAGCTGTTTGGAAAACCCAAAACAAGGGCAATCGCAAAAAAAGTGGTCATTCTTAGGGTTCGGTGTTTCATGACATGATATGCGTTTCGTTCATTCAAAAAGAGACAGCATCTCCTCACACAGCAAAATTAACCCCGAAACCGACAAAAGCACATGTAAAAATCTGCCAATCGCTTGTATATATCAGACAAATTAGTATAAATCAGACAAAAGCTGATAAAGACAGGTTATTTAACGTTTTTCTACTTTTGCAAAATGTCTACTCCCCCGTTTTTCCGGTAGACGGTCGGATAACATCCGAATGCCCTATGGAAAGCATGGGACAGACCGCTCGCCTCCTCGAAACCGCACATTAAGGCGATTTTGCCGAGTGGCTTGTCGGGATGTTCCAACAGCAGCCTGGCACACCGGTTCATCTGAATGTCCGAGATGACCGCCTTGGGTGTTACTCCTGTCAGCTCTTTCACGCGCCTGTAGAAGGTTCGCTCGCTCGTATGAAGGGAGGCGGCAATCTTCGGGATGCTGTATTCGCCGCCGGTAATAGCGTCTTCGACGGCTGCCTGCACGTCCTCTAAGGTAAAATGTTTTGCCATTTTATCTAATTTTATAAAAACCAAATATAGTCGCTTATTAAAAAGTCCAAATATAGTCGCATGCGCCCCTTCGGGATGTGTAAATATCAGACAAAAGCATGACGGAATCAGACAAAAACATTAAGAAATCGGACAAAAAAAGAATCCCTTCGGCCTAAGACCGAAGGGATTTGAAAGTTAATATATTTCGACAGCTATTTATTCTGCTCCCTATAGGCGGTCGGCGAACATCCGTAGACCCTTTTGAACGCATGCGAAAAACAGCTTGCCTCTTCAAAACCACAGAGATAGGCAATCTCTCCGATGGATTTGGTCGGATTTTCGAGCAGCAGCTTGGCGCACCGTTCCATCTGAATTGCCGAAATAAATATCTTGGGAGACTGGTCCGTGACCTCTTTCAGGCGTCGCCTGAAAGTCCTTTCGGTCATATTCATCATGGAGGCGATTTTTGCAACGCCATAATCTTTGTTGTCAAGGGCCGTATCGACCACTTCGAACAACTGCGCGAGAAATGCCCGACCTTCGTCATCATCTATTTCAGAAGCTTTTTCCTCACAGGAGTTGTCCGGCCGGCTATCGGCAATATTTTTCTCTGCCTCATCACATTTTCGCTCGAGTTCCCCCACTTTTTTTATGTATCTGAGTACCCGAAGACGATGGCGCAAATATCTTGCACGTATAACGAAGGCGGCGATGGTTGCAATGACTATAAATATGATTATCCCTATAATTATATCACGCATCCTCGCTTTATTGGTCTGTCGTATCTCATCTTGCAACATGTCCCGCCCGAATTCGGCATAATATCTGGCCAAAGCTTCGGCAGATGCTTGATGATACAATGAGTCCTTTAATGCGTTGTAATGATTGAGCGCGATTTTGGCCGAATCGGGACTCAAAGACCAGTAGCTTTCATACAATCCTTTGTGCGAGCACACATTATTATATAGGTCGCCCATCTTGGAGAAAATACCGGAAGCCTCCTTGAAGCAGTCTATGGCCTCACGAGTCCTATTTTGCTCGATATAAACAAATCCCAATTGGTTGAGATCAATTCCGACGGAATGAATATTGCCCACTTCTTTCAGCATGGTAATTGCACGCAGATAGGCAGCCTCGGCTTCATTATATCGTTGAAGTCCGGCCAAAGCCGATGCCATCTGAGAAAGACGCATCGCCATTTTGGGCTTGCGTCCGTTGATTGAATCAAGCTCATACGCATCACGAGCATAGTCAAGCGACTTTTTGTTTTTACCGAGTTTGTGATATACCTCCGAAGCCATTCCCAAAAGTATGGCTTTGCGAGATGTATTATTGGCCTTGTCGGCATATTCAAGTCCTTGAAGAATAAACTTCTCGGCCTCCTTGACTTGATTAGCGGCCATATATGTACCCGCAAGAGTGTTCAGCCCTGAAGAAATTCTATCAGGGTCTCCGAGCTTCATATCAATGTCAACGCACTGCTTGGCATAAGACGCAGCGGGAGCAAACTCGCCAAGCCTTACATGGATAATACCCAGCAAATTCAGGCAATCGGACCTGCCCATATTGGGATATTTGAACAATGGGAGAGCCTTCAAGGCATACTTCTTAGCCGTGGGATAATCCTGCACATCATTGTACCATTCAGCCACCCAATACCATAATTGTTGCCGCAGAGAATCTTTAGGAGTATTATCGGCAAACACAATCTTCGAATCGGTTATTTCCTCCTTGTTTAGGAAATCAAATATCTTATTGGCATCATCTACACGACAACCCTTGGTTTCATATATTTCTATAAGCTTGTCTATATTCTGTGGCATGGCCTGCGCATAGTCCATACCCACATAAATGGCAACCACAATCATAAGCCACTTTATAGAGAAAGACTCCAAAAAACGGCCAAGATGCTTGTGGTTAAATCTCCCATGTTCCATTACTCTGAGTTGTTTATTGCAAAGTTACATAAAATCGGGGAAATATACGGGTGTTCACATCACGGCTCATACCGGTTTTTATTCCAGTCCTTAAACTTTCCGGATGATAGTGCAGATATTGAAGCATTTCTACTTCTTGAGTCATAGCTGTTTTTGGGTTTTACGGCTCAAAGTGAGCGAAAATATGTGGGATTGCGGCTCAAAGTGAGCCGTCAAATGGCCAAATTAGCTGTGTTTGAGCCGATTTCACCGATTGTAAAGAAGACGAGGGCGGCGAAGCAGCGCTTCGTCGCCCCGTCTTAGGTTGTATGACGTTCGGGCTTATTAGCCGTTGATCTTAACCATATTGGCGATAAGGTCAAGCACCTTGTTGGAGTAGCCAATCTCGTTGTCGTACCACGAAACAACCTTTACGAAGGTGTCGGTGAGGTATACGCCGGCATTGGCATCGAAGATGGAAGTGCGAGTGTCACCGAGGAAGTCGGAGCTGACAACGGAGTCTTCGGTGTAACCGAGTACGCCTTTGAGTTCGCCTTCGGAAGCTTCCTTCATAGCTTTGCAGATATCCTCTTTGGTGGCGGGCTTGGCGAGGTTGACGGTAAGGTCAACTACAGACACGTCAAGAGTGGGGACACGCATGGAGATGCCGGTGAGTTTGCCGTTGAGTTCGGGGATAACTTTGCCTACAGCCTTGGCGGCGCCTGTGCTGGAGGGGATGATGTTGCCGGAAGCGGCACGACCTCCGCGCCAGTCCTTCATCGAGGGACCGTCGACGGTCTTCTGTGTTGCGGTGGTGGAGTGTACCGTGGTCATCAAGCCGGTAACAATGCCGAATTTGTCGTTGAGGACCTTGGCGATGGGGGCAAGGCAGTTGGTGGTGCAAGAAGCATTGGAGACAAACTGTGTGCCTTTCTTGTAGGTGTCAGCGTTTACGCCGCATACAAACATGGGGGTGTCGTCCTTGGAGGGAGCGGACATCACAACGTACTTGGCGCCGGCTTCGATGTGGCCCTGAGCTTTTTCCTTGGTCAGGAACAGACCGGTGGATTCTACGACGTACTCTGCGCCGACTGCGCCCCAGTTGATTTCTTTGGGGTCACGGCATGCGGTAACGCGTATGGCTTTACCATTGACGATAAGGAGGGATTTTTCGAGGTCGAAGTCTACGGAGCCTTCGAAAGCGCCGTGCATTGTGTCATACTTGAGCATGTAAGCCATGTAGTCAACGGGGAGGAGGTCGTTGATGGCGACTACTTCGATGTCGTTACGTTTGGTGGAAGCGCGGAAGACAAAGCGACCGATGCGTCCAAAGCCATTGATACCAATCTTAGTCATAGTGGTTTGTTGTTTTGAAATTAATCGTATATGTTGTTTGTGTATATTCTTTCAAAGATTGTGTGGCCGAGAAGAGTCTCGCCGCCCTATTGAAACCAAATGCGGCGACCTTTGAGCGGCCCCTCCGCTTTTAGCGCCACAAAATTACACATTTTTTTCCGTAATTGGATGATTAGGATATTATTTTTATGTGAAATTTTGTATTTGAGGCTTTAGGCGTTACCGTAGGGGTTGTTTTGGTGGCATTCGACCGTATTATTTCGCTTCTCCATGATCGTTGTCGTGATTCTTTTCGAGATTGCTCTTGCGCACCCTTTCGGATGCTTCAAGCATCTTTTCAAAAAGGTCATCACCGCCGAAGATTCGATCAAATGCTTCCATTTCGTCTAATACTTCGTCAGATGATTCGTCCGAGTCATCGTCATACGATTCGTCATCGTCGGCATATTCATAGTCATCTATATCATCATACTCGTCTACGCTCGGGCCTATTCCAACAATGTAATCAAAGTTGTCGCCCAAGCGCTCTTTGAGCATCTTGACGTACTTACGCTCGGTATGTGTCGGCCCTTCGATGAGCAGATACTTGCCGTTATAACCCATGGGATAATGCTTTAGCGGGATGTCATCCGTATCTTCCTCGAGGATATACTCTCCTACTTCATCGAAGTCCCGAGCGGGATTTAGACCGGCATCGTCGGCAAATTCGATAGCCGAATATATCAGATTGTGCGCATCGCTGTAAGGACACTCGACAAAGCCCTCAAAAGACGCCGACAACTTTTCGACCAATTCTTCAAAGTCCTCAACATCATAATCATAGTGATACATCACGTCTTTGACACCCAAACAATAGGTATCAATCAGGTATACGCCGAAAAGAATTTTTCCGTTCGGCCTTTTACGAGACACTATGACTTCGCTCATGCCATGATTGGAAACTTCCTGCGGCATATAGCATTTGTATATAGGCAGTTCGCGCGCCCGAAGTCGTATGTATTTTTCAGGCGAGATTGACCCTTTGGGGGACGCTTTCATTTTTTTCTGTGCCATTCTTATATTAATGTTTATGTGTGATATCTTATTTTATGTGTAGTGAGATGGCCATACTACCGAGGTAATATTCCAAAGGGCTGACTATCGGGCGAAAAGGAGCCTTGTCTTTTTCGACAAAAAGCCGCAATCCGCCGTGGACGCATTGCACGTCCAGGCGCGTGCCCAAGTCGCCTGTCGGCTCGCCGTCGAGGTGCGCCGGACCGGGGTCACGTATGATGGACAGACGCGGCACACGCAAAGTCTCCACCAGACGATTGTTCCTCAGCAGCCCGGTCATCATGTCCAACCCCAACATCATGGTACGCAGCGCGTCAGCCTTGTGTATGATTACCACATCCAACAGCCCGTCCGTAATCGAGGCCTGCGGCGCGATGAAGGCGTTATTGCCATACTGCGAGGCGTTGCATATAGCCACCAGAAAGGCATCGCGGTGCAACGTCGCCTCCGGAGTTTCAAGGACGTAGTACTCGGGCTTATAATGTGCAAACTCGACAATGGTGCTGCGCACATAGGACATGCGCCCGCGCTTGCCCGAAGCCGCAAAGCGATCCGATACGGCGGCATCAAAGCCCATGCCGCAGGTGCAGAAAAAGGGGCGACCATTGACAGTGGCGTAATCACACTCGCACACCTGCCCGGCGATGACGGCATCCAAAGCCAGCACCGGATCCACAGGGATAACGATATGTCGTGCCAAACCATTGCCGCTGCCCGCCGGGATTATACCCATAGGTATAGGCGCGTGGCACATGGCGCGTGCCACCTCATTGACCGTACCGTCGCCGCCGCAAGCCAGCACCGCATCATACTCGCCCGCATCGACGGCCTGACGCACACGACGTGTCGCATCGCCCGGGCCCGTGGTGACGTAGGTATCCACATCAATACCGGCCTCGGCCAGACGCGCACTGATGCGCTCGGGAAGTCCGTGTTTGCTTTGTGTTCCCGATATTGGATTGACTATGAGCAGATGCCTTGGCATATTAAGTGCAAAGATACACCTTTTTCGCCGAATAGCATCAAATTCGCTCGTGATTATCAGCAATTAATGTCCGGGGTGCTTATTCGGTACGGCCTGTATAGAGTCCAAAGGCAAATGCAATATTACGAAAAAAGTCTGAAGAATTCGGCAACTAATGATTCCTTTCATAGATAATTCTGAGAAATTGATTAACTTTACAACGGCATTATTGCACTTGTGATTCTACTTAATCCGAGAACAATAAGGCTGCTTTTTTGTGGCGTTCATTTGACGCTTTTGCTCTGACATTGTGAAACGTAGGAACTTTCAAACCAGTTCAGGCAAAGGCAACGGTGAGCATTCTGTGACGTGTCGATGTGTCGGCGCATATATATTATGCCCGAAAACACATCAGCGCACAACATGGAACCTTCCGTTGCTCGGTCCAACCGGCAAGGTTTCCTGCGACCGCACAATGTGGAACGAGCAATAATTGGCAGGCTCCACGTTTTTTATAAAGGTATATCATAACGACAAAGTAATGGTTTCAAATCCGTTTATCATATTACTCTTAGGCATGTGCATCATGTTTTTCGGCATGATGACATGGTTGTTTTGGCGAAAAGGAGACCAACTGAGAAGAATCATCTCCGTTCTTATGTGCGTTGTCGCTACATGTTATGCAAAAGATTTCATAACGATTTTACTTTTGGACGAGAAACTGCATTTGCAATGGACTTTTTTCATGGCGATTGACATGTTGGCAATCCCCTTATATACTTGTGTCCTTAGAGAACTCATCAAACCCGGTACGGCTTCAGTGAGGCAACTGGTTCTCAATGAAATACCTTTCTTGATTTTACCAATTCTTTTGTTAGCCACAGGCCATTATGTTTTTTTCTGGATAAACGTTGGATGGGGCACTTTGTTTGGGTGCTACTATATGATATGGGGGTTAGTAATGATTCCTCGGTATGACGCAAGTTTACGAGAACACTTTTCCTATACTGAAAACATCAATCTTGGATGGCTAAGGGTGACACTTTGGACGTTTGTCGTGCTACTTTGCCTGTGGATGTTAGATTATATGCTATTTGGTGTTGAGATAGAGTGCATCTATATGGTGCTTCATCTGATAATCTGGGTGTTTATCTGCTTTCTCCTTTACCGACACGAGTCGGTAATTGGCGAATTAGGAGGTGAAGCTCAACCCATAGCTGACATTCTGCCTGACCAAACATTAGATGCTCGCATTAAGGATCTATTTTATAAGAAAAAGGCATATCTCAATCCTCGGTTAAAGCTTTCTGACGTTGCGCGAGATGTAGGCACTAATAGAACCTATGTTAGTAATTATTTCAACCAAACACTCAATGTCACTTTCTATGATTACGTCAATAAGCTCCGCATTGAGTATGCTTGTCAGTTATTGAAAACCACTTCTGATTCTCTAAATATTATCGCTGAAGAATCCGGTTTTAGATCTCGTTCAACTTTTCATCGAGCCTTTTTTCAATTAAAAGGGCTGACGCCGGCTCAGTTCAGACAAGAGCAATAAACTTACTGAACATTAGGGCTTTGTATCTTTTAGGACAAAGAATTTTACGCATTAAGACTTGACATGTCTTAATGCGTAAACAAGATTATTCTGTTTAGGACTGACCCCGAATGAGCAACATTTAATTTTGCTCCCATAAACCGGTCATGAACAGATTCCTTTCACATCTTTTCTGCGGAACGGAGAATTACATAAAGAAAAAGCTAATAATTAAACACCATAAAAAATAAACAATCATGAAAGTATTAAAATTGACAGCAATGGTTGCTATAGCAATGGCAACCTTGACCCTCTCATCTTGTGGAGGAGGAGCCGGCTCTTCCGGTTCCAAGTTCTTCGGAAACGTGCCCGGCATCTATTCCGAAATGACGGCCAAAAAGGAAGCTATGCAAGAAAAGTTCAAAACATGCGAATCACAGGACGAAGCCATGAAGCTTATGGCTGATGCCGAGAAAGCAGAAAAAGAGTATGAAAGCAAGCTCGAGGAAGCCGGCAAAGCGTTAGACGGAAAGACAATCGAAATCGAGTCAACACCCGAAATAACCGTCAACTCGCCAATCACACTCACATTCGACGGATTTTGGTCAAAAAGCGGTCTGGAACCAAAATTCAAAATGGAGGGGGATGTAGTTGCAGCCCAAAATTACCAAAGTGAAGACAGCAAGATGTTATCTACCGGGAATCCATCGCGATACGTTGGTATGGCCCAACAGGTGTTTCTCGTAGGTTATGACGATGCCGGCACCCGGGTATTCTCACAAAAAGTAGCTTATTTCCCTATGGATTTGATTAGTGAGAATGCACTCGGCGTGAAAGCCGGAACTCCACTCAAATTTGAGACCTTTCAAATCACTGAAAAGAATGTGGAGGGATGCCTTAAGGCCACTTCATTAAAGCTCTCTTACGAATCGGGGAAATAATATGAAAGGACTCAATCATCATATGTCAGCAGCTCTGTTTCTTGGGCTGCTGGCATTATTTGCATCAGCCCCTCCGGCCGAAGCTCAGTTCTTGAAAAAACTTTCCAAAGGACTTGAGAAAGTAAACAATGCTCTGGATAAAGTGGAAAAAGTAGTCACAAACCCATCTGCAACTACTAAAAAAGAGCGATCTCCCAATCAACCGGTTAATGCGGCTTCAGTCTCATCGGCATCTGATATGTCCGGCGATAGCGCTTCCATAAAGACTGACTTTTCTGAAAGTCCTGACCCGCATATGCCGCATTTTACCGATTCAACAAAGTTTGTCTTATTAGACGAAACCGAAGTAGGTTCTTATTTCTACCATCCAACAGTTTTGACGCCTGTCTCCGAAGGCTTCTTCGCAGTGCGCAACCAGCGAGGTCAATGGTCGTTTTATAATGCTGAAACCGGCGAGTGCCTATTTAAAAACATAGGTTACCAAGCCAACAACAATCCTCCGAGATTTAACGGCGGTGTGGCTTTGGTAAAATCCGGCAAAGGACGCAAGGACGGATATAAGATTCTTTATATGGATGGTCGCATAAGGGAGCTTGACGCGAGCTATGCAACAATAGAGGATTTCGTTGATGGCGTGGCTATGGCAAAGTCTTTTGATGCCAAATACATTCCTTCCTCTTTTTACATCGACATCAACGGAAAGAAAATTTGGCCCAACCTGACCACCATAGGCAGAAAGATGGGTGACATGGTGCCCACTATCCCTATGCGAAAAGTAGGCAATGGACTTCGGGCAATCCGCAAAGATGGCAAATGGGGCTTTGTCGACTCAAAGGGAGTGTTCAAAATCCCGGCCCAGTACGTGTCGGTTCGTGATTTCTCAGACGGTTATGCATGGGTTACCACTCAAATTGGCAATGATTATAAGATAGGGCTTATCAATGCCAAAGGAAACTGGGCTATAGAACCTCGTTTTAAGGGATATAATATGGAGATTTCCCAAAACTACGGAGACTTCCATAACGGAATCGCCCGCGTAGTCGAGGATGAGGCAATTGTTTATTACGACCCGAAAGGCGTAGAGTTGAAGCGGTTTCCGGAGGCCAAAGGGACCGGTTTTACTGATGGTTATGCATTTGTCACTATGCCCGGTGGAACCTATAGAATAAATGAGGATTTCGATTTATCAAAAATAGGAGACCGTTACGAAGGCTTTTATGATGTTGACAACTTCAAGCCGAGTTTTCCTTTCTATCCTGTTTCCATTGTCCATTACAACCGAACGGCAATCAGGCCCGACGGACTTGCTTTAGTCTATTTCTCACCCGGTGAAAACCTTGAACTACGCCCGTTTAGCGCCGATGGTTACGCTTACGCGGAGACCAAGTACCGGGGAGGTACTGTTCGGGGATATATTAGACCTGACGGCTCTTATACGGTGATTTTGGGAGTCAATGCCAACGATAATCATGCGTGGGGAGGAGGTCCCGGTGGTCCGTGGCCTGAAGAACCTCCGATTATCGGTGATATTCCTCCTGTGCCCCCGGCACCTCCTAAAGAACGGGAACACACTACCACCCCAACAGCCAAATATACTGTTACCACTGTGGCATCTCCGGCTGAAGGAGGATCGGTAAACCCCGGTGTGCCAACCTCTTACGGAGAAGCTTTTAAGGTTAGCGCTATTGCCAACCCGGAATGGAAACTGGCCTCGATAACATCTTCTTCGCCTCGCAGTCGCACGATGGATCCTAAAACATTTACGGTTTATGAAGATGTGACGCTGACGGCTAATTTCATAAAGAAGGACAAACGTTCAGCACCTGAGGCTGGAGTTTGGGAAGGCATAATTCCTTATACTTACAACATTCCCGAAGGAGGCAGGGCTACCGAAGAAGTTCCACTATATCTTGAACTGCAATCCACCAAATCGGTAAAAACTCCTTACGGTGACAAATACGGCGTTTTGACTTTGGTGTTCGACCCCGAAAAACGCTATCGGTCGGGACGAAGTGTAACTAACACTCATGGAGGACAGCAATACAACATTATGTACATCCCAATGGTGGTAGAAGGAGTAGTGGAACTTGACGGCAAGAAGTATCTTCAAATCGAAGGTGGCCAGCTCAAATTAGGCAATCTCTTTGTTGAGCCAGGCGCAAACGATGGAGGTGCAAACGCTCTAATGGCAAATATGCTGCTTACGATTTTCGGAGATGACCTCACGCTTGGCGAAGGCTCATATCTCGTTGAATTTAACCAGTCCGATGGCAAAATCAACCTTGGAGCTTTGAAACGTTTCCATACGGATTATGGATGGCTGCCAGCCGGCGACGAACGCTTCATGAAGCTTCGAACGCAAGGTTGGTTGTGGGGATTGGATGCAGGATTTCCTGCCGATTTCTTCGCCGGTTCTTCGGCTCTCACTCCATCAGCAAAACGCGATAACCTTACATGGTATGCTCCATTGTCGTGGTATGACGGCAATGATGAAGCATTTAAAGCGGCCCGAGTGACGTTCGATAAATATTACAAACGATTTATCAGCGACTATCTTCGTTTATGGCAATACGAATAGACTTTTCAATTTAATTTCGACCGCTCACTCTGCCGATGCAGAATGAGCGGTCGGACTTTATGAAGATTGCAAAGCGGAAATCCCGTGCAAGCGAGAGCCGAGTGTCAAGCTTGCTTGACCTATGCCGAGCGCAGCCGGATTGTCGTAAAACGAAACCAGAAGTCGGAAGGCGTTGTCGCCCGGCTGAGGCTGTGCCTCGTTCCGAATCCTTTGGTCTCGGGGCAGTCAAGCCACCATAAACCCGAGGGCATTGTAGTTAGGCAGGGTATGGGAGGTGACGTAAAGGCTTTATAAGCGGACGGAAAAGGGCAAAAAAACGGGATAAAGGGTTAAAAATAGGGCTTTTTGGCGTAAAATTATTTGATATTGTGGGAATTGTTGTATATTTGCAGCGTAAAAATGATATCCCTAACCCTCAAAACATCATTACAATGAAAGAAATCATCGAAAAAGTAGCAGCTGCTTACGCTGTATTTTCAAAAGACGCAGGTCTTCAGGCTGAACAAGGAAACAAGGCTGCCGGCGCACGCGCACGCAAGGCTTCCCTCGAAATCGAGAAAGCCATGAAGGAATTCCGCAAAGCTTCTATCGCCGCTGCCAAGAAATAAGCCTAAGGCAGACAACGAAAAAAACACCCTTTAACCGGGACGCATCCGCACGGCGGGTGCGTCCCGTTGTTTTTATCGGAGGAGAAGGATATAATAGCATTCATAACCAAATCAGGTAGTGTCATAAGTGTTTATAGAGTATTTATGTAATGGTGCAACGTGTTTTGACGCACCCTCTACACGAGCCCGCCAAGCAAAGGGGATGGACGCGGCAGCGGACTATACCGATGATTGGCGCAACATGTTCGTCATCGGCAGTACCGACAGAACAAATGCGGCGTAACTTTGCCGCATCAAACACGTGAAACCACCGAGCCGGCTCCGGCCGACATCAACTATGGCGTGTCATCTGACACCACGCGCCCCGGTGCATACGACCATATCGAAAAACACACCATACCAAAATCTTACATACCATGACTATGCTTATCGAAAATCCAAAGAACAAAGGCAAGGCTCAAGCCTTGCAAGTCGTCCAATGCCACAACCTGTGCCCTGCCGACACCACCGGCGAAATTCTGTGCCCCACCGGCGTTCCTCGCACCATACTTTCCGGCGGATGGCGTCCATTGGCCTGCGTGGATACAGCCACAGGCAAGCGTATGGCACTGCACCGCGACACCGAGGTTGCCGTGGCCACCGTCAATCCGGATGCCGATACAGCGGCAGTCACTCCCATTGGCAACACCGCCGGGACGCCGCTGTGCGCCGTCTTCGATGATGGCGGCGACAGCCTCACGGTGATGTCCGCCTCCGGGGCATACGTTGCACAATACGCCGACAGCGGCTGGGAAATGGCGCGTGCCGACAGCAGCGCATGGCCCGCCATCTCGGTCACCGCCGAGAGCGCCGGGGACATCTCCGTAACCCTGCCCATGCGCGTGCTGTCCCGGGAGTATACCTCGGGGATGCCATTGGCTGCCGCAGACCGCAAGGCCCTGGCCGGAGATATCGGACGTGCCTACAGCGATGTCCTCGACAGCGCCCAAGCCGCCGGCGCATCCATAGCACCATGCCTTGCCCGATGCCGCATCCTCGATGCCGAGGGCAACACCCTGCACACGACTCCGCCCGTGCTGCTGGCCGCCGATACGGCAGACCCCTTCGCGGCGGCCATATCCTACGATTGCGATGACAGCAAAACACTTGCCTCCAAGACGTTGACGCTGCGGAGTTTTCGTCCGCGCGTGACCGTCGGCGGCAGCGCCGACACACTGTGGGCACGCCGCGCGGCGCGGATGGTACTCGAAATGACTACACCTATGCCACCGATAAACACGTCAGCCGTGGACGTACGCGCATCCTTCGGGCGCACACCCGGCATCGGGTATGTGCGCGTCAGTATTTGCGGCACAGCGGGAGTGGCCGCAACACGCCCGGCGGCCTCGCGCAGACATATAGCCGAGGCATTGGCCCGATTTGACGAGTGTGCACGTGCCATAGCTGCCGTCAGTCGGCCCTTAAGCCAAGGACGATGGAGCCGCACCTTCGACATAGGTGACGGAACGATATGCGCCCCACCCTATGCATCGGCCGCCACCCTGTCCGGCGGCTTCGTGGCCGAGATATGTGCCAAAGCCGCCGGAGCAACACTCTGGGGAGGCATACACGCCGTGCGCCCCGGGGCTTACAGCCCTGTGACTTACGCCGCCGCTCTTGCCGACAAAGCTTGGAGCGGCCGTGTGCGCGTGTCCTTTGCCGACGGCCACCGCGATGTGGTGTGGCGCGGCAGTGGCACCACGGATGCGCCGACACAGCTATCGCCACTGCTGGTATATCCGCATCCAAGTGCCACTCTAATCCAAATAGACCTCGACATCGACGGCACCCATTACCGCCACACAGCCACGACGGAAGCCGCCGGCGTTGGCGGTTACGCCTTTGCCGTCGACAGCACCATGCAGCCCGTCACTCCCCCGAAAGCCCCCGACCCGGGCGACGACTCCACTGCCGCCGGCGATGCCGTGGGCATGGTGGTACGCGGACTGATGGCGGCCACACGCCCCGGGACGCTGACGCCGTGCTGTGCCATGGCCCTCCCGGCCGACATACGCACCATGACGGCGGCCCCATGTTCGGGCGGTGCTTGGGACTATGGACGCAGCCGCTTCTACTGCGGCAGCGGTGACGGCATACGCATGGTCACCGTCGGCGTAGAGGCCAAGTCCATGTCTGCCGCCTTAATCAACAATTCAGTACCCGTCGGACTGCGGAGCATGTGCGCAGGCGATGATGCAGTATATGTTCTGTGTCATGGCCACATAGATATCCTGCGCGGCACACGTGCCGAGACCGTCACCACCGATGTACCCATCGGCGATGCAATGTTGCTTTGGCTGTCGCGGCGGCGCGAATTGGCCGTCTTTGCCGACAGCCGGGACATCAATGTCTACAGCAGCCGTCACGGCTGGGCACGATACAGTATGGACAATCCCGGCGTTATCGCAACACTCGGCAGCTCCGGCTGCACTATGGCAGCCACTGCCGAGGGAAAAGTCCTGGACTACGATGACACGACAACACCGACCGGAAACACGGATGTGCGCTGGAACGCACGCACACCCTTCGGTGTCCGCTCCACCCTGCGCACCTTGACATGGAATATCGATGCCGCCGATGTAGACGGCAACCTTACAGCCGAGCGCATGTACCTGTCGCCACGGCGCTTATACGTCAGTCGCACCGCCTACACCGGAGCCATGCGCACTCCCTTGACCGTTGTCGTCGGGGCACGCCGTATTACTTCGCTATGGCTGGGTATCGATGCCGGCGTCAGCGCCGATGCACACATAGCCGCACCTACCTACACGGCTGTCAAAAGATGAAACACAATCTTTATATGATAATGGGAAACACCGATTACAAGGCAATATTGGCCGAGGATCTGACACGTCGTCAGTTGCGCCTACAAGCCGAGGACTTCGACCCCCTGTCCGGTCGCGGCAGCAGCGGACAGCGCAAGCGCGTAGTAGCGCCCGCCGGAGCCATAGACAAACGCGCCCGCCACGCATACGTTCCCTGCGAGATGGACACAGCCACCACCAAGGGTAATGCCGAGGCATGGATCGAGGCGCGATGTCGCTGCGACTTCGAGTACTGGTGCGCACGCTGTGTCACCATACGCCACAAGACCACCGGAATGCTCGAGCCCTTCGTGCTCAACCGCCCCCAACGACGCGTCGCTGCTATTCTCGAAGGCGATCGGCGCGCCGGCCGTCCGCTGCGTATGATTCTGCTCAAGGCACGCCAATGGGGCGGCAGCACCTTGGTGCAGATATATATGGCATGGATACAGATATGCCACCGCCGCGGATGGAACTCGCTGATAGCGGCACATGTCAAGGACACATCCAAGCTCATACTGGGCATGTACAGCCTATTGGCCGAGCATTATCCCGATGACTTGTGGCACGAGGACAAGCCTCTGCGCTTCCTACCCTACGAGCGCAGCGTCAATACCCGGCGCATAGCCGGACGCGACTGCTATGTGGTGGTCACCAGCGCCGAAAAGCCGGACGCCATGCGCGGTAGCGACATCAAAATGGCCCACCTCTCCGAGATGGCTTACTGGCCCGACAGCGCCAAGCGGTCGCCCGTGGCACTGATGTGCTCGGTGTGCGGCACCATACCCATCGAACCGCTGACCCTGGTGGTGGTCGAATCAACGGCCAACGGCACGGGCAATTACTTCTACCATGAATGGCATCGCTGTGCCGCCGGCCGTGGTGACAAGCGTGCCGTCTTTGTGCCGTGGTACGAAATCGGCATCTACCGCGACAGCAGGCCCTTGGACACCGAGGCACAGGTGGCCGAACTATGGAAATCGTTGACCGATGATGAACGCAACCTCTGGCTCACGCCTCAGGGAGATGACGACATCCGACTATGCCTCGACCAAGTAGCCTGGTATCACGCCAAGGCCCTGGAGATGCAGGACGCCCGGGCACTCAAGGCCGAGTATCCGACCACAGCAGACGAAGCCTTCCGCAATACCGGCGCCAACGTCTTTGACGTCCGATGGACCGAGCGCCTGCGCCGCCGCTGCCGTGCGCCACTGCGCACCTGCGCCGTCGATTGGCATTCCGGGCTATGGGTAGATGACAGCCGCGGGGCATTGCGCCTGTGGGAAGAACCCACGGCAGAGCACTCATATGTGGCCGCCGTCGATGTGGGCGGGCGCAGCCCGGGCGCGGATTTCTCGGTTGTGACCGTGCTGCGACATTCCGATGTCGGCACCCGTGTATGCGCCCGGTGGCGCGGGCATATCGACCACGACCGGCTGGCAGTCATAGCCATGCATCTGGCCAAGGCCTACAATTACGCCCTATTGGTGGTCGAGAGCAACACGCTGGAGAGCAGCGACAGCTTTCCTGTGCTCGAGCGTTTGGCACGCGACTACCCGGTACTGTATCGACGCCGTGCCGTAGGCACTATAGATGATGCGCCCGGGCGACGCGTAGGGTTTCACACCAACCGCAACACCAAGCCATTGGTGATAGACACCCTTGTGGCCGCCGTACGCGATGGTACGCTGGACGAACCGGATACCGAAGCCGTGGACGAATTGGCCTCGTACATGCGGCGCGATGACGGCAGCTATGGCGCAGTGCGCGGACGCCATGACGACATTCTGATGACCGATGCACTGGCGCTGTACGTCCTCGAAAGCGAAAGCGGCGACATTGTGGACGATGCCGCCGCCGAAGACTTGCACAAAATGATGGAACGTCGCGACTACTTGTAATCGGGCGTGGACACAAACTGCGGCTCATTGCCGAACCACATGTCGATATATAGCTTTACACGCGCCAATGTCTCGCGCAGCGTATTGCGCACGACGTTGCCGGCCTCCGGGCTGGGCGCGGCATTATATCCCACGGCATATAGGCCGTACCGGTCGGCCTGACGGATGGCTCGGCGATTGTGGTAGTCTTGCGAAACAATCACCACCGAATCAAGGCCGTAGACTTTGCAAGCCTTCGCCACGGAATAAAGCGTGCGCGTGCCCTCGTAGTCGAGTATGATGTGTGTCGAATCCACACCGGCGGCTATGAGGGCGCGTTGCATCTGCCGCGGTTCGTCACAGCCGTAAAGCACGGCATTGCCTTCCGCATCACGACGATAGTCCCCACCGGAGGCAATGATATACCGTACCTTGCACGCATGATACAGCTCGGCAGCAGCCTTGATACGGTTGTCGAAATTGACATTATGCGTGCCCCTCGGCGTCACCGGCGATGTGCCGAGCAACAGCGCGTAGCGCATGGCCGGGACTTGGCGGATGTCATCGTAGACACGTCCCGAAGCATTGGTGTCCACCGCCACCCAGCACGCGCCGATAACCGACAGCACCGCCGCCACCGCGATGCCGGCGTACAAGGATATACGTTTGATTCTATGAGACAACATCGGATATAGGATTGAACTTTTTGTGTATGAACAAACTAAGGACGATTCAAGAATAACGTGTCCTTTATTTTAGGACACGTTGGTTTATTATTCTCTGAGTATGCTTTCGTATAGTTCCTTGAATTCTTCAGGCGAAATTTCCATGGTTGCAGTATATTTACCGTTTTCGGAAGTGTAAATCATTCTAAGGCCGTATTCGGCCGATACAATTGCTTTGGGTATATAGTCAACATTTACGCTATCCACGAGATGACGAGGTAGACTATCCATAGAAAGACGAGAAATCCGCCCGCGATGTCGATATTGCGGCGAAGGCGCTCCGAAGGAGCGCGACGCGTGACTATCTCGGCAAAGTTGAGAAGCATACGCGAGCCGTCCAGCCCCGGGATGGGCAGCGCATTACCTACGGCAAGGATTATAGACAGGAGTCCGGTGAAGTACACTATGCCGTGCATCTTGCTTACAATCAATGGTGCGGCCTCAAAACCGCCGCCCACGCCGAAGATAGACAACGGATGCGCCACAAAGAACGATAGTGCGTCCCAACATTGGGTCAGACCTCCGCCTATGGCTGCAAACAAATGTGTCGGGTCGGAATTGTATATCCAAATGTAATTGGCCACAACAAAAGCCAATAGTCCGAATAAAACATTGGCCATCACTCCGCCACTATGAACCAACAGCCGCTGCCAGGCAGGCTTGGATCGCAATTCCCAAGGCAAAGGCTCGTGCCCGTCCACGCCATAGCTGTCTGCCATGCGCACGTATGCCATCACCGGCAACCATCCGAGACCAAAGGCCGTATTACGCCACGAAGTAGGCGAGACTTCGCCCTTAGGACGCGGCAACGGAATTCGCATCAAGCAACTGCTGCGCTGCTCGACCCGGTTTTCGTTTACGGCGGCATCTCCCTCGGTGTCATTACTGTCGTCAGACGTAGCCTCAACATCGAGTATGCACAAACATCCCTGCTTAGGATAATAACGCAACAGCGCCGCTATAGGGGCCATAAACACCTGAAACGAATATACAAGTACGCCGAAAGCTTTGGCAAAACAGAAGTGGCCGCACTCGTGTACAGCCATACAAAAGCCGAGTATTATAAGATATTCAATCATTGATCTCGGATGTTATTTGGAGAGGTAAATTACTGAAAATATTTATATTAGTGTCGCTCCGAACTACTTCAGTGCTACATAACAGAAAGTAACGGCGTAAAACAAGATTGTGGCGCCGATAATACCCAATCCGACATAAAATAATATTCGGCCTAACCTGTGTTTCCTATCCTCATATTTGGCCCCGTTCCGAATGCTACAGCCGGAAATCATCAGCAACCGAGACGAACATATCAGCATCGCAGTCCATAGCAACGGAATGAGGATATACAATACGATGCACATTGTGCCATAAGTTATGCCAAGAGTGTCAGACATGACAGACGTATACCGGATGCAAGCATCGTTCAATAGGTCAAAAGTATTGATTGCGTTGTATATCATTATATCATAACATATGTACGTTTTGGGGAATAGCTATTGCCCTCTTTGTATATATACCACAAAGCATGCAAACGTAAATATGAAAAACAAAAATTATTTCTCATGCTTTTTTTGGCGTCCTTCCGGTGTGTCATACGACCTGCCACCACATCGTTTGGCACTATTTTTGTATCAATATATGCCGTGTCACACAATGACACACAGACAACAACAGAAACAAAAACAAACAACTAAAATACAAAAGATTATGAAAAAGATGCTTTATGTAGCCGCTGCTTTTGCAGCACTGAGTCTCGCCGCTTGCGGCAATGGTAAAACCGATGCTAACGCTGCCGACAGCACTGCAACTGACAGCGCAGCAGCCGTAGAGGCCGCTCCCGAAGCAGCCGTAGAAGCCGCCACCACTGTAGACACCAATGTTGCCGCAGCCGAACAGGAAGTCTCCAACAAGGCCTCCGAAGCCATCAATAATGCCGCCGAAAAGGTTCAGAAAGCTTCCAAGGATGTCAAGGCCGTCAAGGACGCTGCCGAGAACCTGAAGAACGCTGCCGAATCCTTTGGTAAATAATGCCATCCGGCACATACGCATAAGCGCCGCCCACCGGTACAAGCCGGCAGGCGGCGCTTTTTGTTCGTGCGGCAGTGGCAGTGCAACATATACCCTCCGGCAGCGCGTAATGACATTCTGACACGTCACGCGACGGATTTTGGCAAGCTGTCAATATTCTTAACTTATTTTTTACTGCCGACACGGAAAAAGTTTGTATATTTGCCGTGCAAATGCGACAGCCGCAGCCAACGACGGCAGCGCCTGACGTACAGGTCTGAAGACCACATACATGCACAAGCACAAACATATTACCCAATATTAAACTTACAATTATGTCAAAAGTAACAGTCATCGGCGCCGGCAATGTAGGTGCCACATGTGCCAACGTACTTGTAACCAACCAGGTAGCCGACGAGGTCGTACTCCTCGACATCAAAGAGGGCGTAGCCGAAGGCAAAGCCATGGATATCATGCAGACCGCCAGCATCCTGGGTCTCAACACCCGTCTGCGCGGCGTAACCAACGACTACACAGCCACCGAAGGCTCCGACATGGTAGTCATCACCAGCGGTATTCCCCGCAAACCCGGTATGACTCGCGAAGAACTTATCGGTGTTAACGCCAAGATTGTAAAATCCGTAATGGACAACGTGCTCAAGCACTCGCCCGAAGCAGTCATCCTGTGCATCTCCAACCCGATGGACACCATGACTTACCTGATCCACAAAACCAGCGGTCTGCCCAAAAACCGCATCATCGGCATGGGCGGCGCACTCGACAGCGCACGCTTCCGCTTCAACCTGGCCAACGCCCTCAATGCCAACCCCAACGAAGTTGAAGGCATGGTTATCGGCGGCCACGGTGACACCACAATGATTCCTCTGACACGCTATGCAGCATATCGCGGCGTACCCGCTTCAACACTGCTGGCCAAAGAAGAACTCGAGAAAGTTGCAGCCGACACTATGGTAGGCGGCGCAACCCTCACCAAGCTGCTCGGCACTTCCGCATGGTACGCTCCCGGTGCAGCCGGAGCAAGCGTAGTCGCTGCCGTCCTCCACGACCAGAAGCGCATCATCACCTGCTCGGCTCTGCTCGAAGGCGAATATGGCGAAAAAGACCTCTGCATCGGCGTTCCTTGCCTGCTGGGTCGCAACGGCATCGAGAAAATCGTTGACCTCAACCTCAACGACGAAGAAAAAGCCCTCTTTGCCAAGAGCGCTGCTGCCGTACACCACACCAACGAGGCCCTCAAAGAAGCCCTCGCTTGATAGCTCGGCATCCTAACGCATAACCTACTTCGGCGACCGCCACGCACCCCGCGTACACACACAGGGCGCGGCTGTCGCCGATTTGATTTTTATAACGACTTTTAGTTCAACACCTATGAAGAAAATTTTTATCGCCATGATGCTGTGCGCCGCACTCGTGTCATGCAAGAAGGACAACACTTCCAATGTCGAAAAAGAAAATGAGAAGATTGAAAAAGAAAACGATGAAATCACCGACAACACATTGAAAGAGCTTGATGACATCACCGTAGGCCACACCGAAGCCGTACAAATCGTTAGCGACGAAGACGGACTCTCCCCCAACACAAGAGTAAACGCTCCCGCTTTCTTGGACTTCAACGCTACCTGGTGCGGACCTTGCCAAAAATTCAAACCGATATTCCACGCCGTTGCCGAAAAATACGGTCATTTGGCACACTTCTTAAGCATCGATGCTGACGACTGTCCCCAAACCAACACCACTTTCGGCATCGAAGCACTGCCCACGCTTATCGTAATGCTACCCGACGGCACGCAAAAGAAATATGTGGGGCTCGAAGACTTTATGGCTGACGAAGACCTGTTCGGAGCCTACGTACAAGAACTCGTCGAATAATACCGCAAAGCTCACAAAACACTATGGCATGCGCAGATGCGGCAAGCCGGGTCTGCGCATACCATTGGTGGTCACCCCAACATCCGTTATCTCTTTCGGACAAGGTACGCCGCCACACTACAAGCGCACCGACAAATAAAGCTCTCGACACACTAAGGCTGAAACTTTGTAAAACACTGTTAGAAGATTAGCTACAAATTTTTAGGCTTAAACTTTTTCGCAATGCTTGCGGGTGCTACTATCACCCGGACTAAAAACGACTCCTCGAAAACAATTAGAACCGCAAGGTCGGCGGCTCACAAGACAGCAGACCACAAAGTATTATGAAACGATTAGCAACGACACTGTTAGGCATAGTCCTCATCGCCGCTTTTGCTTGCGCAAAGGTTAATGTCCCAAAGAACGACAAGGTTCTGCGCCCTACCGCCAAGGTCACCAAAACCACCATAATCGACTTCACGGCATCGTGGTGCGCACCTTGCCTGCGTTTCGCCCCGGCTTTTGAAAAAGCCGCCAAGAACCTCTCCGGACAGCTGAACTTCATCAAAGTAGACATAGACCGCTTCCCCAAGACCACAAAAGCTTTCGGGGTAAAAGCCGTGCCCACCATCTACTTCCTATACCCCGGAGGAGGCTCTTTCTTCTTGGAAGGCACTGACGCCGTGATGTACGACGGAGAAGATACCGAGACTTTCACGCACTTCCTCCGCGAACACTGCCTGGGAGGTCGCGGCGACGAATGAAAAATTGCGGTTCAAGCTACGAAGAAAACCGCAGTCGAAGCGACTAACCGAAAACCGATTTTTATACAAACGACTACAAAACTTTTCATCCGCGTGATGACCGAATTATCTGCCCCCCTCGCCGAAAAACTTGCCCGAATGGGCATCACCGAACTCAACGACATACAACGCCGCGTCCTCGCCACCGACAAAAACACCGAGAGCATAGTGCTGATAGCACCCACAGGCTCGGGCAAAACCGTGGCTTACGCTTTGGCTTTATTGCGAAATATGAAGCCGTCGACACCGGGACGCGCCCCTCAAGCACTGGTACTGGCTCCGGCACGCGAACTCGCAAGGCAGATTTTTGACGTCCTCCGCCCTCTTGCCGCTCCCGAACTGAAAACGGTGGTGCTGAGCGGAGGCCGCTCCGTGGACTCGGAAATCCCCTCACTGACGGCATCTACGCCCCCGGACATCATCGTAGCCACTCCGGGACGTCTTCTCGACCATATCAGCCGCGGAAGTATTCTGCCGGCAAACATCCGCCGCATTGTCATCGACGAGTACGACAAGCTGCTCGAACTGGGCTTCGAGCGCCAACTCTCTGAGATCTTGCAGCGCATCTCCAAACATCGTTCTCTGACAATGCTCACCTCGGCAACCACCCCCGAGAGCCTGCCGAAAGCCCTCGAAGCTGAGGGGAAAGACACTCCCCCGGTCACCATCGATGGGAATGCCGCCTCCAAGCTCATCGTCATGGACGTTCCGGCGGCACAGCGCGACAAGCTGGACACGCTGGCCGTATTGGTACGCGAACTGCTGGCTGCCGGACAAACCTCCATGGTATTTGTCAATCACCGCGATGCCGCCGAACGCGTAGTCTCGGGCTTGGGGCGCCACGGTGTCACCGCCGTATTGTACCACGGTGGTCTGGAACAACGCCAACGCGAGATTGCAGTGGCAGCCTTTGTTTCGCACGCCGCAGACGTAATGGTGTCCACCGATTTGGGAGCACGCGGCCTTGACATCCCGGGCGTGGGTGCCGTCATCCATTACCACTTGCCGGTGGACGAAGCGGCATACACCCACCGCAACGGACGCACGGCGCGCGCCGGCGCCGACGGCACTGCATACGTCATCCTCGGCCCTTCGGAAAATATGCCTCCATATATTAATACGGACCACACACATTATCCTGCCGAGCCATCCGATGGCGTCACCATGCGCGAGCCATACACGCTGATGTACATCGACGGCGGACGACGACGCAAGATTTCGCGCGGCGACATCCTGGGCTTTGCCGTCAAAGACGCCGGCATCCCGGGCGACAAGGTGGGACACATCTCCATAGCCCCGGACTACGCGCTGGTGGCCGTGGCCGCCGAATACGCATCGGCATTACGCCAAGCAGCGCGCCTCCATCGCCTCAAAGGCCAAAAAGTGCGCATCACTCCCATATGATCACGAGACAAACCGCCGTTTAAGCATCATTCACACCGACACATTAGCCATACCCACAACACATTCTATGTCCGAATTCACCGTGCAATACCTCGGCTGCGGATCAGCCACCCCCTCGCTACGCCACATGCCGTCCTGCCAGATTGTCGATTACCGCAACAGCCTGATGATGGTTGACTGCGGCGAAGGAGCCCAGCTGACCATGCGACGCATGCGCATACACTTTGCACGGCTGAGACACATCTTTATATCACACCTGCATGGTGACCATTTCCTGGGGCTGCCCGGACTATTGTCCACACTGTCGCTCCAAGACAAAGGCGGCAACCTGCACGTCCATGTCTTCGAGCAGGGCGAAGAGCTGTTGCGCCACTTCATGCGAGTGACTACGGGCGAGCCGACCTTCGAGATCATCTACGACCGTCTGTACGATGACGAGCCGCGCATAGTACTCGACACCAAGGCTTTGACCGTAACTTCATTTCCCCTGCATCATCGCGTGCCCTGCGTCGGATTTCGCTTTGACGAGAAACCCAAGGCACGGCATTTGCGCGGCGACATGGCGGCCTATCTGGGCATACCCGTATGCGACATCCCGGCCATCAAGGAAGGCGCTGACTGGACAACCCCGGACGGACGGACAATAGACAACGAGCGCCTGACCCTGCCGCCTTCGCCATCGTACTCGTACGCATATTGCTCGGACACGTCATATCACCGAGACACAGTGGAGGCCGTGCACGGCGTCAATGTACTGTACCACGAAGCTACCTATGCCGATGACAAGAAAAGCTGCGCACGCCTGCATGGGCACAGCACCGCCCGACAGGCCGCCATGGTGGCACGCGAGGCCGAAGTGGGATGTCTGGTGCTGGGACACTACTCCAAGTCTTACTGTAACGAGGACTCCCTGCTGGCCGAGGCTCGCGAGATTTTCCCGAATACCATAGCGGCCACGGAAGGCATGCGTATGGACATCGAAGAGACAGTCCAAACACAAGACGCACAAGCATGACGGACGAGTACTACATGAGCATGGCGCTTTTTCAGGCGCAAGAGGCTGCCGCCGAAGGCGAGGTGCCCATAGGCGCCGTTATCGTCGGCGCGGACGGCAGCATCCTTGCCGCCGAGCACAACCGCACCGAGGCACTGCACGATGTCACGGCACATGCCGAAATGCTCGCCATAGGCGCCGCCGCCTCGGCCATAAGCGCCAAATACCTGACCGACTGCACACTATACGTCACCGTTGAGCCGTGTCCCATGTGCGCTGCCGCCATCGGATGGGCGCAGATACGACGTATAGTCATAGGCGCCGCCGACCCCAAGCGCGGATACACAACCATGTATGCACACTCGCCGTTTCATCCGCGAGCTGTGGTCCTGCAAGGCATACTTGCGGACGAATGTGCCGCCGTAATCACAGACTTTTTCCGCCGCCGTCGCTGACACGATTAGGTCTGCAAGACTTTTTTTGTACTTTTACTTCTCTCACCTCCCACCATTTGCGAACCCTATGTTCGCTCGCCTTGTCGTGCCATTGCATATCTCGAACAGACGCACTAATTTTGCAGCGCAATCCGACAGACACCTCCAAAAGTCCGACCACGGATAGCGCTTATCAGATATTATCAATCTATCTCAAACATTATCAATCAAATTCCATCATTATGGGAGACTGCTGCACAATCTTTGAAAATTGGAGAGCCGCCCGAGTCGCCGAAGAAGCTCGCGACTATGCCATAGCTGCACGATTATACCGAATATGCGATGTGGTATACGAATGTGGCGAGTTGAACTACTACGATGATAATTTAGCCTATATGGCACGCCACGCGGGCACAAAGTTTCGTAAAATGCTGCGAAAGCTGCCCAAAGCCGAAGCTAAAGCCATTTGGGATGAAGCCAAGGACTTCTACGACTCTATGGACATGGACTTGGACAGCTATGATTCCGAATACTTTTTCTTCGATTACAAGTCTTTTGTCCACGAGCAAAACGAAATCATCGAGAAGTACATCAAGGATAGGCAAAATCAATCTTGATCAACGGCCTTATACGGTCGAAAACTCGACCGCTTTTCGTGTATTATACTAACCAACCAAACTTACACACGACTTTTATACCCTCTTCTCATTGGTTTTTTTGTTAGACATACTCCTCCTCTGAAAAGCAGACGGGCATCCGATGTCGATATCGGGTGCCCGTCTATATCTTGCGCGCCTCATGCGCAGCCTATATTATAGGTAGTAACCTATCGAGACAGCGAAGCAGCCTTGTTTCCAAGAACCGTCATCATTCTTGTAGCGGTCATTAAGACCGAAAGTGTAGTCTGCGCCAATGTAGAAACGGCTGACCACAACGCCGGCGCCGAGATTCCATCCCATATTGAAACGGGTTATTTCTTCGTCGTAAGGATCCGAGTCAATCCCGAATTCTTTGGCATTCTTCCAGCTACCTGAAAGCCCGATGCCGAAGCTGGGACCGGTAAACAATTTGAGGTCACAAACGCCTAAATTGAAGTTGTAGCCCAGACGCACGGGGATCTGTAGACCGAACTGGCGCAGCGCTATGTCTGCCTTAACCGGGGAAATTACGCCCGCAATGTCGGCTTGAATGTCCGTACCCGTATTATGGTAAACCAAGTACATACCCGGTTCAAGAAAAAGATTGGATACCAAGTCGATGTCAGCCACGACTCCGGCATGAAAACCACAGCCGGCCTTGAACATGTCCACAGAAGCGCCGTTAGACTTTATGCTACCGGGGACGGTGACATCCAGTCCGGCCCGGATGCCGAAATCGATGGCTTGCGAACTGACGGGAGCAAGCGCTGCAATGGCTACGACAAGCGATGCTGCAATAGTCTTAATGGATTTTTTCATTGTTTGAATAAGTATTTAAGTGAATAATTCAGTCGTTACAAAGTGAGACTGCACATCACACGAGTTTTAATATCGGCGCGAGATAATATAGCCGAACAAATCGATGAGAGCCTTCTTGGCCTCGCTTTCATCGAAGCAATCAAGTAATGCGACAGCACGTGTGCGCATATCGTCCATAACTGCGTAGGCATAATCGATACCCCCGCCGTCAATGGCGTAAGCCGTCAAACGTGCAATATCGTTCTCCCCAAGTGACGGGCTCTTGCTCAATTTCACCATCTCGGCATTGGTCGCATCGGTGCCGGTACGTAACACATGTAGCAGCGGCAGCGTAATCTTGCCTTCGCGTAAGTCGTTGGCCGTAGGCTTGCCCACCGTGTCTTGCTGAGCCGGGAAATAATCAAAGATGTCGTCACGTATCTGGAAGCACAGACCCAGCAATCGCGCAAACTCGCTGAGGCGTTCCTTGCGCTCATCATCTATGCCCTGAGCATAGCATCCCATCTGCGAACATGCCACAAAAAGAGACGCGGTCTTGTACTCGATAATCTTGAAGTACGCATCCTCGTCCAAGTTGTGATATCGCGCACTATATATCTGGTCCAGCTCACCGAGGCTCAACAATTTGCCCAAATGGCACAAAGACTCGATGATACGTGTATCGCCCGTAACGATGGCCTGCTGCATCGATGTGGAAACAAAAAAGTCGCCCACAAGTACCGCTATATGATTATCCCACATGGCGTTGACCGTCGGACGACCACGACGTATCGTCGAACCGTCAACAACATCATCGTGTATAAGCGAAGCATTGTGCAGCAGCTCGACAGATGCCGCAGCACGCAACACCTTGTCCGTCACCGGCCCGAAAAGCCGGGCACTCAACATCACTATAATGGGACGGATAAGTTTGCCCTTGCTTTTCAGATAATTAGCAATCACGTTATCCATCAATGGATTAGACGTGGCCAACTGGTCTGCTATGAGCGCGTTGAGCCGGTCAATGTCGGGAGCTATTTCCTGTCGTATTTTTTCGAGGATGTCCATATTGCGCCGCAAATTTACGAATTTTTCGCGGCATTACAGACGTTTTCCGCCCAAACTTTCGGCCCTTCTACGCACATAGCACCCTCATGGCGTCCCTCATCGGCCTTCACCGGCTCTCCACTGCTACATATCACCACTTCGATACACTATTCTCTCGCCCCATATCATTATCCGAGACAATGCCGTACCCACCCACTCTATCCTCCGTATGACGGTCCAAAATCCTCGCCACAGCCTTCCACTTCTTCCGCTTTGAAACGAACAACTCACTCCATTCGTTACCAATCTATACAACAGTTAATTAGCCATTCCATTATACAAATTGAGGAATCTTCATTATGCAAATTGAGTAATTAGACGGCAAGAACAAGGTCGTAGACAGGCGTAAAGTCGGCGACACAACGGACTATGGAGAAATCTTAAACACCTCCAAAGTAAGGGATGGCAAAATCACCTTCAGCGAAGCAATATACGACGACAGACCCCACCTGTATCGTCAACGAAATTCGGTGGTGCTCATCTCGATATTGCGCTTGAAAAAAGTGTCGGAAAGTGTTCAGAGGAATCCAAGTACACGGGATGATTCAAGACCACCGATACCGCATTTTCGCAGAAAATGCGTAACTTCGCATGCGATATGGAGATGCTGATGCAACATATCTGGCAACACAAGATGTGGAGCGGTGCTCCCGGTCTGCACACTGTCGATGGTCGCGAAATCGAGGTCATCGACCAAGGTATGCTCAACACCGGACCGGGGCCGGATTTCTTCAATGCCAAGATACGCATCGGACATGCCGTATGGGCCGGAAATGTCGAGGTACACGTACGCGCCTCGGACTGGCACGCGCACGGACATGATAGTGATGCTGCCTACCGCAACGTGGTGTTGCACGTGGTGAGCGAAGACGACTGCCGCATCAGCATTGACGGACGCGAATTGCCGCAAGCGCTGCTGCCTTTGGCCCCGGAAGTAATTGAAAGATACGAAAGTATTACACGGCCGCGCGTAGGTGATGCCTACCCGTGCCGCGATCGTTTGCCCGAAATACCACGCCTATGGATAGACGACTGGATGACAGCGCTGGGATACGAACGCCTGCAGACCAAGGCGGACGCTGCATTGGACCTGCTGGACCGCAATCACGGCGACTGGATGGAAACGGCATACCAATTTCTGGCACGAGGATTGGGCTTCGGCGCCAATGGAGAAGCCATGGAACGCACGGCACGCAGTGTGCCTCTGCGCATACTCTTCAAACACGCTGCCGACCCACTATCAGCTCCGGCGCTGTTGCTGGGACAAGCCGGGTTGCTGCCGTCGCCCGAAGATGCCGCTGACGAGGTGACCCTCAGACTGATAAGCGACTACAACTTCCTCAGCGCCAAATTCGAGCTGTCACGCCCCACTGACATACGATGGCGCACAGGCGGCATACGCCCGGCCAATGCTCCCTGCCGACGCTTGGCAACGCTCGCTGCCATGGTCGACAACGGATTTACCACAGCCACAGCCGCATGGAACGCCACATCTGCCGATGAGGCCGTCGCAGTGCTACGCAACGCTCCGCCTATGCACACCTACTTCACCTCACATCACCGTCCCGCCGTCCTGTCGGCACGTCCTGTCAGTGCTTCCTTAAGCATCAACGCCGCAAATATCCTTATAATCAATGTCATAGCGCCGCTTATATATGCCCGCGGTTACCTTGCCGATGATACTGCTGCCATGGAACGCGCCGTGTATATGCTCCAAGGCCTGCCGCCTGAAGACACCGCAGAGGTTCGGACCTTCGCCGCTATGGGACTTGAGTGCCACGATGCATTTGCCACACAAGCACTACACCGCCTGCGCACCGCTTACTGCGACACGCGCAAGTGCATATACTGCCGATGGGGCCACCGCCTGCTTGCCAAGTAAAAGGCTTATCGGTAACGTAAGTTGCCAGACATCCATTTGGACTTAGGCCGAGACATCGCTATGGCCGAGACTCTAAATGGACGTGCGATGTGTGCGCCCGGGACGCATCCCGGCGGAAACGGGTGCCACGGATGTCTCGTAGGACGTGTACAGGTGGTTGCCGAAGGCGTCCCACCCCAATAGCTGCCGGTGGCCGCCCTCGATGTCGTACTGCATCGGGTGGCCATCGGCATTCCTATACATATTTATTATTTGCGACGTCGTCATATGCAAATCATAATTGACTACTTGTCTGCATAAGGGAAAAGCACCTTATAAAATGCTTCATTATTTTCAAATTTATAAGGTTTGATGTATTCGTCTTCCGGAATAGTAACCGGCTTTGTCGTATCTGTAATTATATACGATGTAAAGACAACCGTCCCTGTGAACTTATTGATTAATTTCGCTTTGGCGAGACCGAGTACAGCTTTGTTTGTCGGAGGATTAAATGGCACGACATAGAAATTCTTGTAAGGACTTTCAAAGTCTGAGTCGTGCCAAAAAGCGATAGGCTTATATAGTTTCCAGTTTTTTTTATACATCCACTCTCCAAGACTAAGGGTTTCATAATCGATTAAAGTATCTCCTACAACTTTTCCCCAAGGAAAAGTTGCCCTAACAAAGTCATCAAAATAAATGCGTCCGGTTGTTGCAATACTTAGATAGCAATATGGGGAGTTCATCAACTCTTTTTCAGTAACATCATGGCTTAATTTTGCTTTATCTATATCTACTATTATAAACGGATGCAACGTTTTCTTTCCGAGCAAAAACGTCATATCATTACAATAAGCCGTATCTATAGTATAGAAATTTACACCACCATCGGCATTAAAATAACCTGTCAGAATACCTCCCGGAAACTCATCAACTGTAGCCTTACGAGTTACCCATACTTTTTGCGTAAAGCATACCATTATGCTTAACAACATAACCACTATCATTAGCTTTCTTTTATGGTTACTGCTTCTTTCTGACTTCATATTTCCATTCTATTTTTTTGATTTCTTCTTCATTATCCAAATATCCCCTACCCGGTTCGGCTTCTTTGCCGTCCTTAGGAACTTTCCCGGTAAACGCCTGTTTTATTATTGCTTTTACTTCCGATTTAGACACATCGCTTGTTCGCTTATATGAATTCCCCAAAGGATACATTAGCCCATAATCAGAATGCAACAATCCAAGTGAATGGCCTACTTCGTGTGCTCCTGTAAGTTCAACGGCATTTCTCTCCGATATGGATATTTCCCTGTTATTATATCCGCCGGAAGATGTTTGGCCGTCTTCATTAATTACCGAGCTGCTTTCACCATCATGTATTACCATATAGGCATTTGCAGATGCATCTCCACCCATGGCATAATTTATAGATTTGCGTTGATCTAATTCTTTTCCACCTGTTTTATATGGTTCGACTTCGTGATAAGCAAGCGCGAAGTTGATAGTATATCCATCCATAGCATATTTGCCGCTGAGGTCGTTCCAAAAACCGATGGCGGCGGTCACTGATTGGGCATCACTCCTATAAGCGTAGTAATCTGCTGATATTGTAATAGTCTGCTCTTCGTGGTTCACTTTCACGTGGTAGTCATTGCCCGAATCATCTACGTATCGTATCGGATTTCCGCCACAGAACAGGTACGGCGATTCCCACGGACGGAGTTCGCATAGCTCGTCTGCCGAATTAAACCGTGTTTCAGAGGAAACGAACATGCGTGCGCCGTAGATGTACTCGCAGCCCTTCTCCACAGCCTTCTGCTGCAGCAGACGGACGGTGTACGGCCACATATTGTTGTTGGTGTTGGTCTCGGTGCCGGTATCACGCCACTGGGTCATGCCGACGTAGTAGTAGCTGTGGCTGCAGGGGTTCTGGAAGTGCTTGTTGCCCTTGTAGTTCACGGCGTGTGCGTACTTGGCAACATAGTCGGGGTCCAGCTCAGCCAGCATCCAGTCCAGTGCCTCGCCGGAGCGGGTGGCGTAGTCCTTGACGATCTTCTGGTTGGCGTGGCCCAGAGCCTTGACCATGTACTCGGTGAAGATGTCCATGGGGTCGTACTTCTCGGCACCCTTGTCCAGGAAGAACTTGGAGTTGTAGGTGGTCAGGTCGCAGGCATAGTTGTCGTACTCTTCCCAGGTCTGCACTTCGCAGCAGATGGTGTTCAGGCCCTCTTCAGCGCAGCGCAGGGCGGCGGCAGTACCGGCCTGACCGGAACCGATGACCAGAACTTCGCAGTCCTTGGTGTACTCGACCTTGTCGGCCAGCTGGGGCTCATCGCCCAGCCAGGCGGGCTTGTTGTTCATGAACTGCTCTTCCGGGATGTTCAGGGTCACTTCACCGTCCTGGTCGGCCTCGTCGCTGCCCCAGTCCTCGGCGATGGTCACGCCGCCGGCCCGCACCACGGCCCAGAGGTTCACCGCGCCGCCGGGCTTCGAGGTATGGACTTTCACCGTCACGGTCCGTGCGTCGTAGTCCGGGGTGACGGTCAACGTATCAATGTAATTTTCCGGC
>ERZ780208.258-NODE-258-length-59721-cov-5.632169_pt1 | contig 59721 bp, 58 predicted proteins | sample MGYA00511167_ERZ780208 | MGnify/ENA primary metagenome ERZ780208 (study PRJEB29588, sample SAMEA2159202) | human gut metagenome | biome: human gut; feature: human-associated habitat; material: faeces | place: Denmark | collected 2008/2010 ...
ACAAGGGAAACAATAAGGGAAAGCTCACCTGCGATAAATCCAGTGTTTTCAAGGGATTGCATAGGATTTAATAACAAAATATAACAGTTATTAAATCTCATAAAACAGGTGAAATCTCAATCGGAATTTGATGGAAGGTTAGATAGATGCTTGAAAATAACGAAATTAGCATTGAGGAATTAATTGATATGGCAATCAATAATATTGAAGAAGCCTCTATGTATAATAAATTTAAATCAGAGAATGATAAATTGGCAAAAAGTATATATGGGCGACTCTTTGATTTTTATTGCGAAGATGAGTTTTCAGGTGATGTGATATTTACTTGGCAATCACCATCATTGGTAAAAGATGGTGTATATATCGGTAAAAGAAATTGTGTGATAGAGAATGAGATAGTGATTGGTAACATTTTTCCTAATTTTAAAACTAATAGAAAATTTAGTTTAAACTATAATCGAAATGGAGTTTATGGAAGCTTCCCGCATGACTATTTTGATATATATTTAGCTCATGTAGCAAAATATGCGTACGGCGAAAGCATATCGGAAATCAAAGAATATTATCCATTAAAAAGAGCTATATGTTTTGAAAATAATATGAATTATTTTAGAAAGTTTGATGGTTTTCATGACTTCTTAGCTCGACACTATTTGGAAGAAATATGGGTGGCGTCTAAAGAAACCGCTTTTTCAGATATGGAATTTGAAGAGTTTAAGAAAACTGCTACTAATCTTATGAAAAATAGAGGAATACAAATGCTAAATAAATTGCGTGGTAATTAATTTGTTTAGTTGCCAATAAAATTGATAGGTTTCCATTTGTGATACATTGATAGAATTGGATTATTTTCAGAATGATCTTTCGAATCCAGGAGATGAAGGAATTTTTTATTTGGTATCTAATAATGTAAATTCTATTTTTGAAGAAAATACATATTCATTTGTTTGCAGTGGTTATTCTAAAATGATGTATGATGAAAATGGAGATAATATTATATATAAAAATGATACCGGTGTGAAAGTGATTTCTAAGAAAGATTATTTTGCGAAGCTCAATAAAATCATTAAGCAATAAATTGCGATTGCAATTGAAAAATGGTTATTGGAAATGAAGATGGCTGATTTATAACGAGGTGAAATTTATGAAAAATATAAAGAAAAGGAAAATACCGATTATCGTCATAGTACTTGTGATGGTTTGTCTTTGCTTTATACTTTTTTTGCAGTATAGTATAAGCAAGTCTATTTTGGGAGAAACAAAAGTAAAGTATATAGTAGATATCAATAAGGTGCAGGAGGTGCAGCTGGCACAGCAAGATTTTACTGCAGAAAAAATGCTGTCTAAAAGAGATAAGCTTCGATTATTTCAGATTTTGTGCAGTACCAGAAAATATAATAAAAAGAAAGATAAAAGTTATTTGCTGGACGGTTATTTTTTGTTTTCTCCTAAAATTCATTTGAGTTATGGCAAGGATTCTAGTTGGTACAAGGATGACCTTATATATTGGGAATACAAGACAGGTATTATGTATTATTTCAGCATGGAAGAAAGGAAAGTAAAGGGAGAAAAATATTATCTGGAAGAAGATAAAGCAGCGAAATTAAAGGAATTATTTGAAAAATATATTAATTTACAAGGAGTAGAGCGTCAGTAGAGAGAGTCTCAATTGTCTTGATAAAGGATACATTTCATTCAAATGATAATCGGTTTTTACTTTATTATGATGCCAGGTGGGATTGCAGATTGTTTTTGAATTATGCAACAGTTACTTCTGATTTTGAGCTAGATCAGAAAAACATAGCTAAACATTTACAGTATGTTGCAAGTTATTTGAGCGAAAATCATTGATACAGATTGAGAAAGGATTACAAATTTAATATGGAAAAAATGAATAAAGAATATCCGATTTTAAGTAATTGGAAGTTTGTGTTTCATGAAATGTACAGCTTCGATCATAAGTATCCATGGTATATTGCAGTACGGTCAGTAGCAGGATTTCTGGCTCCGTTTATTGCAGCGGTCATTCCAAGTGTTGCGATTAGTATGGTTGAAAAAAGGGCAGATTTTTTAACCTTTTTTGGTACAATGTTTTTGTTTGTGCTTGGGAATATGATCATGGGAATCATTTCTACGAAGTATGATTTTATAATAAAAAAGAAAAATTATAAGGTGCTGTTTCAATCTGTTCAGAAGAAAGTGATCAGTAAAATTATGACAGTGGATTATCAAATCCTGGAGAGTGCAGAAGGAAAACGATTGGCGGATGGTGCAAAATACAGTTATTCCGTAGAATGGAATGGCTGGAGCCGCATTATGGACATGTTTACCCCCTTTGCATTTAATTTGTTGGGGATTGTTGTATATACGATCATACTGATTCCAAGATGCCCGTGGGTTCTGCCGGTTTTTGCGGTTATGAGTATTATGAATGTGATGATTGAGAGAAAAATTGCGCTCCAGGGTTACCGGAAATACAGAAAAACAATCTGGGAAACCGATTCCAGAGTGGAATATTTTTTTCAGAGAAGTACGTCGGCTACGGACGGTAAAGATATTCGGCTGTACCGTATGGAAAAGTGGTTTGTAGATGTTATGAAGACGTTGGTTCAGAGGCGGATGAAGGTATGGAAACGTGTGGAAATGTATTATTTTCTGCCGCACCTTTCGGACACGATCTGGTCGTTCGTGCGTGACATCATTGCGTATACTGTGTTGGTGAATCAGTTTCTGGCGGGAGAATTGAATGCGACCACGTTTACATTTTATCTGGGAATTATTACCGGATTTGCGGGCTGGTTAAATGGTGGCAATATGGGAGACGGCTTTGTGCACGCCAACAGTGAGATGATCCGTTGTAACTGGGGAATTAACGATTATCGGAGTTTTATGGAATTGCCGGATTCGGAATATACCACAGATAAAGAGAATCAGGGAAGCTTTTATAATGAAAGAAAGGCAGATCAGAAAGAAACTTCAAAAACAATCTATACCCAAAATGGGACAGATAAAACAGAGAAAGGTGTCACGCTTGAATTCAAAAACATATGTTTTCGTTATCCCGGTGCAGAACAGGATGTGATACATAATCTGAATCTTAAGGTGAGTGCAGGAGAAAATATTGCACTGGTGGGCGTAAATGGAGCCGGAAAGACTACCTTAGTGAAACTTTTATGTGGTTTTTATCATCCTAATAAAGGACAGATTCTTATTAATGGCAGAGAAATTTCTGATTATCCGGAGACGGAGTACCGTAAGTTAGTGGGTGCAGTATTTCAGGATATGATGGTGATGGCCACTTCGGTAGCAGAAAATATTGCCTGCGAAAAACAGGAAAATATCAACGAGCAGAAGCTGCAGCAAGCAATGCAGCTTGCGGATATTGAGGATAAGATCTGTTCTTTGCCTAAGAAAGAAAAGACGGCTGTCACCAACTTTTTGGATAAGGATGGCGTATCGTTTTCAGGAGGAGAATTGCAGCGTATATTACTGGCACGAGCCTTATATAAGGATGCGCCGCTTTTATTGCTGGATGAGCCGACCAGTGCATTGGATCCGTTGGCGGAAACGGCGGTTTACCAGCAGTATCACCGGTTATCACAGGGGAAAACGACGATTTTCATTTCCCATCGTCTGGCGAGTACCAAATTTTGTGACCGTATTATTTACTACGAAAATGGTCAGGTGAAAGAGGATGGAACGCACGAAGAACTGATGAAAGAAAACGGTGCGTATGCTAGAATGTTTGAGATACAAAGTCAGTATTACAATGAGAAAGGTGGTGATTCCAATGAGTAAGCATGCGCTCAGTAATGAAAAAGAATCTGCAGGAAAAATTTTGAAGAAATTTATGCATGTCATTGGAATCAATCATAGACTATGCAAGTGGATTCTGCCATGTAATCTGGGGAAAAACATTATTATGGCGGGGCTGCCGTATGTGGGGATCGTATATGGATGTGATATCTTAAATGCATTGGTGGCGCAGGATACAAAAAGTAACATTATGAGTCTGGTTTATCAGCTTTTGGGAATTACTTTCGTTATGACACTTCTGTACCATATTTTGGACAAAGCAGGAAATGCTATGCGGGATAGTATCCGTTATCGGATCAAGGCAGATATATCAGGTAAAGCGGCAAGCCTGGATTATCAGGAACTGGAATCTCAGGAAAGTATGCAGCTTCTGACAGCAGCATTAGAAGGAGAGAAGGAGAGCGGCGGCATTTATTGGTTTTCGGATAAATTGGGAGTGCTGATTGGTGATGCTGCCTCCATCTTCTATGCATTTATTGTACTTGTGCCAATATTAACAGCGAAACAGCACCTGGTTGGAAATGGTGCAATGCAGATTCTAAATTCGAAGTGGATCATATACCTTATTTTTCTGTTAAATTTGTGTTCCATGTTCCTTTTTATGTGGATATCCAAGCGGGGTAACAAAAGGCAGTACGAAATTTATGAGGAAAGTCTGGATGCGATTCGTAAGGATGACTATTTTTACCGGGAAATTCTCAGCAAATATACGACAGGGAAAGAAATTCGTTTATATGCTTTAAAGGATTTGCTGCTTCGTGATATGACCGGAGTGTGGAATGAAAAATGCGATATTCAGGATCGAAAGCTGGATATTCAGGAAAAGATCCGGATTCGTTATCTGATCGTTCAGGCACTGCTTCTGGTGATTTCCTATACGGTGATCGGTGTCAGGGGTGTCAATGGAATGATCACAGGAGCGGAAGTAGTCAAATATGTTTCGGCACTGACAGCACTGGGAGGAGCCTGCCAATATATGGTGGATCATTTTGAAACGGTACTGCTCAATATGCAGTATTTGCATCATTATTACGAATATCTGCAGCTGCCGGATCACAAAAAGGCGGGGGATCAGTCTACTGAAGATCTGAAACCACAGAAGCTGGTGATTACTTTCGAGGATGTAAGTTTTCGATATCCCGGATGCCAAAAGGATAGTCTGAGGCATATTAATCTTACATTTCATTATGGAGAAAAAATTGCTCTGGTAGGTCCAAACGGTGCAGGAAAAACAACCTTGATCCTGCTGTTATGCAGGCTGTATGAACCGACGCAGGGACGTATTTTGTTAAATGGTATGGATATTCGTGAATACGATTATGAAGAATATCTGGCAATGTTTGGTGTGGTATTTCAGGATTTCAAGCTGTTCGCTATGACGGTGGCAGAAAATGTTGCGGCAAGTGAAGAGTATGATGATCAGAAAATAGAACAGGTTTTGCAGAAATCCGGTATATGGGAACGTGTCCGGAAAATGAAACAGGGAATCCATAATCCATTGTATAATGTTGGTATAAAAGGTGTTGAGGTTTCCGGGGGAGAAGCACAAAAAATTGCAATTGCGCGAGCATTGTATAAGAATGCACCATTCATTATTCTGGATGAACCAACCAGTGCATTAGATCCTATGGCGGAGTATGAGATTTATTCAGGCTTTGATCGTTTGATCCAGGATAGAATGGCCGTTTACATATCCCATAGAATGTCAAGCTGCCGGTTTTGTGAACGAATCATTGTACTAAAAGACGGACAGGTGCAGGAGCAGGGAACGCATGAAGAGTTAATGGATCACGATGGAATATATGCGATGATGTGGAATGCACAGGCACAAAATTATCAATAAGATGAAGGTGATCAGAGACATGTTATTCAGGAAAAAAACAGTAACAAAAACATATGATAAAGAAAATAAAAAGCCGGTGATCAGGGCAAGCATCTGTAACGGGGAACAAGTCGCCGGATTTAAGGATATCCATACAGGCAGGATAGAAGAGGTAATGTTGATAAAGAGTCCGGCGGATCTTGAGGCGTTTCGGAAAATGTACGGTATTGACGAGGAGATAGAAAAGGAATACTAAAATGAAAGAAAATTGACATATTGCTGGTATATTTATTATAAGGTGCAGACAAGAGATGATTTTCGCGATATAATAACTCCAAAATCCAGATGTTTCGCATCTGTCGCACATTGCGCTTTAAGATTTTGTCGTTCATAAATTCTGCATAAATTCTGTGCAAGCGAACAAGCTCCCTTACGTTGCGAATTTATGATATAATTGATAATAATTAGTTGTTGTGGACGCATATGTGAAACAGATAGTAATTGTTTATAGAAACATTGAAACGGAGAAATTAGAATGGATGGAAAATTAAGAAAACGCAGGAGGAAACATGAAAAAGAACATCATATATACAATAACCGGTATTTGTATTATTTTAGCAGCAACAACGCCGGTTACAGGCAAAAACACAACCGACAAAGCGAATGCAGCCTATGTAACCCAGATGAAACAGACAGAGTCGCAATATGTATTGTCGGCGAAATCTACAGAGAAAAGTTATACGGCGTATGTTCGTGAAGATGAGAGCAATGTTGTGTATATTCAGGACCGAAAGACAGACAAAGTAAAAAAGATCTTGGTGGAACCGCATTTGGCATCAGGGATTATGTCGATAGAATGGTTTGATGATCAGAAAATCATTGTGTATTCCCATGTCAGCCCATACATAGGGTGTGCGAGTGTTTATGACGTAGCGACAAAGAAATTGATCATGGAAAAATATTGTTCAAAATATTCATTTGGTGACACCTTGAAATCCTTTGTTTATGTCGAATCTGCTCCGCGGAATTTAGGCAAAGATAAAATCATTAATTGTAAAGATAAACTGATGTATCAAACAAAAAAGAATCAGTGCATTCAGGATCTTGTTCTGAACCATGAAAATAATGATATTGCAATGGTTGTGGGAAAATATGCGGATGATTCTGAAATGCAACATCTGCAAGTTGTTATTTTAGAAAAAAGAGGAAATAAGTACACCAAAGTAAAAAGTCAAAAGATCAAGTCAGATACGATTGATTCCATCCGATGGAAAAGTAACAAAAAGGTAGTGGTCGTTCAGAATGGACAGCGTCAGATCGTTGATGTTTCAAGGAGGATAAAATGAACCGAAAAAATATTCTAAACCGGATACTGATCATGGCATTATGCGGATGCATCGTGTTGTGTGGTTGTACCGCAGATCAGAATAAAAGGACAGATAAGGCAGAAAAAAATACACGGATATTGCTCATGATGGGATGACATCTGCGATGAAAGAGATAAAAAAACAAAGTAAAATGTTCCGTTATACGGAGGATTTTCAAATGGAAATTTTTATTATGGTGTATGGAAAGATGGCGCTCATGATGTCAATACGGTATGTACAATGATATATAATGGGTTGCCGCAATTTTTTGAAAAGGCAGAGGGCTATCAGATGAAATGGGCACAAAGTATTTTAAGTGAAAAATTTCCGGAGAAGATGAAAAAGAGGGACACAAATACCGATTATGGAAAATGGGTTACAAAATCCTATTACTCCCGGACGGCAGGAAGAAAGACAAAAATGAATGTACTTTTGCCGGCTTATTATGATAAAGAAAAAACATACCCGGTACTTTATCTGTTGCACGGCTATTATGATGATGAAAACTGGCTGGCATATGACAATTTTATTAATGATCTGGAAGAGGACGTTATGCCATTTGTGGAAAAGACCTTTTCTGTCTCGACAGGAACGGAAAATACAGCCATTGCGGGATTTTCTATGGGAGGCAGGGAAGCGTTATATATTGGCATTCAGCATCCGGAACAATTTGGTTATGTGGGAGCGGTATGTCCGGCACCCGGATTGGTTTCAGGTACAGATACATCACAGCATCCGGGCCAGCTGAAAGATGACGAACTGAAATTTGATGAAAACAGTGGGGCACCATATTTGTTATATCTGGCAGGAGCAAAGGAAGATGGTGCTGTTGGGGATACCCCATCACAGCTTCATGATCTGTTAAATAAAAATAAAGTGGATCATATCTGGCAGTTATTTGATGGAACGGGACATGATGAGAGTAGTGTAGAGATATATCTTTATAATTATATGCAGATGGTTTTTAAATAAGAGATATCAGGAGAGACGATTTTATGGAGAAAAATAATAAAAAATCTTCCCGTAGCGAGGAGGTATATCAGGCACTGCTTGATTTGATGATAAAACCGTCCGGAAAGAGAGAAAAAAGATGAAATTATACCAGCCGGATTATTATGATAAATTTCAGTGTACCGCATCGGCATGTCCTATGACATGTTGTATGCAGTGGCGTATTGCGGTGGATAACAAGACGCTTTTTCATTGGCAGGAGGACTGGAAAAAGCATGTGAAAGAGGTTGAAGAAGGACACATTATCCGGTTAAATAAAGATGGCATGTGTCCATTTCTCAATGAGGAAAAATTGTGTAAAATTGTATTAAGCCATGGAGAACAGGCAATTTCTCATACCTGTCAGACTTTTCCGAGAGAAGAGCACAGGTATAATGACAGAATAGAACAGTGTCTGACTCCCGGATGCCCGGCGGTACTGGATCTGATGTGGGAGCAGGATGACTTTCATATTTTGGAAAAAGAAATTAAGGAAAAGAAAACTCAGACACAGAAAATTTGTGGACAGAAAGTGAAAGAAACATCCCAAAATGAAGAAATTTGTGAATTAAATCCGGTGTTGTTTGAAATCAGAAATTGGTTTTTGGAAATTGTAAATGACAAGCAGCTTCCATTAAATACGGCATTGGAAATTTGTTTTTTGGTCGCAATGGATCTTTACGAATTAGAGCAGAAGGGAGTTCTTGAGAAGGAATTTTTACATTATAAAAATATAACGGATCTTCAGAAAATTAGGGAAGCCATTGGAGCGAACGATCAAATGACAGAAGACCGTCTGGAAGAATATAATTTATTGTTTTTAGATATTTCTGAGATATATCGGGAACAAAATATTTATGCAGATTTTCTGGTGCCCCTTGCAAAAGGGGCGGAGGATCTGGATTGTCAGAAAACAGAATGCTGGAATAAGTTTCTGCCAAAGCTTGCGCAATGGAAACAACATCTGAGGAAACTGTTTGCGGAAGAAATGTCATCGGCTGTTATTACACCGGGCACAGAGCAGGTGCAGGATATCCTCGTAAAATTAGAATGGATGGCAATGGAGTATGCCGTACTTTTGCAGGTGTTATTTTTGCATGGGTACAAAGGGGAGATAACCTATGAAAAATTAAGGGAAAGTGTATGTGTTATTTTTCGGATGATGGGATATGCGGATGACGATATCTGGGAGTATATGGAAAATTGTTTTGATCAGGTGATCTGGCCGTGGGAATATTATGCGTTGTTGGTGTAGCATAATGCAATGCAAGACTGCCCGCACAAAAATATGTGTGGGCAGTCTTTTTTGATAGATTTCCGTATTTTTATCCGTAGTAATAAGTGTAACACAAATATCCGGATAAATTGTCTGTTGGTGAGGAAACGATATGAAGATAAACGAAGAAAATTATATGGATCAATTACAGAAGCATAATGAAAAAGCACTGCTTTATGTGATTGATGAATACGGGGGACTTTTAAAAGCAGTGATCTCCAAAAGTCTGTTTCGTATGCAGAGCTATCAGGAGGAATGCATGAATGATGTTTTGCTGGCAATATGGGATCATATAGATTCCTTTCAGCCGGAAAAGAACAGCTTCAAAAACTGGATCGCGGCGATTGCAAAATATAAAGCGATTGATTACCTGAGAAAATATCAAAAGGAACAGATGGAAGTATCGCTCGAAACGGCAGAGTGTGATCGTATAATGGAATCAAAACTGCCTGTCGTGGCAGACGCAGATGAAATATCAGAGGAGATGGAGGCATTATTATCATGTTTATCGAAGCGGGACAGAGATTTGTTTCTGCGTTTATATGTAGAAGAGGAATCGGTAGAAGAAATCAGTCAGTCAGCGAAATTGAGAAAGTCTGTTATTTATAACAGACTTTCCAGAGCAAAAAAGAAATTGCGTGCCAGAAAAAAAGAACAAATCGAAAAATATTGATGTCCAAAAAATGGGTCAGTGTGAAAACGTTTCTGATCAGAAAAGAGGGATTATAATGAATAAATTATATGAATTATTAAATGAGGTATCTGTTGATCTGAGGGAATATAAAGAGCAAGAATTATCAGAACTGGAAACAAAGCGGATCAAAAAGAATGTATTGAATGAGATAAAGGTGCGAAAGAAGCAGAATAACACAAAATGGACCACCCTTGTAAAAGCCTGTGCCTGTGTTGTGCTGATTCTGGGAGCAGGAAGCGCCGGGATTGCTGCAGCGAATGGACAGCTCCCGGAAGGAATAAAAAATCTGTTTGGTATCCATTCAGAAAAAGAAATTCAGATAGCAGGTAAAATGGGAAAAGCATTGGACATTACTTCTCAAAATGCAGGAATTAAGATTACAGCCGAAGGCATTATGCGCGACGCAAGACATGTAGGTATTGTTTATAAAATAGAAAAGTCCGATGGGAGTATGCTGGATCAAAAGGGACGGAAGTGTACCGGAGCAGAATTTGTGGAGGATGACTGTCTGGGCACTGGGGGAAAGCTGTGGACCAGTGGAAGTCAAGACTGTTTGAAGCAGGAATGGAATCGTTATAATATCAGATATTATACCATTTTTAATTATGATGAACAGATAGGAAAGCATCTGCAGATCACCATATCAGATCTTAAATTATGGTTTGGGGATGACATGTCCCAGGTTGACATTCAGGGAAAATGGACGTTTGATGTGATGGCAGATTGCAAAGATTCTTCAGTGGATCTTGCACAAGAGCAGGAGCTGCAGTTTGGAAAAGAAAAAGCGATCCTGAAGGAATGCAGTATTTCACCGATGGGATATTATCTGGAAGTCACTTCCCAGGAGAAATTTAATGGAAACAAAATTATCAAAGGGGTGGAAGAAAATGCTTCTTTGTATTTAAAAAATGGAGATAAAATTGCATTCGACGGAAGCAGCGCACCGGTGCTTCATAAGGATGGGACATGGTCTTTTAAAATAATAGGCACCTTTGATACATGGATCATGCCGGAGGATCTGGATCAAGTAACCATCGGTGATTATGAGTTTAAATATGAATCTGCGAAGAGGGATTCTTGATATTATCTGAGGAGAAATAAATACGGGCATAAATAAAAGAAATGGGATAGCTTTTCCTGTGGATTTGTGATATGCTGAGCTTTAAGGATGCAATCCATTTAATTACAAAATGAAGGAGATTATTTATGCCAAAAAGAGACGACATTAATAAGGTTTTGATCATTGGTTCCGGTCCTATCGTGATCGGTCAGGCGTGCGAGTTTGACTATTCCGGAACACAGGCCTGCAAAGCGCTTAAGAAATTAGGATACGAGATCGTGCTGGTAAATTCCAATCCGGCAACGATTATGACAGACCCGGAGACAGCAGATGTTACATATATCGAGCCGTTGAATGTGGAGCGTCTGGAGCAGATCATTGCGAAGGAACGTCCGGATGCGGTTCTTCCGAACCTGGGAGGTCAGTCCGGTTTGAACCTGTGCTCTGAGTTATATAAAGAGGGGATTTTGGACAAATACAATGTTCAGGTTATTGGTGTTCAGGCTGATGCCATTGAGCGTGGTGAGGATCGTATCGAGTTTAAGAACACCATGGATGAGCTCGGCATTGAGATGGCACGAAGCCAGGTGGCATATTCTGTGGATGAGGCTCTTGCGATTGCAGATGAGCTGGGATATCCGGTCGTTCTTCGTCCTGCTTACACCATGGGCGGTGCCGGTGGCGGACTTGTTTACAATAAGGATGAGTTAAAAACCGTATGTGCAAGAGGTCTTCAGGCCAGCCTGGTAGGCCAGGTGCTCGTTGAGGAGTCTATCCTGGGCTGGGAAGAGCTGGAGCTGGAGGTCGTTCGTGATGTGGAAGGAAATATGATCACGGTCTGCTTCATTGAAAATATTGATCCGCTGGGTGTGCATACCGGTGATTCTTTTTGTTCGGCTCCGATGCTGACAATTTCAGAGGAGACACAGAAGAGACTGCAGGAACAGGCATATGCCATTGTAGACCGGGTTCAGGTTGTGGGTGGAACCAATGTACAGTTTGCTCATGATCCTGTTTCTGACCGTATTGTTGTAATAGAAATCAATCCGAGAACGTCCCGTTCTTCGGCATTGGCTTCGAAGGCAACCGGTTTTCCGATTGCATTGGTATCCGCAATGCTTGCATGCGGACTTACCTTAAAGGATATTCCATGTGGAAAATACGGAACTCTGGACAAATATGTTCCGGACGGAGATTATGTGGTAATCAAGTTTGCACGATGGGCGTTTGAGAAGTTTAAAGGTGTGGAGGACAAGCTGGGAACCCAGATGCGTGCAGTCGGCGAAGTGATGAGCATCGGTAAGAATTACAAGGAGGCCTTCCAGAAGGCAATCCGTTCTTTGGAGACGGGACGGTACGGCTTAGGACACGCCAAAAATTTTGATAGTCTGACAAAGGAAGAACTGTTAAAGAAACTGATCACACCGTCGTCTGAACGTCATTTTGTGATGTATGAGGCCCTTAGAAAAGGTGCAACAGTTGACGAGATTTTTGAGATTACAAAGGTAAAAGCGTACTTTATCGAGCAGATGAAGGAATTGGTGGAGGAAGAGGAAGCATTGCTTGCGGCAGGCAAGGGCAAGCTTCCGGCAGATGACGCACTGATCCGGGCAAAGAAGGACGGTTTCTCTGACAAATATCTGAGCCAGATCCTGGAGGTCTCTGAGGAGGATATCCGCAATAAGCGTATCGCACTTGGCTGTGAGGAGGCATGGGAAGGTGTTCATGTATCCGGTACACAGGATAGTGCATATTATTATTCCACCTACAATGCAAAGGATGAATCAAAGGTATCAGATAACAAAAAGATTATGATTCTGGGTGGTGGCCCAAATCGTATTGGTCAGGGTATTGAGTTTGATTACTGTTGTGTACATGCAGCACTGGCTTTGAAAAAGCTTGGATTTGAGACAATTATTGTAAACTGCAATCCGGAAACGGTTTCTACCGATTATGATACTTCTGACAAGCTTTATTTTGAGCCGTTGACTCTGGAGGATGTTCTGGCAATTTACAAAAAGGAAAAGCCGCTGGGCGTGATCGCACAGTTTGGTGGACAGACTCCTTTAAATCTGGCAGCAGAGCTTGAGAAAAACGGAGTAAAGATTCTGGGTACATCTCCGGAGGTCATTGATCTGGCAGAGGACAGAGATCTGTTCCGCGCCATGATGGATAAGCTGGAGATCCCTATGCCGGAAGCCGGTATGGCAACGAATGTTGAGGAAGCAGTCGCTATTGCAAACCAGATCGGATATCCGGTTATGGTACGTCCATCCTATGTATTGGGCGGCCGTGGTATGGAAGTCGTATATGATGATGAGTCTATGGGAGATTACATGAAAGCAGCCGTCGGTGTGACACCGGATCGTCCGATCCTCATTGACCGCTTCTTAAATCACGCACTGGAGTGTGAGGCAGATGCCATCAGTGACGGAGAGCATGCATTTGTTCCGGCGGTTATGGAGCATGTGGAGCTGGCGGGTGTTCATTCCGGAGATTCCGCTTGTATTATTCCATCGGTTCACATTTCCGCAGAAAATATTGCAACGATTAAGGATTACACCAGAAAGATCGCAGAGGAAATGCACGTGCGCGGCCTGATGAATATGCAGTATGCCATTGAGAATGGAACTGTTTATGTATTGGAGGCGAACCCAAGAGCATCCAGAACCGTTCCTCTGGTTTCAAAGGTATGTAATGTGAGAATGGTGCCGTTGGCAACAGATATCATAACCTCAGAGCTCACAGGAAGACCTTCACCGGTTCCGTCCCTGAAGGAAAGCAAGATTCCATATTACGGTGTGAAAGAAGCAGCCTTCCCATTTAATATGTTCCAGGAGGTTGATCCGATCCTCGGACCGGAGATGCGTTCTACCGGAGAGGTGCTTGGCCTTTCTCCTTCTTACGGAGAGGCATTCTTAAAGGCACAGGAGGGTGTCGGCTCTAAGCTTCCGATGTCCGGTAAGGTATTGATTTCTGTAAACCGCAAGGATAAGGCAGAGATTGTGGATGTAGCAAAAGCATTCCATGAAAATGGTTTTGAGATTGTTGCTACGGGCAATACCTATGAGCTTATCACAGAGGCAGGTGTACCGGCAGAGAAGATCAACAAGCTTTCCGAGGGCAGACCAAATGTGTTGGATGCCATTACAAACGGGGATTTCGATCTGATCATCAATTCTCCTGTGGGTAAGGACAGCATCAACGATGACAGCTATCTGCGTAAGGCAGCCATTAAGACAAGGACTCCTTATATGACCACAGTGGCAGCGGCCAGAGCGGCTGTTGAGGGTATCTCATATCTGAAGAAGCATGAGAGCTGTGACATTAAGAGTATTCAGAGTCTGCATGCAGAAATAAAATAATGATTTGGCTGATGTTTGCTTGAGATCATATTTATTAGGGCGAAAGCCCATAAAAAAGCCTGTTACCGGAATGGTAACAGGCTTTTTAAGGATGGTGCTTGGCATATTTAGAACGATATAGAATAATGATGCAAGGGTCAAATTATCTTTTGATCCCAACATCATCAAATCAAAGAAATAATTTGAAAGGACAGGTAAGTTTAAATTATGGAGGAGTTCGGTCAAAAACTGCGGGAAGTAAGAATTGCGAAGGGGTATACACAACAGACTCTTGCAGAAAAGCTTTATGTCACACGCCAGACTGTGTCCCGATGGGAGAGTGGAAACCGTTATCCTGATCTGGAGACTTTAAAAAAGATATCGGTAGAGCTGGAGGTGAGTGTGGATGAATTGCTGTCAATAGAACCTCATCCTGATGAGCAGAAGGAGATGACAGCAGAGGAAGAAAAGACAACGGATGTTTTTGAAAAATCAAAAGAAAAGAATATTATAAACAGAGTGATGGCAGTCTTATATATGATCATCATTGCGGGCCTGACAATTTATCTGCTGGGAAATCTTAAGGAAAACGGTATTTTTAATGGAAACTGTCCTAATCCGGAGGCATACATATATATTTTGCTCGATTGTTTGATCAAAATATCAGTATACATCATCGGGGCGGTAGGAGCCGGAATTTATTTTTACAGAAAACATGGCAGAATCTGGGGAGGAATATTGATTTATGGTGTGTCTGCGTATGCGATCTGTTCGAACTTGAAGAGCATTTTCTCTACGATTCATGTCATTCAAGAGAATTCTCAGAGTATGGCCAGCGGGACATTGAGGTTAAATGTATTGTATTTTGTAATTTGCGCTTTTGTCGTGACGGTATTCTGTTGTCAGATTTTGCTGCAAAAACCTCCTCATGTGGACAATAAAATTGAAACTTTTCCGTCGTAAAATCCTACTTATAGGACAGAGCAGGAAAGGAGAAAATACATGGAAGATTCCGACATTATTGAATTATATTGGCATCGTTCGGAGACGGCTATCCTGGAGACGAAAAAGAAATATCATAAATTGTGCAGTCATATTGCCGATAATATATTGCATTCCAGAGAGGATTCCGAAGAATGTGTTCAGGATACTTATCTGGCAGTATGGAACCGGATACCGGAGGAACGCCCCCATTATTTCCGGGCATTTGTCTGTAAGATTACCAGAAATATTTCATTGAACCGGCTGGATCACAAAAGAGCCGCCAGGAGAGACGAAAAAAACACGGTATCCTTTGAGGAACTGGAAGAGACCTTTTCCGTTATGCCGAACTTTTCAGAAAATATAGAATGGGAGGAGCTGACGATAGAAATAAACCGCTTTCTTAGTAAATTGCCGGTCAACAAAAGAGTCATTTTGGTAAGGCGGTATTTCTTTGGCGATTCCATTGCAGAGATTGCGTCTGATCTGAATATGAATATCAATTCCGTGAAAACGATCCTGCGGAGAGAAAACCGGAAACTCAGAGAGTATTTGAGGAGAGGGGGCTACGGTAAATGACAGAAAAGGAAGTGATATTACACGCTTATGGAGAGATTAAAGAATGTTTTATCGAAGAAAGTCTGGAATTTTCCGGTACTTCAAAACGTATTTCTCCATGGCGGTGGATTGCAGCAGCGGCTCTTATGATTTTGTTATTTTCGACAGCGTACCGGGTAAATGCACAGTTTCGCAAATGGATCATTTCCATTGTGCCGGTTACCACTAGAGAACAGATCAAGGAAAAGAATACTTCTCCCGGACAACGCGGATCAAAAAAGAAACAAGAAGGGATTGAAATCTCTGAAGTCAAAGAAATTGAGAATATATTGGAAGCACAGTATATAACGGCGAACCATTATGTAGAGCCGTATCAGGATATTTATATTTCGACAGAACAGGGGAAAGAATCTTATTTTTCCATCAAAGGAAATGCCATTGTGCCGATTTCGAATATTCGTCATATCAAACGGAAGCTTCACTGGAAAAAGCATACCGGATGGATCAATGCGGATATGATATCGGATCAGGGAAATCAGTATATCTATAACCTGACTCAGGAAAACGATGTACCAGATAACGGACAGTATACCTTTTCTCTGTCACAGGATGATGACGGAGGATATTGGGTTACTGCATCGGCGGAGTCACAGATGGAGCCGTATTCTTATCCGTTAAAATATAACGTAAACACCAAAAAGCTTACGGACGTTTTTGGTGACATCATGATCAGAAACAAGAGCCTGCAGAAATATCATGTGGTGACAAACTGGAGAAAGCTGTCAGATCACCTTTGCTGTGTGCTTGTAGGGGATACACAGAAGGATGCAGTATATTATCTGATCGATATGATGGATCATACAGCCGTGTCTATGGAAAAGCTGACAAAGATGGACGATATCTGTTTTGTTCGAGGACTGGAGCATTCTGTAATATTTGGAACGATATCGACGGAACAGCACAAAGACAGTGGGGATGCGGATGGAGGTCTGGCGGCTGAAAATGAAATACAGGATTATTATGATTGTTATCGCCTTGACCTGCAAACGGGGAAGCAGCAGGAATTGTATTATCACGTTCGGATCTGGTCAGAGGATCCGAAGGAAGATGACAGTGACAGAGTGGCATTTACCGGGGGAAGATATGATCTGTTGGAGCAGAGGAAAAAGGTTTATCTGGTAGATGAATTAACGGGGAAACGCACAGAGATCGAGAAATTTGACGGAAATCTGGAAATGGGATCTGTGCTGGTGAATGATTCCGGAGATAAACTTCTTTTTTTCGGAAAATTTACAGAGAGGTGTGTGAGAAAAATCGGTGTACTTGATATCCCAAAGAAAAAATTATATCTGATTGACAGGGAGAATCTCACAAGCTATGATGAAAATGCCATTAGCTGGAAGGATGACACAACCTTTGTGATCCAGGCGGACAGAAAAGGACAGCAGGGGAGTGCGCTTTTCTGCTATCATATAAAATAAAGAAAAGAGAGAATAATGATACAAATTATTTTTATATTGTTTTAGTCTAATTTCAGTAAAACAGTATTTCCCTCGTTCACCTCTTTATCCTCATATGGGCGGATCGTAAGCTCCGTATCCGTCAGCTCATAGCCGGAGAAATAATATGGAAGTGTGATTCCGGTTCCGGCAGGGATACAGGTGTCAGGGGAAATTACATCGTAGCCCTTGATGTCATCATAATAATCATAATCACGAAACGAGATAAAATTATCCTCATCCTCCTGAAATGCAGAGAGATAAGGCAGATTAAGCTCCTTAGAGTAATAGTTGTCGATCTGCAGAGATACCGTATAGTAATCATCGGCAAAACGGTCGATCGCCGGAGGAACATCCTTTTCAGCCACTTTTTCCGGTTCTGTGACAGCCTTTAACGTGTAATTTGTCGTAAAATGATAATCCGGTCCGTTATAATCTGTATAGAAAAGGCTGGCAGGAATCGCAATGAAAATAAGCAAAAGCAATATTCCATTGATTCCCAGCTTTTTATAGGTTGTCGTTACAAGCTTTTCAATGAGGAAAGTTACCCCTTTCATAAAGTGCCTCCTTTGATGTGAATGTAATAAAGATTATTTTTTTTGTTTAATTCCTGTGATGAGATAAGAGGCCACTAATGCATCCGTATCGGGATTCATCTGATTGACCAATATCCCCTTAAAATCATTTTTCTTTACCATAAAATAAAGGAATCCATCCTGAGAATCAATGGTATCTCCGATGCCTTTTTTCTCCCGTTCATTTTCTTCCAGATTTTTGACGCGGCTCAGATCATATTCCGAAATGGGTTTGACGTAACGGCCGCTTTTGGTGACGCCATAGGACAGGACGGTGCCGTACATCCAGTTGGTAAAAAGGTGATTCTCCTTTGCCTGCCCCGGATAAATATCTAAAACCCCGGATGGAATATCGACGTGATACCGGACCGTCAGGATCTCATAGCCATCCGGTGTTTCAAAGGTTTTGTCTGTGTCACGGGTGACCGCGGTCATAGAAATTTTAAAGTCCCCGTTTTCCGCTGGGATCGTAAAAGTCTCCGAACCCTTGAGGTTTTCACAGATCGATGGGTCTGTCAGGATCAGCTCCTGTTTCTTGTCATGGAAAACATATGTAGCGTAACTGTATGGAACAATAATGGCCAGCGCAAGGATCAGTACCAAAATAATGGTTACCACCCGGCTGCTGCGGAAACGCTGGATCGGAGTTGCGGTGTTTTGCAGTGTTCGTTGTTTCGTATGCTGTTGTTTCTGGGAAACAGATTCCGGGGAAATCGACGTAGAAGTATTTCTATGAGGTCGTTCTGTAGAATGTGGTCTGGGAGCAGAGACAGGTTCCTGCGTATGACCGGTGGAATCCGGCCGCATATAAACGCCACAGTGTGGGCAGAGACCGGCATAGAGATCGTAATCAAAACGCTTTCCGCAGTTTGTGCACTTTATTTTCATAGATTCCTCCTGAGTATCTGTAAATATAATTATATCTTATCATTTTACAGCAGTTTTGTAAAATATCTCTTGACAAAACCAAAATGGAATAGTATACTAGACAGGCAGTGTGAATTTGTCACTACGATTCAGGGGTGTAGTTCATCGGTAGAATAAGAGTCTCCAAAACTCCAGAGGAGGGTTCGATTCCTTCCACCCCTGCTAACCGATCCCATAAATGACAGAGATGTCTTTTATGGGATTTTTGTTTTACAGAAAACGCTGAAAATTGAAGCGGGTTTGCCTGCTTTGGTCTTGAATACAGGAAAGGCATAGTGAGAAATGAACAGTAGAAAATCGATTTATGATATTAAGTCCTTTTACAATAAGAAAGCCGTGTTAAAGGCGAGCTTTCAGGGAATGCGTTATCAGCTGGAGCAGTATAAAGATCCGGAGCAGGAAGAGGCGGAACCGGTGCTTCGTGTGACGATCTGGCCGGAGCCGTTTTGTTTTGAAAAAACACCTGACAAGAAAAAGACTGTAAAGGAGTTTGTTTATACAGAGGATGGACTGGACGAGGCCTACGACTGGCTTTGTCAGATCTATGATGAACGGATCGAAGAATGGACTGAAGCAAGGGATAATCCGTATAAGGGATTGTTTTAGTCTGGGAGAAGTTCATTAAGGGCCCGGAGCAGAGAGTCTTTTAAGTCAAAATCAGAAGCCTCTACCTGACGGATCAGCTCCTGAACCTTTTCCGGGTGATGCTCGGCGAGATAAATTTCTGCCAGTGAGACATAGGTATCCTTAATATCGCTGCCAAGCGAAAGGGCACGTTCCAGAATGATTTTGGCGCGGGTATCCTGCCCCTCGCAATTATGGTGAAGGTAACTGCCCCACAGCCCCAGATTACGAATCAACAGGATATAATTCTGATCATACATGGAAAGCTCCGGAAAGTTGGCTGTGCCGTATGCAAGCTTGATATCTGCGTTACTCATGCCGGAGAGATTAAGGATTTTACATGATAGTGTGCGGCGTACTTCATCCTGCCGGTATTTTTCTTCTCCCCCGGCAGTATCGGAAAAGGGAAGTTCATCCTCAGAAATGGTAATATAATCCAGATTGCTGATATCCTTTTTGCGGACAAAATTGGCCTCCCGTTCCTTTTCCCAGTAAGAGGTGTCCCATTTAGAGTTGTCTGTAGCTCCGCGTTTGGTCTTGACGTTGACCCAGATTATGAATAGAATAAAGAATATGAGTATAATTGGCATAAGATATCATCCTCCTGTATGGGATAAGCTATGTAAAAGTGCCAAAGAAAGGAGTGCCGTATGAACTTTTTTAACAAAAAAAATCAGCAGAGAATTGCGATGGTTATCTGTATATTACTTATTATTGCCATGGTCCTTCCTATGGTTCTCGGATACTTAGGTTAATTGTTTTCATCGATAAATGAGCAGATGTATTTCATCTGCTTTTTTCAGTGTATAAGAAAATGCTGGTTTTGCCCTTTTTCAATATACATAATGTACGAAAAATTGTCAAATACGGGGAAAATCTTTGACTTGCGATTTGCCTGTAATATGATTAAAATAATGTAATAAGCAAAAATAAGGAAGAGACGACATTATGAAAAGAAACAAAGCATTGACGGCAATTTTTGTGGCAGGCTGTATTGCAGTAGTTGCGATTGCAGGTATTGTAACACTGTTTGCAAAGGATAATTTTGGTAATAAAACACAGATTTGTGATGGGGTATCCATCGGTTCCATTGATGTGGGGGGACTTACGAAGGAGCAGGCGCAGAAGAAGGTTGAGACCTATATTGCGGACAGACAGCAGCAGAGTCTGGTGGTTTCGGTGCAGGACTATCTGGTAGAAGCCACAGCGCAGGAGGCTGGATTGACGATCCCGGAGAAGGATTACGCCGGAGAAGCGCTTCAGATCGGAAAGAAGGGAAATCTCTGGGAGAAGCTTCAGGAGATCCGTAAAGCTGAGAAGGGCGAGAAGGATGTTGCACTGGAGCCGGAGATTGATGAAGATACGTTAAAGAGTTTTGTAGAGACAAAGTGTTCTGCATATGATATTAAAGCAAAGGATTCCCGTTTGAAATTTAAAAACGGTGCGTTAAAGGCGACGCGATCAAGGGAAGGTATGGAGGTACAGGTTGAGAATACCTCTGATGCCATTAAGAAGGCACTTTTAGACAAGAAAGCAGCAGAAAAGGATACCATAGAGGTAAACGCAGATGTTCAGGTGACACAGCCGAAGTTTACACAGGAGGAAGCATCCCAGTGTACGGATCTTCTTGGTAAATATTCTACTACCTATGCAACGTACCAGGTAGAGCGTTCCAGTAATGTTGCCACGGCAGCAGGCAGGATCAATGGAACCGTGCTGGCACCGGGAGAGACATTTTCCACGATCAAGGTGATCAAGGACAGAACAGAAGCCAATGGCTACAAATCAGCACCGGAGTATTCCAGCGGTAAGGTTGTTTCCGGTATTGGCGGAGGAGTTTGTCAGGTCTCAACGACACTTTACAATGCCGTACTGAATGCGGAGCTTAAGGTGGTTGAACGGTCGCCTCATTCCATGGTTGTCGCATATGTTCCGGTTTCACGGGATGCGGCGATCTCCGGAGATTATAAGGATTTCAAATTTAAAAATAATACAGATTATCCTATTTATATTATGGGAAGTGCATCCGGTGGGATTTTGTCCTTCCGTGTGTACGGTCATGAAACCAGAGAGCCTGGGAGAGAGATTTCTTTTGAGTCTGAGATCACGGATACGATTGAACCGGGGGAAGAAGTTGTAACAGAGGATCCTGACCTGCCGGCAAGCTATCGTTCTGTGACACAGTCCGCCCATGTAGGTTATAAAGCAAAGCTCTGGAAGATCATCAAGGTTAATGGGGTACAGACCGATAAGGTACAGGTCAATACCAGCGCATATAATGCTTCTCCACAGTATGTGACAGTAGGAAAGCGGCCGGCAACACCGGCACCGGGATCCGCAAGTCCGGCAGCAAGTTCATCTCCGTCGGATAAATCAAAGAAAAAGGATACCTCCAGTGCCAGTCCAAAATCTGCGACAGGTTCACAAAGCAGTGGAAGCAAATCATCCGGCAGCAATAAAAAGAAAAATACTTCCGGTACATCAGGAAACAGTACCGGGAAAAATACGACCAATACAACGACAAACAAAAATACTACAGAAAATACCAACAAAAAAAATACAGCGAAGACATTGGAGAGTACCGGTGGAAAGGCTGTTGCAAGATAAAAACAGGATTTAAGATACAAGACTGAAGGATGACGAAAGTATAGAAGGTCTGCAGTTCAAAGTCTGCGGACGGGGAAAGGAATGTAAGATTATTATGGAGATAGGAAAGGTACCTGAGAACGTACTGAAAAGAGCAGTGTTTAAACAGATCAAGCATCTTCGTCCGGAGGTATTACTGCATCCGGGTGTGGGTGAGGACTGCTCTGCCATTGAGACAGCGGAGGATGAGGTGCTTGTTTTTTCGACAGACCCAATTACAGGGGCATCCAAGGGGATGGGAACACTGGCGGTACATATTACTGCCAATGATCTGGCTTCCAGTGGTGCAGAGCCTGTGGGAATCCTTACATGCGTGATCCTGCCGCCACGGACTCGTGAGAAAAAGCTGCACGATCTTATGGAGGAGATCATATTGGCTGCAAATCGTCTTCATATTGAAGTAATGGGCGGTCATACAGAGATTTCAGATGTTGTCAACCGGCCGGTTATTACAGTAACCGGAGTTGGAAAAGTAAAAAAAGATAAGCTTGTTTCTACAGGAGGGCTTCGGCCGGATGATGACCTTGTTATGACGAAATGGGCAGGGCTGGAAGGCACTTCCATTATTGCAGAGGAGAAGCGGGAGGAGCTGCTGACACGGATACCGGAGCAGATCATCGATGCGGCAGCGGCTATGAGAGATTATATTTCGGTGGTACCGGAGGCTGCAGTCGCGGTAAATGCCGGTGTCACAGCAATGCACGACGTTACCGAGGGTGGCATATTCGGTGCATTGTGGGAAGTAGGAGAGGCATCCGGCGTAGGGATCATCGCTGATCTGGACAAGATACCGATCCGGCAGGAAACCATTGAGCTGTGCGAGTTTTACGATATCAATCCATACATGCTGATCTCCAGCGGAAGTATGCTGATCGGGACACCGCACGGTAACAAACTGGTGGATGAGCTGGCAGAGCAGGGGATACCGGCTGCTGTTATAGGCAGAGCCACAGAGGGCAATGACCGTATTATTCGAAGCGGAGAAGAAACACGTTTTCTGGAACCGGCAGGTAGTGATCAGCTTTATAAGATTTATCAGTAGGAAATAAGAATCAAATGAAAGGAAAGGGATATTGATATGATCAAGAAACAGATATTAGATGCGATCAGTATGAATAGCCGCCGGTCTACGGAGGATCTGGCTGCGATGTTAAATACAGGAACGGATACCATTGAGCATGAGATTAAAGAGATGGAGGAGAACAAGGTGATCTGCGGTTATCCGACCCTGATCAACTGGGATAAAACAGATTGTGAGAAGGTTACCGCCCTGATCGAGGTAAAGGTAACACCACAGCGCGATATGGGATTTAATAAAGTAGCAGAGCGAATCTATAAGTTTGAAGAGGTAGAAAGTGTCTATCTGATGTCCGGTGGTTTTGACCTGACTGTGGTGATTCAGGGAAAGAGCATGAAAGAGGTTTCCCGTTTTGTAACGGAAAAGCTGTCTACACTGGAGTATATTACAAGTACCGCGACATATTTCGTACTTAAGAAATACAAAGAGCACGGTCTGATCATGACCGATGAAAAGCACGATTCAGAAAGGATGTTGATTACCCCATGAGAGACCCATTATCTAAGAAAGTACAGAGTATTGAGCCTTCCGGCATCCGTAAATTTTTTGATATCGTCAGTGAGATGAAGGATGCGATTTCTCTCGGTGTAGGAGAGCCTGATTTTGATACACCATGGCATATTCGTGAAGAGGGAATCTATTCCCTGGAGCAGGGAAGAACCTTTTATACCTCTAATGCCGGCTTGAAAGAGCTGAAGGAGGAGATTGCCAATTATCTGAAACGACGTTTCCGGTTATCTTATGATCCGGCAGGAGAGATTTATCTGACAGTCGGTGGAAGTGAGGCCATTGATGGGGCACTTCGTGCCATGCTTGATCCGGGAGATGAGGTTCTTCTGCCACAGCCAAGCTATGTATCCTATGAGCCGTGTATCGTTCTGGCAGATGGTGTGCCAAAGATCATTGAGTTAAAGGAAGAGGATGAGTTTAAGTTAAGGAAGCAACAGCTTCTGGATGCCATCACAGACAAAACTAAGATTCTGATCATGCCATTTCCTAACAATCCGACGGGAGCCATTATGACCAGAGAGGATCTGGAGGATATTGCAGAGGTGGTCAGAGAGCACGATCTTTATGTGATCTCAGATGAGATTTATTCTGAGCTGACCTACAGCGGAGACCATGTATCCATTGCGTCTTTGCCGGGTATGCAGGAAAGAACTATTGTGATCAATGGATTTTCCAAGTCTTATGCTATGACCGGATGGCGTCTGGGATATGCCTGTGGACCGAAGCCCATCATTAAGCAGATGCTCAAGATCCATCAATTTGCGATTATGTGTGCACCTACCCTGAGTCAGTATGCAGCCATAAGCGCTGTGCGTGACGGGGATGATGATGTAGAGCGTATGAGAATAGCATACAATCAGCGGAGAAATTTCCTGATGAAGTCGTTCCGTGATATGGGGCTGAAGTGCTTTGAACCGTTTGGTGCATTTTATGTATTCCCAAGCATTAAGGAGTTTGGGATGACATCGGATGAATTTGCAACAAAGCTTCTGGAAGAAGAAAAAGTAGCAGTTGTACCGGGTACTGCCTTTGGTCGTTGCGGGGAGGGGTTCCTTCGTATCTCCTATGCGTATTCCATTGATGATCTGAAGGTTGCACTGGAGCGGATAGAGAGGTTTATCGAAAGACATAGAAAGTAGTATCGGAGTGGCTGTTTAGAAAAGAGGAAATGTATGATAAATATTGTACTTCTTGAGCCGGAGATACCGGCCAACACCGGAAACATTGGCCGTACCTGCTGTGCGACCGGCTCCAGACTTCATCTGATCGAGCCTCTGGGGTTTCAGATCAGCGATAAAATGTTGAAAAGAGCGGGAATGGATTACTGGGATAAACTGGACGTCACAGTCTATGACTGTTACGAGGATTTTTTCGAAAAGAATCCACAGGCTGCCGGCAATATGTTTATGGCCACGACAAAGGCACATCAGACATATACAGATGTTTCTTATCCGGAGGATGCCTATATTATGTTTGGAAAAGAAAGCGCCGGTATACCGGAGGAAATCCTTGTGGACAATGAAAAAAATGCCATCCGCATTCCTATGAACCATAATATCCGTTCGCTGAATCTTTCCAATTCCGTTGCGATCGTATTGTACGAGGCATTACGCCAGAACAGCTTTCTGGAGGCGGAGAGAGACGGACAGCTTCACCGGCTGCATTGGCACAATAAATAATAACAGAAAAGGAACTGGTACATGAATCGTTATCAGTTTCTTTTTAGTTTATAAAATCTACCGTGATGGCTCCCATACTGCATTTGAGGGTTACATCGCCATAATTCTCAGTAGATGTGTTTTCGGATTGTGAGTCCTTTTCGAAGGTAATGTCTCCCATGGTGGTATTTGTACTGAAACTATAATTACTTTTTCTTCCGGCCAATGTCAGATCCAGATTACCGGTAGAACATTTTAATGTGCTATTTCCCGTTAGTTTGCCTGTGATTTCTGTGTTTCCCATGGCTGTTTCAGAATTCAGATTGTGAATGTTGGAAACGGTATTCGTTTTTCCAAGTTCCAGATTTCCCACACCTACTTTTGCAGTACACTGGTCTGTAACCTGAAGGTTGTCGATAATACCTTCCCCGGCACCGATTTTGATATTTAATCTTTCTGACTGCAGCTGCGTTGCGCTTAATGCACCGGCACCGATCTTAATAGTAGTTTGTCCGGCTGTCAGGGGAGTTTTGATACGACATTCGCCTGCGGCTAAGGAAATTTTTGCCTTGTCAAAGGTTACATCAGAAGGGAGTGTGATCGTATAGGGACTGGCCTTTGCCTTTCTATGTCCAAAAGGAATGTAGACGGTGTGGTCGAGAATCGTAACATTCGCCCTGGCATTGTCGGGAGTTTCTACATGCCAGATACCATCTTTGATGTAGGAGTGATAGCGGTTATTTTCATTATCATTCTCTGTTTTAATGCCATAAGAATCTCCGGACTGGATCACTACCTCCTGTGCCTGGATATCGAAATCGAAGCCTGTGATCTGTGAACTCTCTTTATCCGACAGAGTCATGAAGCCGCTTTCTGTATATGCCTTTGATGATGTTTTTGGGGTCAGATGAAAGGAAAAAAGAGTTCCTCCCATGTGAATACCTGCAATGATACACAATATGCCAATAAAAAATATTCCGGACAAAATAAACAAAAATATATTTCTTTTTTTCATAATTTACACCCGTCTAATAAGACTGCTCCTTTCCTGTAAGCTTTCCTGTGATCCAGTCCCAAAAATGTTGAAGTTGTTTCCAGAGTAACGGAAATAATCGGATGACAAGGAATATTCCAAGGTAACAGAAAGCGGAGCCGAGAGAAAATAACAGACATCCGACGCCGATAGTAAGGATGCCTCCGGCTGTCTTTCCAGCAATGATACCGATGATTCCGCCTATGATTGCGGCGACGCCTCCGATGGCAGACCCGGCACCGCCAAAGATCATTGCGGCGAAGATGCCGATAACTGCACTTACAATACCTAAAAGGATACCGGCAATACTAACCAGTGCGGTTCCCCAGATCGGTGAGGTGATGACCAGCACAACAATCATTATGAGAATATTGTTGTGGTCCATTCTGGCAAAAAAGCCGGATTTTTGCTGCTCTGTCTGTTGATAAGCAGCTTGATCTCCATTTGCGTTATCATAATTGCCGGAAGTCTGATTCCATCCGTCATTGCTTGACGAACAGGTATTTTGTGAGCCGGGCATTTTATGCCAGCCATCCTCCGTCTCGGAGGTATTCTGTGTATGTTTATTCTGCGCGTGTTCTGATGTCTCGTATAGCTGGGGAGTATCTGTAGCGCGAGAAACAGTACCTTCTCCATAGGAAATATTTTCGGTGTTATCATTTTTGATCTGCTCTGCGATTTCCACTGGTGAACCCAGCTCCGTCAGAACCGCCTGCTCGTTATCTTCTCCGGCATCGGCGAAGTAATCTTCATAATAATGCAGGGCCTGTTTGCGTTCTTCTTCTGGAAGATCCGCTAATAAACGGCTTAAATCTCCTAAAAATTCATATTTGGTCATAGTTTTCCTCATTTCTTTTCATTTATAATCTTGTGTCCGATGAAGTGTGCAAAAGCAGTTGACTGATCTTGTGGGAATAATTGTGCCATTCTTGCCGATAGAGGTTTAACTGTACCCGGCCTTGTTCTGTGATCTGGTAATAACGGCGGTTTCTGCCACCGCATTCCTTATCATATACAGAAAGGCAGTCATCCTTTTGGAGTCTGCGCAGAACCGGATAAAGTGTTGATTCAGAAACATCTATAACGGAACGGACGTCCTGCGTGATCTTATAACCGTAGGTTCCCTCGGAGGAACGTTCCACAACGGCAAGCACAATGGCATCCAATAGCGCAGAGCCAGTGTTAAATACCATGAAAAACTCCTTTCGTGTTGTTGGTTAGTTAACTTTACAACATATAATACTATATACCATATAATATGGTGATATTATACGCCGTATAATATGTTCTGTCAAGACGAATATGAACAAAAGAAAACCGGTTTTCAAAGATTGATATATTCCAATCTCTGAAAACCGGTATAAATTTTTATGTAGAAATAATGTTATTGCTCAAAGGAGATGGACGCATTTCCCTTTGAGGCATCTACGGCAACAGTACCGTAAAGTTTTGTATCATCCTCATTTGTCTCTTTAGCGGTGGATGCAACAGACTCATGGATTAAAAGATTTGCATTGGCTGCCGGAAGTGTGTAATTGGCATGGGTGCCATATAAGGCTGCCTCAATATTTCCATGGTTACTTTGCAGAGAGGAGTTTCCTGTCAACTTACCATACAAAGTAATACCACCACGTTTATTGGAAATGGTTGTGTTATTCATCGTATTGTCCTTTGCTGCGCCGGAAGTACCGATGCTCAGACGCTTATTGGCAGATATATTTCCATTTATTGCAATCTGTGAGGAAGCGGCATCTAATGTACCATCTACCGAAACAGATGCGTTGTCGGCAGAAAGCAGCTGGTCAATCTTTAAATCTCCATGTTTGACATTGATATTAATCTTGCTGGCGATCAGAGAATCACATGTGATATCACAATGGTTTGTGTTAATGGTAATCTGATCGAGCTTTGCATCCGGAGGAATGACAAGAACATAACTGCCATAACCGCAAATCCATTTTGATGGGACATTAAATTTCATTCCTAAGATATTTGCTGATCTTTTGGCTTCTGTGGCACCTGCATATAATATGCCATTTAAAACATAACCATCAAACTGACCGCTGCCGGAGAGATCAAAGTTTTCGCCGGATTTAATGGAAATCTTGCTGGAAAACAGATTTAATTCGATGGAACGTATATCGCCGGTCTGCACATCACTGATGGCAGCAGATCCTTCCGGAAGGTTCTGGTCTGAGAAAATGGCAGGGATGGATGATGGGCCGCTGCCCATAACAAAACCCGCTACCATGACCAAAATGCCTATAATGCCGATTGCAATAATGATTTTAATTTTATTATTCATGCTATTCTCCATTCTGAAGCAATGATTTGCTTCTATCTATCAGATTATTTGAGAGCAAGACGAGCAAGTCTTGCTTTGATTCCGTTAAATAATACCTTGATACTGAAGTATGCACCGGGAAGGATTCGTGTCGCCAGCTTGTAGCCGAGAAAACATAATCCACATCCCGCAGCAAACAGGAATAATACACTTCCCAGTGTAAAGATACCGGTTGGAATCTGAACGGAGAGCAATGCTAAAAGTGTGAGAGCAATGGATGAAAGGCTTGCGGCAAAACATCCAATGCCGGCAAGGATACATCCGGCCACAGCACATACTCCGAGTAAAAATACTCCGAGTATGACACCCAAAAGCGTCAGCCAGATCGGACATGTGATCAATAACACAATGCCGATGACCAGTTTTTTGGAACTGCTGTACCGTTCGGCATTATTTGCTTTTTCGATAGCTGCATTTCGTTTTGCTTCGGCTTTGGATTGTTTTTTATTTACCTTGGAGGTAGTGGAGTTGATTGATTTAATATCAACTTTTGTTTTATTGCGCTTTGCCAATTCTTCTTCCGCTTTCTTTTTGTCTTCTTCAGTATCATCGCGGAAGATAGAGTTACGCATGGAAGATGCTTTAGATGGCTGTTCAGATGATGCTGAAGCCTGTACCGCAGCCTGAGCCGGTGTCTGTGTGCCGGAGAGGGAAGCAGCAGCCTGAGCCGGTGTCTGTGCGCCGGAGAGGGAAGCGGCAGCCTGTGCTGGAGTTGGTGTAGCTGCAATGGAAGCCGCAGCTGCCTGAGATGCTGTCCCTGCCTGTCCAAAAGTTTGTGGTCTCTGAATCGTAGGTGCATTTTGCGGCTGTGGAGGCACCGGATTTCCCGGTGTTACCGGAGCCGCAGAAGCTCCCGACGGCATGGTCGGTGTGGAAACAGCCTGTCCTGATATTGGGGCGGTGGCAATTGAAGCGGCAGCCTGAGCCGGTGAAACCGGTGATTTTGTTTTGACTGTAGGCGTCTGTGTTACAAATCCGGTTGAAGTAGCCATAGAAGCATTTTTCTGAGCCTGTGCGGCAAGCTTTCGGGAGTATACCGGTGGTTTGCTAGCCGCCGCCTGTGCTCTGGCCGCAGCTGCCTGCTTTTCTTCTTCCTGTACGCTTGCCTGTGCAGCAGCTTTTTGTCGTTGTAAAGATGCTTCCCGAAGCTGTTCTGCAATATAAGCCGGAGAGATAAAGTCACGGATGATTTCCTGCTCTTTTTCCGGTCCGGCATCTGCAAAATAATCTTCATAATATTCCATCGCCTGTTCGATTTCTTCCTGCGGAAGGTCAGCGATCAGACGGCTTAAGTCGCCTAAAAATTCGAATTTTGTCATTTTTTCCTCCCCTTTTTTGTATAAAATACGGTTTTATACAAGTATCCATTGCCGGAAAGCAATGGATACTATGAATAGGTATATGTTATATCATTTATTTACTATTGTCATTCTCATTGGTAATTAGGTGTGCCTGTAACAGACGACGCTTGAAATCATCCATAGGAGCTTCCTCTGGTTCAACAGCAGGGGTCTGTGCAGCAGCCTCCGGCTTTGGAGTAGCAACAGCTTTTGTTTCAACAGATTTTGGTTCTATCGGTTTTGCCTCGGTTGGCTTTGTGCTGATTGCCTTAGCCTCTAAAGGCTTTGTAATAGTAGCAGTGGTTTCCACCGGTTTTGCATTTGGAGCGGCAGCCTTCTCTTCAAAGGTCTTTGCTGCAGACGGCTTATGGGCCTGTGGTTCAGAAGAAGATGTCTCTGATACAGGAGTTTCAGAGGAAACTCCTGCAAGAGGCTGTGAGCTGGAAACCATTCTCTGCTTGAAAATCTTTGGTGTTGCAGATTTGTTTTGTTTTCCTTCCATCAGAAGATCTGCTAAACCGCCAACTGCATCGGCATCAGGTACTTCGCGGTAGCTTGATCTGGATACCGGTTTTGACTGGGAATTCTCTGCTTTTGGAACAGGTTCAACCGGTCGGGATGAAGAAAATGCCCGGACAGGATTGGAGGAAGAGAACGCCCGTAAAGGTGTTGATGAAGAAAGTGACCGCAGTGGGGTCGAGGAAGATGTCTGCTTTGGAAGAGGCACAGAACTTGACATTGCAGAGATATCTGCAGCAGTCGCTCTGAATTCATCGGCAGCAGAACGCGATTTACGTCCTTTCTTCTTGGAGGAAGAATCATCTTCCTTTAAGAGATCTACAAGACTGTTGACAGAATCGTCACTGTCCGGATTGCGGACCTCCTGCATTCTTGAAGAAGAAGTAGGAACCGGTGAGGACTCGGATTTCGCTCTAACCTGACTTGGTACCGGTATAGGTGTAGAGGATGATCTTGGAGTATCTGCAATAAATTCTTTTGAAACATTTTTCTTTTTATTACGTCCAAAGAAACCACGCTTCTTTGGCTGGTCATCATCCTTTAAAAGATCTACAAGGCTGTTGACGGAATCATCGGTTTCTTTATTACGAACCTCTGCATATCGAACCGGAGTAGAGGTTGATTCCTGCGTAGCAGTATTATCTTCGGCGGAATCTGCTTCAGATGGATTTAACATTGCAGCAACCGCATTGATATCATTGATATTTAAGTTAGAAGAAGCATCTTCCGTAGCGACTTTTGGTTCTGGATGAGCTTCCATAACAGATTCGAAAGAACGCAGCTGTGTCAGCATGCTTTCCAATGCGTTGATTGTAGCAATGTCAGACACGGAACTTTCCAGTTCCGGAAGATCTTCTTCTTCGTTTTCTTCGGAATCACCCATTGCCATTTCTGCGAGAAAATCTGCCTCATCGTCCTCGACAGGTTCCTCTGAGACGCCGTCAGCGGCTATTTCCTCTATCGGAGCATTCATATCGATTGTTTCCGTGGCAAGTTCATCGGCAGGTTCCTGATAAACAGGCTGCTCTGCATTCATATCAATTGTCTCAGTAGCAAGCTCATCAGCAGGCTCCTGGTAAACAGGCTGCTGTGCATTCATATTGATCGTCTCTGTCGCAGGTTCATCGGCAGGTTCCTGATAAACCGGAGCTTCTTCTACAACTGGAGCTACAGATTCTGCGTTCGGTGTTGTTTCCATTACGACAGGAGCAGGTTCGCTGACAGGCTCCTGATAAACAGGGGCAGCCTCCATAGCAGGAGCAACAGGCTCCTGATAGACAGGTGCTGGAGCCGGCTCCAGTGCCGTTTCGGCCGGAGCATCGTCATAAGAAATAAATGATGATGCCGGTATACTATCAAATTCGAATAAATCCCCATCGGATGAAAATCCCATATCATCGGAATTTACAGCGTCATCATCCCCGATAGAAAAATCAAAATCCAGCATAGCATCTGATGCACCACCGATATGGAAAGAATCTTCTGTATCAGCTGCATTCTGCTGTTGCTGCATAGTTGCCGGATTGATCTGAGGAGTTGCGTTCATTACAGGAACCGGCTGTGGTTCCTGGACAGGAGCTGCCTGAGGAACCGATTCCATTACAGGAACCGGCTGTGGTTCTTGGACAGGAGCTGCCTGAGGAACCGGTTCCATTACAGGAATCGGCTGGGAACCGGAAACAGGAGTCACCTGAGGAGTTACGTTCATCACAGGGACCGGCTGGGAACCGGAAACGGGAGTCACCTGAGGAGTTACGTTCATCACAGGGACCGGCTGGGAACCGGAAACAGGAGTCACCTGAGGATCCACATTCATTACAGGAACCGGCTGTGGTTGAGATGTTGAAGCCGTCTGTGGCTGAGGAGCCGGTGTAGGTGCTGCAGCAGGCTGTGCAGTTCCATTCATTAAAAGGGAACTGGCACCCTGCAGATAATTGTTCCAGGTCTGCTGACAATATGTAAGATGCTCGCGCCCGGCATCTGTAATCTTGTAAAAACGACGGCTACGGCCACCGATATCCTTATGATAAACTTCCAGATAGCCATCGGCCTGCATCTGCTTTAACAAAGGATAGAATGTGTTCTCCGGTACATCAATCTTTGAGCGGACATTCTGAACAATTTTAAAGCCCGAAATGCCCTCAGGCGTGCTGGCCACAATCGATAAAATAACTGCATCGAGAATTAACTCACTGGTGTTAAACATCATAACATTCATCCCTTTCCTTTTGGATTACATATTATTCATAATTGGGAACAATATGCTAACCGTTCTTACTCTTTCCCTCTGATCATGTCTTATAAATAATCAAACAAAATTTAGACATATCTTTACATATTTTCTCTAATTACATTATCGTACGGATTGTGAAATAATGCAAGTGACGAAAATATACAATTTTTTATGATCAATGTTGGCTATATTGCCTATTGCCAACAATATGTCACAATTATATCATACTTTTGATGAAAAATCAGCCCTTTTTTACAAAATATGAAAATAGGTAATAAAGATTATTTCATGAATAGGAGCATTTCTTTAAATTAGAAAAGTTTTTTGAAAAATATTGAAAAAGGGATTGAAAATACTTCCATATCATAATAAAATAGAAATGTGTGCATATTATTATATTTTGTGCATATTCCGGGTGTTTTTGGGATCTGCATAAATCATACATAGAAATAATTAACGATGCCATGGTCATTTGTGGCAGAATGGAGGAAAAAATGAGCACAAAGAAAGGAAAAATCGGAGTACTTACAAGTGGAGGAGATGCACCAGGCATGAATGCAGCCATCCGTGCGGTTGTCCGTACCGGTATTACCAGAGGATATGATGTCTATGGTATCCGCAGAGGATACAATGGTATTCTTCACAGGGAGATGGATTTACTGACATTTAAGGATGTTTCAGAAAAACTGCAGCATGGCGGTACTTTTTTGTTTACAGCCCGGAGTGCAGAGTTTCGTGAGATAGAAGGAAAAAAGAAAGCGGCAGAAATCTGTAAGGAGATGGGGATTGACACGTTGATCGTCATCGGAGGAGATGGTTCCTTTACCGGAGCAAAGAATCTGTCTAAATTTGGTGTAAACATTATTGGTATTCCGGGTACGATCGATCTGGATATTGCATATACAGATTATACGATTGGATTTGATACCGCTGTCAATACGGCTATGGAAGCTATCGACAGACTGCGTGAGACCTCCAATTCACATGAGCGCTGCAGCGTTGTTGAGGTTATGGGACGTTCTGCCGGATATATTGCACTGTGGTGTGGTATTGCAAATGGTGCAGAGGAGATTCTTCTGCCGGAGAAGTTTGACAATAACTATGATGCACTTCTGGAGCAGATTCATAAGAACAGAGAGCTTGGCATGACACATCAGATCGTAGTCAATGCGGAGGGTGTTGGTCATTCGGATGAGCTGGCTAAGAAAATTGAGGATGCTACCGGTATTGAGACCAGAGCAACGATCCTCGGACATCTCCAGAGAGGTGGAAGCCCGACCGCAAGAGATCGTTTCTATGCTTCTATGATGGGTGCTTATGCAGTTGATGTGATCGATCAGGGCAGAAAGAACCGTCTGATTGGATATAAGAACGGCAAGCTTTATGATGTAGATGTAGACGAGGCATTTGCAATGACAAAGTCCATTGACGAGTATGAGTATGAGATTGCCCGTGTACTTGGCACAAGAGAATAAATAAATATCAGTATCAACAAATAAAAGAAAACCGGATCTGGGGCAGAGGCTTCTGATCCGGTTTTTTTGTATATTCTATATTTTGAGACGAAATAGAAAACTTATATTCCTGACGAATGATGTCGCAGCGAGAAAGAAAAATCAGTACCGCTTCCCAGAATACTGGTGGCGTGAATATATTCACGGTGGGCATCGATAATTTCTTTGGTGATGGCAAGTCCCAGACCGGAGCCTGTTTTGTCCTTTCCGCGGGAGACATCCGTTTTATAGAAACGATCCCAGATGTGTGGAAGGCTTTCTTCCGGAATGCCGATGCCATGATCGCTGACAGTGACAAAGATTTTATCTTTTTGTACGGTAGTCTGTATCTCAATGGACGAATCAGGTGAACTGAATTTTACTGCATTATCAATGAGATTTTGGATCACCTGTGATATTTTATCGCGGTCGGCATCCACATACAGGGATGGTGTGTTGAAGATCAGGTGAATGGAGATCTTTTTCTCGGTGCAATGCTTTTCAAAGCTGGAAGCAGCATTGCGGATGACCTCATTGATGTCGAAAGTGCTGTAATTTAAGATGATACCATTGTTTTCGTAACGATTCATTTCCAGAAGCTGTTCTGTCAGCTTTGTCAGCCGATCTGTTTCTCTTAAGATGATTTTAAGATATTTTTCCTGAATTTCAGGTGGAATCGTACCATCCAGTATGGCACCGATATATCCCCGGATATTCGTCAGGGGAGAGCGGAAGTCATGGGAGACGTTTGCCACAAAGTCTTTTTGGTAGTCTCCTGCATTTTTGCCTGAGGATGCCAGATTATGGACTGCCGTTGACAAAGAGTCATATTCCCGGAGAGGAAGGTGCTTTATTTTGGTACTGTAATGTCCACGGGAATATTCCCGGATCGTCAGGGAAAGCTGACGGAGCGGGTGAACTGTCAGACAGTATAATCCAAATAAGGTAAATAACAGTATTAGGAAAAACACGACAAAACATATATGGTAATCCTTTGTAAGCTGGCGTGCGTTGGCGCGAAGCGTTTTTAAGGGGGTCATAATGACAAGATATCCATTCATATCGTAGTCCTCAGACAACGGATAGATGATGGACAGAGACTCTTGAGGGAGATAGGAGCTGTTTAAATGTCCAATGTAGGTGTCGTTATCTAAGAATGTCGGGTTCAGATCATTAAAGTTTTGTCCCTCCAGACTGTTTCTGGCTGTGGAATCCACAGAAATCCTGCCGGTACTGTCCACAAGAAAATAGCGGGCGTGGCTCATAGTCTGAAGAGAAGACAGGCGTTCCCGCAGAGAGGATTCCGTCTGGTCGTCAAACTGATTGATGGATTTTACATTAAAAAAATATCGTTTCGAAAGGGAACTGGCCTCTTCATAAAGTGCCGCCTTTCGTTCCGCAATCAGGGAGTTCGATACCAGATGAACGCCCCAAAAATGTATTAGTACAAACATTACCGCTGCCAGCAGCAGATAGATGGTAACGTAAATAGAACGAATTGATAGTTTCATAGGAATTCTCCGTTCAATGCTGTGATTTATGCATGATATTCAAACTTGTATCCAACACCCCATACTGTGGCTATATTCCATTCGGCAGGCTGGGAAAACTTTTCGCGAAGTCTCTTGATATGAACATCTACGGTGCGGGTATCTCCGATGTAGTCGTAGCTCCAGATATGATCCAGAAGCTGTTCGCGGGTAAATACCTGATTTGGATGGGAAGCAAGAAAATAGAAAAGCTCCAGTTCCTTTGGGGGCATTTCGACTCTCTGTTTGAAATAGTAAACAGAATAGTCAGTGAGGTTAATGATCAGGTTCGGATAGGTAACGCATTCTTTTGGGATCGCTTCGGCTTGCTGTGCGGTTGTTTCTGTAGTATAACGGCGCAGAACTGCTTTAATTCTGGCAACCAGCTCTTTTGTGTCAAAGGGCTTCATCACATAATCATCGGCTCCAAGTTCAAGACCGAGAACTTTGTCAAATGTTTCGCCTTTGGCGGAAAGCATGATGACAGGAAGATTAGAGGTTTTGCGAAGTTCTCGGAGAACATCATATCCACTGATGCCGGGAAGCATGATATCCAAAACCACCAGATTTGGCTGGTAGCTTTCGATTGTAGCCAAAGCAGCTTCTCCATCGTTGGCAATGTGGGTATCAAAGCATTCTTTGACCAGATACATACTAACAAGCTCAGCAATGTTGTTGTCGTCGTCTACAATTAAAATTCTTTGTTTTTCAGCCATTTCATCTTCTCCATTTCATTCCTTGTTCTATTTGAACGTTACAATGGTAACGCCCATATCGCCTTCACCGAATTCGCCAAGGCGATAAGATTTCACATATTTCAGACGGGCGAGCTGTTGATGGACGGCTTTGCGGAGGGCACCGGTTCCCCGCCCATGTATCACGGTTACCTGAGTCATATGGGCCAGATAAGCGTCATCCAGATATTTATTTAACACAGGCATTGCTTCATCCACTGTCATACCGATGAGATTTACTTCCTGATGGACGGAAGCAGCTTTGTCAATACGGATCTTTCCGCTTCCGCTGTGACGCTTTTCTGTCTGTTTTGGTTTTTCTTCCGGAAGCAGCTCCAGATCTTTGATATTGACCTGTGTCCGTAAGAGACCGGCCTGCACAAAAAGATCGCCCTTCTCATTCGGAAGTGTACTGACGGTGCCGTCTGCGTTTAATGTTAATATGTGAACATTAGAACCGATCATCAGATCAGAAGCTTTGAGGGATTTCTTTTTTCTCTTCTGTGGTTTGCTTCCGGACTGGTTCTGGTGTTTGTTCATCCGGTTCCGCAACTCGGCTCGTTCCTTCTCCATTTCCTGGATATGACGGTCGCTTTTGGCCCATTTGGTATACTTGCGTATGGTGTCATCTGCCACGTTTTTTGCCTCGGCAAGGATACGGCTTGCCTCCTGGTTGGCATTTTGCAGGATCTTTTCACGGGACTGCTCCAGCTTTTCCGTTTTTTCGCGAAGCTCTTTTTTGAGCAGGGAAATTTCTTTGCGGTTTTCGGAGATTGTTTTATGCTCCTGTTCCAGTTTGATCCGGGAGGCTTCCAGATCACTCAGGACGTCTTCAAAGTTCTGGGCATCGGAAGAGACACGTTCTTTGGCATCTTCAATAATCTCCGGGGATAATCCAAGCTTGCCGGAAATTGCAAATGCGTTACTTTTGCCCGGAATACCGATCAACAGGCGGTAGGTTGGCTGCAGCGTTGAGACATCAAACTCGCAGCAGGCATTTTGAACGTCCGGTGTCTGCAAAGCATACAGCTTTAATTCGCTGTAGTGGGTTGTTGCCATAACCAGACAGCCTCGTTTGTGCAGATTTGCAAGAATCGCTGTGGCAAGAGCAGCACCTTCCGTAGGATCGGTACCGGCACCCAGCTCATCGAAAAGCACCAGACTGTTAGAATCTGCCTTTTCCAGAATCGATACAGTATTGACCATATGAGAGGAAAAGGTACTCAGACTCTGCTCAATACTCTGTTCGTCGCCGATATCAGCGTAAATTTCATCGAAGATTTTCAGACAGGAGTTATCGAATGCCGGAATATGAAGGCCTGCCTGTCCCATCAGGCAAAAGAGACCTACGGTTTTGAGCGAGACCGTTTTGCCACCGGTGTTCGGTCCTGTTACCACCAGAAGAGAAAAGTCTTTTCCGATATGAATGTCAATAGGAACGACCTTTTTTTCGTCGATCAGGGGATGACGACCTTTTTTGATCTCAATATAACCCTCTGCCGGGAAGAGAGGCCTTGTGCCCCTCATTTTTTTGGACAGCATGGCACGGGCAAAGATAAAATCCAGCTCACATAAAACCCGGTAATCCTGCGCCAGAAAGAAAGACTGGTCTGCGGCGAGATTACTCAGGTCCGCAAGAATTTTATCAATCTCTTCCTGCTCCTGCAGCTCAAGCTGACGGATATCGTTGTTCAACTTTACGACAGCGGCCGGCTCAATAAAAAGCGTCGAACCGGTTGCAGACTGGTCGTGAAGCATTCCACGGAAGGAGGAACGGTATTCGGCTTTGACCGGCAGACAATAGCGGCCGTTTCGCATGGTAATGATGGAATCCTGAAGCATGCTGCGGGCCGAACTGCTGAGAATACTGTTTAACTGCTCGTGGATACGGTCGTTGGTCAGTTTTAACTGTCTGCGTACCTGGGCGAGTCCGGTGGAAGCATCGTCTGCAATGACATCATGCTCCGGAATACACCGGCGGATCTCCTGCATCAGAGGAGATAACGGTTCGATCAGCTGATAACGTTCGTCGAGGGAATCTCCGGTGGAATCATCCTCGCGGAGTGCCTGACGGAAGTAATTCTTGACCGAAGCAGCCGCAGAAAGGAGCTTTGCAATATCTAACAGCTCGTGACTTCCCAGAGATGATCCGATCTCAAGCCGTTTTAAAGAAGGACGGATATCCTGAATTCCATAAAAGGAAAGCTCCCCTTTGGTCAAAATATGAGTCAGTGCATCGGAGGTTTCCTTCTGGGATGCTTCAATCCAGTCACGGTCTGTCTGAGGTTTTAAATTTTGACAAAATTCCCTGCCGGATGGAGATGAGGCGAAAGAAACCAGCTGGTCAATGATCTTATTATATTCTAATGTCTGTAATACTTTCTCGTTCATTCATTTAGACCTCATTTCAATACAATTATAATCATCATACACCACACCGATAAGATACTGCAAGATAATTTTGCAATATCATATTAACTGCTTATTCACAAACTATTCATATGTATGTGATAATCTTTATATAAAACCGTTATCATAGAAATTGGAGAATTATATATCATGATGAAAGAAAAAAAGAAAGCAGCAGGGGAAGAATATTGTTTTCTGCAGGAAGCGGTGCAGGAGCAAGGCTTGGAAAAGCATTCACTGCCTGTAAAAAGAATTATATATGTGATCGTTCTTGCGTTTGTTTTTGGAGTGGTCGCATCGGTAGCATTTTGGAAGGTGCAGGACATTCTGGGAGAGAGGGATGCCCGGATCTATCGGGCAAATCTCCTGAAAAATGCCGGCAGTACGCAGGAAAAGCAGGCCGGTTTTGTAAAGAAATCCGATGAATACAAGATTGCCGCATATGAGGATTATTGGAAAAGGATCGCACAGATTGGCATACAGTGTAACAAATCAGTTGTATCTGTGGGGGAGGTACATACGGAAAGCTGGTATCAGAAAAACCAGAAGGGGAATGAGATACAGAGCGGCCTTGTGTTTAAAAAAAAGGGAAATGTTCTTTATATATTAACGCAGCCATCCTCTATGGCAGAAAAGAAGGTTCTTCAGGTAGAATTTGCAGATGGAACAAAGGCGGCTGCAGAGCTTGTTGATGTGGACCGCAATACGGAAATCGCCGTACTTCGTGTGGACGGAAAGGATATTTCCAAAAGCACGATGAAGAAAATTGAGAAAATGGATTTTACACAATATGCAGCAGAGCTGACTCCGAAGTTAAGCGACAGGATTCTTCTTTTTGGAAGTCCCAATGGCCTGATGAAGTCTGTGATGATGGGAAATATTGTGAATGTAGACCTTTCCGTACAGACAGTAGATAAAAATCTTTCTGTATACGCCACGGATGTTGCATATACAGAAGGGGGAAATGGATTTGCGGCAGACGTGGAGGGAAGAATTGTAGGAATTATTTCAGATTCCTATCAGGATGTCACAGGGGAAACAAACTGGTCCTTCGTTTCGGTGACGGATATTGCAGCAACAGCGCAGGCGATCGTAGATCATAAAAAGACAGCATATCTGGGGATTCGGGGAAAAGACGCCGGTGACAACGATGGTGTATATATTACGGAGGTCGCATTGAAGTCTCCTGCTTATCATGGAGGAATCCGGGTTGCAGACAGAATTTATTCGATTGACGGGAACAGGATCGGGGATATGAAGGACCTGAGCCTGTTCCTGTCCACCCACGAACAGGGTGACCGGTTAAAAATACGTTTGTGCAGGGAGAACGGCAGCTCAAAGAAGCACAGAACAGTGAAGATAACCCTGGACTGAGAAGAAGAAAAACTTCATATTAATGAGTGACATGATCATCCTTGATGATCTGTGCCAGCTTAGAGCGGAATGCTTTTTCGTTGAAATTCTGCTCATGATAGGCAAAGCGATTGTAGTCAAAATGAGCTTCCCGGATCATCCGGCTGGTATATACGGTGGCTTCACGACGAGAGGAAACCGGCCAGAATATCAGGATGCCTCCATGGATCACTTTGGTGTCCTGTCCTTCGACCGACAGATTTTTAGTTAGTTTCTGATCCAGCATATAAACATGGGAATATAGCCCGATCACTTTCGCAAGACGTGTTCCGTTGACCGGAAATGTGTTCATGTCATAGCCCTCCCGGTAATCATTGATGTTTTCCGGGGAGACAGCCTCGTGCTGTGTGATTACGATCACCGGCAGGCGTCTTTGCGGATCGTGAACCAGATGCTCTAACGTTTCAAAGCCTTCCGGCGTATTTACAAAACGTCCCTGGGTTCCGAGGCGTTCCTGATCCATCAGACCGATCTTGGAGGAGAGCTCTGAAAGATAAGATGGTTTGCTGAATGTCTCCCGATGGAGAGCTGTTGTCGGAGTGTGAAGTGTTGTCCGGTGACGGAACATCAGAGGTTCCTTGTCCTTTGTGCTGTCTCCGTGAAGAGAGGCGGTAATATGCCATAATGTTCCGGGCATTTTGTCATCAATATAGGAAAATTCTGCTTCCATAATATATTGTTCTGCATCCCAGATGCATTTGACATCATAACCGGGCAGATGACGGTGCAGAGTTTCTACCTCGGCCGGAAGATCAGGAAAGATATAGCTGAGTTTATAACGGATCCATCGATAAATGATGTGGGAAGCGTTATTAAATTCTGTTTTAAGTTCACGCACTGACTTGTGCAAAAGAGGAATTTCCAAGTGGAACAGGGTGCTTTGGTCCAAAGGCTTCAGAGCCTGACGGACCGGTGCAGGTGTTTTGACCGCTAAGGGGTCATGCTCCTGATAATATGCGGTGATGCGGTCATCATGTACCACGCTTTCGTTTAGCAGGCGGATGATCAGGTCAAAAGTGATCTTTGGAATATAATCCTGTTTTAATAACTCGCGAATCAGTACGATCTTTTCGCATTTGAAGAATTGCTTTGCCAGACGCCGGTCCTGATCAAAGAGTGCTGTAATGGCAGGGGAGAGAGGCTCCTTATCCTCCATACGCAGACGGAAATGGCTCTTAAGCATCAGATCCCAGTTTCCGTTCTGGTAATGGTTATAGGAGAGATGCTCAAAAAGCTGTACCAGAGACCAGTCAGACAATTCAAGATTGGCAAGGATACAGTGAAGGATACGGGAGAGATCCTCGCTGTTTTCCCAGAATTTGTCATCCGGCAGAAGGCTTTTATAACGCATGTCGTGTTCAATCTCATGCCAGCCCTCAAAGAATACCGTGCGGAACTGGATCTCAAAGGTTGTATCAATGGGAAGATCCCAGAGTTCGCTGGTATATAATTTAAAATGGTCGGAAGGCAGACGAAATACGCCGTTGATCTTTGTGGCGCGGAATTCCGCTGCATTGAAATCATTTCGTGACCAGGTTCCGGTACGCAAAAATGTTTTTTCCATAATTTCCCGTCCGATGCTCAGATCATCCGAATAGTATAAAACGATACGCAGACCGATCAGATCCTGTACTTTTTTAGGATTCTCCGCGGTGCCGTATTTGCCGTTATAAAGCTTTTTGCTGATGGAGCTTTTCGTTTTTACTCTGGAAAAGATCCGGTAATATAATCCACAGGAGTCAAGAATGCTCCGGATATCCTTCTCAAGATGGGCGTTTAATTCTTCCAGCCGGTCAAAGTCAATCTGCTGCTCCACCTGTTCACGGATATCGTCTATGCTCATATTTGTAATATCCATCATAAAAATCCCCCTTTTTATATCTGCCATATGGGAAACGCAGATATAATAACCCTTGTTTTTACATATATTATACCCATAAAGTATTTCCTGATTTTAAAGATAACATATGACGGAGAATTTGTATATATTGTTTTTTCGCTATATTCTGCTATAATGCTAATATAAATGCAAAGATGAAGAATAGGAGATAATTTATGAAGGAAATAGAGTTTGACGTGGAGCTTACGGCAGGAGATCTGTATGCGTTTTCCATGAGACATACCTATGGAAATATATCAGGAATCTTTGGGGTGGTGATCAGTCTTTCCTGCTGGATCATTCTGGCAGTGCGCTTCGGTGTGATGGATACCACGGCCCGGATCGCATTATTTATTATTGGATGTCTGTTTACGATCGTACAGCCGGTGATGCTTTATTCAAAGTCCAAGGCACAGGCAAGACAAAATAAGGACATCAACACAAAGCTTCATTATATATTGTCGTCAGAGGGAATTACAGTGTCCCAGGGGGAGCAGGAGGCATCGGTGAAATGGTATGATGTCCGCAAGATTACCAGTACGGCCAAAGCTGTTTATGTGTATATGTCCCCAGTCAGAGCATTTATCTTTCCGCAGAATCAATGTGGAACAGAGTTTGAGGAGATCAAAGCCTTTGTAGCGGCAAAGGTAAAGGAATATGCAGACTATGATCCGGCACAGAAGGAAGCACATCAGGATGAGGAGAAGGATCAGGAGGAACATTTATGACAGAGGTGATAGAAAGCTTACGGGAACAGGACACCTATGATCTGGGGAAAAAACTGGGAGAAAACTGTAAACCCGGAGATATCATATTGTTAAATGGTGATTTAGGCGTAGGAAAAACTGTTTTTACCAAAGGCTTTGGAAAAGGTCTTGGGATTGAGGAGCCGATCAGCAGTCCCACTTTTACGATCATGCAGATTTATGAGCAGGGGAGACTGCCTCTGTATCATTTTGATGTATACCGGATCGCAGATCCGGAGGAAATGGATGAGATTGGCTATGAGGATTACTTCTTCGGGAAGGGAGTCTGTCTGATTGAGTGGGCGTCTCTGATTGAAGAACTGATCCCGGAGCATGTGACAGAGATTCAGATAGAAAAAGTACTTGAAAAAGGATTTGATTACAGAAAAATCACTATAGTTAAAAGATGACTTAATTAGAAAGGCGTGATAGAAAATGAAAATATTAGGCGTAGACAGCTCCGGGCTGGTAGCATCTGCAGCGATATTGTCCGGGGATGCGATCGTGGCAGAGTTTACAGTCAATAATAAACAGACGCATTCGCAGACATTACTTCCTATGATAAAGGAGGTTGTAGATTATGCCGGGATTCCTTTGGAGGAGCTGGATGCCATAGCAGTGGCAGCTGGACCGGGTTCCTTTACCGGACTCCGGATCGGATCTGCAACAGTAAAGGGACTGGGACTTGTGTTGGACAAGCCGGTCATTCCGGTGCCGACATTAGAGGGGCTTGCTTATCAGCTTGCTGAGGCAGATGGATTTATCTGCCCGGTTATGGATGCAAGGAGAAATCAAGTATATACCGGAGTTTACGAAATGCGGGAAGGAGAGTTGGTCAGTGTTATTGACCAGTGCGCCATGGATATTCACGATCTGTTGAAGGAGCTGGCAAAATATCCCGTTAAGATTCATTTTCTTGGAGATGGCGTGCCGGTTTATGAGGAGATCATCCGGGAGGAGATTGTCAACGAGTATCAGTTTGCACCTTGTCATTTGTCGAGACAGAGGGCGGCGGCTGTAGCGGCACTGGGAGAGCGTTATTATCATCAGGGCAGGATTGAAACAGCGGCAGAGCACCGGCCGGTTTATCTGCGTAAATCCCAGGCGGAACGAGAAAGAGAAGAGAAGTTAAATGCAAATTAAACATATGGACGCAACGGAGATGGCAGAGGCGGCAGCGTTACAGAGAGAAAATTTTGCCCATCCATGGAGTGAGAAGGATTATATGGAACATCTGCAGGATAAGGACAAAATATATCTGACTGCAGTGAAGGATGGCAGGGTTGTTGGAAGCTGTGTGCTCTGGTGTTCCTTTGAAACAGCAGATCTGTGTAACATTGTTGTGGATCCGGCTTACCGCCGGGAGGGGATTGCAGAAGCACTTTTGCATCAGGCATTTCGGGAATGTGCCACTAAAGGTGTAGAGCAGATCCTGCTGGAGGTGCGGGAGAGTAATGCTTCGGCCATAGGACTTTATGATAAATCAGGATTTGATCGGATTTCTGTCCGCAAAAACTATTACCGGGATCCGCAGGAGCATGCCGTGATTATGCAGAAAACATTATAAAGATATTGCATTAGTAGTGTTTTTCTCATTATCTTCCTGTGTTTTCCACTATACAGAAATGATGTGACGGGATATACTTGCTGTAAGGGAAGATAAGGAAGCGGCGATAGCCCGGCTGTGGAAGACTGGAGGATAAAGATGGCAGAAAAAAAATTATTTTGTAATGGTTGTGGACGCATTTTAAAATACGAGAATGATATTTTGAGAGAGGATGTCTTTGAAGGAAAAAAGCAGTGGGGATATTTTTCCAAACGGGATGGAGAAATTCATTCGTTTTTGCTTTGTGAGGACTGTTATGATGAGATGGTGAAGAAATTTGTTATACCGCCAATGGTGACAGAAGCAACGGAGTTGTGATACAATAGTTCACGGGTTCTTTCAGAGATGAGAAGAGGTGGATTATGTTAGATGTATGTTTATTGGGAACCAGCGGAATGATGCCCCTGCCGGGACGATGGCTCACGGCAATGATGACACGTCTGGAGGGCAGCAGTCTTCTGGTGGATTGTGGGGAGGGGACGCAGATCGCCATTCGTGAGAAGGGATGGAGTGTTAATCCCATCGATACGATCTGTTTTACCCACTATCATGGGGATCATATCAGTGGTCTGCCGGGGCTTCTCCTGTCCATGGGCAATTCAGACCGGACCCGTCCGGTTACCATGATCGGTCCCAAGGGACTGGAGAAAACAGTCAATGCATTGCGCGTCATTGCACCGGGACTTCCCTTTCAGATTGAATTTATAGAGCTCAGCGAGAAAGAGCAGGAGCTGGAAGTGAACGGATATCATATTAAAGCTTTTCGGGTCAATCATAACGTTACCTGTTACGGATATACCATTACCGTACCGCGGGGCGGTAAGTTTCATCCGGAGCTTGCCAAGGCTAATGAGGTTCCATTAAAGCTGTGGAGCCGCCTGCAGAAGGGAGAAATCATAGAGCAGGAGGGAAGGGTTTATACTCCGGATATGGTCATCGGACCGGCCAGAAAAGGCATTAAGCTTACATATTGTACGGATACAAGGCCTGTGGACATTATCGCAGAGAATGCATTGGAGTCCGATTTGTTCATCTGTGAGGGGATGTACGGAGATCACGACAAACAGAAAAAAGCAGCAGAATTTAAGCACATGACAATGTACGAGGCAGCAAGACTTGCAAAAAAGGCAGAGGTACGGGAAATGTGGCTGACACATTACAGTCCGTCGATGCTTCATCCGGAGGATTATATGAAGGAAGTCAAAAAGATCTTTCCGGATGCGCATGCCGCAAGAGACAAGTGGAGTAAAACTCTTGATTTCGTTGATGAAGAGGAGGAGAGGTGACGATCATGGACAAAATGACAAAAAAGATTCTGACGGTGTTTGTCGTTGTTGTTGTGGCAGCATTGGCAATCTTTATCGGTGTTCGTGCTTATCAGCAGAAAGAAGCAGAGGAAAAGGCAGAGGCAAGCCTTCCAAAGACAGAGGTGGGCAAGCTTCTGGCAAAGGATCTGGATCTGGAATATCCGGGGACGCCAACGGAAGTTGTGAAGCTTTTCTGGCGTATCAACAAATGCCTGTACAATACTAATATGAAAGAGAAAGATCAAAAGGCATTATTTCAGCAGCTTCGTCGGCTGTATGATGATGAATTCCTGGGACAGAAGGGAAATTCAGAGGAAGATATGTATCAGTCCTTAAAAAAGGATATTAAGAAATTCGACGATTCCAAAAATCATATTTCTTCCTATATTGTACAGGAGGACGATCAGGTTCAATATGCAGAGGTCAAGGGAAAAGAAGAAGCTACCTTGGTTGCTTCCGTACTGGAGACCTCCAAAAAGTCAAAAACCACAGAATCCTATGCAAAATATATCTGCCGCAAGGACAGCAAGGAACACTGGAAGATCCTTGGCTGGCAGCAGATCACAGCGGAGGAAGCGGAAAAGCAGTAAAAATGAAATTGAAAGAGGGAGAAGAAGGGATGCGGTGTCATCCTTTCTTCTCTGATAATTTATAGGAAATATACGCGAGAAAGGCTTGGATAGAATCATGGAAAAAGATATACTGATATTGGGAATTGAGAGCTCCTGCGATGAGACGGCAGCCTCCGTAGTAAAAAACGGAAGGACCGTTATGTCCAATGTGATCTCTTCCCAGATCGATATTCATACATTATATGGAGGCGTAGTGCCGGAGATTGCTTCCCGTAAGCATGTGGAGAGGATCAATCAGGTGATCGGGCAGGCACTGAAGGATGCCGGGGTTACGCTTAGCGAGATTGATGCGGTCAGTGTTACATATGGTCCGGGACTGGTGGGAGCACTTCTTGTCGGTGTCGGTGCGGCCAAGGCAATTGCCTATGCGGCAGGAAAGCCTCTGGTGGGTGTGCATCATATTGAGGGGCATATTGCGGCAAATTATCTGGAGCATCCGGATCTGGAGCCGCCGTTTTTGTGTCTTGTGGTATCCGGAGGTCATACTCATCTGGTCCGTGTATTGGAGTATGGTAAATTTGAAATTATCGGTTATACCCATGATGATGCGGCAGGAGAGGCGTTTGATAAGGTTGCCAGAGCCATCGGTCTGGGATATCCGGGCGGTCCAAAGATTGACAAGCTGGCGGCAAAGGAAGGAAATCCTTATGCCATTGAGTTCCCTCGTGCTAAAATTGACGGCTGTGAGTTTGATTTCAGCTTTTCCGGCGTGAAATCAGCGGTTTTAAATTATCTGAACGGATGTGAGATGAAGGGCATCGAAGTAAATAGAGCGGATGTGGCAGCATCCTTCCAGCAGGCGGTAGTTGATGTGCTGGTGGGAAGGGCCGTGGGAGCCGCCAAAAAGCTTGGGGAGAAACGAATTGCCGTGGCCGGTGGTGTAGCTTCCAATTCGGCACTCCGCGCTGCGATGAAACAGGCATGCGATGAGGCGGGACTGGGACTTTGCTATCCGTCTCCGATTTATTGTACAGACAATGCGGCAATGATCGCTTCCCAGGGATATTATGAGTATATGGCAGGGACACGTCATGGTCTGGATCTGAATGCAGTACCGAATCTGAAGATCGGTCAAAGATGAAAAAATATCAATTAAAAAACTTTATAGAAAAATAATTTCATTATCTGCAAATCTATGTTATACTATACTCACAAACAACTGACAAGATAAGGAGAGAAAAAATGTTTGCAGATGAAAATGTGATTAGGATCAAGCATGATGTACTTTATGAGGTGGCAAAGCTGGCCTTTGAGGGCACTCTGGAGGAGGAAAGAGATCACCTGCCACGTAAGATGATACCTGGACCAACACCGCAGTTCCGTTGCTGCGTCTATAAAGAACGTGAGATTATCCGTCAGCGTATTCGTCTGGCAGAGGGAAAAGCTCCTGGTCCGGAGGACAATGGAAATGTTGTACAGGTTATTTCTTCCGCATGTGAGGACTGTCCGATTTCCAGTTATGTTGTAACGGACAACTGTCAGAATTGTCTGGGTAAGGCATGTGTGAATGCATGTAAGTTCGGTGCCATCAGTCCCGGAGAGAAGCGTTCCCACATTGATGCCAATAAATGTAAAGAGTGCGGTATGTGTGCCAAGGCATGCCCTTACAATGCTATCGCTCATCTGAAGCGTCCATGTAAGTTTGCATGTCCGGTAGATGCCATTACATACAATGATCTTGGTATTTCCGTAATTGATGAGAGCAAGTGTATCCGCTGTGGTCACTGTATCCACAAATGTCCATTTGGTGCGATCGGTTCCAAGACATTTATTCTGGATGTGATCGGTGCACTGAAAGCGGGCAAGAAGGTCTATGGTATGGTAGCCCCTGCGACAGAGGGACAGTTTGGTCCTGACATTACCATGGAGAGCTGGAAGATCGCACTGCAGAAGGTTGGCTTTGCAGACATGATCGAGGTTGGTCTCGGTGGAGATATGACTACACAGAGCGAGGCTGAGGAGTGGCTGGAAGCATATCACGCAGGTGAGAAGAAAACCACATCCTGCTGTCCGGCATTTGTTAATATGATCCGTAAGCATTATCCGGAGCAGGCAGATCTGATCTCCACTACAGTTTCACCGATGTGTATGATCTCCAGAATGCTTAAGGCAAAGGAGCCGGACTGCTATACCGTATTTATCGGACCATGTATCGGTAAAAAGTCAGAGGTAGTAGATCAGCAGATCGAGGGCAATGCAGATGCTGTTCTTACTTATAGTGAGATCCGTGCCATCATGAAGGCAAAGGATGTTGAGCTGGAGCCGGCTCCAAACGAGTATCAGGAGTCAAGCGCTTATGGCAAGCGTTATGGTAATGCCGGTGGTGTGACTGCTTCCGTACTGGAATATATGAAGGAGACAGATCAGGAAGTAGATGCCAAGGTATTTAAGGCAAACGGAGCTATGGAATGTAAAAAGGCTATGCTTCTGCTGAAAGCAGGCAGACTTCCGGAGGACTTCGTAGAGGGTATGATCTGCGAGGGCGGCTGTGTGGGCGGTCCAAGTGGTTATGCTGATCCGATGAAGACGAAGAAGGTTCGTGATAAGCTGATCGATGAGGCTGATGACAGAAGTATCACAGGCAATCTTAAAAATTATGATCTGAGTGCATTTGAGCAGCATCGTTAATCAACAGAATAGATAAAATGATATCAGGGAATGTTTCACTCCAAAGGAATGAGACATTCCCTTAATTTTTTCTTTTATGTATTGACATATGAAAAAGATTTGGTACAATATAATCAAACATATGAATGATTGTTCATATGATAAAAAGAAAAAACATATATATTTGAAAGGATGGAGATAATTATGAAGAAGACTTACAAGATTGATGTTGACTGTGCAAACTGTGCAAATAAGATGGAAGAGGCTGCGAAGGCTACAGAAGGTGTAAAGGATGCCGTTGTGAACTTTATGACACTAAAGATGTCTGTTGATTTTGAGGAGGGTGCTGAGCCAAAGGCCGTAATGCAGGATGTATTAAAAAATTGTAAGAAAGTAGAAGATGACTGCGAAATTTTCCTGTAATCGCTGCTAAAAAGCACGGTCGATAGGAAGGAGCGTGAAGCTATGACAAAGAAACAAAAAAAGGCCATGATCCGTATTATCATAGCGGTTGTATTGGTGGGACTGATCTCCTTGCTGCCGGTAAAAGGATATATCAGGTTTGCTTTATTTATGATTCCGTATCTGGTGATCGGTTATGATATCCTGCGCAAGGCGGTGAAGGGTATTATGAACCGTCAGGTGTTTGATGAGAACTTTTTGATGGCAGTGGCAACGATTGGAGCAATCGCACTGGGAGATTATACCGAGGGCGTTGCCGTAATGATCTTTTATCAGATCGGAGAGTTGTTCCAGAGCTATGCGGTAGGCAAAAGCCGTCGCAACATCAGCGAACTGATGGATATCCGTCCGGATTATGCCAATGTGGAAACGGAGAACGGGGAGCTGGAGCAGGTTGATCCGGATGAGGTGGAGATCGGCAGTGTGATCGTGGTGCAGCCGGGAGAAAAGGTACCGATCGATGGTGTGATCATCGAAGGAAAAAGTACCTTAAATACCAGTGCACTGACCGGAGAAAGCCTTCCGCGGGAGGCAGAGGTTGATGATGAGATCGTCAGTGGCTGCATTAATATGACAGGAGTGCTCCGGATTAAAACCACCAAAGAGTTTGGGGAGTCTACTGTTTCTAAGATTCTGGATATGGTGGAGAATGCCAGCTCCAGAAAGTCCCGTTCTGAGAACTTTATCTCGAAATTTGCCCATTATTATACACCGATCGTATGTTATTGTGCGGCGGCACTGGCAGTGCTTCCTCCGTTAGTAAGTATTCTGTTTTTGCATATTGCGCCGGATTGGGGCGAGTGGATCTTCCGTGCATTGACATTTCTGGTTATCAGTTGTCCGTGTGCACTGGTTATCAGTATTCCTCTCAGTTTCTTTGCGGGAATCGGTGGGGCAAGCCGTTCCGGTGTACTGGTAAAGGGCTCCAATTATATGGAGACACTGGCACAGACCAGCTGTGTTGTATTTGATAAGACAGGAACTCTGACACAGGGCGTATTTGCGGTATCCTCTATCTATCCGGAGGGAATGAGTGAGGATCAGCTTCTGGAATATGCCGCACTGGCAGAGAGCTATTCCAGCCATCCTATCAGCCGCAGTCTGCAGAAGGCTTATGGAAAGGGCATTGATAAGAACCGCATTGCGGATGTGGAAGAGATCAGTGGCAATGGTGTAAAGGCTGCGATTGACGGAAAAGAAGTATCCGTTGGTAACGATAAGCTTATGAAAAAGCTTGGTGTTTCCTATAAGGAATTAAATGAAGTCGGAACCGTTGTTTATGTGGCAGTGGATCAGATCTTTGCGGGAAGTATCCTGATCTCTGACCAGCCAAAGCCGACAGCGGCAGCAGCGATCAAGGCATTGAATAAAGCCGGAATCCGCAAGACCGTGATGCTCACCGGTGACCGCCGCAATGTGGCAGAGCATGTGGCAAAAGAGCTGGGCATTTCAGAATATTATGCGGAGCTGCTTCCGGCAGATAAGGTGAGCGGTGTCGAGAAGCTTCTTGCCGGGCAGCGCTCCAGGGAAAAACTTGCGTTTGTCGGAGATGGCATCAACGACGCGCCGGTGCTTTCCCGAGCGGATATCGGTATCGCTATGGGAGCCATGGGGTCTGATGCTGCGATTGAAGCCGCAGATATCGTATTGATGGATGATGATCCCATGAAGATTGCCAAGGCGATCAAGATTGCCAGAAAATGTATCCGTATTGTATACGAAAATATTTATTTTGCGATTGGAATTAAGGTGATCTGTCTGATCCTGGGTGCCCTGGGTATTGCCAATATGTGGGCCGCAATCTTTGCCGACGTGGGAGTTATGGTGATCGCAGTATTGAATGCCATCCGGGCATTATCGGTCAAAAGACTATAAAAGACGATAGGAAGAACATGTCTTGACATCCCTCTCCGATTCCTACATACTAATAGTAATTGGCTTTTATCATATGTGGGAACGGAGGGGGATTTGTATATTATGAAACATGAACATATTACATTGGACTGTTGTGACAGTATTGAGGTGCATCAGGAATTGTTAAATATAGTAAATGAAAAGCTGCCGCCGGAGGAAGTATTATATGATCTGGCAGAGCTGTTTAAAGTGTTTGGAGATTCTACCAGGATCCGGATATTATTTGTTCTCTTTGAAGCAGAGGTATGCGTATGCGATCTGGCAGCGGCATTAAATATGACCCAGTCAGCCGTTTCTCATCAGCTTCGCATTTTAAAACAGAATAAACTGGTCAGGAGCCGCAGGGAAGGAAAGTCCGTTTTCTATTCTCTTGCAGATGCCCATGTCCGGGCGATTATCAATCAGGGACTGGAGCATGTGGAGGAGGAGTAGTGCGAAAAATACTTCTAAGACTGCAGAATGCAGTCAAGAAGTATTTTTCTGTAAGAATGGATGCTTGAAGGAGTAATGAGATGGAAACAGATAATCTGGAAGAATTAAAAAAATGTCCGATCGGAGTATTTGATTCCGGTATGGGCGGGATCAGTGTACTTCGGGAATTGGTCAAAGTAATGCCGGAGGAGGATTATATCTATTTCGGGGATTCTGCTAATGCGCCTTACGGTACGAAGCCCACGGAGGTGATCCGGGAGCTGACGATCCGCCATGTGGAGGAGCTGATGGCGCAGGGTGCCAAGGGAATCGTGGTGGCTTGCAATACGGCAACCAGTGCAGCAGTTGCAGTACTTCGCAAAATGTATCCGGAGCTTCCGCTGGTAGGGATTGAACCGGCGATCAAACCGGCGGCGGTTCAAAAGCCGGGAGCCAGGATCGTGGTTATGGCAACGCCTATGACGATCCGCCAGGAGAAATTTCGCAAACTGATGGCGCGTTATGAGGATCAGATCCGTATTGTGCCTCTGCCTTGTCCGGGTCTGATGGAGTTTGTGGAACGGGGAGATCTGGCAGGAGAGGATCTGCGTACATATTTGCAGGAGCTCCTGCAAAAGGTTTCACAGGAACCTATTGACGGTATTGTGCTGGGGTGTACACATTATCCGTTTGTGAGAAAAATGATACAAGAAATTGCAGGAGAAGGGGTAACCATTTATGATGGTGGTCCGGGAACCGCCAGAGAAATGAGGAGACGTCTTGCACAAAAGAACCTGCTGAATCCCAAGCAGGAGGAGGGGACAGTGACATTTTTTAACAGTCGCAAGACAAAACAGGAAATGGAACTTTGTCAGATGTTATTTCACAGCGGGCGATAGAAAAGACCGGAAAGGGAAGAAATCCTTTTCCGGTCTTTTGACGTGTCAATAAAATATCGCTTACAGTTAATCAGATATTTTGGATCTGTCAGATACGATCACGCGGCATGTGGCGGTATTGCCATTTTGGATCGTCGCTGTGATGACTGCGATACCGGGAGCTTTGGCTACGATCTTCTGAGCGGCATTCACTCTGGCAATCTTTGGGGCAGAGGAGGAAAACACAGGAACTTCGGTTGTGATACTTGGCCGCAGCGTAACCCGGACTTTTCTTTTGGTGTTTGGTGCCATGCGGAGCTGCCGGCGGTTGAACTGTATGCTGGAAGCCTTTGGACTCACGGTAACCTTACAGGTAAGGGTGGTAGCGGTGCTATTAAAGAAAAGAAATCCTTTTTCTTTGATCTTAACTGTTATTGTGGCATTGCCCACGGTCTCTCCGGTGCATTGGCAGCTGATGCTGTCTTCCTCCGGTTCAACAGAGACTACATCACTGGAGCTGCTTTTGAAGGTAACACTTTCTTCAGTGGTACCGTTTACGGTAAGAATAAAACTGTCTCCCAGCAGCAGATCAGAGGTGGTCATATTTAAGGTGTAAGGGGATTGAGCCTCTTTTTTTCTGCTGCGGTTTTTTTTGTTGGATGCAGATGCGGTATCCGTCATAAGAGAAAAAAGCAGCAGAAAAACAATTGCCGGATATGTTATTTTTCTACGCATAATAAAACCATACCTTTCTAAATGGAAATCAATATATATGTTATACATTTTGCTTATATTAACAGAATATGGGATAACCGTGGCAAAATCATGTCATCTTCTGAGAAAAATTGCCATAATTTTTCCGTATTTTTATGGTAAACTATGTATAAATGCTACATGCAGAAGAAAATCTGGTGAAAGGAAGGGAGAAATTATGCAGTACATATTAATTGCAGATGATAATAAAGACATTACTGACATTTTAGCCGCATATGTACAAAAGGAAGGATACGAGCCGGTTATTGCCATGGATGGTTTGGAGACGGAGCGGTTTTTTGAGGAATATCAGCCCGTAGCAATTCTGTTGGATGTGATGATGCCCCTCAAGGATGGATATGAGGTATGCCGGTCGATCCGCAGGGAGTCCAGTGTACCGATCATACTTATCACAGCCAGAGGCGAGGACTATGATAAGATCATGGGACTGGATATCGGCGCAGATGATTATATTGTAAAGCCGTTCAGTCCGGGGGAGGTTATGGCACGTCTGCGGGCAGTTCTCAGGAGAATTACGCCGCCTCAGGAGACAAAGGAGCAAGAGGGGATTATCCGCATTAAAAATCTTTACATCAATCTGGAAGAATATACCTTTAAGGTGGATGATCAGAGAATACCTCTGACCAAAAAGGAGATTGAGACTATGTGGACGCTGGCAAGCCATCCCAATAAAGTATTTACAAGGGATAATCTGCTGGACAGCCTTTGGGGATATGATTATTACGGGGACAGCCGTACGGTTGACTCCCATATTAAACGTCTCCGGTCAAAGTTAGATTCTGTGGATCATCCGGATTGGGGAATTAAGACAATCTGGGGCGTGGGGTATAAATTTGAGGTTGACGGTCTGGATTAAGGAAAATGGAGTGAAAGATGAAGCGTTTGATGCATATGTTTCGCAGAAATGATATTATCGTGCGGATCTATCTGTCATTTGTAGTGGTGCTGGCATTGACAGTGACTCTGATCGGTGTGATCTTTCTGAAATTATATGAAAATAATTATATGCGTTCTTATACAGAGACTCTCAGCCGGCAGGGGGAGGTAATTGCCAAAAGAGTGGGGAAACTGGCCCGCAAAGAAAAAATGGACCGCTTTTCCAAATATGCTGCTGATATTGATGAACTGCAGAGAGCCGATGAAATTGACGTGTGGATCGTCAGTAATGACAAAGCATCCCGGCCACTGACGGAGAATTATACCAATGCCGATACTGCAAGTCTGACCGATGAAATGTATGATGTACTGGAGCAGGCATTCCAGGGAGAAAAGGCGCACAATTCCAATTTTGATAAGATATATGGTATGGTAATCCTGCGAATCGCAATTCCTGTCTATATTGATAAGGCGTCCGGAGAAGTTGCCGGGGCCGTTATGATGGTCAGTATGCTGGACCGGCAAAAGATGGGAGTGCGTCAGGGAAAGTATCTTTTGACACTTAGTGCTGCTATGGCACTTCTTATATCGTATATTATAGCGTTGGGAGCATCGAAATATTTGTCCCGTCCTCTGGCACGGATTCGAAAAGACATTCTGCGGCTTGTGGACGGAGATTACAGTGAACAGCATATTGTACGGCGTGACACACAGATGGGGAAGTTGGAAAGTGCATTGGATGAGCTGGCAGGCCGCCTGCGGCAGATCAATGAGGAACGGGATAATCTGGACCGGGTGCGTCAGGACTTTTTTGCAAATGTATCTCATGAGCTGAGGACGCCCATTACGGTGTTGCGGGGATATTCCGAGTCTCTGGCGGACGGTGTGGTATCAGGGAAACAGCAGGAGCAGGAATATTATCAGCGTATGGTGCAGGAATGCCAGGGGATGGAACGACTCGTGGGGGATCTTTTTATCTTATCTAAAATGCAGAATCCGGAGTTTCAGATTGAAAAGGAACCAGTCAGTCTGATCCAGATATTCAGTGATGTGGTTCGTCACGGACATGTGCTGGGGCGGGATAAGAAGATACAATTTCAGGTGGAGATGCCGGAAAATGAGCCTTGCTTGATCCTGGGGGATTATGACCGGCTTCGCCAGATGTTTCTGATCATTGTAGACAATGCCGTGAAGTTTTCCGATGAAAATGGTGTGATCGAGATATCGATGGAAAGGCAGCAGGAAAAGGATTGGGTGCGTTTATGGATTCAGATCCGGGATTATGGCATTGGGATTTCAGAGGAGCAGCTTCCGTATATTTTCGAAAAATTTTATACTTCAAAGCTGCGGCAGAATCAGAATGGAACAGGGCTTGGACTGATGATCGCCAAACAAATAGCCCTCCGCCATGGGGGTGACATTTCTGTGGAAAGCCAGCCGGGCGAAGGGACTACATTTTACTTTTCTTTTACCGAGTGTTCGGTGGAAGATGCGGAAGCATTATAAACAGGTGCACATAGCATCAAGAGTATGTGAAAGATCCTCTGGAGTATGTGCCAGGGACAGAAACATTGCTTCGAACTGGGCCGGAGCAATATAAATGCCATGATCGAGCATCTGGTTACAGTAACGGGCATAGGCTGTTACGTCAGAGGTTTTTGCACTGGCGTAATCGGTGACCGGATGCCCGGTGAAGAACAGGCTTCCGATGGAACCGACATGATTTACCTGCCACGGGAGATTCTTCTCAAGAAGGATCTCCTTTATTTTATTGAAAAACTTGTCGGAGGTATCGTTTAACAGGGTGTAGTATTCTGGGTGATCCCGGAGAAGGGTGAGCTGGGTAATACCGGCGGCCATTGCAACCGGATTGCCGCTTAATGTGCCTGCCTGATATACATTACCAACCGGGGAAACCTGTTCCATAATATCCCGGCGTCCACCGTATGCTCCCACCGGCATACCGGCACCAATGATCTTGCCAAAGGTAGTCAGATCCGGTGTGATCCCATAATAGCCCTGTGCACCGGACAGGGAAAGACGGAAGCCGGTGATCACTTCGTCAAAGATCAGCAGGCTGTCGTATTCGTTACAGATATCCCGCAGACTTTGAAGAAATCCAGGAGCCGGAGGAACAACACCCATATTGGCACCAACCGGTTCTACGATGATTGCCGCAATCTGCTCTCCAAATTGTTCAAAGAGGGTGCGGACGCTGTCCGTATTATTGTACTCTGCGGTGAGGGTATCTCTGGTGACGGATGCAGGAACACCGGAACTGTCCGGAACTCCTGCTGTCATTACACCGGACCCGGCCTTGACCAGAAGACCGTCGGAATGGCCGTGATAACAGCCGGTAAACTTAATGATCTTATCCCGGCCGGTATATCCTCTGGCAACGCGGATGGCACTCATCACAGCTTCCGTGCCGGAATTGACCATGCGGATCATATCGATCGAGGGAACAATATCGCAGATTAGTTTTGCCATGGTAACTTCCTGTCTGGTTGCAGCACCAAAGCTTAAGCCTTTCGTGCATGCTTCCAGTACGGCGGATAAGATGGAGGGATGATTGTGTCCGAGGATCATAGGCCCCCAGGAACCGATAAAATCAATATAGCGGTTCCCATCCTCATCCCACATATAAGCTTTGTCTGCCTTGGTGATAAAACGCGGCGTGCTGCCAATGGAACCAAAGGCCCGGACCGGAGAATTGACTCCTCCCGGAATATATTTGACGGCTTCCTGAAAAAGTGTTTCTGATTGTGTCATAGCTTGCTGCCTCCCTTATTAAACTTCAATTTCAAAAAATATATATTGCATTTGTCCGGTATTATCTTTGTTGTCAATATAATTATTTCCCACAGTAATGGAGCCGTGATATTTATCTACAAGGGATTTCAGAACATTGAGTCCAAGCCCGTGACCGGCAAAGTTCTTTTTGCTTGTATATCGCGGAGAAAAAATATCGTGGACAAATTTTCCGGTGACCAGTGGTCCGGGATTTTCCACTGTGATGAAAAACGGATTGTCAGAGCCGGATTGTTTTCCCAGTGTAATATATATGGTGTCATTTATCTGAGAAGCCTCGAGTGCATTATCAATTAGAATGCCGACAATATCTACTATTTCTGTATCTGAGCAGGGACTGTGATAATGATAATCATTTACTTTGACCACTATATTCTTGTCCGTTGATTTGGCTTCCTGAAATTTACAGTACAACAGACTTGCAAGAAGTTTGTTTTTAATATGCAGAAAGGAATAAGATTCATTATCTACAATAATTTCGTTGAAATTGGAATAGTTTTTCAATGCCCCGGAGAGGGAATCATAGTCATTATAGGAATCGGCCAGATGCACCAGAGAAGCAATCTGGTTATTGTAAAGATGCTGCTGCTTCTGAATATTTTCGATCATATCATTCAGGATAGGCATATATGTTTCGTAGTCCCGGATCGCCTGTTTCCGCCTTTGGTCGGAAAAACTCTGCAAAATGATCAATACACCGAGAAAAGAAAAAATAAGAATGGATGCAACGGTAGGCATTAAAAGACCGAGACTGATCTTATCATATCGTAAACTGAGTGCTGAGAGAATGACTAATATCAGAAGGACTGCCAGAGAAGAGGAATAGGAAATATTTTCCAGACGGTTCATCCATTTTCGAATAGGAAGAAAACGAAGCACCGGAATCAGCAGCAGGCAGCCAAAGACAACGACTGACAGAGATACAGGATCATTATAACCATTGATATTGCTTGGAATGTGCAGCAGGTTATAGAGCACGATAAAAAAAACCTGACAGATTGTTTCGATCAGATAACCGCAGATAACCACATTCAGACACTGGCTGATAGGCTTGGAGGTATTAAAATAAACAAATAAAAAGTACACACACAATATTAGAAAGAGACCGATCACAATCCAGTCGTCATCATGTAATTGAATGGTGATGGTAAGCCAGTACATCAGAAAAAAACTGATACACGTTGACCACAGATGCTTTTTTTGTTGTGAAAGCTCACCGGTCAGATAGAGCATACAGATGGCATATGCGCCACTCTGGAAAATGTTAGCAATAAAATATGGAATATATTCCAGCACAATTGTCTCCCCCTTTTTGTGGAATGGTTATCCGAGATGAAAATCTTTCCCGTAAGGAATGTCGTCATCTATTTCTTTAATATGAAGAGTTCTTTCCTTTGGATTGACAGAATGAATATATTTTGTGTTTACCAAAAATGATTTATGACAACGTTCAAAGTGATCCGGCAGAATTTCATCCAGAGACTTCATGGTATATTGCCGGGAACAGACCTCACCATGCTTTGTGGAAAAAAGCATATTTCTGCCAAAGGCCTGAATAAAATAAATATCGTCTGTATTTAGCTTCATAAAAATGCTATCTGCTGTCTTTAATCGGATGGAACAATTTGTTTTTAAGATCTGATCAAGCTGAAAAAAGACATCCTCCTGGCGGAATGGTTTTAAAAGATATGCATAACAATGAAGCTGATTTAATGCTTCGTATACATAATGAGGAAAGCTTGTTGTAAAAATAATCGGTGTATCTCTGTGGAAAGAGCTTTCAGATATATATTTTGCAAACGATAATCCGTCTGTATTTTCTGTTGTTTCATCCAGCGCAATATCAATAAAAAATGCGGTATAATGAATGGAATCATTAAGCTGGGCCATAGCGGTGGCCAGATCGGATGTCACAATACAGTTTAACTTGAGTGGATATTGTCCAATCATATCCACCAGATTCTGAGCAAATAGTTTATTATCTTCTAATATGAATACAGATGGGTTCATTTGTAAAATCTCCTGTTTAAAAGGTTTATTTTGTATTGTATTGTACCACTTTATGAACATGATAGGCAATCATTTACCGGGTGATTTGAAAAAAAATGTGAAAAAAACATATTTTACGAAAATGATTTCATAACCAAAAACAGGCATTTCATGACAAAATGGTAGAAATATAAAAAAAGCCGTGATAATATATTGAATAGTGGGTGACGAGAGAAGGGGAAACAAATGAGGGCAGGAAATGTCGTATGATATTTTTCAGGGAGTGGAGAGTGTTAAATATATAACGGGTTCGGATCGGACAACAGGAGCCCGGTGTATAGGACGGCACAAAGAACC
>ERZ780208.259-NODE-259-length-59683-cov-6.771953_pt1 | contig 59683 bp, 32 predicted proteins | sample MGYA00511167_ERZ780208 | MGnify/ENA primary metagenome ERZ780208 (study PRJEB29588, sample SAMEA2159202) | human gut metagenome | biome: human gut; feature: human-associated habitat; material: faeces | place: Denmark | collected 2008/2010 ...
AAAACTCGCGAATTTGCGGCCAAATGATTTTTATTTTTGAATTCTTCAAGGATTTCGAGGCATTTGTCGGGATAATTCTGAAAGGCCCACACGGCCCTCCCCAAGGGGAGGGCGTCTACGAGATGAAGGGATTTGTAGAGACGTCACACCGTGGCGTCTCACATCCTCAGTCGACCAATCCTCCATAATCACCATACAATCGTGTGAGACGCCACGGTGTGACGTCTCTACAAGTCCCTTCATCCACTCAGGTTGGAGGCGTTGCAGAACCGCACAGTAGGGACAAATTATTGTATCTGTCCGTCAAACAAGCACTGATTATCAATACGTTATAGGCGGACAGATACAAGAATTTGTCCCTACAGCGTTCGTGCTATCTTCCCGCCCGACAGGATGTTGCAGAACAATGAAATTGTAGGGACGTGCCTTTGGCACGTTGACGTAATCAGTTGATATTCAATAAACATCGCAAAGCGATGTCCCTACTATATAGTTCATGGCTGTTCGTGTTATCTTCCGAACGGCCGTGATATGTAATCCGCTACAGCATGATAGTTCTTTGCGTTTCCATGTTTCCATACACATACTTTCATACCTCTGCGTTTTTGCGTCTTTGCGTTTTGATTGTTTCTCTATTTCATATTTTTAATGTACCTTTGCGCACGCGTTCTCTGACGCAGTGACACATTATTATATATATTACATAGAGCAGCGATATGATAAAGGAATATCAGTTGAGGGTGATGCCGCAGGTGGCCGCCTCTGAAGACAACATAAGAGACCATGTGGCGCGTGAAAACGGTTTCGACGCGCGCACGGTGAAGGCCGTGAGGGTGCTCAAGCGCAGCATCGACGCCCGCCAACGAACAATCTTTGTCAACTTGAAGGTACGTGTCTATATCAACGAACAGCCGACGGCCGATGCCTTCGTGCGTACGGAATATGGCGACGTCAGCAACGGGCGCCGAGTGGTTGTTGTCGGCGAAGGCCCCGGAGGTCTCTTTGCCGCCCTGCGGTTGATAGAGTTGGGGCTGCGGCCGGTGGTGATTGAGCGTGGAAAGGACGTTCATGAGCGCAAGAAAGATCTGTCGCGGATAACGAAGACGCAGCAGGTCGACCCCGAGAGCAACTACTGTTTCGGTGAGGGTGGGGCAGGAGCCTACTCTGACGGAAAGCTCTATACGCGCAGCAAAAAGCGCGGAAACACGGAGAAAATCCTTAATGTCTTCTGTCAGCACGGCGCGTCGACGGCCATATTGGCCGACGCCCATCCCCATATCGGCACGGACAGGCTGCCGAGGGTGATAGAGAACATAAGGAACACGATATTGAAGTCGGGTGGTGAGGTTCACCATGAGACCCTTATGAAGCGTCTCATCATCAGCGGTGACGAGGTTGTCGGGATAGAGGCTGTCCACCTCCCGACGGGCGAACAGCTCACGTTCCGCGGGCCGGTCATTCTCGCCACAGGCCACTCAGCCAGAGACGTTTACCGCTATCTCGATGAAGAAAAGGTCGAGATGGAGGCCAAGGGTATCGCCGTCGGTGTCCGTCTGGAACATCCGGCCGAACTGATTGACCGTATACAGTATCACAACAAGCAGGGCCGCGGCCAGTATCTTCCGGCTGCGGAATATTCGTTCGTGACCCAGGCCGACGGCCGTGGCGTCTATTCGTTCTGCATGTGTCCCGGCGGTTTTGTCATCCCGGCGGCCACAGACCACCGTCAGATTGTCGTCAACGGAATGAGCCCGAGCTCGCGTGGCGGCCGATGGTCGAACAGCGGCATGGTCGTCGAGACGCGGCCGGAAGATGTCGAGGGAGACAGCCCGCTGCGGATGATGCTCTGGCAGGAGCAGATGGAGCGCGACTGCTGGCAGCAGGGTAACATGAAGCAGACGGCACCGGCGCAGCGAATGGCCGATTTCGTGAACAACAGGCTGAGCTACGACCTTCCGAAGAGTTCCTACGCGCCCGGGCTTATCTCGTCGCCGCTTCACTTCTGGCTGCCTAAGGCTGTCAGCTCGCGCCTTCAGCAAGGCTTCCGGACGTTCGGCCGGCTGAGCCACGGCTTCCTGACGAACGAGGCCGTGATGATTGCCGTCGAGACCCGCACGTCGGCTCCGGTGCGTATTCTCCGCTCGCCGGAAACGCTGATGCACGTCCGTCTGCGCGGTCTCTTCCCCTGCGGCGAGGGCGCCGGATATGCCGGAGGAATCGTCTCCGCAGGTGTCGACGGAGAGCGCTGTGCGGAGATGTGCGCGGAGTATTTAAGTCAGAGGTATGAGTGATGAGTGAAGATTTAGGTAAGAGGTCAGAGTGAAGAGTGCAGAGGTATGATTACCTTTTATTTATGTCAGAGGTATGAGTGCAGAGTGCAGAGGTATGATTACTTTTGGTGCTGGATATATGACGACAACGTATTCTACCCATAAAAGTAATCATACCTCTTCACTCTTCACTCTGACCTCTTACCTAATCAAACCTCATCACTCTAAACTCTTCACTCGTTATAAATAATGTGCTAAAACTTGCGTATCTGATGAATTTGTTGTACTTTTGCACGGCATTTTTATACGTATAATAAAAACTCATTATAATGAATATTTCCTATAAATGGTTAAAGGAATATGTTGACTTTGAGCTCACTCCTCAGGAGGTCTGTGACGCTCTTACGTCAACAGGACTTGAAGTTGATGCGCTCGAAGAGGTGCAGAGCATCCGGGGCGGATTGAAAGGACTCTATGTGGGCAAGGTGCTCACTTGTGACATCCACCCCAATTCGGACCATCTTCATGTGACGACGGTTGACCTCGGTCACGAGACTCCGTCGCAGATTGTCTGCGGTGCGCCGAACGTGGCTGCGGGCCAGAAGGTCATCGTGGCCGATCTTGGATGTGTGCTCTACGACGGTGACAAGGAGTTTGTCATCAAGAAGTCGAAGCTGCGCGGCGTGGAGAGCTGCGGAATGATTTGTGCCGAAGACGAAATCGGTGTCGGTACGAGCCATGACGGCATAATCGTTCTGCCGGAGGATGCTCCCGTGGGACAGCCCGCAGCCGAATACTATAATCTGGAGAGCGACTGGCTTATAGAGGTAGACATCACGGCCAACCGCGCCGACGCACTGTCACACTGGGGCGTAGCCCGTGACCTCTATGCGTGGTTGAAGCAGAACGGATATGAGACGTCGTTGCATCGTCCCGACTGCAGCGCCTTTGCCGTTGACAACACTGACCTGCCTATCGAGGTGACGATAGAGAACACGGAGGCATGCCGCCGCTATGCTTGCCTGAGCATCACGGGATGTGAGGTGAAGGAGAGCCCGAAGTGGTTGCAGGACAAACTGTCCGTGATAGGTCTGCGTCCGATTAACAATATTGTCGACATCACCAATTATATAATGATGGCCTACGGTCAGCCGATGCACTGCTTCGACGCCGACATGGTCACTGGCCGTCATATCGTCGTGCGCACCCAACCCAAGGGTACGAAGTTCGTGACACTCGACGGCGTGGAGCACACGCTTGGCGAGCACGACCTGAGCATCTGCAACGCTGAGGAGCCGATGTGTATCGCCGGTATCTTCGGCGGTAAGGGCAGCGGAACGTATGAGACGACGTGCAACGTGGTCTTGGAGAGTGCCTATTTCCATCCGACATGGATCCGCAAGAGCGCACGCCGCCACGGTCTCAGCACGGATGCGTCGTTCCGTTTTGAGCGCGGCATCGACCCCAACGGCGTGATATATGCCCTGAAACAGGCTGCCATACTCTGCAAGGAGCTGGCCGGCGGCAAGGTGTCGATGGAGATTCGCGACGTCTATCCGACGCCGATGGAGAACCCGAAGGTCACTCTCGGCTTTGACTATGTGAAGACGCTGATCGGCAAGGAGATTGCCAATGAGACGATAAAGAGCATCTGCGAGAGCCTCGAAATGAAGGTGCTCGGCGAGACGGCCGAGGCGCTGGAGATTGAGGTGCCGGCATACAGGGTTGACGTGCAGCGTCCGTGCGACGTCGTTGAGGACATTCTCCGTATCTACGGATATAACAATGTGGAAATACCGACGCAGTTGAAGAGCTGTCTTGTGGTTAAGGGTGACGAGGACATGAAGCACCGTCAGGCCGACACCGTGAGCGAGCAGCTTGTGGGCTGCGGTTTCAACGAGATATTGAACAACTCGCTGACCAAGGCAGCCTACTACGAAGGCCACAACATGTTCAAGCCCGAAAACTGCGTGAAGATTATGAATCCGCTCAGTACGGACTTAAACGTGATGCGCCAGACCCTTCTGTTCGGCGGTCTTGAGAGCATTGAGCACAACATCAAGCGCAAGAACGCCAACCTCCGCTTCTTCGAGTTCGGAAACGTCTATACGTTTGACCCGGAGAGGAAGAACGCCGACAATCCCATTGCGGCATACCGCGAGGACAATCATCTGGCGCTCTGGCTCACTGGCAAGCGCGTGGAAGGCTCATGGGCACATCCCGACGAGGACAGCACGTTCTATGAGCTTGAGGCATACGTCGAGAACATCCTGCGCCGCATCGGTGTGCTGCCGGGAATGACGGTGCGCAAGAAGAGCGACAATGACATATTCTCTACCGGCATGACGATAGAGAACCGTGGCGGAAAGAAGCTCGTGGAGATGGGTGTGCTGAGCAAGAAGCTGCTGAAGGCCGCCGACATCGCCGCTCCCGTATATTATGCGGAGTTGAACTGGACGGCGCTGATGAAGGTCGTGCGCAAGAACAAGGTGCTCTATACGGAGATAAGCAAGTATCCGGCCGTAAGCCGCGATCTGGCGCTGTTGCTTGACAACGGCGTGGAGTTTGCCGCCATCGAGGAGATTGCACGTCAGACGGAGAAGAAGCTCCTGAAGAAAGTCGAGCTCTTCGACGTTTACGAAGGCAAGAACCTGCCGGCGGGCAAGAAGAGCTATGCCGTCAACTTCATTCTGCAGGATGAGACGAAGACGCTCAACGACAAGCAGATTGACGCCATAATGAACAAGCTGATAACGAATTTAAAGAATAAACTGGGAGCAGAGCTCCGCTAAAAACAATTATTCCAATGGGAAGAGCATTTGAATATCGTAAAGCTGCAAAGCTGAAGAGATGGGGACACATGGCCCGCACATTCACAAAGATTGGTAAGCAGATTGCTATTGCGGTGAAGGCCGGAGGTCCGGAGCCGGAGAACAATCCGACCCTGCGCGCTATCATAGCGAATGCTAAGCGCGAGAACATGCCGAAGGATAACATCGAGCGTGCCATCAAGAACGCGATGGGCAAGGACCAGAGCGACTACAAGGAGGTTACATACGAGGGATACGGCCCTCACGGTGTGGCTGTGTTTGTCGAGACGCTGACGGACAACACCACACGTACCGTGGGTGACGTGCGCTCGGTGTTCAACAAGTTCAACGGCAACCTCGGTACACAGGGAAGCCTTTCGTTCCTCTTTGACCACAAGAGCGTGTTCACGTTCAAGAAGAAGGACGGACTGGATATGGACGAGATGATTCTCGACTTGATTGACTACGGTGTTGAGGATGAGTTCGACGAGGACGAGGAGTCTGGCGAAATCACTATCTACGGCGACCCGAAGAGCTTCGGCGAAATCCAGAAGCATCTTGAGAGCGAAGGCTTTGAGGTGACCGGAGCCGAGTTTACACGTATCCCCAACGACCAGAAGGAAGTTACGGCCGAGGAGCGCGAGACTATCGAGAAGATGGTTGAGAAGCTCGAAGACTTCGACGACGTGCAGACTGTATACACAAATATGAAGCCGGAGGAATAATTTCCTGATGATACAACGCTAATGGAAAATCCCCGCTGATAGGATTGAAATCTTATCAACGGGGATTTGCTTTATGGTTCATTCCCATCTCCCGTCTTACTTATATTCCTTCTCGGTGAATGTCTTTTCAAACAAGATGCGTCCTTTCTGGCTTGCGGAGTGATAGGTGTAGGCGAAATTGTAGCCGGCATCCTTGTATGTTTTCAGCGCCGTTGAGTTCTTGACCTGTTCAAGCAGGATATTTCCGGCGTTTATCTTTTCTACGATTTCCGGATTGTCGGCGTTTCCGCTCAGTGTATAATAATAGTGCATGGTGTGGGAAGAACGTTCGAAGACAAGGCTGTCAATGGTTGTGTTGTCCCCGATTTTAGCTGGACAATTCTTTTTATTGTAATTCTCAACCTCTTTAGCACATCTCTCTTCCAGAGACTGCTGGCATGCGGAAAACATGGCGGCGGCAATTAATGTATATATGGCTTTTTTCATAAACTGATAGAATTTTAGTGTCAAGACAAGAGCGGTATTTTTGGGGAAAGGATGGAATCGAACGATAACTCCATTCCGAAAGCGAATGGAGTAGGGCTATATCGTCATTCTCCCTTTATTTCAAAAATCTCAGGATGCTCGGTGCGGAACGTTTTGGGTAATTTCTTCACCACTTCGCTGTAACTGTGGCGTATCAGCGAGGTGATGAAATTATCGGAGAGGCTTCCCTGCAGGCTTAGCTGGTTCCAGTATTTCTTGTTCCAATGCCAGGCCGGAGCAATTTCGGCGTAATGCTCGCGCAGTTCGACGGCATAGTCAGGGTTGCATTTCAGTGCTATATAATCCGCACCGTCCAGACCTATACAGGCAAAAATCTTGCCTCCGACCCTTAGCAGCAGATTGTCTTCGCCGAAAGCCATGTCCTCTGTAGTATACGGAAGAGACAGGCCGTATTCTCTGAATTCCTCAATGTTCATTGCTTCTCAAATGTTTATTTGTGCCATCGCCGGGTGGCATTAAGCCGCGGATGGCACTTTGTTATGCTTTTGTCAAGTGCAAAGATACGAAATATATCTGAGAAGATTGAAGGTTGAAAGTTGAAATGTATCGCACTTTCAACATCCAATCTCTTAAATAACCATGGTCCGCATATAAAAAATATGCAGTAGCGGATTTGGCTATCCGCCACTGCATAAAACAAAAGATTCACGATATTTTCTCTTCCTGAATGGTTTCAGTTTGCTGTGGTGGCATAGAGGCCGATGCAGGCGCCGATGAAGCCGCCGGAGCGGTTCGTGCTCAGGTTCACGGCGTCAACACCGCGGGCGAGTGTCTGCCACTGACCGCCGGCCACGGAGAATTCGAAGTCATAGTAGCGGCCGGAACCGGAGATGCGGAGGCGTATCGGTTTCGTAGAATCGTCGTTGTCGATGAAGGCCGAGGCAATCGTCGCGCAGTTTTTCTCTGCTCTTGACAATGTGATGGCGGGGCGGCCGGCAAGTATTGTCTTACCGAAAACGAAGTTATATTCCTCATTCTGCAGAAGGACAAAGCCGGCAAGTTCCTTTTCCGAGCGCGGAGAGAAGCTGACCTCCGTCTCTGCCGTGAATGTCGTGTGCTGCTGGCGGGCGAACACTGCGGCGGGCGATTCACGCTGTGATATGTTGACGGGTTTTGCCGTGATGGTCAGTCCTTTGCCGTCAAGTGACCAGAACTCAGACGGGTTGCGGAGGAACATCCATCTGATGTCGAGTTTGCCGTTGTCAAAGCGGTCAGTGTAGGAGAAGTTTCCTGTGAGGCTGCCTCCGTCGCAGGCCGAAGACGATGCCGGCGTTGTCAGGCCGTTGCTGATGGACGGCGCTTTTGCCACGGTGGGAACGACCTTATTCTTTTCGAGAATTGTCGGCCAGCCGTCGTTCCATGTCACCGGGAGCATGTAGGTGTCGCGTCCCGTGTTGTAGCAGTCGCCCTCGTATGGACGGCATGCGAGGAACACGGCATACCATTCGCCTTTCTTTGTCTGTACGAGGTCGGCATGTCCCGCGCTCGTCACGATGTCCTCGCGGTTAGGGTCAAGTCCTTCGCGTTGTGTCAGGATGGGGTTGCCGGCAAACTCCTCCCATGGGCCTTCCGGTTTCAAGGAGCGGAAGATGACCTCGCTGTGCCAGCTGCCCGTGCCGCCCTCCGCACACATCAGGTAGTAGTATTTCCCGACGCGGAATAGGTGGGGACCCTCTATCCATATCGGATTCTTCTGTACATGGGTGCCGCTGCGAACGATTTCAATCTCGTCGCCCACGACGCTGTCGCCCTTCACGTCGAAGTAGTGGAGCTTTATTGACCGCTCACCCTCGTAGCTGTGTCCGCCGGCCGGTTCGTCGTTGTTGACGATATAGCCACGGCCGTTCTTGTCGAAGAAGAACGACGGGTCGATTCCGCCGACCTTCGGAAGATAGATTGGCTCACTCCAGCCCTTGGCCGGGTCGGTTGTCTTTACGAAGAAGTTTCCGGCGCCGACGTTTGTCGTGATCATATAGAACGTCTTGTTCTTCTCGTTGTATGATATTGCGGGTGCGAAGATACCTCCGCTGACATGCTGTCCTTTCAGCGGGAGCTGTGACTCGCGGTCAAGGACATGGCCTGTCTGCCGCCAGTTGACGAGGTCCTTGCTCTCGAAGATAGGCACGCCGGGGAAGAACGAGAACGACGAGTTGACAAGATAGAACGTGTCGCCCTTGCGGCATATCGACGGATCGGGATAGAAACCTGCGAGAATCGGATTGAGATACTCGCTTGTCATGTCTGTCAGTCGGGCGAAGCGCTCGTCATTGCCCGAATAGCTGAAGTAGCCGAAGTTGGCTGTCTGTGCGCTTACGCCCACGGTTGCGGCCATGAGCACTGAGGATAGGATATGTCTTTTCATTTTGCTGATTTGCTGTATTCGAATTTGTTTATGTCAACGTAGCCGCCGGCATCCTTGGTGGCATAGTTGAAGATAGCGTAGCGTGTTCCCATGAAGAAACGTGTGAAGTCAAACTTCATGTTGAACTCGCCGCCGATGGCTGTCCACCGCTTGCCGTCGGTGCTGTAGTGGAACGTGGCGATGTCGTGTCCGCGGTTGAAGTTACCGTCGATGCGGAGGAACACCCTCTTGCCTTTCAGGTTCACGCGTGCCGTCTCCGTACAGTCGACACTGGTGATTTTGTGCTCGGCGTCGGTCATGTTCACGAGCGTATGCTTCACCGTGAGCCACGTCTTCTTGCCGTCACGCTCCACGCCGAGAATACCCGAATGGCCGTTGAAAGCAGCCAGTCCGGCCCGGTCGCCGTCTTTCATCTTCGATATGTCCATCTCGATGTATGCGCTGCATGTCGGTCCTTCCATGCGCTGGGATATGGTGTTCGGCGCGGTGTAGATGTTGTCGGCCGTGCGGCTTGTCTTCAGCCGCAGCCATCCCGGACGCTCCGTCAGCGACCATGCGCCGTTTATTGGCTTGTGGTTCCACTGCCAGTTTATCTTCAGCGCATCCGAGTCGAAGCCGTCACTTACCACGAGCGGTATGTCCTGATACCCATGTACGGGTTTCTCCATGTCGAGCGGAATACGGCCGTTGGCGTCACCGAGCATGGGCCATCCGTCAATCCAGCGGCAGGGCATCAGCGTCGGCACGCGTCCGATGGCCCCGCGGTCCTGGAAGATGAACCCGTACCAGTTGCCGTGCGCGTCGTCAACGACGGTTCCCTGACCGACGTATGGGAAGCCGGCGAAGTCGTCCTCAAGGATGACCTTCTTCTCGTATGGTCCGGTGATGCTGTCAGCCCGGTAGCACACCTGCCGGCGTGGCTTGTCCTTCGGCCATGAAATCATTATAAGATAATATTTCCCGTCATGCTTGATGACACGGCTGCCTTCGAGCAGACCGGTTTCCTCGGTGTCGCGTTCGATGACCGTAGTGTCAATTCCGCCCTCCTTCATGGCCGTCAGGTCAGCTGTCAGCTCGTTCAGCCGTCCCTGACCGCTGAAGACGTAGACACGTCCGTCGTCGTCGAAGAAGAGCGACGAGTCGTGGAAGTGGGGTAGGCGCGAGTTGAGCGTCCAGCCCTTTGCCGGATCATCCGTCTTGTAGATGTAGGAGCGGTAGGGATGGTCGTTCGGTGAGAACAGCGCATAGAATGTTCCGTTGTGATAGCGCAGCGACGTGGCCCACTGGCCGCGGCCGTAGACAGTGCCGTCCTTCATGTCATATTTCGGCGTGTCGTCGAGCGTGTCGAAGAGATAGGACACGGTCTCCCAGTTGACGAGGTCCTTCGAGTGCATCACCGGCCCGCCCGGCATAAGGTGCATCGTTGTGCTGACGAGATAGAAGTCATCGCCGACGCGGATCACGTCAGGGTCGGGCACGTCCGCCCACATCACGGGATTTCTGAATGTCTCTTGTGCTGAGGCCGTGAGGCCGATAGCAGCGAGTGCAAGTATATAGAGTATTCTTCTCATAATTAATATTGTTGTTTTAACTTAACGCCGGTCTGACGGCTCCGTCCGGTCACTGTCTGATTTCAACGGAATTGAACCGATGGACCAAAATGAGTCATATTACTGGGTAAAATGAGTCATATTACCGGGTAAAATGAGTCATATTGCAGAGTAAAATGAGTCATATTACCGGCCAATATAGGTTGTTTTACTGACCAATACAGGCTGTTTTACTTTGCCGTAACGGTGGAACGGAAATATGGCCGCGGCCAGACTGTCCGTCAGATAGGCGTTGTTCGTTAATGTTCTTTATTCTCCGGTGAGTCCTTTTACGAACCCTCCGTAGGCATGCTTGCGTGAATAGCTCTTGTCCCATAGGCCCAAGGGCAGGGTGGAGTCGAGCAGATTTTTTTGTACGATGCCGGCGCGCTGGGCTTCAGGAACATTGTCCATATATGACCTGACGATTTTTCTGTAGGTCTCGCCTTGTTCCTTCATTGCGGCCTCGAACGCTGCTTCCGTGTCCACTTCGCCATCCTCATCTCCGTTTCCATTGTCTGCCGTATTGCCGTCCTTGTCTTCCGGAAGGTTGTCGGCATCCACAGTGAGACTGGATATTTTCACGAGTTTTCCGGTGGCGGCAAGCTTCTTGAACATCGAGCCGATGGCGGCAATATCCGCCGTGGCTGTGGATGTGCTGATTTCAACACCGATGCCGTCAATGCGTGCGCCCTGACCTTCCATTTCGGCGATATAGCCCGTGAGGGCGTCACATTTCGCATCGTTGCCGGCCAGATTGGTCTCGATGATGAAAAGCCGGCTTCCGTCGGCAGCCTGTCTTGCCGCTTCCTTGAAGGCCTCTGCGCCATAGTTGCGGCCGAGATAGTCCTGCCAGTAGAACTCGCCTCCGCCCAGCGTCTTGTCCAGACCGCTGCGCAGCTGTGTCGGATCGGTCTCGTCGAGCGGTTCTTTCAGCACGTCCCATTCGCGGATGCTGTTCTTATATTTTCCTATCGTTCCGTCTATGAACTTCACCATCTCGCCTCTTATGATGGCGGTCTTTTCGTCGTCGGTCTTGTCTATGTATTCGGCCAGCGGGTCATATCCCTCGCCGAGCAGCGAGACACCGCAGTCCTCAATGCCTTCATTCTTGTCCGTCAAGACAGAGACAGCTTCGGCCGTGGCTTCGGGGTCGTCAAGATTGGGGTTCACCGTGTTTAAATTGTCAATCAGCTCCCCTGTGAAATAGTCAATCTCGGAAAATTCGATATTGTCGATGAACAGTGTCCCGACAAACGAACCGATGTTGAACAGCACCGACTTCAGGCCGTTGATGCCGTTCGTGTGATTTTTGACCTCAACGTGCGTCCAGTTTTTCGTAACGTTCACTTTCGGTGAGAATTTCGAGCCCTTGCCGTCGCTGTATGTCGCGCACTCTATAGTACCTTCTGCCGTGCCGCGGACCCAGAACGAAAGACAATATTCAGCGACACCTGATGCGTCAACGGACGGCGTCTTGCCGAATGTGTATGCCACCTGCGCGTCGGTCGTCGAGCCGGAGACGGTGTTTGTCACCTTTATGCAATAGCCGCCGTCGTCGCCGTCAGGCCTCACGACGTTAGGACCGAGCAGCGCGTTGAGGTAGGTGCTGTTCTGCCTGTTGCTCCAGATCAGCGGTCCGCCCATGACGCTGATGCCCTTTGCGCCGGTCAGCCGGACAATGTCGTCGGCCACCGTCGTCTTTAGCTCGCCGTTGGCTTTCATCATCTCGCCGTGGGTGAACGCCGTGGCCGGAACGATGTTGCTGAAGTTCTCCACGGCAAGGCGGTATTCCATGCCTCCGGCCGCAAGCGTGTTCCTGTCAATGTCCGTGCCGATGTTGAATCCGGCGTAGTCCTTCAGCGCGCCGTATGCCTTCATATAGTCGTATGCTGCCAGCGTGGCGGGCTTCTCCATGTCCATCTGTACCATATCGTTGTCGGTGCAGGAGAGCAGTGCCGCCGTGCAGGCCATGCTTATAAATAAATGCCTTTTCATACTTTCTGTCGTTTTTTTATTTTCTGATTGTATAAGAGAATGTCTCCAGACGGTTGTCGTCACCGCGGTCGCGCATGACGAGTCTCTCGGATGTTGCCACACGGACCGTCTTTTGCACACCGCCTGACATGTAGGTCAGCTCAAACTCATAGTCGAGCGTCAGAAGGTCACGGTCCTTGTTGTTCCATGCTTTCTTGGCTCCGAGATGTTCCCAACGGCCCGTGCCTTTGGCGGTGGCGCCGTCGGTGTCGGTCGTGACGGTGCAGTTTCCGTCAGCATTGAACGTCAGGATGAGGTTGCAGTGTTTTGCTTCCACCGTTGTCTTGCCCTTGTCGTCGGCGACCTCGACGCTCACCGATACATTGTAGCGTGAGACCTGAAGTCCGTCTGTGGTCAGCGTGGAAAGGCCGGCGTCCTCGATGTATTCCGGCTCGCGCACGATGGTTTCCTTTTCCGTGCCGTCAATAAAGACATGGTCGGTTCCGCGGTTGAGCCATACGCCGTGATACTTGTTCTTGTATTTCACGGCGTAGAGCGTATAGTTCTTCGGCAGGACGTCCCAGTCGTCGGCATCGACGGGGTTGGGGGCCGTCACGCCGCTTTTGGGCTTGCCCGACAGAATCGAGTCACTTGCGCTGACGATGCGCACCGGCAGGACGTATGTGACTGTGGTCGACAGCGGGTCGGCGAAGAATTTGTCCGTGAGCTGGACGTCGACGCCGCCGATGATTTCTCCGCTGCTTATCGTTATGTCGTTTGAAGCCATTTTGTAATAGTCAGCGGGCAGAGGTCTGACGTTCCGGCCGTCTTCAAACACGAGTCCGCGGCAGAGCGTCTCATCAACGGCAATCCGAACGTTCCTGTCCCGGCTGTTCTGCCATACGCCGCCCAGCGTGGTGTAGAGCATGAAGCGGTGGTCGTTGTCAAGGTTCGTAGGATAGACATCGTCGCCGAGCGTTATCTTGCGTATCGGGGTCTGCATGGCGAAACTCACCGTCTGATATGTATAGTCGTCGAACTCGACGTCGTCGTTGTCACATGATGTTGTCATCATGGCTGAGGCTACGGCCATCAGCGAAAATATAATCTTCTTCATATATATAATAATGTGTGTTCAATGGATGTTTATGTTTCCGTTCTCAGTATCACCAGCCCGCGTTCTGTTGCAGCCTGTCGAACTTCAGACACTCGCCGTAGGGAATGGGGCCGTAGAACATGTGCTCCTTGTAGTTGCGCGTGTCCACGTTGATGGGCGTGTATGTCTTGTCGGCAGAGTTGATGCTTATGCCGCGTGCCGTCTCGTTGAGCTTGTCCAAACTGACCTTCCAGCGGCGCAGGTCCCAGAAGCGGTGGTTCTCGAACGACAGCTCGATGCGTCTTTCGTTCCTTATCAGTTCGCGCATGAGGTTCTTGTTGTCCTTGATGCTTTCAAGATAGTCGTTTCCGGCTCCGCAGCGGTTGTGGAGCGCCTTTATCACGTCGTATGCGCTGTAGGCGTGGCCGCCCGTCTGTGTCGGTCCCCATGCCTCGTTGGCTGCTTCGGCATAATCGAGGAATATCTCAGTGTAGCGGATGTATGCGTTGTAGTGCAGCTGTGTCGACGGGTTGACGGGATTGAGGTTTATGTCGTTGCGCAGCAGCTTACGCAGATAATATCCCGTGCGTGTGCTGGAACCGCTCAGATTGTTCAGACCGTCGAGGTTGCTGCCGTTGGCAGAAGTGTTTATCGTCGTGTTTCCCGAACCGATTTTTGAACCGTTCACGACGACATATTTGTCAAGTCTCGGGTCGCGGTTGCGGTAGGGCTGCGTGGCGTCGTAGACGGTGTTTTCACTGGTGATGGGGTAGCCCTTCGCATCGGGGAAGCAGTCGACGAAATTCTGCGTCGGGTTGCAATATCCGTTTCCGTAGATGGACGGCGGATAATTCTGCGCTTCAAGACTGTTGCTCTGGTTCTTTGCTCCGCGCCACAGAATCTCCTTGGGATTCTCTCCGTTTTTGAGTCCGCTGATTTCGCTCGTGTTGCAATACCATGTCCAACCCTTCGGGTCCATTCCGCCGATGCCTCCGATGTCGTCAATGAGCACGGCGGCATAGTTGGCGGCTCTTTCCCATAGAGTCACGTCGTTCGTCGGATTATATGCCGGACTGGCAGCGAGAAGTGCCGTGCGTGTGCGGTAGGCCTGGACGATGCGTCCCACCATGCGGCCGGTAAACTTCGTGCCGAAGACGCGTGTGTATTGTGCCGCCGTGGGGGCCAGCTCCGCATATTTGGCCGGAATCCCGTTCTCGTCGGTGATGTCGCCGTAGCTCATCGGGAGGAGAGACATGGCGTTGTCACAGTCGCTGTAGATCTGCTCTACACACTCGGCAAACGTGTTTCTCGGCAGGTTGTTGTCTGTCGTCGCGTCAAGCTCGGTCAGGATGATGGGCACACCGTAGAGCACGCCGTCCGTTCCATAGCCGGAATGTGCCTGAAGCAGGTGATAGAGGTTCATGGCCCTCAGACCGTATGCCTCACCCTTCTCGCGGTCGTTATACATGACTGACGCCTTCTGGTCTTCCGCCCAATCGACGCGGTCGCAGCGGTTGAGGAAAAGATTGAGGTACATGATTTTGTTGTAGCATGTCTCCCATACGTTCATCGGGTTGTTGCCGGATGTCCATGTGCCGGCAGCCATGTTGCGGTAGCCGTTGGAAGGCTGGTTGCAAACGGCGTCGTCTGTGGCCATCTCGCTCATGGGATAGCCGTCGCAGACGAGATAAGTGTAGGCATTGGCGAGCACGCCTTCGGCATACTGCGGGTTGCGGTACATGTAGTCCACGCCGAGATTGTTTTCGAGGGCCGGCTCAAACAGGTCGTCGCACGAGGTGAGGCTGAGGGCTGCGGCCATGCTTATTATATAAATGATGTTTCTCTTCATGATGGTATGTGTTTTTAGAAGTTGATCTTCACTCCAAGGTTATAGCTGCGGCACTGCGGAGCTGCGCCCACGGCTGTCTCAAGATATTTGCGCTCCTTCGAGATTGTGAGCAGGTCGGCGCCATAGACATAGACCTGCAGTCCCTTTACAAACTTGTCCCTGAACATCGTTGCGGGGAAGTCGTATGTGAGCTGCGCACGGCTGAAGTAGAACGCGGCCGTACTGTAGAGCCAGTAGTCGCTGGCCACGAAGTTCAGCTCGCCGCCCTGTGTCGTCAGACGCGGATAGGTCGCCGTTGATGCCGTCTCCGGTGTCCATCTGCCGAGAACGGCCTCGGTGTACTTGCGGTCTCCGTAGATCCAGTTTGTCAGATTGTCCTTGAAGCCCTTGCCTCCGGTGTTTCCGTTTCCGGCGAGGTAGAGGGTGAACTGCTTGTACTTCGCCGTGAAGTTGATGCCGTAGCAGAACGGGGCCGACCACTTGCCGAGGACAACCATGTCCTTGCCGTCGATGATGCCGTCGCCGTTGATGTCCTCATATTTGAGGTCGCCGGGTTTGGTGTTGCTGTTGATGACGGCCGAATGGGCAATCTCCTCCTCGCTTTGGAAATAGCCCAGACAGCGGTAGCCGCGCAGGGTCTCGATGGCCGTTCCCGTTGCGTTCTGCCATTCATATTCGTTGTTTTCGCTGATGCGGTCGTTATGGCTCCAGTAGTACATTCCCGTCAGTCCGAGCTTCATGTCCACCTCGCCGACCTTCTTGTGGAGGTTCACGGTGTAGTCGAAGCCGCGGCGTGTCTGGTTGTTGTAGTTCGTATAGGCGAGGAACGACGTGTTCCATGCTGCGAAGAAGCTCGGGTATATGATGTTCGGAACGACAATCTGGTCGTTTGTCTTCACGTTGAAGAAGTTTGCGTCAAGTGAGACGAGCCCGTCGAAGAGACGTGTCTCCAGGCCGATACGGAACTCCTTGCGCTTCACGAAGCCCAGCTCTTTGTTCGCACCGCGCACCGAGAGCGATGTCTGCATGTCCTTTGCCGTCTCGTTCCATCCCCACCATTGGCCGGTGGCGGTGAAGACGTTGTCGTACATATAGTAGTCGCTGATGTCCATGTCCTGATTTACGACACCGTATGAAGCCGTCAGTTTCAGGTCGTCAACCCACTTGACGTCCTTCATGAACCCTTCGTTCTTCAGGCGCCAGCCGAGCGTCACGACAGGCGATATGGCCTCACGGTGTCCCTCGGCCAGTTTGGCTGAGTGGATGGCGGCCATGCTCAGGTCGGCATAGTAAGTGTGGCGGTAGTTCCAGTTGAGCTGCAGTCCGAGGTTGGCGTTGCTCGTGCGGTGATATTGTCCCGTGATTGTCTGCTGGTAGCCGTTGGCGAGCAGTGTCGCTGCGATGTTGTGGCCTCCGAACGAGCGGTCGTAGTCAAACTGCGCATTGAAGAGCACGGTCTGACGGGTGTAGCTGCCCGACATGTTCTGCGTGCCAGTGCTGCGGTCTGTACCGTATTTTGTCAGTTCCGTTATCATGTCATTGGCGCCGGCGTTGTTCCATGAAGCCTCGTATGTGGAATATTCATTGTTGATGGAGGTGTTGTAGCTCGTTGAGTAGTCCACGGCGAAGTGGGTCTTGAACGACAGTCCCTTCAGCACTTTGGCAAGGTCAAGCCTTATTCCGGCGTCAAACTGAATCTGACGTGAGGTGTACTTGTTGTAGCCGGCGGCATACATGGCTGCAAACGGATTGGTCTGCTGGTTCTGCGTTCCTCCGAGCAGATATTTGCCGTCCACGATATGGTTGCTGTTCTCCACGAGGATGCGTGAAGCCTCGTCATTCTCGCTGATGCTGCTGATGGGAATGAGCGGGACGAGCGGATACTGGCTCGTCGGACGCAGTGTGGCGCTTTCGCCCCAGAAATTGGCGAGGTCGCCGCGTGCGTCATAGAATGTCGTCGATACGTCAACCCATCCCGTCACCCAGTCGTTCAGCTTCAGGTCTATGTTGCCGCGGATGCTGAGACGTGTGGTGTGGTTCTTCTTTCCCTCACCGAAGTTGATGAGGTCGTTGTTGTGGTACAGTCCTATGTACGTATAGAAATGTGCGAACTTGCCTCCTCCGGAGAATTCGGCGTTGCCGTCATACCGCATGCTGTTCTTCTTCAGATAGTCGTCGGAGAAGAAGTTTATCTCCGGATAGCGATAGGGATTGTCGTGGTTGGCGTAGTGCCAGATGTCTTCCTGACTGTAGACGGGGTTAAGACCGTCGTTCTTCAGGGCCTCGTTGTAGAGCGTCATGTATTGTGCAGAGCCAAGATATTTCGGATAGCGCTTCGGCACGAACATAGTGACGTTGCCGCCAACCTTCACCTGCAGACCGTCGTTGCGTCCGCGCTTGGTCGTGATGAGAATTGCACCTTTTGAGGCGCGGCTGCCGAAAAGCACCACGGCCTGTGCCGATTTTAGGAACGTGATCTGCTCAATCTCGTTCGGGTGGACGTTGCCGGCGTCGCGCGGCACGCCATCCACCATGACCAGCACCTCGCCCTGCTTCCACAGTCCGCCGTCAAATCCGCCGACGAGTGACTGCATGTTGTCGAGACTGTATGTTATATAGTTTTTGTCGGTCAGTTCCACCATGTCCACGGCCGATACGGCTCCCATGAGGTCCTGCCGTTGGGTGACGCGGAAGCCGGTGTTTATTTCGTCCGGGTTGCGGACAAGCAGGGAGTCGTCTTTCCCGCTTTCGGCGAGCGCCGCCATCGGAAGGCACAGTGTCAGTGCTGCTGTAAATATTGTCTTGTTCATAATCGTTTCTTATTTTTAGGTGTTCAGGCTAAGGAGGGGAGGGGGCTATGAACGGTCATAGCCTCATGACCCTGATAATCCTGCACACAATCTTGTTCTTACCATCCCGGATTCTGTCCGAACTCAAGATATATGTTCGTATCCTTTTTCTTCAGCGGGAGCCAGTAGTGCTTTGGCGAGAAATTGCGTGTGAGTATTCTTGTCTCGCTGAAGTCGCTCACCTGATTCTGCTGCGGATTGTTCTTGTTTGTCTTCACGCGGTTGAATTCCTGTGACGTCTTGATGTTGTAGGGATAGACGTCGAGCAGCTTCCATCTGCGGAGGTCGTTGAAGCGGTGGCCTTCGTAGCTCAGTTCCACGGCGCGTTCGCGGCGCACCTCGCGCATGTATTCATTGAGTGAGCGCGTATATTTCACGGCAACGTTGTCAACACCGGCACGCTGGCGGACCTTGTTCACGGCGTCGAGTGACGACAGCGAACAGTAGAACGTTCCGTCAGGACCTCCGGCGGCCTGTGCGGCAGCCTCGGCGTACATCAGGTAGACGTCGGCAAGGCGCATGTAGGGCAGATGGATGTGATACTGGGCGCCCCAGCCGTAGCCGTCATCGTATTTGTTGCAGTTGTTGTCTATGAACTTCATGAGATAGTAGCCCGTGCGGCTGCCACGGATGACGTCCCGCGAGAGACCGCCGGTGAACATTTCAGCGTAGCGCCATTTCTCGGTCTGCGAGGAGAGCGTGCCCTGTACGAGTTTCACTCCGTCATAGATGATGTCGTGATAGAATCTCGGATCACGGCCCTGCCACGGATAGTTTTTGTTGAAACCGGAGCTGGGGTCGTTGAGCGGCAGACCGTTGGCCATGCCGTAGTAGTTGACATAGTTTGCCGTCGGTAGATTGGTCACGCCGGCGTCATTGAGATCCATGCCCGTGAACGAGTGGCTCATCTGCAGGTTCCAGCCGTAGCAGGGACCGCGGAAGATGGCTTCTACAATCTCGCCGTTCTTGTCCTGTCCGGCAATGCGGCGCGTACCGTCGTTTGTCCGGAAATTGTTTGAATACTCGGCGAAAGGCAGCAGACCGTATTTCGACTTGCCGCTTTCAACAATCTGTATCAGTTCTCCGAAAGCCTCAGCTGCTCGCTTGCAGTAGTTGCGGTCATACCCCGTGCTGTCAGTCGTGCCGACACGTTCCTCGTTCATCAGCGGTGAACCGGCCCAGAGCAGACATTTTCCGAGATAGCCGAGTGCGGCCAGTTTGGAGATGCGCAGGTCGTTGTTGCCCATTGTCGGCGCACCGGTTTCGGTGTCGTCCCAGTCCACGGGCAGCAGATTGGCTGCTTCGCGGAAATCCTGTGCCGCCTTGTCCGAACACTCGCCGTATGAGAGGCGCGGAAGAGTGGGCTTCTCGATTTCCGGCAGGACGAAGTCGACGTATGGCATTCCGCCGAAGAACTGCATCAGCTCGAAATGGAACCATCCGCGGAAAAAGAGCAGCTGGCCCTTGATGAAGTTCTTCTGTTCCTGTGTGGCATCGGTCAGCTTGTCGAGGTTCTCCAGACCCATGTTGGCCTTGCGTATGCCGTACCACGCGGCCGGCCATAGCTTGTGCGTGAAGTTTGCGCCGTCGGTTTTGAATTCGTTGCCGTCCATCCAGCCGCACCCCCAGCCGTCATATTCTTTCTGCCATCCCCAAAAATCGCCTTGGTCAACCTTGTAGACCATGTGATAGTCGATGCCGACGTTCATGATTTCATCTTCGCCCCAGTTCCATGAGTTGGTGTAGTGGCCGCCCTTGACGAAGTCAGGTATGCAGCAGTAGAGCTCCTCTACGAATCCCTGAAAATTCCGGAAGTCCTTGTAGGCGTCCGTGCTGCTCACTTCCGACTCCGGGGCTTTGTCCAGATAGTCGGTGCAGGAGGTCAGTCCCACTCCGCAGCATGCACACATAATTATATATAGGGCCTTATCTCTGCCTCCTCTCCACGAGAGAGGGGAGTGAATGGCCTTGATGATTGTTTTCGGTTTCATGATTTATTCGTTTTTTATATTAATGCAGGCTTCCTTACCTTCCGCCCCATGGGGCGGAATTTGGATAATGCTATTGTTCTCTGTAATCTCTTGCCTTTTTCTTTCGGGCGTCCAGGGGAATGTCTTACAATGAGAACTTGATTCCTAAGTTGAAGCGTTTCACTGTCGGATATGCTCCCTGTGAGGCGTTGCCCGTACCGGCGTAGTTGCTTTCGCGGTCGTCGGGCATCTTGCTGTGTGTCCAAAGGTTGTTTCCGTTGAGATATATCTTCAGCGTGTTCAGACCGAGATGTCTTATCCATCCCTTTGTCCATGTGTAGGCAATCTCTGCGTTCTTCAGGCGGATGAACGAGCCGTCATAGATGCAGGACGTGCCGCGGAAGTAGTCGCCGTTGGGCGTTGAGTTGAGTCGCGGCATGGGATTGTCTGCTCCCGTGTTGTCCTTTGTCCAGTAGGACCCTTCGTCATATACGGTGTTGAGGCTGCCGCTGAGCGAATTGAATATCACGGTACGCGAGACGTTGTTGACGCCGTAGAACTGAGCCATGATGCTGAATCCCTTCCATTCCCATCCGATTGTGGCGCTGTAGGTGTTCTGCGGGGTGTCGGTAAATCCGTAGGGCGCGCTGTCGTTGGTGTCGATGACGCCGTCGCCGTTATAGTCGATGATGTTGTACATGCCAGGCAGCTTCTGGTCGTTGTTGGTGTTGTGGGGCGTCATGGCGATCACTTCATCCCATGTGTTGGCATAGCCGTTTGACAGATAGGAACGGAATTGGCCGATGGCAAATCCCGCTGTCTTCTGATAGTCAGGCAGAAATTCCGCATCGTCAAACTTCTTGATCTTGCTCACGGCGTGAGTCATGTTGAAGTTACCCCAAAGGCGCATGCCGTTGTTCAGCACTTTGTTCACGCGCATCTCCAGCTCGTAGCCGTGGCTGCTGACACGTCCGTAGTTTATCGTCGGGGGTGTCGTTCCGAAATAAGAGGGCACGGCACGGCTTGCTCCGTCGATGAGGATGTCCTTGCGGTTTTCGTGAAAGAAGTCGAGGCTTCCGGCGAGCAGTCCGTCGAAGAACGAATAGTCGATACCGAAGTTCTGCTTTACGGCTTTCTCCCAGTGGACGTCCATGTTGCCGACTTCGCTTTCCTTATACCACGTGTAGGGGCTTCTGATGTCGGCGTCCAGACCGTGCTGTGTGGTTCCGCCGTAGGCCCATTGGGTCGCATAGAGCCATCGCTTGCCGACGTTGTCGTCGCCCACCTCACCGTAGGAGTAGCGGAACTTGAGCATGCCGATATATTTCTTCAGCGGTTCAAAGAACTTCTCTTCGCTGACCATCCATCCGATGGCGCCGGAGTTGAAGAAAGCGAAGCGGTTGTCCTTGCTGAACTTCTCCGAACCGTTGTAGGCTCCGTTGTATTCGAGGAAGTAGCGTCCGCCGTATGCGTATGTGGCGCGGAAGGCCCAGTCTTCACGATAGTGGGTGAACTCGCCGCCCTTGGCGTTCTCCGTGCGGTTGAACACACCCATCGCCGTGATGTCGTGCTTGCCGAAGGTGTTGCCCCAGAAAATTTGGGCCTGATAGAAGAGATTGCGCTCGGTCAGTCCGTTGTCCATCTCGCCGCCATTGATGTTCCACTTGATGCCTTCCTGATAGTCGAAGTTGGTGTTGCCGTCGTTAGGTTCAGAGAATGTGACCTCGCCCGTCTCCGGATTAATCCATTTCCTTTGTGCCTCATGCAGCTCGTCGCTGATGCCGCGCTTGCGCTCGACGAAGACGTTGTCCCAAGAGACCGTTGCCGAGACCTTCAGGCCTTTGAGAAGGAAGCTGAGGTCCTGCTCGATGGTGAAGTCGGTGTTGATGCGCGTTGTCGTGCGCTTCTCGATACCGGCCTTCGCTATATTATATATGGAGTTGGGTGCGCCAAGCTCGTCGGCGGGGAAATAGCCCCATGAGCCGTCACTGTACTTCGGGAGGAACGCGTCTGGCGGCGAACTGTAGACCGACTGCCATAGCTGTGTCTCAAACCATGAGTTGCTGTCAACTCCCCATGGGCCTTTCTTCATGCCGTTGCTTCCGAAGACGTTTGCCTTCAGGCTGGTCGTCTTTGTGAGCTGGAAGTCGAGGTTGCTGCGGACGTTGATACGGTTGTAGCCGTAGCCGGCGTCGTATCCGCGTCCGTTGTCGAACGAGCGGTAGAGGTCTCCCTCATGAAGGAAGTCCACGGAGGCGAAATATTTGACGAACTTCGTTCCTCCGGAGATATTGACGTTCGGGTTGTATGACATGGCGGCATCCTTGAACATCTCCTTTTCCCAGTCGACGTTCGGATAGCGCTCGGCCTCTTCGAGGTTGGCCGGGTTGCGGTACTTGTTCAGGATGTCGGCCGGAGTGATTTTCGACCATGAGTCAGGCGAGAGCCCCAGTTCGTTCTCAATGGCGTCGTTGCGCACGGAGAGGGCGTCGTAGCTGTCTTTCTTTCCCGGCAGCTTCGATGCGACCTTGGCCACGATGTTCATACCTATTTCTATTTTCGCACGTCCTTCAGTTCCGCGTTTCGTCGTGATGAGGATTACGCCGTTGGCTCCTTTCACACCGTAGACGGCTGTTGCCGAGGCATCTTTCAGAACGCTGACGCTCTGGACGGTGCTGATGTCGATGCTGGACATGGGGCGTTCAATTCCGTCGACGAGCACGAGGGGTTCGCTGGAGTTCCACGACGTGATTCCGCGGATGACGATGCGCGGGTCTTCCTCGCCCGGCATACCCGTTGAGGCCATCGTTATCACGCCCGGCAGGTTTCCGGTCAGGGCGGCTCCGAGGGAGCTGACACCGCCGGTGCGTTCGAGCACCTTGGCGTCGGTCTGGGCTATGGCGCCCACGACGCTGGCCTTCTTCTGCTGGCCGTAGCCGACCACAACGACATCGCCGAGAACGTTCTCGTCCTCGGAAAGCACGATTTTGAATGTCCGCTGATTGCCGACACGAACTTCTTTGGGTCTGTTTCCTATATAAGAAACTACAAGCACAGACTTGTCGCTCGGCACTTTCAGTGTGAAATTGCCGTCGAAATCAGTTACGGTACCCACGCCGGATGCACCCTTCACGACCACTGAGGCCCCGATGACGGTTTCGCCTTTGCTGTCTTTGACGGTTCCTTTGACCGTCAAGTCATTCTGGGCAAAGGTTACGGCCGTTTGAAGAAGCAGCAAAACGACCGGTACATACCTTCTGATGATAAGTTGTTTTAAGTTATTCATTGACTCGCTAGGTTTTTTGATACCGCAAAATTAAGTAAATATAAATAAAAACTGTTATTCTCATGTTCCAAGTAGTTTTCTTTTCGTTCCAAATACATTTTCCATCCGTTCCAACCGCCTTTTTTCGTGCCCCGAAATGCCGTCATGATGGCGGAAGAAGCAAAAAAGGCCGATTTCATCGAAGAGGGTGGGGAGGTTGAAAGTTGAATGTCGGAAGTTGAAAGCGTTGGCGATTGAAATCAGAAAAGTGCCGGATGAAGTATCAAATTACGATAGCCCGTCCGACTGCGGTAATGAAATCCGTCCAACTGCGGTAACAGAATCCGTCCAACTGAGGTAATGAAATCCGTCCAACTGAGGAAATAAAATCCGTCCAACTGAGGAAATAAAATCCGTCCAACTGAGGAAATGCGGGATTATTTTGTTATCTTTGCAGCGTTAAAATACCATCGCTTATGAATAAATATCGGCAAAGAATAGCAGACAAAATGCTGCAAAGACGACTGGCTGGTGTAGGAGCCGTGCTTATAGAAGGTCCGAAATGGTGCGGAAAGACGACGACGGCGGCACAACATGCCAGTACCATATTATATATGGACGACCCGGAGATGTTGAAACAGAACATCCGCATGGCCGACATAAATCCCAAGGTGTTGCTTCAAGGCGACATTCCTTTGCTTCTTGATGAATGGCAATTAGCTCCCAAACTATGGGATGCTATCAGATTTGAGGTAGACCATAGGGACGGCCCCGGGCAGTTTATCCTTACCGGTTCTGCTGTTCCGGCTAAGATGGACGACATAAACCATTCGGGTGCGGGACGTTTCGCATGGCTTACGATGCGTCCCATGAGCCTGTTTGAATCAGGAGAATCTACCGGTGAAGTCAGTCTGGCAGAACTTTTCAATGGTCCGCAAGAGATTCTCGGTTTTAACAAGTTGACTCTCGAAAACATGGCCAGGCTTATCTGCCGTGGCGGCTGGCCTTATGCAACGATGATGGACAACGAGTTGGCACTGGATCAGGTGAAATACTATTACGACACCGTCGTCCGGTCGGACATATCACGTGTGGATGGCGTGCGCCGTAATAAGGAATTGACAAAACGTCTGATGCGTTCCTATGCAAGGCATCAGGGTTCACAAGCTACAATATCAACCATTGCACAAGATATATTGTCGCACGACAATGATACGTCAGATACGAAAACAATATCTTCATATATAGATGCTCTGAAAAAGATATTTGTAATAGAGGACTCCATTGCATGGAATCCGAATCTGCGTTCCAAAACGGCCATCCGTTCGTCGGACACACGTTATTTCGTTGACCCGTCAGTGGCTGTTGCCGCTCTTGGTCTCGGACCGGAAGACTTGTTGGCCGACCTTAATACAATGGGATTGCTCTTCGAGACACTTTGTGTCCGTGACCTGCGTGTCTTTGCAAATGCGCTTGACGGACAGGTTTATCACTACCGTGACAAACTCGGACTGGAATGTGACGCCGTAGTACATCTGCGTAATGGCCGGTATGGTCTCGTGGAAATAAAACTCGGCGGCGACAGGCTCATAGAAGAGGGTGTCTCAACATTACATGCACTTGCTGCAAAGATAGATACAGATAAGATGAGAGCCCCGTCATTTATGATGATTCTTACAGCAGTGGGGAAGTTCGCATACCGGCGTGAGGACGGCATCTATATCGTACCGATTGGATGTCTTAAAGACTGAACCGTAACAACAAGGTAAAACAGGCTGTATTGCTGACCAAAACAGCCTGTTTTGCAAAGGAAAATAGGCTGTTTTACCGAGTAAAACAGCCTATTTAAGGTAATGGCTACCTATCTGAAATCATACAAAACAACATTCTTTTTTCTTTTTATTGCGTGCTCAGAGCGGACGGCGAAGACTGTTCGCTCTGAGCTTACGGGCTTACCGTGCGGCTGTGCCGACCACCTTCACCGTGCGCATGGAGCCGTCGGCCATTCTGTGGCGGACGATGTTCACGCCGTTCTGCGGCGTTGCAATCCTGCGTCCGGACAGGTCGTAGACTTCCGTGTAGACGATTTCTCCGGATGTGGACGTGTTGATGATGCTGCTCGGCGTGATGCCGTCGTCGCTAAGGAAGACGCGGCTGAGCTTTATCGCTGCCGTTCCGTTGGTCGTGAAACCGGCCATGCGGATGGCTGATTTGTTGACGGTCTTGACGTTGGTGAGGTTAATCTTCGTCGTTGCTGCTGTCAGCGTGCGCGAATATGCCGTGCTGACGGCGTCGTCGGTGTCGAAGAGCTTGAACGACGTCGTCGTGGCGGGCTTTTCGGCCAGCTCAATCACGATGAATTTATATGGTGAGAGGTCGACCCCCGATGTATATTCCCATCCGGCCAGTCCTCCCTTTGATGTCGTCAGGCTGCTGGTCGCCGCGTCAAACGTTCCCTTGCCGCTGATAGACGGGTTGAACGCCGTGGCGGTCAGGGGGAATGTCGATACGGTTACGGTTGCCGTGGCTGACATTGTCGTTCCTTCGAGGTCAGTGTAGTAGGCCGTCACGCCCACATGTCCGTCGCGCAGTCCGTGAGCCGTGCCGCGCTCAATCTTCAGAACGCTCTCGTCGCTGATGGAGTAGGTGCATTCGGCGGCCACGTTGCGGCGCAGTCCGCTCTTCATCACCGCGAAAACAGGCATCAGCATGTTTCCGCCGTTGAGCATCTCGACGTCGGCGTCAGCCTCGATGTGGTCGAGCATGAGGTCTTCGGGAGAATAGGTTTGCAGCGCCTCTTCCGAGTAGAACCGCCCTTCGTCGAAGCTCTGCTCTGTCGTGAACCAGTCTATGTCGACATATCCGCCGTTGGCCTTTGTCGCATAGTTGAACAGATAGAAGCGCTGACCGACGAAGATGGATACGATGTAGCGCATCTCGAAGCTGTTGCTTGCCGCGCGGTTGTATGTCACGTTGTCTGTGCTGTAGTAGTATGTGACCTTATTTGTTCCGAAGTTGGCACGGGCCTGCAGATAGACTACGTCGGAGGTTATCTCGCCGCAGTCTTTGCTCAACTCGGCGTTGTTGTCATACGCCTCACGGTAAATCCAGAGGTGACGCTTGCCGTCCATGATCTTTATGGCCAGATAGGAATAGGGATCCTGGAAAACGGACAGACCGGCCACGTCGCCCTCCTTCATGTTGGCCGTGTTGAGCTTCACCGTTCCGTAGACCATCTGCCGCTTCGAGTTCATCGTTCCCTCAGGGTCGAGTGCCACCATGCGCTGGGTGAGCGAGTTGCGCGCCTGCTTGAGGTTCTGCGCAATGCCGGAGGTGTAGAGGCGCAGGCAGCCAGGATTCTCTATCAGGCTCCACGACGTGTTGTCGGGATTGTGGTTCCACTGCCACTGCATGCCGAGCTTCAGGCTCGTGAACGTATCGTTCGTCGGCAGCGTCGTGATGGGGTGGGCCTGACCCATGTCCGGCTTGCGGAAGGCCGCGCCGCCTTTGCTCACGTCAGTGCCGTCGTTGCCGAGGACGGGCCAGCCGTCTTTCCATGTCACCGGTTCAAGATAAGGCACGCGGCCGATGGAACCGGCGTCCTTGAAGAGTATCGTCCACCATTCGCCCGTCGGCGTGTCCACGAGCGCACCTTGATGGATGTGCTGTCCCTTCATCAGGCGGTCGCCGCACTCCGTGTACGGGCCCATCGGCGATGTCGCGCGGAAAATGGTCTGCGAACCTTCCGTTCCGCCGTATGTACTATATATATAATAATAGTCGCCGATGTGGTACATGTGGTTGCCCTCCAGTCCGCTGTCGTCACGGACGATGACCTCCTGCGTCCTGATCTTGTTGAAGTTGGCGTCAAGCTCGGTCACGCTGATGTGGTTGATGCCGTGGACGATGTATGTCTTGCCGTCGTTGTCGAACATCAGGCCGCTGTCGTAGTAGCCCTCGCTGAGCTTGCGTATGTTCCATTTCCCTTCGGGATTGTCGGTGTCGAGCAGGAAGTAGCCGCCGTCGTCACCGAAGGCAAGGAAACCGAGGTAGAAGCGGCCGTCGCGGTATTTCAGCGTCGACGCCCATGCGCCGCCGGCATAGCGGTTCTGTCCGTTCTGCAGGTTGTACGGGTCGGTGTCGGCAATCTGCTCAAGCGGGTTCGCGCAATACTCCCAGTTGACAAGGTCCTTCGATTTCATGACCGTTACGCCAGGGAAGTGGAACATCGTCGTCGTGCTCATGTAGAACGTGTCGCCCACGCGGATGACGTCCGGGTCGGGGAAGTCGGCGTTGAGAATCGGGTTGACATACGTGCCGTCGCCCTGATCGGATGTGTATGTCCTTGCAAAGGCGGGATAGGCGCAGTTAGTCTGCGCGTAGTCCTTATACCACTGCCAGCATGCCTCGCCGCAAGCCTCGGTGATGCCCTTGAAGGCGGGGATGATGCTTCCGCTCTTCATCAGTTCGGTCACGTCGATATAGTCGGCCGTTCCGGTCAGCGTCATCGAGATGTTGTGCTTGTCGATGAGGGCCTTGTAGGCCTGTCCCCATTTCGAGGTGCTGGCCGTGCCCCATGTGCCGTAGTTGGCGGGCACCCACTCGCCGAACTCGTTATATTTTCCTTCGCCTTCTTTCTCGGGACTCCAGTCAATTTCGGTGATGATGACGGGATTGGTCTTCACAACGGGCACCATCTCCTCAAACTTGGCGATGTATGTCTCCGGGTCACACTGCTTGTCGCTGCCGCCGTACCATCCCGGATAGTTGTGGACGGCATAGCCGACGTTGTAGCCCTCGATGGGGTAGGCCTCATAGCCGGTGTAGATAGACTGGTAGCCGGTTCCCGGAATCCAGACGATGCCGGTGAACCCGTTCTGGCGTATCCTGTCGTAGATGGGCTGGAAGAAGTCGTGCGGCGCGCGCGGCGTGGCGTTGCCGTCGGCGTCATTCAGGTTTACCGGCTCGTTGGCCAGCTCGATGGAGATGTAGCCGCTGTACTTCCTGATGCTGTCGTCCTTCGAGACATAGTCCCAGACGGTGGTGAGATACTCGTTATATCCGTCGCCCACGCTGATATTCTCGGGACACACTCCCGGCGGGCGCACTACCACGTAGAGGCTGTGGTCCATGGCGTTGAGGATGAGCGGGCGGTAGAGTTTCTCCCAGAACTGCTTGAAGCGGCTCATGTTGAACGCCTCGTAGTCGCTCTCGTCCTTGCCGTTGGTGAAGCACCAGCAGGGGTCGAGGTGGAGGCGGAACACGTTGCAGTAGGTTCCCTGCTCCGGCGACGTGACGGCGGAGTAGAGCTTGTTGAAGTATTCGATACATCTGTTCACGTAGGCCACAGAGGCTGACGACCCCCAATGGCCGTTGTTGAAGTAGGGGCTCGGCGTGTCCATCACTCCGTGGAGTACGACGCGGTTGCCCTGTCCGTCTCTCAGCGATGTCCCCTCCGTGTGCAGCGGCGAGAGCGTGCCGTACTGCGCGGCCGTCGTCAGCGGCAATGCCAGCAGCATGACGGCTGTGAGGAGCAGGTTTCTTGTTCTATGTTTCATCATTGTTGTATAATGGTTTGATTATGTCATTTCCGTCGCGGCGGCGGTCCGTTGCGTTTTCCTGCGGCATTGCCGCCGTTTCTCTTCATGGCTGCCGCCGTTCCTTTCGGCGGCGTCGTCGCCATGCGGCCGCGAAGCCGGGGTTTACAGCCGCAAAGTTAATAGAAAAATAGCGAAGTGGCTTCGCTGTATGTTCCGCACACTTCGCTATTTGTTCAAAAATGGTTTAATATTGACTTATTTAACAACAGTTTTCTTTCCGTTGACGATATAGACGCCCTTTTCAGTCATGTTTTTCACACGTACGCCGCTGATGGTGTAGATGGCGTTGTCGCGTGTTGCTGGACGTGCCGTTTCGACGTTCATGATGCCGCTGAGGGACGGGTCTACGCCGGTGACGCTGAACACGAGTCCCTCACCCGGGTCTTCTGTCTCGGCCAGCAAAGAGAAGTTGACGTAGGCTGTGTTGCTGTTGACGCGCTTTGAACGTCCCGTCACGGCCTCGAAGGTGTTGCCGTCGGCGTTGAGGACGAGATAGTTCTGGTCAGGTTCAACGTAGTATGTCGGGAAAGTGTTGGCTGTGAGTGCGCCGTTGGACGTGGGAGCGGACACTTCGTCAGCTCCGGCACGGAAAGCCGTGATGTTGCGCTCGCTGTTGGAGCGGATGATGTAGGGCTTGCCGGCCTCCAGAAGACCTGTGTAGGGCTTTGCGTAGATTTCCGTAGGCTCGCTCTTGCTGTCCACACCGGCTATGTCATAGACCTGAGCACCGCAGAGGGCTGCCGTGAACGGCAGACAGATTGTCGAGATGGTGTTCTCGGCTGCGTTGTCGATGACGAAGTCGCCGACACCGTCGGTGCTTTCACCGGCTCCAGTGGAGTAGGTGGGAGCAGTGTTGCTGAGCCATGCGCCGGCCAGACCGTATTCCACAATCTGGACGCCTCCCCAAACTGACCATTCAAGACTGTAGATCTGTGACGGGTCGAAGTCGGAAAGATACAGGTCGCCGTCCATCGGCGTAGATGTGATGGCCGACAGGTCTTGAACGGCGGCACGCGGACGGTTCCAGAAACCGTGGCGCAGGGTTCCGCCATCGAAGACGTTGTCGTTGGCGTCGGTGAGCAGGTAGCGGATGGTGGGCATCGGGTCTGCGAAAGGCACCTGTGGAACAACGACGAGATATTTGTAGCCGCTCCAGTCGGCGGGCGCATCGTCGAAGTAGATTCCGGCGTTGGCGTTCTCGTTGAGGTGGAGCACACCGCCGTTGTCGCGGTAGGAAGCCTCTTCACCAAGGAAATCGTCGGTGAACTGGAGCGTGTTCGTGGTCAGCAGGTCGACATAGTCTTTCTCGCCGTTGGCCAGAGTGCGCTCAAGATACATGGCGCTGAGGGTCACCGTCACCTCCGCCTCAGGAACGGGATAGTCAGGCACACCGTCACCGTCGGCGTCGTTATGCTTGTCCCAGTAGTTCCAGAAAACGAAATACTTGATGTTGGTGAGGTTGAGGTTGCGGCTGCCGTCCTGAAGTTCCAGATCTTCAGTGAGGTCAATCATATACTCTACCTCCTCATCCATTTCCACTATGTCGTCCGGCATGAGATATTCGTTGCCGTTACCGCCTGCTGCCTCCTGGTCGAAGATGCGGAACTGGAGGTCGTTGCCGACACATGACTTCACGCGGATGACCAGTTTCTCGTACTTTGACATGTCGATGCCCGGTTCCCAGAAATAGGGGCTTCCGAAATACCATGAAACGGCGCCGAACTCTCCCGGAATAGTGAACGAGTTCTGAAGCGGGTTGTATGAATTGAGGTTGTCCTCATTGTCAGCGTGATGCACGTTGAAGTTGGAGTCACTCACGCGAAAATACTGACTAACTTTCTGCTGTGCTCCAGCGCCAAGAGTCATCATGGCTGCCATAGCTGTAAGTAAAAGTTTCTGTCTCATATTAAAAACACTTTTTTGAAGTTAATATAATTGTTTGTTGTTATTCTCGTTTTTTGTTTGCGGCCTCTGCCTTGATAACGGCTTCTTCCGTGTTTTGTTGTTCTTTGTCAGCGGATTCGATTAATCCGTTTGCAAAATCATCAAAAAGTGAGGGCAGTATGACCGTCGCGGCGTGCCGCCCTCTTGGTCAGATTCTATTGAAGTAATGATAAATTGCTTCAAAAGCCATCATTGATCAACTATTGACTACTAACTACCTAAAACTATCTACCAATAACTTTTTAATGAAAAACATATATTAAAATCATTATTCCTCGTCGTCATCGAATCCCCATACCGAGAATCCGTGTTTTTTGGAGTCTCCCGTGTCGCCATTGTTGGCATCTTCAAAGCCGAAAGTCATTGTCTGCTTTTGTTCCACGCTTGCGCTGAGGAGAGTCCCGTTTATCTCAATGTCCACGACTGTTGTTGCCGGTTTGACATATAATCTTTTCTTGTTCATAGTCGTTTCTTTCTGTTGTTTAATTGTTATTCGCTTTTTTTGTCAGATGCCGGCCGTCCGCGACGGTTTGCCGTTGTGGTGTCCCATGTAGGACGACCGGACCATCTTCCACAACTTTTAATTATTTGATAATAAGTTTCTTTCCGTTCTTGATGTATATACCCTTTGTCGGGTTAGCCACCTTCACGCCATTGAGGTTGTAGATTGTAGTGTTGTCGTTTTCAGCAGCGGCATTGATGACGTTGATACCTGTCGTGCCTCCGCCGTTGACCTGCATGCGGGTGTACTTGGTTGCAGATGTCTCGCTGATGACTTCCGCATTGTTCAGATTCAGGTAAGCGCGATACTTTGCCACGGTATTGTTGTTATTTTGTGGTACATATCTCCACTCGCCGTTCTTCAGGATATATGATTTTTCTCCAGCGGGAACACTCTCTGTGCCATCAAACACTCCGGTGAGAGCTTCATTCTTTATCGGTTCTGTCACTTCCTCGCCTCCGGTTTTTGTGAAGACAATGTCCTGATTGTTTGTGCTCTGGAATATATATGCCTTTCCGGCTTCAAGTGTCTCAGCCTCCTCAATGTAGAGGGTCTTAGGAGCGTCCTTGCTGTCCACGCCCTTCACATTATATATATAGGCGTTTTCAGGCTTTGCTGAGGTGAACGGCAGACAGATTGTGCCGAACTTGTCGGAGGTGAGGTTCTCGCGGGTGAGATATGTGACGGGCTCGTTTGATTTTTCCAAATACAACTCTTTCACAATATACTCTGCACCAATGGACATTGTCCAAAATGATATTTCCCTTATAGTTTCAATCTTACGTGGGGTGTTGTCGCCATTATCACTATTAGTCATTAGATTTTTCAAAGGAATTTTGAAAGTCTGCATTAACTTCCTTTTGGGGATTTCATATACATAGTTCCCATATTGACCATAGTCACTTACGAACAGATGAAGAGCATGCCAACCACCTTCTTCTTTCATTTGAACATTAATAACTATATTATCATAGTCTGCAACATTGTATTCGAGATTTTTGAATCCTAAGCGATAATTTAAACCATAGATTGTGTTTCCATTTTCATCTTTCTTTTCACTTCCATCCTCATTGAGTTGCGGAGTCCCTTCATATTTCAGTATTTGGGTGTTTGCATCATAATATGCTTTTCCACCCCAGTTAAGACATTCGGTCATCTGTGAAAGGTCAAAAGATGTTATGCCCGGTTTGCTGGAAACTTCATCGTAATCCGTTATGTCCTTTTCAAGATAAATCTCATTGATTGCAAGAGAACCAACACTCATGGTCCATATATATACCTCATTGATAACGGTCATATCAGAAGGTTCCTTTCCTGCTGGTATGTCATTATTTGTTTTTAGTGTTCCATTCTGAAAATCTATTGTTATGACCTGTTCTTCAAGATTGTTGCCATCAAGACTTACTTGGCAGTTACCTCCGTCGCCATTATCAAAGACACGTACATGGAAACCGGCGAACTTGGTCTTAACTTGTGCTTTTACAACGATTCTGTCATAATCTGCAATGTTGAGACCTAATCCGGTGAGACCAAATCCCAAATTAACAGCATCATTATTATCACCTGTTCCAATTGTTGTCAGGATGTTGTCTTTAAATTCTGCTGTTCCAGCCCAAGCAAAAAGCTGTTTCATTCCGCTTAAGTCAAGCGTTGTTTTTTCAACTCTTGCATTCGCATTAAAGCAACATGCGAGAGACATTACAAATAGTAAAAGTTTTGTTTTCATTTAAATATTTTGTTAATTAAGTTAGTGTCCTCGACTTTCGAATTCACGTCACAAAGGTATTTAAATTCTTCAAAACCTTGTTCTCCGTATGTTCCAAATGGTTTTCTATTTGTTCCAAAACGCCCTGCGGCAGGGCGTTTCACGAAAAAGACACTCCGATGCAACATTTGGAGCGATGATTATCGTCGCGTTTTGCTTAGTGCGGTCATGACAATCGCGAAGAATGAAGATGCCGCACATGTAAGGGTATGCCAGTGACATGAAAGACACGGAGACACAGAGTTATGTTACGCTCTGTGTCTCCGTGTCTCAGCAAAGTATAAGCTAATTGACCTGCTTATCTTTCAACAAATCCCTTCCTGAAGATCAGGGCTTATCGGACAACTTTCGTGCGGTTGACGATATAGATTCCAGATGGAAGTGTTTCGGGATCGGAGGTATTCATCTTTCGGCCATCTAACGTGTAGATGGCCTTATTAGGGTTTGCTTGGGTCCTCCTCACGGTCTTTATGCCTGTTTCAGACTCCGGCATGAGCAGACGGACGTAGTAGACACCGCCGGCCACGTTGCCGCTGTGGGCCTGGAATTTGACGCGTACCTTGGTCTTGTCTTTCAGCAGTTCCGCCGGTACGGGATATTCAACGTTGACAAACTCGTTCTTGCCGCCAGTGAGTGTCTCGGTTGCTATCAGCTGATTGTCGATGAGGATGTCGAATTTACGGTTGCCGCCGTCGCCGCCCCAGTAGCGGACCATCAGCGTGACGTTGTCCGTATGGCCTTTGGTCTGAAGCTCGTAGCTGAACCAGCCACCACCGTCGCGGTAGTACTCACCGTTGTAAGAACCGCTGTTAGAGCCGGATTGTTTCATGAAATGGTCGCTTTCGCTCTGCTGAGTTCCCGTCACGACATAGTCGATGGTGCGTGCTTCGAGCAGCTGTGCGGCAGCCTCCTCGGCCTCTAATCCTGCGCGTATTTCGTCCCATTTCTCACCGTCTACGTTGAGCCAGTACATCATGTAGCGCGCGTCGTGGATGCCGCTGAACGGTTCAAGCACGAGGTCGGCCCACTTCGGGTCGCTGTAGTAGCCGTTGATGCGGAAGTGGAGTTTCGCCGGATTGGTCATCTCCACGGCCCCGACGAGATTGTCGCGGCTGCCGATGAGTAGCGGAGCGGTGTAGATGTTCTTCTGAACGCCGCCGGCCACGTGGCCCATGCGGCTCTCGTCGGCGAAGAGTCCGTCGAGGTTGTCGGTGCCGGTCTTGGCTCCGAGCAGAATCGGGCCGTACTTGAACGCCACATAGTCGGTGTAGTGTTGCAGCGGCATGATGCTGACCTTCATGGGCAGGGAAATCTCAACGACGTCGCCCTTCTTCCATTTACGGTTGACGGGTAGATAGCCGTTGACCTCTGTGGCCGTAATCTCGCTGCCGTTGACTTTCACGGCGAAACCGTCAGCCCACGACGGGTGGCGCAGACAGAGGGTGAACTCGCCGCCCTTGTTGACGGTGATGCGCGAAGCCTGCTCGTAGGGGAAGGAGGTCTCCTGAGTGATGGTCACGCCGCGGTCGCGCCAGTTGAGCGTCGTCGGCATGAAGAGGTTTACGAAGAGCGAGTCGCCGCTGTGGACGTAGGCGAACTCGGCATATTTGCCGTGATTCTCCATTCCCGTACCCACGCAGCACCACATGGCCTGATTGACCTGTGAGTAGACGCGGTAATGCTGCGGGCGGGCCGACGTGAAATAGACGTAGCCGCCGGTCTCGGGATGCTGCGAGGAGAGGATGTGGTTGTACATCGTGCCCTCGAAGAAGTCGGCATATTTCGAGTCGTGCTCGTCGGCGAAGAGGTCTTCCGAGAGCTTGAGCATGTTGTTCGAGTTGCATGTCTCAACGCCCTCGATGCTCGTGATGAACTTGCCGTACTCGCCGTTTGCGGGGAACCACTCGGCTATGGAGTTGCCGCCCACGGCGATGGTGCGCTTCGTGGTGACGTTGGTCCAGAAGAAGCGGGCCGCCTTGCCATACTGCGCCGTGCGGTCCTGCTGGTATGTACGCTCAAAACCGATGACCTTAGGCACCTGTGTGTTGGCGTGGACGTTGTCGATGGTCGTGGCGCGGCGGTTTGCCATACCCGTGAGCAGCCACTTGTGGGCGTAGCGCTTTGACGCTTCGAGATATTTTGCGTCGCCCGTCATCTGATAGGCGTCGGCGAACATCTCGTTTATGCCGCCGTGCTCATTGCCGAGCACGTCCTGAACCTGCTGGTCGGTGAGTCCGGAGATGAGGTTGACGCCCCAGTCGCACAGGCGCAGGAACATGTCGCGTGTCGTCTCGTTGTCGCCGTAGAGCCATGCGTCGCGCAGTCCGGCGAAGGTCTTGTGTATATTATAAAGAGGTACCCAAGAGGCCCAATATTCCGTCATATTGCCCTCGGCGAACGTTGCCCACAGGTCGTAGGAGTGGGGCACACCGCCCACATAGCCGTGCATTACGGCGTTTTCATTCTTGTCCCACGCGTCCTGACATTCCTTCAGGCGGTTTACGAACTGGTCCATGCGCTCCTTCAGCTGTGCCTTGACCGTTGCGTCGGGGCACGAGCGCCATGCTATGGCCAGCGCCGAGAGATAGTGGCCGCCCACGTGACCGTCAAGTCCGCGGTCACCGCCCCAGTTTTCAAATGCCTTTCCGCTCTCCGGCAGTCCGGCCTGCTTCTCGTATGGCTGCAACAGACGTGCCGCGTCGTATTCGAGCAGCACTTTGTTGTTGAGCGTCATGGCGTGGAGAAAAGGTCCGCTGTTTATCGTCACCTCGTCGAGGTCGAAAAGCTGCGGATAGAGCTTGCTCTGTGCACCTGCCGTGATGGATAACAGCAAGGCTGCCGCTGTTGTTAGAAAACAGTGTTTTCTCATTTTGTTTTGGTTTTATGTAATGATATTATTGGTAATTTCGATGAAATTTGCGGTCGTACTTGATGTCCGTGCAAAGGTAGCAAAAAAAGGAAAAGATGTGTTATGCTCATGTTCCAAATAGTGTTCTATATGTTCCAGATGGTGGAGAAATGAAGAAAACAACATTTATTTTAATGCAAAGATGCTTTTTTGTTCAACGCAAAGACGTTTTTTAAATTCAACGCAAAGACGCAGAGACGCAGAGTTCAGCGCAGAGGCGTTTTTTAATTCAACGCAAAGGCACAAAGACGCAAAGTTCAGCGCAGAGACGTTTTTTATTCGCCAAAGATGCAGAGACGTAGAGATACATGGTCATATATGACTTTGCGCCAGCCTTTGTGTCTTTGTGTTGAATTTTAAAAAACGTCTCTGCGCTGAACTTTGCGTCTCTGCGTCTTTGTGTTGAAAATAGTGTCTTTGAGTTGAAAAACGACGTCTTTACGTTGAATAAATATCACGGAATTTAACATTTAAAAATTCGTAAACCAGAGAGCGGTAAAGCTGGAATCTTGACATTCCGTCTCTGTTGCCCTCCAAAAAATCTTCCGTTGCCGAGCCGTAAGGCCCTCCCGGGGTTGCGACGGGGCCGCTTTCGCATGATGACGGCGGCCCCGTTGCAATGCGACAAGGGCCTCGTTGCAACCTCGTAAGGGCCTTACGGCAGAATAAAAACATACAAAAAGTTGCACACTTTCTATCTTTTTGTGATAACGTCCTGTGGCTCAGCGATAAAAAGATGCACGCGCAAAACTCGCGAATTTGCGGTCAAATGATTTTCGTTTCAGAATATTGCAAGGATTTTGAGGTGTTTGTAAGAATAGTTCTGAAAAGTCCCTCCCGACCTCCCCAAGGGGAGGCGCCAGCGCGGATGAAGGGACTTGTAGAGACGTCACACCGTGGCGTCTCACATCCACAGACAGCTGTTCGGAAGATAAAAAACGCTGTAGCGGTCCTCCAACTGTAGGGGCATAATCTTGTTTTTGCCCGTGACGGAACATCATGACGGGTAAAAACAAGATTATGCCCCTACAGTTGGAGGACCGGTTTGCATATCATTTTGCTATATCCCCGCTTTACCATATCACACCGATATGATTGTTCGGGGGGCGTTCAGACGAACATGCTGCCGATCTGATATACGGCGGCGGAAACGGCCCATGCGAGCATGGTGGTATAACCGGCGGCGAACAGGGCCCAGCGCCACGAACCGCTTTCGTTCTTGATGGCGGCTATGGTGGCGATGCACGGGAAGTATATCAGGACGAAGAGCAGATAGCAGAAAGCGATGAGCGGGGTAATGCCGTCGGCTGACATCTTCTGATAGAGCGCGGAATATTTGCTGCCTGTATCCTCGACGGTGTCATCGGCAACGCTGTCGTCACCGCTGTAAAGCACTCCGAGCGTTGACGCCACAATCTCCTTTGCTCCGACACCGGCAATCAGGCCGACGTCAAGTTTCCAATCGAATCCCTGAAGACGGAACGCGGGCTCGATAGCTTTACCGATATGGCCGATGTAGCTCTGCTCCTGTTGCTGCTGGGTGTCGAGGCTGTCGTCGTGGGGAAAATATCCCAATGCCCAGACGATGATGCTGGCCACGAGGATGACGCCTCCCATCTTCTTGAGATACTGTTTGCCTTTCTCCCATGTATGGCGGAATGTCGCTTTGGCCGTTGGGAAACGGTAGGGCGGAAGCTCCATGACGAATGGGGTGTCCTCTCCCTTGACAAGCCAGCGGCTGAAGATGCGGCTCATGAGGACTGCCATCAATATGCCTATGGCATATAGGGAGATCATGATGAGGCTGCGATATTGAGCCGCAAAGAAAGTACCGGTAATCATGATGTATATAGGCAGACGGGCCGAGCAGCTCATCATCGGCAGAATGAGCATGGTGATGAGACGCGAGCGGCGGCTCTCGATGGTGCGGGTGGCCATGACAGCGGGTACGTTACATCCGAAGCCCATGATAAGGGGGATGAACGATTTGCCGTGCAGTCCCATCTTGTGCATCAGTTTGTCCATGATGAAGGCGGCGCGGGCCATATAGCCGGAGTCCTCCATGAACGATATGAAAGCGTAGAGGATGAGAATCTGAGGCAGGAAGACAATCACAGCACCGACACCTCCAATCACTCCGTCGACCAGCATGTCCTTCAGTGGGCCGTCGGGTAGGGAAGAGGTGAACCACTCGCCAAGGGCCGAAACGCCGCTTTCAATCCAGTCCATAGGATATTGGCCGAGTGAGAACGTCACTTGGAACATGGCATACAGGAGGAGGAAGAACAGTGGAAATCCGACATACTTGTTGGTGATGATGCTGTCAAGAAGATGGGTCACCTGATATGTGTCCTGCTTCTTGCCTTCCTCATATTCCGATTCTTGAAGCGCGCCGTGGATGAAGCCGTATTTGGCGTCCATGATAGCCGTCTCGCTGTCTTCCTTGGTCTCCTTGCGGATACGTGCGGCCTGACTGTCGCGGACGTCAATTATCTGCCGGCCGTTTGGCAGTGAACGAATTAATTTTTCTGTGTCAGCATCGTTCTCAAGCAGTTTTATTGAGAGGTAGCGCGTGGAGTATCTGTGACGTATCTGCTCGTCATGCTGCAATTCCGTCTTGACGGCTTCGATACATGATTCTATCAACGGTCCGTGGTTGAGGTGGATATGACGGTAGACACTGTTGTTGGGCCGCTCTCCGTGGGCAAAGTCTTCTCCGTGGTCGGCAATGACACCGTTGCTGTAGGTGTCGTGCCACTGCTGTATGTCGGCTGCGACCTCCGGATTGATATTGCCTTTGTCGTCCAGAAAGTCAACGCCTTCATACATATTTATTATTATATGGAAAAGCAGATCGACACCACGGCCGGTCTTGAATACCGTGGGAATCATCGGGACGCCGAACAGGCGGCTCAGTTTCTGGTAGTCGAGTTTGTCACCGCGGTTCTCAAACTCGTCAAACATGTTGAGGGCGCATATCATGCGAAGGTGCATGTCCACGAGCTGGGTGGTCAGGTACAGATTACGCTCGATGTTGCTTGCGTCGATGACATTGATGATAATGTCAGGGGTCTTTTCGATGATCTGCTTGCGGACGTACAATTCCTCCGGACTGTAAGCAGAAAGAGAATAGGTTCCGGGAAGGTCGACAAGATTGAATTCATATCCCTCAAATGTAGCCCGTCCCTCTTTGGCGTCAACGGTGACACCGGAGTAGTTGCCCACGCGTTCGTGGGCGCCGGAAGCAAAATTGAAGAGCGACGTCTTACCGCAGTTCGGGTTTCCGACCAATGCAACGTTGATGATGCGGCGCTTCTTCATGGCCGCATCACGCAGCTGCTTGTCCGTAAGGATGAAATCGCATGTGTCATCGCTGCTGACGGGTGAGGTTGGGTGCAGGCTCTCCTGCTTGCCGAAATCACGGGCTTCATCGGTGGAAATAATTTCTATCATTTCCGCCTCGTCATGTCTCAGCGAGACCTCATATCCCATCACCTTATATTTTACCGGGTCCTGAAGCGGTGCGTTGAGAAGTACTTCCACAATCTTGCCTTTGATGAAGCCCATCTCCACGATGCGCTTGCGGAAGCCTCCGTGGCCCAGTACCTTTACAATAACTCCTTTTTCGCCTGTTTTGAGTTCTGAAAGTTTCATGATTGAATGATATTTTGCTGCAAAAGTACGACTTTTTTGTTGCAATACGGTTGTAAATGGCTTTGCCGAGCTTAAAATACCTATAAATGATGATGACGGCGGCTCAGATCTCGAAATATTCTTTCAGTTCAATGGCGGCATCGACATCATTATTAGGTATGTCGCGGATGATACGCCCGCGTTCGAGAAGGACGATGCGGGAGCATATATCTACGGTGTGGGACAGATTGTGACTGCTGATGATGACCGTATTGCCGGTTTGTCCGGCGTATTCTGTGATTATACGTTTCAGGATGTTCTGGCCCGTCGGGTCGAGAAAGTTGAACGGTTCATCGAGGATGACGACGTCGGGATGTCTGAAAAAAGCGGAAATGATACCGATTTTCTGCTTGTTGCCAGCAGACATGTCGCGTATCAGTTTCCTCTTGCTGAATATCTCATTATTGGTGAAATGTTCAAATGGCTTTAGATAGCCGTCAAGCGTTTCACGGCTGATACCGGAAATCTTTCCGAGAAAATCGAAATATTCTTCTGCTGTCAGAAAGTCAATGAGAAATCCTTCGTCTATATATGCACCTACGTATTGTTTCCACGCCTCACTTTCTGATATGACCATTGTCTGTTGGCGTGCTTCCAGCAGACCTTCATCTGTGTTTACTGTCATCGTTATGCTGCCCTCGTCAGCTTTGAGCAGGTCGAGCATTAGTCTGAACATTGTTGTCTTTCCTGCTCCGTTATTGCCGACAAGGCCGAGAATCTCTCCTCTGTTGATTTTAAACTCAGGTATGTCGATGGAGAATCCTGAACTCAGATTCTTTCTGAGACCGTCTATTGATATTATGTTGGAATGGGATTTGTTCACGATGGATAATTTTGTGATAGAAAGAAAGCGTCCGGAAGAACGGTGTTTCCGCCGACTTCCGGACGCTTTGGATTTGCTCTTAATGTTTATACGAGTCCGCGTCCGTGGCAATTCTTAAACTTCTTACCACTTCCGCATGGACATGGGTCATTGCGTCCCGGCAATTTATCCTTAACAATCGGGGTGTTCTGCTGACGGCCACGTGTGTCCTGTGCGGCAGCTGCTGCCTGATTCGGATCGGTGAGCTGCTCCTCACTGAGGTTCTGCTTTGTCTCGGTGTATTGCTGACGCTGCGGCTGCGGTTCAGCCGGTGCAGCCTCTGGCATTTCCTGCGGCTGCATTTCTGGGATGGCGCTACGCATGAGAATACCGGTGATGCGGTTGTTCATGGTGTTCACCATATTGTCGAAGAGTTTCACACTCTCCAGCTTGAAGATGAGCAACGGGTCCTTCTGTTCGTATGAAGCATTTTGAACGCTATGCTTCAGTTCGTCAAGCTCTCGCAGATTCTCCTTCCAGCAGTCGTCTATGGTGTGGAGAAGAATCATCTTCTCAAATTGCTTTACGACACTCTTACATTCTGTCTCGTATGCTTCTTTCAGGTCACAAGGGATGTTGTACATACGGCGGCCGTCGGTGATGGGCACCATTATGCGCTCGTAGATAGCTCCCTGGTTCTCATATACCTGTTTGATGATGGGCCATGCAACGGACTCGATGCGTTCGGTCTTGCGCTTGAATGTCTCGATGGCAACCTGAAAGGCACTTTCCGAAAGAGCGTCCTTGCTCATGTTTGAGAACTGGTCGTATGTGAATGGCACTTCCATTGCGAAGATATGCAGGAACTCTTCCTTGCAGCCTTCATAGTCATTGGTCTCGATGATGTTTGCGACCCGGTCCCAGATGATGTTGGTGATATCCATGCCGATGCGCTCACCCATGAGGGCGTGGCGGCGCTTCTCATAGACAACGGTGCGCTGCTTGTTCATGACGTCGTCATATTCGAGAAGACGCTTGCGGATGCCGAAGTTGTTCTCCTCGACCTTGCGCTGCGCACGTTCAATCTGTTTTGACAGCATTGAATTCTCAATTACATCGTCGTCCTTGAAACCGAGCTTGTCCATGAGGTAGGTAATCTTCTCAGAACCGAAAAGACGCATGAGCTTGTCTTCAAGTGAGATGAAGAACACGGATGAACCAGGGTCGCCCTGACGTCCGGCACGTCCACGGAGCTGTCGGTCAACACGGCGGCTCTCATGACGCTCCGTGCCGATGATGGCGAGTCCTCCGGCTGCCTTCACCTCGGGAGACAGCTTGATGTCGGTACCGCGGCCGGCCATGTTGGTTGCAATCGTGACGGCTCCGAGGCCGTTGGTGCTCTGTCCGGCAAGGGCAACGATGTCGGCCTCCTTTTGGTGCAGCTTGGCGTTGAGCACCTGATGGGGAATCTTGCGCATGTTGAGCATCTTGGAAAGAAGCTCTGATATCTCTACGGAGGTCGTTCCGACGAGAACCGGCCGGCCTGCGTTGCGCATCTTCTCGATTTCCTCTATCACAGCATTGTATTTCGCACGTGCCGTCTTGTAGATGCGGTCGTCCATATCCTTGCGCTGTACGGGACGGTTGGTCGGAATCTCAACGACATCGAGCTTGTAGATGTCCCAGAACTCGCCGGCTTCCGTTGATGCCGTTCCAGTCATACCGGCCAACTTGTGATACATACGGAAGTAGTTCTGGAGCGTGATTGTCGCAAACGTCTGTGTCGCAGCCTCGACCTTGACGTGCTCCTTGGCTTCAACAGCCTGATGGAGTCCGTCGCTCCAGCGGCGACCTTCCATGATACGGCCGGTCTGCTCGTCCACAATCTTCACTTCTCCGTCGATGACCACGTATTCGTCATCCTTGTTGAACATTGTATATGCCTTCAGCAGCTGCTGGAGGGTGTGGACGCGTTCACTCTGGACGGCATAGTGGTTGAGCATCTCGTCTTTCTTGTCCAGACGCTCCTGGTCGCTGAGGTGTTTCTCGTTTTCAAGGGCAGAGAGCTGGGACGCGATGTCGGGAAGGACGAACAGTTCCTTGTCGTTGACCTGCTTGGCGAGCCAGTCGGTTCCCTTATCGGTGAGGTCACATGAGTTCAATTTCTCGTCAACGACGAAGTAGAGGGGCTCAACGGCTTCCGGCATACGTCTGTTGTTGTTCTCCATGTAGGTCTCTTCCGTCTTGAGCATACCGGCTTTGATACCTTCTTCCGACAGGTATTTGATGAGCGGCTTGTTCTTGGGAAGGGCTTTGTGGGAACGGAAAAGTGACAGAAAACCTTCTTCCGTGAGTTTCTGGTCATTCTTCATCTTACCCTCGCTGATTTTCTGCTTCGCATCGGCGAGATATTGTGTGGCAAGTTTACGCTGTACTTCAAAAAGATGTTCTACGAGCGGCTGATATTCTTCAAACATCTGCACATCGCCTTTGGGTACCGGTCCGGAAATGATGAGCGGCGTACGCGCGTCGTCGACAAGCACGGAGTCGACCTCGTCGACGATGGCGTAGTTGTGAGCCCGTTGTACGAGATCGGCCGGTGATACGGCCATATTGTCACGCAGGTAGTCGAAACCGAACTCGTTGTTGGTACCGAACGTAATGTCTGCCATATATGCCTTGCGGCGGGCCGGAGAGTTAGGCTGGTGCTTGTCAATGCAGTCAACGGAAAGACCGTGGAACTCATAAAGCGGCCCCATCCACTCTGAATCTCGTTTGGCGAGATAGTCGTTCACCGTAACGACATGGACACCGTTGCCGGTCAGGGCGTTGAGGAACACCGGAAGTGTTGCGACGAGGGTCTTACCTTCACCGGTGGCCATTTCCGCAATCTTTCCCTGATGGAGCACGACGCCTCCGAAGAGCTGTACGTCATAATGGACCATTTCCCATTTAAGGTCATTGCCGCCGGCCGTCCAATGGTTGTGGTATATGGCTTTGTCTCCGTCAATCGTGATGAAGTCCTTCCGCGGGTCAGCGGCCAGTTCGCGGTCGAATTCCGTTGCTGTAACGATGGTCTCCTCGTTTTCGGCGAATCTCTTGGCCGTTTCCTTGACAATGGCGAAAACCTCGGGCATCACGTCGTTCAGAGCATTCTCATAGATTTCCAGAACTTCCTTTTCCAGTTTGTCTATCTGGTTGAAAATGCTCTCGCGCTCGTCAATGGGAGTTTCTTCTATCTTGTTCTTCAATTCCGCTATCTTGGCTTTCTGCTCGTTTGCGGAATCCTGTATGTTCTGGCGTATCTGTGCTGTTCTTGCACGTAAGGCGTCATTGTCCAACTTCGCAATTTCGGGATATGCAGCCTTTACTTTCTCAACCAAAGGCTGGATGAGTTTCATATCCCTTGAAGATTTGTCGCCAAATATTGATTTTAATAATTTATTGAAATTCATATTGATTATGATTTTAAATGTGCCTGAGCACTTGTGACTATTCTTGTTTTATCTCTCATTAAAATAACGGTTCTGCAGAACTTGCATTTGGCGCACGAATCCGTATAGCCTTTGCTATGGTCGGAGCTATCCGGTCGATGGTTATGGGAGTATTGATGCGTTCTGATTTTATGTCCGTTCCATAGATGATGAGAGGGAACTGGATAAATGAAGCTCTGTATAGCTGGTCTTCCTGATAATCTTCATTTATCAGACGCCATCCGGGAGTAACTTCGATGAGAATGTCTCCGTTGCGCTCCGGATGGAAACCATTACGGATTTTATATGTATTCTGATTGTTGTCCGATGAGAGCTGCAATGATGTATAGACATTGCGGACACCGGATATCTGGAGTAAGAACTCTTGTGAACGTTTGGTTGCGTCAGTAAGGCTTATCTGTTTCTGTTCGAGCAGTTTATGGTTCAGGAACATTTGCGGGCCGAAGCATGTCTCCACATATTTCCCCTGTCCCCAAATCGCGCCCAGATACATGTTCAGCAGATTTGATGTGCGGTTTATGTTGAATGTGCCTGCCGGTATGTTGAACTTCGCATAATCAACGTTCTCCTCGTCAGCATATCCGGTGCTTGTGATGACGAACAGAACATTCTTTTTGCCGATTTTGTTTTCTATCTCGGTGACAAGCTTACCGATTTCCCTGTCAAGACGGACATAGGTGTCCTGAAGTTCCATCTGACATTCGTTTAATGGCTTGTGGTCGAAATTGCCGGCATAGTATGTTATGTTCAGACAGTCGGTTATGGCATCGCTTCCCATGGCATTGCTGTTGAAGCACAGCAGGGCGATGTCGGTTATGCTGCCGTTGACAAGTCCGCTGGCTTTATATTCGCGGAATCTTCTCGTTCCGGAGAACTTGTGATTGAACGGCTGTTGCATTCCGCCGGTCATGAAATAGCTGAAATTGCCGGATAATCTATTGATAGGCTGCCAGTCAACCTCAACGATTTTGGTCAGGGAGTTAAGGCTGTTGTATGCCTGCAACCATGAAGTGGGAGTCTTGAAATAATATGAGGACGAACACCAATAGCCGTTGTTGTCATCAATCCAGATGGCTCCATCCGCAGCATGTCCGGCAGAAAGAATGGCCGCATCGCGGAATGGGGCGATGCCATAGACTATGGATTTTCCGTTTGTCGCAACTTTAAGCTCGTCTCCTATTGTTGAAGTACTAAGGTTTTTGGGGGACGACTTGTCGCTTGTCAGATAGCCTGTATATTTCTCGTCGTCAACGCAATATACAGGACGCAGGGTTTCCTTGTTCAGCCATCTGGCTCCGACGATACCATTATAATAAGGTGTAGTGCCGGTGTATATGGATGAAATGGCCGATGCTCTGTCAATCGGAGAAAACGGATAGGCGGTATTCGTATATACGATGCCGTCCTTTAAAAGGCGTTTAAAACCGTTTTCGTCATAAAGAGGTGCGAATGCTTCCATATAATCGCTCCGGAATTGGTCAATCGTTATGTTTACGACCAACTTTGGAGCCGATTTGATTGCTTGCTCTTGCGCACTGCCTGTTATGGCAAGTATCGCAAATAGTGTTAATGGTATATATCTCATTCGTTATCTCTTTAGTGATTGGGACTTGATATGTATCCAACATCTTGTTAGCAAAGATAATGCCACAATTGTCATTCCTTCTGCATAATCTTGAAAAAAGGAGCCGATAAAGAACAAAATTATTGTGAATGTCAGATAATTCCAGTAGATGGTACTTCTCTTTCTCAATACTTTTGGTATGAAGAGGAGATGTATCGGATTGAGTAGCAGCACCTGTAAATTGGTGCTTGTCGTAGGATGTTCTGAGAACAGGAGCGTCGTTGTTATGATGCCGGCGACTCCAAGTGTGAGCATCAATGCCGCATCCCACATTATATATATATGGTGTTTTCTGTATTCAAGAAGAGCTATGAATACGGAAGCAGCGAATAATATTATCGCGCATGCTGTGGGAGAAAGGGGGAAACCTTTCTCTGTTATCTGCACACCTGGCGCGACAACGATGTTGCGGGCTTTGACAAGCGGCTTGTATTCACCGTTATTATAAATTTGTGCGCGGTCGAAATCATACATCAGCCGTGACGGGATGAACTGCTGTTCGCGGGCATTTGTTCTGGCGTCGGCTTTGAAGCCGAGGCATAAATCATTCCCCACGGCCGCCCATGGGTGATTTTTTGTGTGTTCGTGTATTATTTCACGATAGGTAGGGGCTTCGTCACTGTTATCCGACGGATATTCTATCTTGCCGTCAATACATCTTTCTATGATGTCTCTGGCGCGGGTGGTGCAATTGTCATAAAAGAAATTGTACCTGTAGACACGGTTCTGCGGTTTATAGTTCTCGTCCAATGCGTCGTAGATACTCTGTTTTTCCGAATCGCTGATGTTCAGAACCTGTTCCACGACCTGACTCCCGAACTTTCTGTATTCCCGCTTGAATATCTCAAAGGGAACAACACCGAGCTCATAGTCGGTCTTTCCTAATGCGAAACGGAGAACGAAAAACGGTTTCTTGAAACTGAAAATGCCATAGTTGAAGGCCCAGTCTTCACCGGTCTTGAGATTTCTGTATCTTATAGCCGTGTGTCCGTAAAGGCTGTAGACTTCATCATGAGGCGAACATGTCAGGAGACTGACTTCGATAGAGTCGGTCAGAGTGGAGTCGGTTTGGGCGGAAACGGGTGTGACGGCATTGAAAATTAATGCAAAAATCCCGATTATAATTATGTCTGATATGGTCTTTAATCGTTTCACGATGCAAAAATACTCTCTTTTTTCAACTTTCGGTGCTATTATCTCGTTTTTTTTCAATAATTTTGCACCTGCAATATAAAACTATAATGAATTTGACAATAGACATAGGCAATACCTGTACCAAACTTGTCGCTTTTGACGGTTTAAGACCTGTTGAAGAGATAAGGATGGATGATGGAGAATTGTTCAAATTGGTAGAGTTTTGTGGTAAATACAAGTTTACCTGTGGTATATATTCAACTGTGGTAAGGTTGTCGGAAGAATTAAAAAGTCAAATAGAAGCGCTTCCATTCTCTGTAATGCAATTGTTACCAGGGATAACGCCTGTGCCTATTAACAATAAATATGAAACACCATTGTCTCTTGGAGCAGACAGGTTAGCTGCTGTAGTAGGAGGATATTTCAAGAATGATGATTGTGATGTCTTAATCATAGATGTTGGGACTTGCATCACTTATGATTTCATAACGTCATCCGGTGATTATCTTGGGGGAAACATTTCTCCCGGTCCTACGATGCGGCTGAAAGCGTTGAACAATTATACGGATCTTCTGCCTTTGGTTGACCGTAAAGGTGACAGCCCGTTTTTAGGATATAGCACGGAAACAGCGATACGTAGTGGAGTGATGTATGGAGTGGAACGCGAAATAGAAGGTTATATACGTGACTTTTTATTAAAATATCCGAACCTTTTGGTTTATTTAACGGGCGGCGTCTCGCTAAACTTGCACATTTCGGAAAAAAAGTGCATCTTTGCAGACAAATTTATTGTCCCTGAGGGACTGAATCATATACTTCTTTATAATGAAGATTTAAATTCTAATGAAAAAAATAATATTGCTAAGTAGTCTCGCTTTTGCCGGCAGTATTTCTGTATTGGCACAGAGTGGAACGAATTCGCCTTACAGCCAATATGGGTTTGGTGTCCTGTCGGAGCAGTCACAAGGATTCAATCGTGGAATGAATGGATTGGCGTTGGGATTGCGTTATCATAATCAGGTGAATGTACAGAACCCTGCCTCATATTCGGCGATAGACTCACTGACGATGATATTCGATGTTGGTCTTTCGGGCCAGATTACAAGTTTTGAGGAGAACGGCAGAAAACTGAATGCTAATAATGCGGATTTCGAATATGCGGTCGGTGCGTTCAGATTACTGCCGAATATAGGTGTCGGTTTTGGATTGATACCGTTTACTTCCATCGGATATAATTATACCAATAAGCCGGACACACGGTTGTCATCCGTATCTTTCACGGAGACACATACCGGTTCTGGGGGGCTTCATCAGGCTTTTGTCGGTGTGGGATGGTGCTTTCTTAAGGAGTTCTCTGTCGGTGCCAATTTCTCCTATCTTTGGGGCTCTTATGACAGGTCTATTTCGATAGCCAGTACGGATGGTAACGTAAATACGGAAGTAAAGAGCTATACGGCATCTGTCAACAGTTATAAAGTTGATTTCGGTTTACAGTGGCAGCGGAAGATGTTAAAAGACGGATTGCTGACTGTCGGTGCGACGTATGGAGTAGGCCATAATCTTCACGCCGACGCGGAATATAAGACATCCAGCACAAATTCCCAGACCGGAGTGATAACAGAGCCACCCGTGTCAGTGGTCAATAATGCTTTGAGTATCCCCCATACATTCGGTTTGGGTGTGTCGTGGAAACATGCGGACCGGTTGACTGTCGGCGCTGATTATACATTACAAAAATGGGGCTCGTTAGATTTTCCCGAAATAAACAGCTTGACGGGAGACTATGTAATGAAAAGCGGCTTGTTGAAGGACAGAAGCAAATTCACTCTTGGCTGCGAATGGGTTCCCAATCCACTAAGCCAGCATTTCCTTAGCCGTGTGAACTATCGTGTCGGCGCGTCGATGGCGACACCTTATATTAAGGTCAATGGTAAGGACGGTCCGAAGGAGTATAGTGTGAGTGCAGGATTTGGTATTCCTGTAAGCAAGGGACGCTCCTATTTCAATCTTAGCGGTCAATGGGTGCATGCGTCATCCACCGGTCTCATAACAGAAAATACTTTCCGTGTAAACATCGGCATAACGTTCAATGAACGTTGGTTTATGAAGTGGAAGGTAGAATAACATTATGTTTCAACGTAGCTTGTCAGAGAATATTTATAAGTTGGTCTTAAAACTGGTAAGGATGGGATTTCTTCTCATCCTTCCGGCGTTTATATCGTGCTCGGAAGAGAAAGAGCATATTGCACCGGCTATATATGATAGAGATTCCGTATCTGTGATGACAAGTTATGGAGTCAATACCCTTATCTCGGATTCTGGAATAATCAAGTACAGGATTGTGACAGAACGCTGGGATGTAAATCAGATAAAGAAGCCGTCTCGTTGGACTTTTATAAAAGGCATATTTTTTGAGCAGTTTGACGAAAAGTTTCATGTTTTGGCCTACATTCAGGCTGATACGGCATGGTATTATGACCAGATAAAGTTGTGGGAACTTCGTGGGCGTGTGCGCGTACGTAATATTAATGGTATGAAATTCCGTAGTGAAGAACTGTTTTGGGATGGTCTTCGGCATGAACTCTATTCAAATAAACTGTCACGTCTTGTCACGCCGGAACGTACATTACAAGGAACATATTTCAGAAGCGATGAGAATATGACTCATTATACAGTATCAAATACCCAAGGTTCATTGGTCAAATCAACTGTTGACGGAGGAACTGGAACCGATGAGGTTAAACCGAATAATGACATGAAGCCAGAATCAACAGATACTGCGGCTGTACAGATACGTCCCGCAGCAACTCCGAGGGCTGCATCGCAAAAGCAATCAATAAAACCATGACACAACAAATCATAGGCCTGATAATAACAATGATATTCTCCGCATTCTTTTCAGGAATGGAGATTGCATTTGTTTCGAGTAACAGATTGTTGGCAGAAATGGATCGTGGAAAAAATGGGCTGTCACAGAAAGCAATCAGCTTGTTCTTCCGTCATCCCAACAACTTTGTAAGCACGATGCTTGTCGGCAACAATATAGCATTGGTTGTATATGGAATATTGTTCGCCCAAATTTTCGACAGTACGATATTTAGCAGTCTCGGTGACGGAGAACGTGTTACGGCAGACACGATACTGTCAACTCTTGTTGTCTTATTCACCGGTGAGTTCCTGCCTAAGACAATCTTCAAGAGCAATCCCAATACCCTGCTTACTATTTTTGCAATTCCAGCGTTGATATGCTATATCATCTTGTTTCCTATATCGCGTTTTGCTACTTCAATTTCTCGTGGCATACTTTGTCTTCTTGGCGTGCGTATGCCCAAGGAAAGCAAGGATAAGGAATTTACGAAAATAGATTTGGATTACCTTGTCCAAAGCAGCATTGAGAACGCGAAGGACGACAACGAGATTGAGGATGAGGTCAAGATATTCCACAACGTTCTTGATTTCTCGGACACGAAAGTCCGTGATTGCATGGTGCCGCGCACGGAGATTGAGGGCGTGGACATCAACAGCTGTACATTGGACGAACTGAAAAACAGGTTCATCGAGAGCGGTTTCTCTAAGATAATAGTCTATGACGGTGATATAGACCATATCGTCGGCTACATCCATTCTTCCGAGATGTTCCGCAATCCGGAAGAGTGGAAGGACCATATACGTACGATACCATACGTACCGGAAATCATGGCGGCAAAAAAGCTGATGCACATTTTCTTGCAGCAGAAAAAGAGTCTTGGCGTCGTTGTCGATGAGTTTGGAGGAACATGCGGGCTTGTCTCGCTTGAAGATATTGTGGAAGATATCTTCGGAGAGATAGAGGATGAGCATGACAATACCAATTATATCGCTACGCAGACGGATACGAACGAATATATCCTGTCGGCCCGTCTTGAAATAGACAAGGTCAATGAGATGTTCGGGCTTGATCTGCCGGAGAACAACGACGAATATATGACCATCGGCGGCTTGATTTTGAATGAATATCAAAGTTTCCCGAAGCTGAATGAGGTGGTGAAGATTGAAAAGTTTGAGTTTAAAATAGTTAAGAATACCATGACAAAAATCGAAATAGTGAAGCTAAAAGTCGTGGAATAGCCCATTTTTTTAACGATTTATATTGTGGATTGCTATAAATTTTGTAATTTTGTCCGCTAAAGTGCCGGATATTCAAGCTCTCTGGCTTTAATCTTTTGAGAAAGAAATAAAAAACAAATAAGAAATATATAAAAACAAAATAATAAAAAGTAATGGCAGCATTAGGAACAATTAGAAAGAGAGGCGCTTTCCTCGTCGTAATTATCGGCTTGGGCCTCTTTGCGTTTATTGCCGAAGAAATGGTGCGTTCTTGTGAAGTTACAAGTAACGAGAAACGCCAGCAGGTCGGTGAAGTATTGGGAGAAAAGATTTCTGTACAGGATTTCCAGCGTCTCGTGGATGAGTATCAGGACATGATCAAGATGACTCAGGGACGTGACAATCTCACAGAAGAAGAAATGAACAGCATCAAGGACCGCGTATGGGAGACATACGTCCGCAACACAATTCTGGAGAAGGAAGCCGCTAAGGTCGGTCTTACCGTAACAGACACCGAGTTGCAGAACATCCTGAAGGAGGGCAAGAACTCCATGCTCATGGGCACACCTTTTGTCAATCAGCAGACCGGACGTTTCGATGTCTCCATGCTGACGAAATTCCTTGCCGACTATAAGACCGTAGGAACGCAGAATCCTCAGATGGCCGAGCAGTATCAGAAGATTTATAACTACTGGAAGTTCATAGAGAAGAACCTGCGTCAGCAGACTCTGCAGATGAAATACTACACACTGCTATCCGGCTCTCTGCTCTCAAATCCTGTATCTGCAGAAATGGCTTTCAATGACAGATATGAGGACAACAGCATAGAACTCGCTTCTTTGGCGTATTCATCTATCAGCGATGACAAAGTGACAGTCAGCGACGCTGATCTCAAAAAGAAGTACGACGAGAAGAAAGAGATGTTCAAGCAGTATGTTGAGAGCCGTGACATAAAGTATGTTGATTTTCAGGTTCTGCCTTCAGCAGCAGACCGCAAGGCTCTTATGGCGACCTTGACCGATGCTTCTCAGAAACTTCAGAACGGCAGCGAGCCTGCAGATATTGTCCGCAAGGCTCAGTCTCAGATAGCATATACAGGTGTTCCCGTGACGAGCAAGGCCTATCCCTACGATATCGCTTCCCGCCTCGATTCAATGACCGTAGGTGAGACGACTGTACCGTTTGAGTCAAAGGGCGACAACTCTTTGAATGTGATAAAGCTCATCTCTAAGGTTCAGATGCCCGATTCTGTTGAGTATCGTCAGATTCAGATCGGCGGCGCAACTGTCGAGGCAGCACGCAAGACGGCCGACAGCGTTTACAATGCGCTTCAGGGCGGTGCTGATTTTGACGAGCTGGCCAAGAAATACAGTCAGGAGGGAACAAAGATTTGGCTGACTTCTTCGATGTATGAGAACTCTCAGACTTTCGACGCAGACACAAAGGCATATCTCGATGCACTGAACACTCTTGGTGTGAACGAGATTAAGAACCTTCCCTTCACACAGGGCAACGTCATCGTACAGGTGACAAACCGCAAGGCAATGGTGAACAAATATGTCGCAGCAGTCGTTAAGCATACCATCGACTTCTCAAAGAGCACATATTCTGCAGCATACAACAAGTTCAGTCAGTTTGTCAGCGAGAACCAGACACTGGAAGCAATGGAGAAGAACGCTGCGAAATACGGTTTCCAGGTTCTTGAGCGCAAGGATATCATGAACTCTGAGCACAATGTAGCCAACGTACGTGGTACACGTGACGCCATGAAGTGGATATTCGAGGCAAAGGCCGGTGACATTTCTCCTCTTTATGAGTGCGGCAACAACGACCACCTCCTTGTTCTCGCCATGACGAAGGTGCATCCCGTAGGCTATCGTGATATGGATGATGTGAAGGACATACTTAAGTCGGATGTTATCCGTGACAAGAAGTTCGATATGCTCAAAGATAAGCTCGCCGGTGTCAGCAGTATTGCTGCTGCAAAGGCTAAGGGCGCAGAAGTCAGCGGAGTTCCTCAGATCACTTTCAGCGCACCTGTATATGTTTCAGCCACACGTGCGAGCGAGCCGGCTTTGAGCGGTGCGGTTGCAGCCACAAAGCAGGGGCAGTTCTGCCCGCGTGTGATAAAGGGTAATGCCGGTGCATATATGTTCCAGGTGACTAAGAAGGCAAAGCGTCAGGGCGAGAAGTTCGACGACAAGACCATCGAGGCTCAGCTGAGACAGCAGGCTATGGGAGCAGTTTCAAACTACTTCATGAACGAACTCTATATCAAGTCAAACGTAGTTGACAACCGTTATCTGTTCTTCTAAAACACATTGTGTATAGAGAATAGTTTATATACAACCAATAATCCCCGGAACGTTCAGTTATGTTCCGGGGATTATTGGTTTTGTCTGCATGCTATATAGAATGTAAATCGTGTCCACCATCAGAGGTTTAATATATAAGTGACAGAGCCTCGACATAGCTCTGTTTATACTATTGTGCGTGTATTTTATATATATATTATCCGCGCTAATAAGAATATTGATATAATAAAAAAATGTGAGGACATAATCAAAACTCGGCTTCTGTAGAATCGGGTTTTGATTATGCCCTCACATTTTTATTAGAAGGATGTCGTTGTCTTCTCTATGGCATAGTTCAGACAAACCGTTTCATGATTTGAGGTGTTGCAAATCATACAATTTGCCCAAATCGTGTGGACATAGCTTTGCGATGTCTGTTGAATATCAACTCTGATTATGTCAATGTTCCGAAGTCACGTTCCTGCGAAATCAGGGTTTTACAACACCCTATGTTCAACTGACGGCGGATTATTCATCGTCTATGTCCCACAGGTTGAATGTTCGACCATGTTGTTTTCCCATGGCTTCACTGTCGTCAGCCTCTTCGTCTTCCCAAATCTTTATTTCTGTCTTAGGAGACGCTGCCAGCAGTGTATTCTCCATTTCGACAGTCTCAATTTCTATGCTTGGTGCGATATATGTCTTCTTCATTGTCTCTTCTGTTTAATCATTCTTTTACAACCTTCTTATCGTTCACGATATATACGCCGGGACTGAGGTTATTCAGGGCGTTGTTCCATTTCACGTTTGAGCGTATCTTCTTTCCATCCACGCTATAGACATCGACCTTAGCAGGTTCGTCTGACACGGTTTCCGTTATTCCTGTCACATCGTCAAATGCGAACTTGAACATCTTTGCTCCGTTTGGCAGCGCATTGAGATAACACCGGTATGGCTTTACCTTTACCGTTGCTTTGCCAACCTTATAGAATCCTATGCCTGTAGTTGACTTGTGATTCTGCATGACGTAGGCTCCTTCCGGCGCTTTCACTTCCTCGAACACGCCTGTCATATATTCCGTGGAATATGACTCCAGCAGTGCCTTGTAATCTCCGTTGAAATGATATTGGCCCGCCGTTCCGGTTACTATATACGGAGTGTTGGCCGCTATCGTTTGGACGGAATTAAGTAGCAGGGTGTTATCTCCGGATATGCCGTTACATTCATATACGTTCATCCCGTCCGGAATCTTGCTGTCAAACGGAAGAATCAGCGTTCCGCACTGTTCGGCCGGAATCGTGAAGTCAACACCTGGGAAATCCGTTCCGCCTGTGATGACGAAGTCGGAGTATTCCACGTGGTCGAGGTCTGCATAATCAAGCCCATTGTCCACGTTGTTGACAAAGCGGCAGCCGGTCAGCTCTACAGCATACGTTCCGTTATATGTCGATGGATCTGCCACGAGGCCGATTGTGAAAAGGGCTTCACATGGATTGCCGTCAATGTCGTCCGGATAGAGATCACTCAGTGTCGGTGACATACATATAATTTTAATGGTTCTGTCCTCCGGCATGTTACATGCGATATTGTGGTCATTTGCGCGCTCAGATAGCTTTATGTCGTTTACCATATTTCTGCCTTCCCGCACTTGGTTGATTCGGGTTCCCTTTGGAACGGTGAGCACCATGTTGAATGTCGTGTAGGTGACATTCGGGTCCCGCTGATAGATTGTGACATAGGTCACGGAGGTCCCATCGGCTGTTATAGATATAGTCTTGTCCATCCAGACTTCAAGTGTGTTGTTGGTCTGGGCCATGGCTTGCACTGAATACAGTGCAAGCCACATTAAAATGAATCTTATTGTTTTCATTGTTTTCTTCTTGTTCGTTGTCTTTTAGTTATAAGTTTCTTACCGTTTGATGATAGATATATTTTCTGAATACTTGAAGCATCAATGATGTCTATCGTGCCATCGCCATTGGTGTCGGTGGCCTCAAAGTTCAGGTAGATATCGTCATTGCCAAGATATTTGGCAATAGCAAGCGATACATCGAGTATGTCCACTGCGCCATCTCCGTTAGCATCACCTACTTTATAGGTTGCCTTGGATGCTTCACGCTCAAATATCTTTTGCTCAACATTGCCGGCAGAGTCAGTGGCCAACACGCAGAAGCCGTAGTTGAATCCGGCGTAACCTTTGAACTCATACAGGCTATCTGTGATATTTTCTGCTGTCTTTATCCAAGGTGCATCGGACGTTTCCTGAACATACAGGTCATATTTCCATATACCGGAGCGGTTGTCTGAACCGGAGAAGTGTAGGATGACAGTGCTGTCGTTCAGTTCCTCACATTCTTCAATCCTGCTTATGGGAGCTACCGTGTCGGTGATGTTCACCCACAGAGGAGTAAGTATCGGCTCGTTGTAGTCAAACGTTATTTCCGCCATGTTTTCCATTCTTTCACCGTCATCATAGTCCTTTTTCAAGGCTATGTCAAACGACACTTCGCCAATACCGTTGCCGTTTGCATTGACAGGGAGAAAACCGTCCATCGGGTCATCTGTCGATTCCATTGTCATGGGGTCTAAAGACGAGAAATACCATTTGGCAATTCCCTTGGCTTTGTTATACCTGATTTCGACCTGAGCGATGGCATTTATCTCCGGACGCATGTCAATGGTCACTATCGGCGTGTTGTTTCCGTCAAGCGTAACGAACCGGTCGCCAATCTTAATGCTTGTGGGCGTGAATGTAGACAAATCGAATTTGTGATAATCCAGTGTGTCCGTCACAACGACCTCGTGTGCCGCAGCTGTAGCAAACTCCGGATCATTCTCAAACTCTATGGTGTAATAGACCTTATCAAGATCTTTGCGGATATAAGTGCTTCCTGATTCAGAAACATATCCGCGTATCTCGTTCGGGTCAGTGGAGTGGAGGGGCGTTGCGTTTGCATCATCGTCGTCGTCGTCACCACACCCCTCAACCCATGTTTTATAAGGTTTGTAGACACAATCCTTAAACACACTATATACAGTCATCACCTTTCCAGCAGTACCTTTGGTTATACCTTTCAGGATTTTCTTGACGGCAGCTTTACCGGCAATCGGACCTAAATTCTCTATTGTGCATTTGATGAATGACTCTGTGACGTCACTGATTACCGGTTGGGGCGTTTTCGGTTGTTTCGTAAAGTCGGTAGCTTCACCGTTACAGAACAAGTCGCTGAAAACTCCGGCCACTTCGTTGGACAGCTTGTCGTAGACACATGTTTCGGCCCAAGTCTCAGAAACGACATCCAAGGGGAGCCATGATGTTGCCAATGTGACAAGACAGGTCGCGGCGGTCTTTACACAGCAATCTTTTCCTTCTGAATCTCCGTCTCCGGAATCGTCTTCATCAGAACCTCCAGTTGAGCCTCCGCCAACAGTTCCACCTGTTCCTGTTCCGCCACCGATGCCGACATTGCCACCGGTTCCGGTATTGCCGGTTCCATCGTTGCCGTCACTATCGGGATTCGGATTCTTTATAACTCTATAGAAGTATTTCCAGTTCTTCTTGATAGAAGCATGGAGAATGAAGTCGTGTGTGACCTTACCGATTGTTATTGGAATGGTTACGGTTGAATCGCCATCGATGTACGGCAAGGCGAAGTTTCCTACAAGATAGTTCTTTCCTGTCAGGGTATCTCTGTTGACATAGAATAGCCTCATGTCGTCATCGCCATAGAGACTTTCCACAAATTCCGCAGCATCGTCTTCATCTGCATAATGTGTCAGCCATTTGCGGAAGTCAGCCTTCCTCGTTTCTGCCAGTCCGTCACCAATCTTTATCGACGATATGGTGCTTTCATCTCCATCTATACAATCTATCGTTACCATAAACGGAACATTATATGTCGGGATGTTGCTTTGATTGGTTATCTTAATCTGATATGTGGCACTGGATCCTGCGAGGAAGAACGGATTGCCTTCAAGGGAAATAGAGAGTTCTGGGATACTGTCTGCTTCAACCGTACTGATGGCGTTCTCTATACATACGGAGTCGTCTGCGGTATAAAGAACTTTAAGGGAGAAGCGGCTTTCCGTGACATCCGGAATTTCAAACATAGCCGTAAGGTCGGTTATTCCTTTTGCCGTGGTGTACTTTGCCCAATAGGTGGTATCGGCATTGTATATTGCGACACGTGTGGAATCGGTAAAACCGTTACCGAACAGATTAATGTTGACGGTTGACGGTGTTCCGAATGTTTTCGGTGTATATTCCAGCACGGCATACTTGTCTATATGCTGATAGTCAACGGAGATATTGCTGCCGTTTGTTCCTTTCACGTCGTGTAGGGCGAGATAGTACGTGCCGTCTTCGTATGCGTGGCAACCGCCGAAAGCGACGGATGAAGGGCCGGATGCCGAATAGACTTCCTTGCCTGACGGCGAGAACAGCTGGAGGGTGCATGCCTGATCGGTCTTGAACGCCAGACTGTCGCCCGTAATGACTTTCATGGCATACCAGTTTATTCCGTTATCGGCTGGCTTGGCCGACGTCTTGCGCACATTGGGGACAAGCTCCGCAATGTCGGTCACCGGTTCGGCCACGGAATAGTCGACATACTGCCGGGACATCTCCGCCATGCGGCCCGATACATCTGTGAACTGCATGTGGAGGTCGTTCTTGGCATATATCACGGGCGAGCCGTCCTCTATCTCAAACTGGAAACATGAGCTTCGTATGCCGCATGTCTCTACCGGCAACAGTGTGATGAGACTGAACGGGTCGGCGCGCTTTTCCAGCTTTGTCTGATGGGCCGCATCCTCGCGGTCGTTCAGCCAATAGCGATAGTGCGTTATGCCGGGACCGCCGACGGGCGTCTTCATGAAAAACGCGGTGGACACCTTGGTCGACGTGCCTGTCTCGCTCGTAAGCATGTAGGTAAGCCGGTGAAGACCGTCTTCGAGCGAGGCCACATCGACATCGAAGTGGTAAAGTCCGTCGGCAAAGCGGCCGGCCTCTGAGTAGAAGTTGTCGCCGTCCACGGTGTAGAGCAGTTTCATGTTGGCGAACTCCGACGCTGTGGTGCTGCGGAAGAAGAACTGCTCCGACACGTTGGTCGCGGCTCCGCTCGGAGTGACGACCTGCACCGAGATGCGGTGGATTCCATACGGAAGCTCCGCGAGGTCAAGGCCCCATCTGATGATGCCTCCCGATGACGGCACGCGCTCCTGACGGTAGGTCTTTCCGTCAATGGAGCACAGACATGTCAGGTAGCTCACTCCTGCCGTCTGCGGCACTTTGATGAACATGCCCGACTGGGGCATTGACGTGTCTTTCCGGCCGGCCACTTGGAAGTAGGCCACGTGAAAACCGTCGCCGAGTTCCGAAACATCTATCATGACCGGACCCTCACCGCTCGCCAACAGACTTCGCTTTCCGGCGTTGCCGTCAAACCAATAGAATACCGGGATGTCTGCCGTGGTAGATTTCACGAAATAGCGTGTTACGGGAGCGCTCCACTGTCCTTCGGCGTCTTTCACCTGCAGATGGATGGAGTGCATTGAGCACGTCAGTCTGCTCATGTCGGCATCTATATGCCATTCGGCCGACGCTGACGAGCCTGTCTGCTGGCTGGTTTCGTCGCCGTCAAACCAATATCTGTATTCATAGCCGCTTTGTCCCCATGCCACCCAATGCAGACATAGGAACAGGGCGAATAATATATATCTTCGCATAAGCTGAATGTTCTGTGCCGTTCTTTACTGTGCTGAATTCACCTGAATGTCCACGCTCAGCTTGCCGTCAGCTGTAGACTTGGCCGCAACGTTGCATTTTGTTATCTGTGGATTTGACGGTGTCGCGTCGAAAGGCAGGCTACCTCCGTAGATGCCCACTTCGGTCGTTCCATCCATGCTGTGGTACTTTTCCTTGGCGGCGTCTGTCAGTTCAAATGTCTCGTTGTCAAGCTGGTTGAGACTCTGGCCGGTATAGGTTTTGAAGATTTCGGGAACTTTTGCCAGTGAATTTGTTGAGTTGGTGATATACTGAAATAATTTTGGACAATCAAAACTTATACAATTATACGCTGTAGTACTACTAGATAAATATATGTTTGAATGATTACTGCCAGAATAATAAAGAATACAATTTTTGAAAGAAGAAGACTTAATATTTTCAACACTTCCCCTTATAAAACAATTTATGAATTCAAAATTAGAGGTATTGCTATCATAGGTATAAGGTTCTTCTATCGCACAGTTTATACATACGGCAGAGCAATCGTCATATAAAGATAATTGATCTGCTATTCTGCAATGTATAAAGCTTGCATCCTTCAACTTACCATTGTCTTGATGATTTATATATTTAAATCTGCATTTCAGAAACATTGCATTCTTTAGCGTCGATGTCGAATAAAATACATTACTATTATTATATATACCTTCAATAGTCAACCGTTTCGTCACCGTATCATTAATATTACGTGAGTTCGACGAATTCAGAAAAATGCAAGCTGTGTGTCTAATGTACGTTGTA
>ERZ780208.264-NODE-264-length-59450-cov-3.702652_pt1 | contig 59450 bp, 41 predicted proteins | sample MGYA00511167_ERZ780208 | MGnify/ENA primary metagenome ERZ780208 (study PRJEB29588, sample SAMEA2159202) | human gut metagenome | biome: human gut; feature: human-associated habitat; material: faeces | place: Denmark | collected 2008/2010 ...
CCAGACGGCTTCCCGCCGCGACGCTCGCCACTGCGGTTCCATGTCCAATTTCATCTTTTTCCGGCACCAGGCTGTGCGGATCTTCCAGCTCCAACGCCCGGTCGATCTGTTCCCTGACGTATTCCGTTCCATATAAAAAACCCTCCGGCGACTGTCCACTCTGATCTGTCTGATCCCAAATCGCCAGAATCCTGCTGCTGCCATCAGAATAGCGAAATACCGGGTTTTCATAAGAAATCCCGGTATCGATAAACGCCATCACTACCCTGCGCCCCGTCAACTCCAGCGGGGGCCGCTGCTGTGCCAGAATCCCGGAGCCCTCCAACGGTTCTGTCCGAAACGTCCGACTTCCCGCCGCTGGAAACGCACCGAGGCAAAACAGCTGTGGAAGGTAGCGATACAGGTAATTGACCGGAGAAAGCGGCAGCACCGCAGACCGATCCAGATAATAAATTCCCAGAGTTCCATCCACCTGCTGATAGCAGAAGGCTTCGTCCTCCTGATTTGCTTCCTCCGGCACATAGTCCAGCAAAATACTCATATAATCTTCAGAAAGAATTTTTTCCCGACAGTTCATCTGTCTCCTTTGGACACAGAATTTTCCCTCTGTGCCCTGCGGATTTTATATCAGCATATGCGCAGTATTGCTGATATGTTCCTGTAGTATTCCGTTGAACTCTCAGCTTTCGAACATTTTCTTCATGCAGTTCAAAGTTCAAGCTTCTTTCGTTTCCGCCGCTGCGATCTGTTTCATATGATCCCGCTCTTCCAGCGAATAACCGTTACTGCGGATATCAATCAGCGGTCCACCGGTTCCCCGGATATAATCTCCGGTAATCGTCACGCGTCCGATATTGTCATCCTTCGGAATTTCATACATGATATCCAACATAAATTCTTCAATAATCGAACGAAGCGCACGAGCACCGGTATCTTTTTCCATCGCCTTGTCTGCAATCGCTTCCAGTGCATCGTCGGTGAACTCCAGCTTCACCTCGTCCAGCTCCAGAAGCTTCTGATACTGTTTCAAAATCGCATTTTTCGGCTCTTTCAAAATCCGTACCAGCATATCCCGGTTCAAGCCCTCCAGCGTGCAGATCACAGGGAGACGGCCCAAGAACTCCGGAATCATGCCGAATGTCCGCAGATCTTCCACTTTTACCATGGAAAGGATATCCTTTTCCTTATCCCAGCGATCCTTTAACTCCGCATCAAAGCCGATCGAGGTCTTTTTGCGCAGCCGCTGTTTGATAATCTCTTCCAGATCCGGGAACGCGCCGCCGCAGATAAAGAGAATATTTCTCGTATTGACTGTTGTGAGCGGAACCATCGCGTTTTTGCTGTTCGCACCGACCGGAACCTCCACGTCTGCTCCCTCCAACAGCTTCAGCATGCCCTGCTGCACCGATTCCCCGGAGACATCCCGGGAAGTCGTGTTGTGCTTGCGTGCGATTTTATCGATCTCATCGATAAAGATGATGCCCTGCTCCGCCTTATCCACATCGTTGTCCGCTGCAGCGAGAAGCTTGCTCACAACGCTTTCGATGTCGTCACCAATATACCCCGCCTCTGTCAGGGAGGTTGCATCCGCAATCGCCAGCGGAACGTCCAGAAGCTTCGCCAGCGTCTTTACCAGATAGGTCTTACCACTGCCGGTAGGTCCGATCATCAGGATATTGGACTTTTCGATTTCAATCTCATCCATTGTGCCGGTGGCAACCCTCTTATAATGGTTGTAAACTGCTACGGAAATGACTTTTTTGGCATATTCCTGACCGATCACATACTGATCAAGCTGCTCTTTAATCTTATGTGGTGCGGGAATGGACTTTAAATCAATCAACGGCTTTGTGCCGGTTCCTTTTTTCTTGATCTTCTGTTTCTGCGGCATCCCGTCGTTCATGAAATCCGCAAGATTGATGAAGCTGATGTTCGGGAATCCTCTTCTATTGCCCGAGGATTCGTCGGAGTCATTCTTGGAATCGTCATCCGCATCGGATGCCTCCAGAATGTCAGCGGCAGTGTTGTCGGATGCGTTGTTTCCATCCTGTGCGTCAGTTGTTTCTGCGTCAGTTGTTTCTGCGTCGCTTTTTTCGTTTCCGCCGCCTGCAGATTTCTGTTCTGACGTTCCATTCGACTTTGCCGGATCTCCATACGGATTGAACGGATTATTCAACATGTTCATGAACATCGGATTATTCATCATCTGCTGATAATCGAACTGACTTACCGCATCCATTGTCTTATGCATACAGTCGTCGCAGATACAGATGTTATTCGGCAGGTGGAACATTCTTCCCGCCTTGCTTTCCGGTCTGCGGCAAATATAACAAATATCTTCAAATTCTTTTTCATCCATAGTCGGTTACCTCATCTTCCGCTTTCTGCTATCAAAAGTATAATGCAGGATCGTTCCTGAGACAAGTAAACTTTCTCTAAACAACTGTCTCCTGTACAGAAATGGCTACTGTTTACACGCGCTATTCGCAAAACCGGGATGACTGCAGCTCTCGCCCAGCCATCCCGGTTCCGTTCTTTATCTCTGTTTGCTTTCCTGTGCAGCCTTGCTCGCCGCATTGATCTGGTCATAGGAAGAAAGCGTGACTGTCACGTTTTTCTGCTGATAACCGTTTGCTGAATTTACCATAATCGTAATTTCAACGCTCTCCCCAGCTTTATAATACTGCATCTGCTTCGTCAGCTCTTCCTGATTCTGAACGGTTACGCCGTCAAACGCCACCACAATGTTGCCGCGCACCAATCCGGCAGCTTCCGCACCGGTTCCGGAATAAACCTGCGCCACAAAAATTCCCTGCGGCATACTGAAGTTCTCGGACAAATCGCTCGTCACATTGATGCAGGAAATTCCAAGATATCCTCGCTCTTCCTCGGAATATTTCGTCCGCGTCTGGCGTTCCATCAGATCTTCAATAATCGGTCTTGCCGTCGAAATCGGAATCGCGTAACCCATTCCCTCGATTGACGAGCCGCCGATCTTATTGGAGTTAATTCCAATCACCTCGCCCCGCATATTCAGCAGTGCTCCGCCGGAGTTACCGGGGTTGATCGCTGCATCCGTCTGAATCAGGGAAGTTCCTTCTTCGGAATTGCTGCTATCTATCTTACGGTTCAGTGCACTGATAACGCCTGTCGTCACAGACTGTCCATAGCCCAGTGCATTACCGATCGCAATGGCCGGTTCACCGATTTTCAGGCTGTCCGAATCTCCCATCCTTGCAATGCAGATTTCCTGTTTTGTGCTGTTCGCAATGGTATCCAGTTTTACTGCAACGACTGCAAGGTCTGCGGAAGCATCGGTACCTTTTACCTGCGCTTCTACGGTTTCCCCGTCGATAAACTGAACATACAGCTGCTCTGTGCTGTCCACTACGTGATTGTTGGTAACGATCAAAAGCTCCTGCTCGTTTTCTCCAATGATAATCCCGGAACCGCTTGCCGTCTCATCCTGGGAATAAGTCTGTCCCCAGAAATCCTGTACCGTCTGTGTAAAATTATTCGTAATCGAAACGCACGCCGGCATTACCGCTTCTACAACCTGCGTTACATCCGTTACAACTGCAGATGCGCTCTGCTGCTGTGCAATTTCCGATGCTGCAGCAACCTGTCCGTCTCCCGTTGTTGTATCCTCTGTCAGGGACGAATCTCCGGACAGTCCTGCCTCAGAGCGTTCGGGACTGTCTGTTGCTGCATGGTTTCCGTCATCTTCCTGATTTTTTGCATCATCTCCTGCATCCGGAGCTACCTCCAAAACGCCGACCGACGCGGAATCCAGCTGATTTGCTGATCGGATCGAATAAACTCCGATCAAGCCGATTCCAATGCAGACGCAAACAAAGATGACGACAAGTGCGCTAACAGCAATCCATTTGCCCGCAGAATCTCTTTTTTTGGGCGCAGGCGCCTGCTGTACGCCTGGCTGATAGCCATATTTCTGTTTTGAATCATCGCCCCGGTATCTGTCGTTGTAATAATTTTGATATTCGTAGCGGCTGCGCGAGGGCTGCGCGCCCTGGTCAGCGTCCGATGCGCTGTTGAATGTGTCCTGCGTATTGTCGGATGCGTTCTGTGCGTTATCCGACGCACCCGTGCTTCCGCTGCTATATGCCGATGTGTCATCGGACACGCCACTGTACGCCGACATATCCGACGCATCCGTTTTCTGTGCACTGTCCGTGTATTCCTGCCCGCCGCTCTCCGGCGCTGTGCCGTCCATATGCTCCTGTCCGGTTGTTTCTTCCGGGTCGTATCCGTAACCCATGTTGTGACCTCTTTTCTCATTCGCTTCCATATCCGGTGCGTCTGCTTGCTCTGCAGACAGTATACCGAATAGTTGTGTCCATTCTGTGAAAAAAGCCGCTTCCGGAGTTTTTCGGAAACGACTTTTTATATCTTATTCTTTCTCCTGCTTCCAGTAGCCTTTCTGCAAACTGCAGAAGCGAACCAGCCCAGGCGGAAGCTTCTGGTATTTTTTACCGAAACGGTAGCCCAGCCATTTCATACCGCTCTGCCAGATCAGTTTCGGCAGAAGCCACGGTGCGGTTTTTGCAAGATAAACGGCGGTCTTTTTGACCAGCTTCATGCCCTCGCCCTCCGGCGGCACACCGTCAAACACAGCCGGGTACTGCACATGGGATACACCGAGGTCAAAGTTTCTTGTAAACTGCTGCCAGCCGGAATAATTGTGGGAATGAATCACCTTCGCATCCGCTGCATAGGCGATCGCATAGCCCGCCTGAATCACTCCGGCAGCATAAATCATATCCTCGTTAAAAATCGTATGATTCACGAATCCGCCGAGCTGTTCAAAAATATCGCGCTTATAGGCGGCGCAGACGTTCGAGCAAAAATATGTCTTGATTCCGAGCCTCAAAAGATCCGCCTTTGTTTTGACCGACGGCTGCTCCGGGTAATTGAACTGCCTCGTATAGCGTTCCATTCGGCTGCAATTTTCTTCCGGAAGTTGTCTTGCATAGGCGGCTGCGATTTTTTCATCGGAAAACAAGGCCTTGCACAGCTCCTGCGTCAGATACGCATCCGCCGGAAGTGCATCCTGCGTCATGCAGACAAACACCTCCGCATCCGAATTGGAAACAGCGAGATTCCGTGTTTTTCCATGATCGAACTCATCCTGAGAGATATGGAACAGCATCGCTTTTGGATGCTCTTTTAAAAATGTGTCGCAATCCATCAGCGCTTCAAACGCTTTTTTTTCGGTATTTACAATTACAATCCGGTTCACCGCAAGCACCTGCTTCTCCAGCTGCTCCATCAGCGCCAGAAAACGTTCCTTCGGATGAAATGTCGGAATAATAACATCTACTTTTACAGAATCCATATTTTACTTTTTCATATACTGGCTGGTGTCTGCCTGTACCTTCTGGCTGTACTGTTTTACCTGATCGGAAGGTTCGTACTCGGTTACGTCGAACAGCAGCTCATGCAGCTTGACAACGTTTGTTTCCAGATCCAGCGGGATAACACAGGAACCCTTCTTGCCAATTGTGCCGGTTGTGCGACTATCTTCAAATGGCACACCGTCCTGTGCTACGATCTGATAGTTTGCAACGTCGGACAGGATGGAAGCCATTTCCGTCACATCCAGGTTGGTGTATACATTTTCCATCACCTTGTTCAGGATCGATACCAGAGTAGTCGGACTCATGGTCTTTGCCTTATCCATACATGCCATCAGCACTTTCCGCTGACGTTCTGCACGGCCGAAGTCATCGCCGACATAGCGGATACGGCAATATGCGGTTGCCTGCAGACCGTTCAGCGTCTGCATACCGGAATGCGTAACCTTTACGATGTTCTCGTTCAGCGCATCATTTTCATTTTCTACGAACATGCTTCGCTGATAGTTGTTCAGATGGTCGATTTCGTTATCGTGCACGTCAATGTCTATGCCGCCCAGCTCGTCTATGGTCTCGATCAGCGCATCAAAGCCCACTGTCACATATTCTGTGATATCCAGGTCAAAGTTCATATTCAGCATGTTGATCGCCTGCTCCGGACCGCCCTGCGCATATGCCGCATTCGCTTTATTGTAGCTGTCCGTTCCGAGATTTAAGTAGGTATCGCGGTAAACGGAAACCAGCTTGACGTCTCCGGTGTCCTGATTGATAGATGCGATCATGACTGTGTCGGAACGGGAGCCCTTGCCGAGCTTGCCCTTTCTGGAATCCACACCAAACAGTGCGATATTACGGTAGCCTTTCATTTCCTTATTATTTTCTACCTGCGGGTTTACCACAATATCTTCTTCATTGATCTTGATCTTGTCAATCTTCGTTACCATATTGACGCCGACAATCGCAATCAGTAAAACGATCAACGCTACGATTTCCACTGCAAAGAAGATGATTCTTCTTCTCTGTTTTGCCTTACGCTTCTTTGCAGACATCTTTTTTCTGCTGCTGGAACTGCCACTTCTCTGCGGTGCTCTCTTAGAACTATTTGTACCTGTTGACATGTTTTCCTCTCCTTGTGTTTTTTTCACGCATCTAAATCAATACGCGTTCTCGTTGATAAATCCTCTAAAAATAGTTAAAAACATGATTTTGAAATCAAAGCTCATGCTCCAGTTTTCAATATAATAAATATCATACTCAATTCGTTTGCGAATCGACGTATCTCCCCGGTAGCCGTTGATCTGCGCCCAGCCGGTCAGCCCCGGACGAACCTGGTGCTTGATCATATAACGCGGAATCTCTTCCTTAAACTTCTCAACATACTGTGGGCGCTCCGGTCTGGGACCTACCAGACTCATATCCCCGATCAGGATATTAAACAGCTGCGGCAGCTCATCAATGCTGGTCTTGCGCAGAATCCGCCCCACCTTTGTGACGCGGGGATCGTTTTTCGTCGTCCAGCCCTTCTTTTCTTCCGTGGTGTCCTGAACATACATTGTACGGAATTTGTACATTTTAAACGCATGATTGTGCTGTCCGATTCTTTCCTGACTGAAAATAATCGGTCCCTTACTCGTCGCACGGATCAAAATTGCTACGATCAAAAGAAGCGGCGACGTCACTATCAATCCGCAAAGCGAACCGACAATATCCACAGCGCGCTTTGCAACCGCATTTAATGTGTTGCTCAGCGGGACATAACGGATGTTGATGACCGGCAGTCCGCCAAGATCCTCCGTATAAGGCTTGCCCGGAATCAGGCTGTTATAGTCCGGAATAAACTTCGTATGCACGCCGGATTTTTCACAGAGATTGACAATCTCTTCCAGACGGTCGTAGTCCTGCAGCGCAAGGGTCACAGCGATCTCATCCAGTTTGTTTTCCGGCAGGATAAAGGGCAGGTTATCGATGGAACCAAGCACCTTGACTCCCTTGTAAACCGCGCCTCTCGGCACATTATCGTCCAGAATGCCCCGCACCATATAGCCCCACTGGGGATTGGCGATAATCCGGTCGATATAGGCTTCCGCCGCACGAGAATACCCCACCAGCAAAATGTGCTTCAAATTATAACCGCGTTTGCGCATCAGATGCAGGATTCTACGGATCAGCGCACGCACCAGAATTCCCGAAATCGTATTGATGATAGCAAATAATGCCAGCATGCCGCGGGAAAAATGCTGCAGCTCGCGGTCGATGGAGTTGGCAAGGTATAATCCTGCAAGAAACAGGACAATTCCGATCAGATTCGCCCTGATAATATTCAGTATTTCATTTTCCGGGCGTTGTACACGCTTCGGCGTATACAATTTGTTCCAGTAATAAAGGATCAGATAACCGGGCACAACAAAATAAAGGGCGGAAAAATATATGCCCATGTCCAGTACACCTATTTCTTTATCTGCAAAGCGGCTCCCGAACATCAGCCACCAGGCCAACAGATAGGAAGCTGCTGTAACCACGGCATCTACAACAACATGAAGCCGGTTCAAATAACGTTGATTATCCTTTATCATTACGGCTCGTCCCCATATTCAAAATGTAGTATACAATACCTTCCAGCAAAGCACAAGGATTTTTACGAATCGCGCAGGCAAACCGTAACACTTGTGTACGCCCACAGTCACCGCTTACACACGCCGAAACAGGTTGACCCACAGCTGTAACTGCAAACTGCAATAATGCAGCAAATTTCGTCCTGCAAAGGGGACCTTATGCGCGCGTCCCGCTTTCGAAGCAGACAGACAGATTCCCGCCCGGATTCCTTTTGCGTAAGTCGCCCCAAATCCTTTTTTCATAAAAAACAGCTGTTTCATCAAAAATCCCGCCAGCAAAAACGGCAGATTCAGGATCAGCTGCAGCAGCGGCATATTTTTATAGATCAGATAAATATTGTTTCTCGAAGAATGCGTCACCTTAAACGCATTGTACCGCGAACCGGTAGAACCGCTCCCCGCATGATAGACGACTGCAGCCGGCTCTGTGACATTTTTCAGCCCGAAAATCTGCGCCCGGTATCCGATATCCACATCTTCCAGGTATGCAAAATGAAGCTCGTCAAACCCTCCGATCTGCTCCAAATGTGCCTTGCGGTAGAGCGCCGCCCCTGCACAATTGGAAAAAACGCGCTTTGGCGCTGTGTAATTGGAAGAAGGCCTTCCCTTGCCAATCGCATACGCCCAGCCAAATGCCGAGTACAGATCCCCCGCTGTATCGACAAGCTCCGGTTCCTTCATCGAAAGCATCTTCGCCCCGACTGAAAAAATCTTCTCATCCGCTTCCATTGCCCTTTCCAGACGTTCCAGACAGAAGCGATCGGTTTTTGTGTCGTTATTTAAAAGAAAAACATACGGTGTAGCAGCAGCTTCAATTCCGGTATTGACTGCCGTACAAAAACCCTTATTTTCCGAAAAACAGATCAGCTTCACCTGCGGAAAATGCTCCTGTATCCACGAAACACTTCCGTCCGTCGACCCGTTATCCACAACGATCACGGCGATTTCCACTGTACTCTGAAGCAGGCTGTCCAAACAGTCCTGCAGAAAATGTTTTCCGTTATAGTTCGGTATTACCACGGTCGTTTTCATCCACCGATTTTGCTCCTCATGTTTCCTGTGTTTGCCGTCCGCGCGAGGGAGAGCCTCAGAGCGCGGATCGCCTGCCTACGCAGCAACAAAGCCGCCTGCCGCGGTGCGCTCTATCCGCGCCTTATGCCTGCGGATCCCATAAAATCCCATACCCTGCCACTGTCGCTTCTTTACAAAATTCCATACTCTTTTGAAGGATCTTTGTTTCCTGCGCTGCCGTCGGAAGCCCCTGGCAGGCTTCTTTTAATTCCGCTATCGTCTGCGCGTAACGCTCCTTTAATGCGCTGCAAACCTCCATGCTGCGCAGGTCTGCTGTCGGTGCGCTCTGCTGCAGCACTGCACGGTGCATCGGTCCGGAATATCCTTTCCGAAGCCCTGCATACCGCATCGAACCGTCGTTTTCATACAGTCCGCTCACCAGGAAGCCTTTCGGATGCCGGATGCCAAAAATATCCCTGCCGCCCGGCAGAGGCTTTGCCCAAATCCCGATTTCCGGGCGCTGGCAAAATACACTGTCTTCATAGTCTTCCCGATAAAAGCCAAGATGTTTCAGCCCGCTCACTGTCGCCTTCCAGCCTTTTCGAAGACAATAATCTTCCAGCGCACGCTGCCCCGCCTCGTAAGCGTAGCGCTTGCTCTGCGGGTTCGACGCCGTAGACGCTTCATGGCAGCGCCAGTGGTACAGCACCTTCGGCACATGCACAAACTGTCCGCCTGCCGCATACGCCCGCAGCATCAGATCGTAATCCTGCGCCCCGTCAAATCCGCTGCGCAGCTTTAGTTCTTTCAAAAATGCCGTTTCGATCACCGTAAAATGACAGATATAATTGTTGGTCAAAAGCAATTCCCCGTCAAAATCCGGCTTGAAATTCGGCTCATAGAAGCGGCTCGCCGCTCCGTCGCATTTATCTTCATCGGAAAACAGCACAAGCTTTTGTTTTCCGCGCTTTTTTTCTTTTTCCAGACAATCCGCCATCTCCCAGAGCGCATTCGCAGTCAGCAGATCGTCGTGATCCAGCAGACCGACCGCGTCTCCCGCCGCAAGTTCAATTCCTGCGTTCGTATTGGCGGAAATTCCTTTGTTTTCGGAAAGGGTGCAGAGCACGATGCTCTGATCCTTCCATTCTGCAAGATTTGATGCATCTGCCGCTTCCCGCAGGCAGATTCCGTTCTTTTTTGCCCAGGCCTGTACAGACTCTGCCGTGCCTCCCGCATCCGCTACAATCAGCTCCCAGTGCGGATACGACTGCCTCGACACGCTATTAAGCATCGCCTCCAGATGCTCTTTTTTCGTCCGGTATGCCGGAACGACGATACTGATGCGCAAGGAAGCAGAATGCTCCCGTTGGAACGAAAGTGTCTTTTCGTCCGGCTCCTGCCAGGTATAGACCTCCTGTTCCTGCCCAATCCGCTCCAACACCGCCCACACGGCATTTCTGATTCCGTTTTTCTGCAGATAATACCAGGTTTTTTTCAGATTGGATAGGGAAAAAACAGACATCCGTCGAACTCCTTTTCCTGCTACAGACGCCTGCGCGTGCCCAAGCGCCGGAAAACTCCGACACCGGGCACGCGCCGTGTCCTTTTGATTCGTGATATAACCCCTGCGCCAGAGCACATGCTGCATTTTTGCTGCAAAATACGCTGCTGGTGCTGCGGCTTTTTCTTTTACAGAATTGCCTTCAGGTCAGCGGTCAGCTTGTCAACCTTTGCCTGTGCATCTTCCAGACTGGTTCCCTTTACGCCCATATAGAATTTGATCTTGGGCTCGGTTCCGGACGGACGTGCACAGCACCAGGAATTGTTGGTCAGTTCAAAGTACAGAACGTTGGACTTGGGAAGTCCGGTCGGGCGAACCTCGCCGGTTGCCATATCTTTAACCTGATCCTTATCGTAGTCGCGCATCTCTACAACCTGCAGGTCGCCGAAATTCTTCGGAGGATTGCTGCGAAGCTTATCCATCATTGCGGAGATCTGGGCTGCGCCGTCGATTCCCTTCAGGGTGATGGCATACTGGGTTTCTTTGTAGTAGCCATATTTCTCATACAGTGCAAGCATCTGATCCCAGCAGGTCATGCCGTGCTTCTTGCACCATGCAGCAGTCTCACACAGACACATTACTGCAACAATCGCATCCTTATCTCTTGCATGGGTGCCTGCCAGACAGCCGTAGGACTCTTCCAGACCGAATACATAGTGGCCTTTCCCAGCCTGCTCCATCCATTTGATCTGCTCGCCGATATACTTAAAGCCGGTCAGGACTTCTCTTAATTCTACGTTATAATCTGCTGCAATCGCTGCTGCCATGTTGGTCGTAACGATGGTGGATACCATAACAGGATCAACCGGCATCCGGTTGGTAGCGGTGCGCTCGCGCAGGATGTACTCTGCAATCAGCATGCCGGACATGTTGCCGGTGAAGGGCATGTACTCGCCGGTCTTGGAATCCTTTGCATAAATGCCGAGACGGTCTGCATCCGGGTCAGTAGCCAGAACGATGTCTGCGTCCACCTTCTTTGCAAGCTTTAATGCCAGGGTAAATGCCTTGGGATCTTCAGGGTTCGGGTAATCCAGCGTCGTAAATGCAGGATCGGGACGTTCCTGTTCGGGAACAACATAAACGTGCTTGAAGCCCAGCTCAGCCAGAATTCTTCTGACGAGCTTGTTGCCGGTACCATGGAACGGTGTGTACACGATTTTCAGTTCATCCGCTACTTCTTTGATGATTTCGGGATGAATGATCTGTTTCTTTAACTCTTCCATGTAAGCAACGTCGATTTCTTCGCCGATGTACTGATACAGACCGGCTTCGATGGCATCGTCCTTGGACATGGTTTTTACCGTATGGAAATCGGTTACATGCTCTACCTCGTCGATGATCTCATGATCCTTGGGAGCAGTTACCTGTGCACCGTCCTCCCAGTAAACCTTGTAGCCGTTGTATTCCGGAGGATTGTGGCTCGCCGTTACAACGATACCGGAAATACAGCCTAAGGTACGCAGTGCAAAGGACAGCTCAGGTGTCGGACGGAGTTCATCGAATACATACGCCTTAATGCCGTTTGCAGCCATGCACAGTGCAGCCTCATCTGCAAATTCGGGAGAATAATAACGGCTGTCGTATGCAATTGCAACGCCCTTTTCAGCGCCGCCCTGCTTTAAAATATAGTTTGCCAGACCCTGTGTTGCTTTTCTGACAGTATAAATATTCATCCGGTTGGTTCCGGCTCCGATCACACCGCGCAGACCGCCGGTACCAAACGCCAGATCCTTGTAAAAACGATCTTCAATCTCCGCCTGATTATCTGCAATTTTGCGGAGCTCTTCCTTGGTTCCTTCATCAAAGTAGGAATCCTCCAGCCAGAATTTGTACTGATCCATGTAATTCATCGCTTTTGCTACCTCCATCTTTTCTGATGCCTGCCGTCTCTTACGTCCCTGCCTGTCAGTCATTCCTTGGCTGCAGTGCATCTTCTTTAAGTCAGTATACACTATTTTTTCAGACCCGTAAAGAAAAGTCAGATTTATCTAACGAAAAATTCGGGTTGAAATAAGGATCTCCGGCTTCCAGCTCGGCTTTCCATTTGTTGCGGAAGCGTTCGGACTCTTCGTTATACCGTTTTGCTTTTTCTCCCTGATCGTCTAATCCTCTCGAAATCGATTCGAAATGATACAGCTCGGCAAAGGGCGTAAAGACGTTCAGATAACCAGCCTTGCGCAGCTTCAAACAGAAGTCCACATCGTTTAATGAAATTTCAAAGCTCTCGTCCAGACCGCCGACCTGCTCATAGAGCGATTTTTTCACCAAAAGACATGCTCCGGTTACTGCCGTCATGTCCTGCGCATAGCACAGACGTCCCATGTATCCTAAATTTTCCCGCTTCTGGCGGTAATGCACATGTCCCGCCGTCCGATGCGCGCCAAGTCCGATCACGACGCCCGCATGCTGGATCGTTTTATCCCCATAGTAAAGCTTTCCGCCGACTGCGCCGACGTCCGGGCGCTGCGCATACATCAGAAGCTCTTCCATCCAGTTGATCGTAATTACCTGCGTATCGTTGTTTAACAACAGCACATAGTCTCCGGTCGCAAGAGAGACGCCGAAATTGTTGATTTTCGAATAATTAAATTTACCCTCGAAGGTCACCACGCGGATCTGCGGATTATTCTGCAGCTCGTCATAGTAGGAAAAAATCTCCTTCGTCTCGCTGTTGTTCTCCACGACAATGATCTCGTAATTTTCCCAGGTCGATTTTTCCACAATGGAACTGATACAGCGGCGCAGGTCTTCCACATGATCCTTGTTTGGAATAATGATAGAAATCTTCGGTTCCCCGATAATTTCATAACTGATTTTAAAAATCGTCTCAAACGCACGAGTGCTCGTAATTGTAAAGTTTTTGAAGCCGTGTCTGCGCAAATGATCCGCAACCGCACCTCTCGCCGCTTCGACCACGTAAGGCTTTGCCTCGATATTGCCCGCAACACTGCCTGCATGGGAGCGCCAATAATACAGAAGCTTCGGCACATGGACGATATGCTTCGCATTGTCCGTCAGGCGCAGAATCATGTCATGATCCTGGCTGCCGTCAAATTTTGTCCGAAACAGCTCCGTGCCATCCAACAGCTCTCTGGAAAATACGCTGAAATGACAAATATAGTTGTTCGCGCGCAGGTTGTCGATCGCATAATCCGGCTTGAAGTGCATCGTGATCATCTTGTTGATGTCCGGGCTCTTAAACGTCGCCTCATCACAGTAAATAAAGTCCGCATCCTTTTCGTTGATCGCCTTTACATACTCGTAAAGTGCGCAGGGATGCAGAATATCGTCGTGGTCAAACAGCCCGATAAACTCGCCGGATGCAAGCTTATAGCATTCGTTCGTGTTGCCCGAAATGCCCTCGTTTTTGGCAAGCTTCTGATAAACGATTCTCGAATCCTGCGCCGCCAGCCTTTTGCAGTATTCACCGACATAGGCGTGCGCATCGTCCGAACCGTCCGCCAGACACAGCTCCCAGTTTTTGTAGGTCTGCCACTGGACGGAGCCGATCATCTCGGTTAAAAAGCTTTCCGGCGTGTTCCACAGCGGAACAAGAATACTGATCTTGGGCATCCGTTCAAAGACAGCCGCCTCCTGCTTCTGTCTTTCCTCTGCGGACGGGAAGCTCTGGGTGCCGTAATGGGTCATCGCCTTCTTTTCCCAGGATTTATAGCGTACCTTTGCAATCACGCCCGACAGGCTGCCGCAATTTTTCAAACGGTCCTTCTGGCGGATCACAAAATGCATGCACTTTCTGGCAGGGCCGGACGCTTTCCAGATCGGATTGTTTTTGATGCGGTTCAATTTGAACTGCAGATCGTCCACCTGATCCTCCAGCTCAGCGACCCGGTTTGCCAGATAAACGGCTTTATAATGTTCTTTCTCGTAAGCGTCCTGATAGTCCTTTTTTTCTTCCATGATTTTATTATTTCCTCACTGTAAGCATTTCCGGACTGAAGCGGTAAAGCTTCTGCCGCGAGCAGGTATCTTCCCACAAAAAGCCGATCAGGTAGTCTCCCTCCGGCAGGCTGTCCCGATCGAAGGTCACGCACACGCCCGGCAGCTCGGTATGGACAATTCCGTGCAGATTTTCGTCGATATCCGGGCGGAACTGCCTCGTACAGGGAATCCTCCAGACCTCGCCCCGATCCTCAGGAATCGCTTCCGTACTGGAGCCGGGCGCAATATAGCCGGTCTCCACCTTCTTTAACAGCAGGGAAAAATCGTACCGGCAGTTGTCAACCTGCAGTGCCCACGTCCAGCCCTGGATCATCCAGTCGCCAGTTCCTGCTCCTGCAGCGCCCCTTTGCCAGCGCCCCATGTCCCCGGCGAACTCCACACCGATGCGCAGCACCTCGTTATGCCACTGCGGTTCCAGAACACCCTCGATCTTCTCAGGGGAAACTTTTTCCACTCTTTTGTCAAAATCATAACGGCAGCCCGTATAAAATTCCGCATCCAGCACATCCTTTACCAGATATCTGTGATAGAACGGGTCGGTTCCGTATAGGGACGGGTGCAGTTCATAGAGCAAATTCAGTTCCTGATGCAGGCGGCGCAGCTTTTCCGTGCTGTCGTCCGCACCGCGGCTTAAGGATTCATGATGCGTCAGCGTCACGTCGTTGCGTACCACGTTGTAATAGCCCATTTCATATACATGATAGCAGAATTCCACGTCGTTGAACGCGACACGCAGATTCTCAGACAGTCCTTGCGCCTGATCGTAAATGCTTTTTTTCACCAGCAGGCAGGCTCCGGTTACACCCAGGACATCCATCGCCATGCGGTTGCGCCCGAAATAAAATTCCAGCGCATCGGAGCGGAACTGCAGCTTGTGTGCAGGTCCCAAATGAATGTTGGTGATGCCCGCGTGCTGAATGATCTCCGTGCCCGGATAGATCAGCTTTGCGCCCACCGCGCCGACGTGCGGCAGAACCGCCTTTTCCATCAGCTTTTCCAGCCAGTTGTCCTGCGTAATTTCGATATCGTCATTCAATAACAGGATGTAATCGCCGGTCGCCAGGGACACGCCAAGGTTGCACATTTTGGAAAAATTGAACTCCATCGGTTCATAGTGATAAACGAACCGGAAATCCTCGTTCAACATATCGCGCATCCGTTCAATTCTTGCACGGTTTTGTTCATTGCTTCCGTTATCCACAACGATGATCTCAAAATCCCGGTAGTTTCCACTTTCCAGGACAGAATGAATGCAATTCGATAAAATATGGGGATGATCCTTGGTCGGGATGATGATTGAAACCTTCCCGGAGGGCGTAAGAGGCCAGCCTCTTCTTACATATGCCGCCTTTTTCAGATCATCATACGTCTCTTCCATACCCCAGACTTCGATTTTTTCATGATGAAACAGCACGCTGTCGATATGTGCAGTTCCGTTCTCGATTTCCGTCAGGCGCAGCACCAGGTCATAAAGGTTGCGCAGTGGGTTCTCATCTGCCAACCACGGACAGTTCTCCATCGCCTGTCTGCGCACCGCAAAGAATCCGCCGAAATAAAAGCAGGACATCAGTGTATCCGGCGACCAGTCCGGCTTCAGCCAGGGATTTTTGCGCTTACCGGCTTCGTCGATTTCATCCTCGTCCGCGTAGGCGATCACCGTTTCAGGATGGGCTTCAAACCAGCTGAGCACATGTGAAATGCCTCTCGTGTCCGGGCTTGCGTCCGGCGCGTGGAAAATCAGGACGTCCGCCGGCGTTGCGCCATTTCCATACCGCCGCACATCAAAATCCGCACGGCACTCATCGTAGGAGATCACCTCCGCGTGCTCTACCCTGTGCTCTGCGTGCAGTGTCTCGTCCTCCTGGGCTTCCTTTTCCCGAATCCACTCGTCATAGGTGAGGGTCTGTTTCTGAATCTGCTCCTGATACCAGCGGTATCTTCTCTTTACCAGATTATCCTGAATTGCTTCTTTTATCTTTGAAACCAAAAACCTTTCCTCCTTGCCGCTGCCGCCAGGCGCGCCTGAATATCCTGCAGCATTTCCGCCGACAGCCATGCGATCTGTGCCCGGATGATCAGCGCTTCGCCATCCGTCGCCTCGTTGTCCAGACAATCCAGCCGAACGCTGATGTTCGGATCTCCTGTTTCAAACAGTACCGTCGGAACATGGGACGGGGTATCTGCAAGCACCTGTCCGTTCGTCGACAGGCACTGATCCAGCTGTGCTCGCGTCAGCGCTTTTCCACGCCATTCGATTCCATGAATCTGTACCAGACACGGCAGCTCCGCAGGATCTAAGCGAATCGCTTTTGTACCTGCTTTGCAGATGATCCTGGCGTTGATCAGATCGTCCGCCTCATATGCATCATATTGATAATAAGAATGCTCCGGTGTATATCCTGCGCCGAAGTCTTCAAATACCTGCACCTTTTTGCGGTCCGCCCGGGCAAAAAATTCCTGATACGGCACAGCACGGTTGCCGATCAGATGCCGAAGCTGCCCAAGAGCCGTCCGGCTCCGCCCGTCCTTTTCCTGCAGAACAAAGTGCTGGAACGCCAGCTCTTTTTCCGAAAGCTCCCGCATCTGCTCTTTGCCGATGCCGAGGGCTTCCAGATGCTTTTTCACAATCGGATGCTCCATCCGAACCGGATCCTCCTGACCATAGCAGTTCAATGCCCGGCTGATGATCTGCTGCGGCGTCAGCTTGTCTGTCGTCCACTCGTAATCGATCATCGTCCAGATATCACCCTGTACGCAGATATTCGGGAAGGTCAGGTCATAATCCTGCTTCGTCCCCTCCGCTTTCCACGCTGCGATTTTGCAGTAACGGTCAAACAGCTTATCAAAACCGGCTTCGTCATTGTTCTGTAAGCACTCATCCAGCAGCTCTTCCAATGTCCGGCTATTTTCGAGATATTCGATTTCCGCAAAGGGCAATCCATCCGGATTCCGTTTCAGCTCCAGACGGTTGACTGAGAGGGTGCTGTCTTTAAACCGTTCTGTGAAGACGCATTCATTTTCTGCCAGGGCTTCAATATGTGCCGCAGCAGCTGAGGTTGCCGGATATTTCCGAACAGTGTGTTTTCCGTCCTTTTCCAGAATATCCGTGCGGATGCTCAGATGCTCCGCCCTGTCGTTGGAAAAACGGCTGTATACAATATCCGTCATGGGTCCTGTCATCACGAGGAACGAATTGCTGTACTGTCCAAACAGTCCCTCGCGGATGAGCATATCGAACACCTTTTTTTCATCGAACAGCAGCATCCGGTCGCGGTCGAAATTTCGTAGGTTATTAGATAGTTCTCCGACTTTCGGCAGATACCGGTCGGAGTACAGCGTCGTCATAAATTTATAATCCGGATAAGGGTAGTAGAAATGATATTCCGTCTCACCGCATTCTTTCAGGATTTTTTCCAGACCGCTCCGGGAAAAGGTGCGAGCCGCACCGCCCTGGGGGTAATCCTCCAGGCCTGAAAAAAACGTGCCGACGTGGTCTTCCCGGCACCCCGCCCAATATTTTAAACCAAGTTTATTCTCTATCGCAATCACGATATGTCCATCGGATTTCACATGTTTTTTGATAATCCGGTAGAAATCGTGAAAGGGGGTTTTTCCGCCGATATAGCTCTGCCCGTATTCGAACACGCCGATCAGACAGACAAAATCATAATCCGTCGGCAGATCCGGCTCGATGTCCGAAAAGTTGCCCACATGGATCGTCACGTTGTCACAGTCCTGATGGCGGTAAGCGTTGATCAAGCTGCGTTTTTTCGAAAGGTCGACGCAGGTTACGCTGCCTGCCTTCTGTGCGAGGCTTCCCGTAATCGCGCCGCAGCCGGAACCGATTTCCAGCACCTTCATGCTTTTGTCAACAGGCAGCCATCCGACGATATTTTCCCGCAGGTCGGAAAGGTGGTAAAGCACCTCCCAGCTCGCCGCTTTATAGATTTCCTGGGGATATTCCCGGGGCGGGATTGTTTTTACCAGCTCCAAAAGTGCATCTTCCGACGCTCCGTCGCAGTAAAAATCCTGTTCCGGATAATGGGAATAATCCAGCACAACATTCCCGATCTTCTCTGTCCTGCCTGTCTGCATACGTTAAATCTCCTTCACCTCAACCTGAGATTCCATATCAAAATAGCCCACCGTATCCTTGTCGGACACGACCGTAATATTCAGCACGTCATAAAGACGATGATACACTTTAAACGTATCTTTTTCATAGCCTGTCACACCCAGGGATATGAGATAGTCACCGCCCTGCAGGCGCATCTTCTGGCGGAATGTAATTTCCAGCACCTGACCCGCCTTTACGCTCTCCAGAAACGTCTTTTCAAACATCGTGTTCGTTCCCGTGATCTCCACGCCCTTGATGTTTTTGATGGAAAAAGCAAAGATCGGTGCCGGAAGATCCTGACCGATTTTCACCTTCATATGCATCGTGAATTCGTCGCCCTTTAAAATTGCGGTCGTCTGCACGTCGTTTTTGTCCGTAATGTAATACGAAACAATTTCCGCCTGCTTCGTGCCGTATTCCAGTGTCTCCGGGTTGACGCCCATGCGCGCCGCTTCCTGCTTCTTTTTCTGTTTGTCAAGCGCCGCCCGAACATCCCCGTCCGCCGTCAGGTCAGGTACATCCACGCCAGCCTTAGGCGTTTCGTACTGTCCCACCAGCACCTGCTTGTAGGCGTCGATCATGTCTTTGGGCGAGCCTTCTCCGAGCTTTACGCCCTGATTTAACAGAATCGCACGGTCACAGTATTTGCTGATTGCGCTCAGATCGTGGCTGACGAACAGGATCGTCTTGCCTTTTTTCTTGAATTCCTCGAATTTTCGATAGCATTTTGCCTGGAAAAATACGTCGCCAACCGAAAGCGCCTCATCGACGATCAGGATTTCCGGGTCAATATTGATGGCAACTGCAAATGCCAGTCGGACAAACATACCGCTGGAATAGGTCTTTACCGGCTGGTACACATAGTCCCCGATATCCGCAAAATCCAGGATATCCTGCAGCTTTTCATCAATTTCTTTTTCAGAAAAACCGATCATTGTTCCATTCAGATAAATATTTTCGATGCCGTTGTATTCCATGTTAAAGCCTGCACCCAGCTCCAGCAAGGCGGAAATTCTGCCGTTTACCTGCACAGTGCCGCTCGTCTCATGTAATACGCCGGTGATAATCTTTAAAATCGTCGATTTGCCGGAGCCGTTCGTGCCAATAATGCCGACAGTCTCTCCTTTATAAATGTCCAGACTGACATCCTTTAATGCGTAATGCGGCGTGGAAAGTTTCTTTTTTGTCAGTCCCAGGGATTCGATCAGACGATCCCGGTTTCTGCGGTACAGCTTGTATACTTTGCTCACCCTGTCCACATGAATTGCCAGTTCTTTTTGTTCCATAACCAGTTTTCCTTTACATGATATCCGCAAAATGAATCTTGAGTTTCTTGAAAATCAGCGCGCCAATGCCAAACAGCACCACCGTGATAATCCAGAAATAAACCGTGGAGTAAAAATCCTCCCAGAACCACTGTTTTCCGTATACAGCGCTTCTATAGCCCTCCACAATGTATACAAGCGGATTGATTTTCACGATCATCTGAAGCTTCATCGGAAAATCATTGATATTCCACAGCACCGGAGTTGCCCACATACCGACCTGCAGAAAGATATTGACAATGGACTGCAGATCCCTGAAAAAGATGACAACCGAGCAGGTCGTATAACTGAGTGCCAGTACAAAAACGAACATGCAGAAGCTGTAATAAAATACCTGCAGTGTATACAGGCTCGGATAATAGCCGTTCAATGCTGCCACGATCAGTAAAACCAGCACGAAAAACGCATGAATAAATGTCGCTGCAATAATCTTGATAATCGGCAGGATACTGATTTTGAATACGACTTTTTTTACCAAGTAATTATATTCCAGCAGCGATACCATTGCGCTGGTCAGGGCTTCGGAAAAATAAAACCAGGGCACCAGTCCCGCTGTCAGAAACAGGATATACGGAACACCTTCTACGCCTCCGGAGGCATAACCAGTCCGGTTCGGGAAAATAATCACAAAAACAACCCAGTACATCGCAACTGTGATGACCGGCTGCACCATCGCCCAGAACGCTCCCATATAAGAGCCTGCGTAGCGCTTTTTGAAATCGCTCTTTGCCAGTTTCCAGATCAGCCTGCGGTTCTGGTATAATTCCACCGGCAGCACCGTGATCTTATCGTATAACCGGATAAAGGCAATGACCGCCGCCACGATCAGCACGCAGGCAATCACTTTTTTCAGCAGCTCATCCTGCGGATTGGCAAGGGGATTATGATAAACAAGGATAATAACGGCAAGAATCGCCATCACCGCAGTGAATATGGCGATTCCTGTTTTTTTATTCAGTCTCTTCATTTATTTCTGCTTTCTGTAAATTCGGCAAAAGAGCCCCACTTTTTATCTTTGTCAGACAAGGTCAGTTCCATTCCTTCCGGAATCGGCCATTCTACGCCGATCTGGGGATCGTTCCATGCCAGACCGCCTTCGTCGTTGGGATGATAGAAGTCGGTGCACTTATAGGCAAATTCCGCATAATCCGACAGCACTACAAAGCCGTGTGCGAAATTCTTGGGGATAAAGAACTGCTTTTTGTTCTCTTCGGAAAGCAGCACACCGTACCACTGACCATAGGTTTTGGAGCCGGGACGTAAGTCAACCGCAACGTCAAACACTTCGCCGCGAATCGCTCTCACCAGTTTGTCCTGGGGGTAATTGATCTGGAAATGAAGCCCCCGCAGAACGCCTTTTTTGGATGCGGACTGGTTGTCCTGTACGAAAACCTGATCGATGCCGGCTTCCTTGTAATCGTTGTAGTTATAAGTCTCCATGAAGTAACCGCGGGCGTCGCCGAACACCTGGGGGGTGATCACCTTAAGACCTTCGATATGACATGTTTCTACTGAAATTTTTCCCATTTTTCTATTCTCCTGTTCCGTTTTTAAAGTCCGTTTGCGACCTCTACGAGATATTTGCCATAGTTGGTCTTCATCAGCGGCTCCGCAAGCTTTAAGAGCTGCTGTTTATCGATAAAACCTCTGCGGAACGCGATTTCCTCAATGCAGGAAATGTACATGCCCTGACGCTTCTGTACCGCTGCGACGAAATCTGCCGCATCCAGCAGTGCATCGTGGTTGCCGGTATCGAGCCATGCAAAGCCTCTGCCCAGCGTCTCCACCATCAGCGTCCCTCTGCGCAGATATTCGTTGTTGATCGAAGTGATTTCGATCTCACCTCTTGCAGACGGCTTTACGTTGCGGGCAATTTCCACAACGTCGTTATCATAAAAATACAGTCCGGGAACTGCGTAGTTGCTCTTGGGATGCTCCGGCTTTTCCTCGATGGAAAGCGCTTTGCCGTTTTCATCGAATTCCACCACGCCGTATTCTCTGGGATCGCGGACAAAATAGCCGAAAATCGTCGCACCCTTTTCCCGCTCCGCTGCCTGACGCAGCACTCTGGAAAAGCTCTGTCCATAGAAAATATTGTCGCCCAGAACGAGGGCAACGCTGTCGTTTCCGATGAAATCCGCGCCGATCAAAAATGCGTCTGCCAGTCCGCGGGGCGTCTCCTGAACCGCATAGGACATCGAAAGTCCCAGCTGCTCGCCTGTACCGAACAGTTCTTTAAAAGCAGGCAGATCCCTGGGCGTGGAAATAATCAGAATCTCCCGGATGCCCGCCAGCATCAGTGTGGAGAGTGGATAATAAATCATCGGTTTGTCGTAAACCGGCATAATCTGTTTGGATACCGCCTTGGTCAGCGGATAAAGGCGGGTTCCGGAGCCGCCTGCAAGAATGATACCTTTCATAGATTCCTCCATTCCTATGCGTTCATTCGCCTGTATGAAAAACATTTTGCTTTACAGGATCGCTCCGGCGGCACTGTTCTACTGCCGTGCGCTCCTGCCCAGATGCGCCAAAAGGGGAACGGTGTCGCGCGCCGTCCCCATTCTGGTATACAAAGCCCTGTTTTTCTCGGTCTGTCCGGCATTTTCCTCCCGGCAGTCCGGAAATTCTCAGGCTTTGTACATTTCGTTATAATATTTCTGGTAGTCGCCGCTGGTTACGCGCTCCATCCAGTCTTCATGCTCGAAGTACCATGCAATGGTCTTTTTGATGCCTTCTTTGAACATCGTCTCCGGATACCAGCCGATCTCTTTCTTAATCTTGTCGGGAGCGATCGCGTATCTTCTGTCGTGTCCCTTACGGTCTGCTACATAGGTAATCAGATCCTTGCTGACAAGCGCCTTGCGCGGGTCGTCGTCTGCAAGCATCTCCTGCAGGGTCTCGATAATGATTTCGATGATCTGAATGTTCTGTTTTTCGTTATGACCGCCTACATTGTAGGTTTCGAACAGTCTGCCCTGCTCCTGCACCATGTCGATGGCCTTTGCGTGGTCTTCGACATACAGCCAGTCGCGGACGTTCTTGCCGTCGCCGTATACCGGAAGCTTCTTGCCGTGCAGCGCATTGTTGATGATCAGCGGAATCAGCTTTTCCGGAAACTGGTAAGGGCCGTAGTTATTAGAGCAGTTTGTGATATTTGCAGGGAAATGATAGGTATCCATATACGCTTTTACAAGCATATCAGATCCTGCCTTGCTGGCAGAATACGGGCTGTGGGGTGCATAGGGGGTTGTCTCATAGAAATAGCCGCCGTCTTCGCTCAAAGAGCCGTATACTTCATCCGTCGAAACATGCAGGAATTTCTTGCCCGGCTTAAAGGTGCCGTCCGGAAGCTCCCACGCGTTCTTTGCGCAGTTTAACATCACGGCAGTACCCAGCACGTTGGTCTGTACGAATACCTCGGGATTCCTGATGCTTCTGTCTACATGGCTTTCCGCTGCAAAATGAACTACGCGGTCAATATCGTTTTCTGCAAAGATCTTTGCAATCGCTTCTTTATCGCAGATATTTGCTTTTACAAAGGTATAGTTATCGCGGTTTTCAATGTCTTTTAAGTTCTCGAGATTGCCCGCATAGGTCAGCGCATCCACATTGATGATGCGGATTTCGTTGTCATACTTGCGGAACATATAGTGAATGTAATTGGAACCGATAAACCCCGCTCCTCCGGTAACAAGATAGGTTCTCATGCCTCTTCTCCTTTTCGATTCTGCGCAAAAGGACGCAAAATCCCATAATCCTGATTTTTTTCCAGTGTACCATATTTTCCGTGTTTTTCCAACAGGAAAATACGGCATTGCCGCCATTCCCGGCAAAGCGCGCTGCAGCTTGCGGATATCCTGCAGACTGCATCGCCCTGTCCGTATCAAATTTTGTCACAATATCAGTAACCCATATAGCTTACGTTTAAGTCAACATTTCCTTTGATTCCTGCAATCGACCCTCTCGACGAATACTGCCACATCTCGTAACGTCCTCCATAGGTCGGTGCAGCAACATACTGCGCCAGCCAGATCTTGCAGCCGCCAAGGGCGCCTGTATTGATCTTTTCCGTCAGCCAGTTTTTGTTCGCATACAGTCCCGGTGTGTAGCCGCTGTTACGGATCGTCTGGCAGAATGCGTTGATGACAGACGTTCGCGCCGCTTTGGAAATTCCGTCTGCGCGCCCATTCGCGCTCTCCACGTCAATATAGACAGGATACGTGATTCTATATTTTTTAATCAGGGAAAGCGTCATGGAGGCCTCTTCGACCGCTTCCACTTCATTCACCGCCTGGCTGAAGAAATAAATACCGACCTTCAGACCTGCCGCCGTCGCGCCCTGAATATTGCTCTTAAACTTCTGATCCTCGACAAGCACGCCCGAAGCCGAGCCGCGATAGCCGCAGCGCAGGATGACGTACTGTACGCCGGAGTTTTTGACTGCGTTCCAGTCGATATTGCCGTTGTGTTTGGAAATGTCAATTCCCATCACAGTTCCCGTATTTAAGCTGCCGTCCCCATTGAACGTGTATTTCACGCCCTGGATCACCTGTTCGCCGGTAACGGCAGTTCCGTTTTTGTCATAGAAAAAGCGTTTTCCGTCGATCGTCTGCCATCCGGTATACCGATATTCCACATTCGCTTTTTTGCGGTAAAATTTGTCTTTGGTATAATAATCCGCCGTCGTTGCCTCACGGTAGGTATCCCCGTCCTTGCAGTACAGCTGGTTGCCGTTTTTATCTTTCAATAAGGTCTTTGTATCGCCGCGGTTTATCTTTTTCTCCGTCACCTTCACGGTGCTGATTCCGCTCTCTACGTTGCTGCCGTCCTGCGCGACCGCTTTGATCTTCGCTTCCCCGGCTTTTACGCCTTTTACCGTTCCCTTATCATCCACCGAGACAAACTCTTTTCCGGAAACGATTTCCCAGCGAACGGACTTGTTCGCTGCATTGTCCGGCGATACCGCTGCAGAAAGGGAAACAGTCTGTCCAACCTCAACCGTTGCAGATCCTGAGATCGTGATCTTCTTGACCTTTACCTCCTCCGGCTTGGTTTCCGGCGTTTTCGTCGGCTCTGTCGCTGCAGTGCTGCTTTCGGTTGCAGATTCGCTTTCCGAAGGCTTTGTACTTTCACTCTCGGACGGCTTTGTGCTTTCGCTCTCGGAGGAAGATTCACTCTCCGAAGGCGGCGTGTTCTCGCCCTCTGCAGGGGATTCCTCCCTGGGCTGATTGAAAACGGCGATCTGCGTTTCCTTTGCAAAATATGCGTATTTTATCTCCGGCTCCAGAAGTCTTGCCTGGGCAGGCTCCGGGATATCGGACTTGCCGACCTCTTCATATTCCTGTCCGTTTCCTGCCGGTGTTTTGGTGGACTCAACCCATTCCACAGTATCCTGCAGAACCGATTCCACTGCCGGTGCAATCGCGGTATCCTCTTTCGCCACGTTGATCTCCGACTCCTTTTTGATCTCGTCCGTCACGTCGACCTTTTTATACTCAATCTTGTCCTTTACCGTCACTCGCCCGGAAATTCCGGCTGCTTTTCTGCCGCTGATTTCATCCGGTCCGGTCACGGTAACGACGTAATCGCCTGCTTTTAAGTCTTTTAAATAAATTATGCCGTCCTTGTCGTCATCCTTTGCGTTCTGGCTCGACGCGCCCTCCAGCTTTACGGTAAAGGGTTGATTTCCTATCAGCTTACCGGAGTTTTTGTCCGCGAATTTAATTTTCATATCTTTCTGCATCGAAGACAGCTTTAAAATAACGTCGACATTGGCTTCCAGATCCTTTTCCTCATATCCGGTTTCCGTCTCCGTCGTCTCTTCTTCAGAAGCCTCTTCCGAGACGTTCTGCGCTGCGACAGCGACCGCCGACAGGACCTCTTCCCCGGACATCCCGATCGCTTCCAGATTTTTTCCGACTGCAGCCACCGCCTCCATCTGCTTATTCTGCTCGTTTCGTCCCAGATACATCGATGTCGTAAACGCTGCCGCCGCCAAAACCAGCACGCCCGTCAGAGCAATCGCGATATCCAGCGCCGCCATCGGCTCTTTTCTGGCAGACCGGTGTTTTCGGTTTCTGCCGGATGCTGCGGTCGATGCGGACGCAGAGCGCTTTACAGTGCGGTTCTGACTGCTTTTTTCATGAAAGATCTGACTGCTTTTTCCGGCAGGCTTTTTCACGCGGCGCTTATTGCTGTGCGCTGCTGTTTTGCCGGATACCTCGTCCCAGTCGTCGAGAAATTCTCCATCGTCCCAGTTCGACTTTTTCCGCTCGGGAATACGTTCTGCGCGCTGCGCCTTTTTTTTCTGTTCTGATACGCTCTTTCTATCTTTTATCCCATGGGGAGCCGCTTTTTTGGCACTTCCCGTTTTTTTCTTCTTATGCTGTTCCTCCACTGATTCCCTCCTGGCAGCTTTCCTGTCGAAAATTGTAAACGTTTTTTCGTTGTGTATTTTTTGTCTAAATGGCACAATATGTTTATCCGGACAAAGACTTTTGTCACCCAAAAGAAAGGAGTTACGCTTATGATGTACATCCATTATTGCCGTCACTGTAAACGAATCCACATGCTGAACGGGCACAAAAAATACTGTCCCGCCTGCCGCGGCCATTTAAATGAACTCAAAATTTCCTATCTGAAATATGTCAATCTCGCCCCGGCAGACCGTCGTGCCTTCCGCGACCGTCTGGGTGATCCGGCGGAGCTTGCCGCCTGCACTGCAGATATGCGCCGCTCCTACGATTATGCGAAATGGCTGCAGCTGACCTCAAAGGTAGAACACAGCCATTCCCAGAACTATGCAGCATATTCCCACTAATTTGCGAGCAGTCAGCTTTTCATGAAAAAACACCGCACCGCAGACCGGAACCAATACATAGCCCAGCGAATCAATGACAGGGGCGTTGAAAAAATCCACGCCCCGAAGTCCCATAATACTTAAAAACACGGAGCCGAACATCAAAATATAACCCGTGATGACCCACGGATTCAAATATTCCCGAATCCAGCTTTCATAATGATGCAGGGCGCCCTTTTTTAATAAAACCTGGGAGACCGCCGCCACAAGCACGGAGCCGATCAGAAAGAAGTAATGATAATCAATCATGATTTTCCTGCTCCTTTCCTCCGTTGATAATCAGTGTCCCGACAAGCACCAGTCCGACGCCGATGAGTTTTTTCACCGTAATCTGCTCCCCGAACAGTAATACCGCCCACAAAAGTGACCATAAAAGCGCCATCGCCCGATTCGCATACGCCACAGACAGTTCCACCCGTTTGATGACCTGCTGCCAGCAAAGCGCATAGATGCCCAGCACTCCGATTTCTGCTCCGTAGAGCAGCAAAAATGTCCATCCTCTTCCGCTCTCCGCGGACTGCGCTGCGATTTTGCTGATGACCGTGGAGCTGGTGTAGATCAGCACGACAAACTGCAGGATGGCAAAATCCCGTAAATTCAGTTTCTTTTTCATATAAAAATTCCTTTTTGGTCGCCGAAAGTGCACTCACGAACCCGCGCTAACGTGCTTTTCCGCCTGCTTACGCAGGCTGTTCGTTTGTTACCGGCTTTCGCCCATCCGCCCATAAACTTCGTTCATGGGCTACTGTCGCCGCTCGTCAATCATGCAAGCATGTTGACTCGCTGTTGCTCCAGTATATCATCTTTCTCACGGATTAGGAAGATTTAAGATTCTTAAATTATTTTGAATCTTTTGACCCCTGTCTGGACAGTTGTGTGGCTGAATGCTAAGATGAATGTATCAAAACGACTTTTTACCGGTCAAAATTGACAGTAAACCATAAGGAGTTCAGATTTTTTATGAAAGAAAATAATTCTACCGCAGAAAACAGCAGACCAAATCAGCATTCAAAGCATACCCATTCCCATACAAAAAGCCGTAAAAGGAGGCGTCGTTCTTCCAGCTCCGGGCGTCCGTCCGGACATGTGATTTTCGTCATCGTCTTTTCCATCATCCTCGTTGCAACGATTGTCCGGCTGTTTCTCTGGAACCGCGGCCGTCAGTCCGATTATGACCCAAACGAAACGACTACAGAGTTCGATGTTGAGGTTATGGATTATCTCCAGCCTCTCGATCCGGAAATGCTTGAAGGACATGAGGATGACGGGGTAACCACCGTTCTTGCCCTCGGAAACGACCTTCTGTCCGATGATCGATCCGATACCGGTCTGGCTGCCCTGATGGAAAAATCCGCAAATGCCACCATTTTAAACGCCGCGTTCCCCGAAAGCTCCATTTCCATGAAGCATCAGGAATTTGACAACAGCTATCCGCTGGATGGCGTCAGCCTTTACTGGGCTGCGGCTGCTCTGCTCAACCAGAATTTCGACCTAATGGACGTCATCGTCCCGCAGATGAATTCCGAAGCTGCCGCGCAGGCGCTCGAAACTTTAAAGAGCGTTGACCTTTCCAAGGTGGACGACCTCGTGATCCTCTATGACCTGCAGGACTACAGAGACGACCGCACGGTTTACGACGAGGCAAACGATAAAAACCTGACGACCGTTTACGGTGCTTTAACCGCGACAATCAAGCTTTTTCAGGAGCAATGCCCGCATATCCGCATTTATCTGCTCTCCCAGCCCTACGGCACCTTCACGGATGCAAACGGCAAAACCATCGATATCGACCGCGATGATCTCGGCAACGGCACGATGGTCGATTACCTCAACTGGGAAGTCGAAGCCTGCCGCAAAAACGGCGTATCCTTTATCGACAACTACTACGGTGCGATCACAATGGAGGATACCGACTGCCTGACGGACGGATATCATCTGAACCAAAAGGGTCGTGAAAAAATCGCAGAGCGTTTTGGAAAAGTATTTAAACAGTAAATGGATCTTGCATAAAAACCGGGAGCCTGTGCACACTGCGCAAGCTCCCGGTTTGTTATTCATGACAATAGAATGCTCGCAGAGCGTGCATTCTATTGTTTACTCTTTTATTTTATTCGGCAACATCTGATAGTGCCGTTGTCCGATATGCCGTCCGACATGCTGCAATCATGCTTTTCCAGTCCTCTGATAAAACGCAATCATTAACGGCATCGTATAAATGATCGGAAACGCGTACCTGGGCTGCCCCTGAATTTGCGGTGCCAACAACACAAACAAAAACGAAATCACCGCAGGAAGCATTACGAAGAATGCTCTTTTATTTTTTTCCAGCCGTATAAAATGCAGTAATACAAACATCAGAATCACATAGAATGCCACATTGCTGAACATCCCGATAACCGGCGCTGTCGTCAGCAGGCTGTAAAGCTTTACTGTGACATTCGCTAAGCCCTCCATCTTTTCGGGGATCTGGAAATTCAGCCAGCTATAGTATTCCTTGTCATATTCCAATTCCGAACCAACCAGACAATTCTTATTATAAACCACGTTATCCACATAGGGCGCAAACACATAATAATTCTGATTCCAGGTTGCTTCTACATAGCAAAGCGGATGTCGGAAAAATTCTTTCAGCCACACCTTGAAATATGCAGTAAGATCCCCCGCCGAACCAGAACGATAAGTTGTTTTTACCGGATCGGCTGTCATCGGTTCATAAATTTCTGCCAAGGAATCGTAATCCAACACCTTTGCAATAATTTCACGTTCTTCCTCCGATATCTCATCCCCGTATTCTTTTACATAGCGCGCTGTCTGCTGAAACGGCAGCGAAAACATTTCCTTCGGAGAATCCTTTTCCACATGATAAACCTGTGTAATAATTCCTTCCACAACAAATACCAGAACAAACGGCAGGCACACCACAATCAATTTTCTGCCAGCTGTACGCATCCACTGCTTCCATGCTGCACTTTTTTCCCTTTTATCTGCTTCCGGTTGGCGAGAATCTGCCGTATCCTTTGCACCCTTCATTTTATGTAAACCCATCTGTACAAGAACCACTGTTACAACAACAAAATACAGATAAATCCCATTTTTTCGGCAAAGAATCATCAGCGTAGTTCCGACAATCCAAAGCACATTTTTCCCGATATGTTGCCAAAACTGATCACGCAAAATCATCCATTCTGCCATCAGACAAACGAGAAGCACCAGAAAAGCTGTATACAAATAATCTTTAATTGGAAAAGCCGCATAGCCTGCAAAATACGGTGCAACACAATAAACCGCGAAGGTCAGTTTTCTAATCCAGGACGCTGCATTCCAGCGCTTCATCAGTTCCAGTGTCCATGCAAGAACAGCAGACATAATCAGGGTCTGCATCAGGACAAATAAAAATAAACCGACATTCGAACTCCCGAGTTTTACACCAAGTCGAATAAAACTGCCAAACAGCCAGGTATGGAAAATCGGCTGAGCTGTCGTGTATGTTTCAAATCCATAATAATACCGCAGCTGTGCCCAGTTATCATAACTCATCGCACCTGGATACCTTAAAATCAGATGAACAAGCCATGCCAGCATCAGGATACCCCAGGTTATCCAAAAAGAAGATTTCTGATACATGGATACCCATTTCCCTTTTTTTTCTGCAACTGTTCCTGCATTTTCGGTCTTTTTATGCAGCATGTAATGCATCCCCTCGATCGCATGAAGGTAAAAAAAGTACATCCCGACAAGCAGTACTATGCTGCGAATCCTGTTGATCTGAAAGGAGTACAGAAGGGAAAGACTGCCTCCGTACCAATACGCCATACCACCAGTGTACATCGCAGATAAAAACGCTGCTAAAGCAGCATGCTTCTCTGTCGAAAAAAAACGCTTTTTTTGTGAAATCCACATATATCCAACAAATAATGCCGCCGTCAGCACAGTCAGGAAAAATCCCCTGGAACGAATTCCGAACTCAATCTGAGCAAACAGTGCATAAAGCCTTGCTAAAAGGACATTGCTGATTCCATCTATTTCATCATTTGCTACTCCAAGTTCTGTATTTAGCGCAAGTGCAGTCAAAAATGCCTGCAGAAACATCCATTCTTTACTGAATCGACAACTTTTTGGGTTATATCTATCGTCTGCTGATTTCATTTTATGTTTTCCTCATCTCAACCACTCTTCCCCCGTACATGGTACTCCCCGCCATAAACTAAGCAACAGGATTTCCACAGGTAACCGGAGCGGTTTTCTTCTTCGCAATCTCCACCGCTTCATTCCGGTACAGCTCATATGCTTCAATATCCGCGATTTTCGTCAGTCCGTTTTTTTGCGGATCGCCGGTATACGGAACACTCTTGTTCAAAATCAGATACTGGCAGTTGTATTCCGTCAAAAGCGGCGAAAGCGCATCCAGATCAATCGTATCCTCCCGCATGATCTTATAAATCGGATGCGTGTCCCAGTTCCACTCCCAGGACGCCTCCAGCATTTCCCGCCCGTACGGCATCTGCACCTCCGAGGTATACTGCCGCACATAGTAGATCAGCTCCTGCGGAAATACCGCCCAGACGCGCTCTTCCTCCTCCGCCGGCATGATCTCGTTGCAGATCGCAATCACGGAATTTGGAATATGATACCGGTTCTGCGCCTTTGACAGATACGGGCTGTTGTACACCGACTTTCCGGTCAGCACCAGCACCAGCGCCAAAACAACAAAGCCGATCCGGTAATGCTTTCCAAACAACCGGATCCCCGCATAAGCAATCACAACCGCCATGGGAAGCAGCCACAAAATCCGGTAATAGGTTTCTCCTTCGCCCAGCAGATTCATTACCGTCTTTGTAAACGGCAGAAAGAATAAAACCGTGATCACCAGAGAGCTTTCCACCAGCACCACACGGATCTGTTTTTTCTTTTCTGTCACCAGCAAATACAAAAGCGCAGCCAGAAAAAGTACCGGATACCAGCCGCTGCCGCAGTAATTCTGAAAAATTGTCACAATCTCTTTCAACGCAATCTCTCCTATCGATGCAGTTCACAGGTGTTTTGCAAACTGTCATCTTTCACTTACAAAACCAGCAGCAACGCCAGATAAATCACATTCGGAATGCAGCACAACGCCGTTTTCCACAAAATTGACCAGCTCCGGTATCGGATCGCTGCCACAAGTGCCGTAATGCCGAACAGCATCGCCGTCAGAAACGCACCCATACTCGTCATCATCGCCGCTGCGATATGATTGACTGCAAGCAGCAGCCAGTAGGGCAGCTGCGATCCCGTTTCTTCCTGCCTCTCCCTATTTTTTTCCCGCGCACATAGCTCCAACATCAGCCACAGCTCCACCAGCAAGATCAGGTTTGCCAGCACTGATTTTCCCTGCCAGGTCCGCGTCAGGAAAAAGGTTTCATTCGTATAGATCGAAATATTCCCCCAGATCTGCATAATGGAAACCAGCGTCAGAAAAATCGGAAGCTTTACAGAGCCATCGGAAAACAGCTTTCTGCCGATCTGAACAAACACATAATAGGTCAGCGGAATAAAAATCAGCGGCAGCAGTGTATGCGCCACAATCGTTGCATGAATGCCTGTCATCCGCGCCACATAAGCAATCCACAGCGGCAGCGTAGCCAGGGCATGACGGATATCTAAGTCCGTAGAAAGTCCAGTGTAGGGACGAATCCGGTTCAATACGCCGGTCTGATCCGCCAACACAGATTGAACTACATAATACGCATCATCCCCGTCAAAGGATGCATAGGCAAAGGCCATGTACATCTGATATCCCACTGATGCCAAAAACAGCAGCCAGAAAAGCAGACGCTCCGGATTTTGAACTGCCGTTCGCCGTATGCGGTTCCGTGCTCCGTTACCAGTGCCCGAAATCGTCGATTTTCGCAGACTGCACGCTTGCGCCTGCCCCGCCTGCTGCTGATTCACGTCCTCATTCCGCCCAGTCCGCTTCCGCAAGTCTCGTTCCCGCAGAAGCGTCCAGATAAATCCCGTCGCAGCCAACACTGCAAAAACCGCAGTTGTCAGATATACCAGCAGGTTCATCCCATAAACTTCTTTTACCATCACCGGCACAGCGATCAGCTGAAACACCGCCAGCTCACTCAAAAAACCTGCCAGATACAGGTTCAAAATCTTTTCTCTTTTCTGCCCAATTCCTTTTGTCCAAAGTCCGCCGATCCCGACCGGGGCAATTCCAAACACAAACAGACATCCCAATGCTTTCTGCAGCATATTTTCCTCTCATTTCTGCGCACGTTTTTTTGCGCATGCCGAGTTTGTGTCAAGCGCGCAGACACAAATCTCGCGATTGAAAAATTTTATTCCTCCCCATACCGCGGTGTTGTGTCGTACCAGTCGTCCCAGATCGCAGGGTAATTATAACTCATCGCCAGTGTCCTGATCTCATCAAACGCCTGCCCATAATTTTCCGGATGCAGTTCATTTTCACCGGTTGTAAAGCACTCCGTGATATACCGGCAGACATTTTTATGATAATGCATATAGTCCGCATAATTGTTCAGATTACAGATAATATCTTCTTTTCCCAGAAAATTGAACACATGGACATTTTCATAGTTCAACAATCGTTCCGTCATATATTCCAGTCTGCCAATGACCGCCTCCAGCTCCTTTTCCCGCGTTACATCGTTCCAGAACAGAATACTGTAGGGGGGATAAAAAATATAAAACTCCGTCTCCGGATGGGCTTCAATATACGGAAGAATATTTTTCTGCAGATTTTCCTCAACCGCATCCTTAAAATAATCCGCCGCAAGCGCTTCCTCTTCCTGCTTTTCCTCTGCCGCCTCGTAGTACATCAGCACGTTTGCCTTGTTATAATATTCATCCGTCCACCACGGCTTATACAGCTCCGCCCAGTCCGACGCATCCTTTCGATCCGCCAAAGGGCGCAGAATGTAATCCAGCAGCACATCCTTGTTCAACAGATATGGAACATCATTGAACACGTTATCATCATACAGATAATCTGTAACCGGAAACTTGGTTTCCTCCGGATCTGCTGAAAATGTGGACTGATCCACCGCCATGTACACAGCCTTGACCTGATCGCCCTTTGCGTCAAATACCAGCTGCATGATGTTGGACAGATCCTTCGGATAAGAACCGTTATAGGAAAGCTTCTGGGTTTTCATTCCCATCAGCTCCTCAAACCAGTCTGTGTTAAAGCTTGCAGTCATCGAGGAACCGATCAAAATACCATCGTAATCCATATGCTTTGCCAATCCCGGATTCTGATTGACCTGGTTATCCACCAGATACGGGAACCACGCAAGGGGCTTATGATACTGAAAAAAAGGATCGACCCAGATCACCAGTGCCATACATCCTGCAAGTCCCGCCAGAAAAATGCCCAGAAAACCGGCAAGCCAGCGCTTCGGCTGCATTTTTTTCTTCTGCTTTTTCTCTTTTCCTTCGTTTTCTTCCATTCTAATCTCCATTTCGCAGGCGTCTTGCGCCGAAGGAATCGCGTGCGATCAATAGCTACTTTGTGACGCCTGCGGCACAAATAGCAGTGCGAAAAATAAGCGATCACGCTTATTTTTTCACACTACTCCTCAATTTAAGCCAAACATCCTCTAAAACCGATAATACAAAAAGCTGCTCACACCGCTTAATGACACCACACACCAGATCATCAAAAATGCCGTCACGAACATCGTTTTCCCATTCGGTTCAAAGCTCTTTTCCCGCTCTCCCGCATTGCGTGCAAAAAAGACGAGCCAAAGCGCCACTGTCAAAAAGCCAAAGCATAAGTACAGCTCGCTTCCCGGCAGACGATCCAGATGTAAAATCTTGATCACATACCAAAACTCTTCCAAATTGAACGCCTCTGTGATCTGAACCGCCGGAGCTGCAAAGCCACCGCCGATTAACCGTCCGACAAACTCACCTGCCTGTGACAGATTTGCAGAACGGAACAGCATCCATGTAAAGTTCAAAAACAGGAAGGTCAGAGCGACGCAAAGCACATGTTGGACTACAGAAAGTACGTCGGATTTTTTCGTTCCACTTTGAACATGCACATCCGCCGCACACTGCTGCCGTGGATGCTTTCGCTGCCATGCCCGAGTAACCAGATACAGCGCACCATGCAGCGCTCCCCACAGGACAAAGTTCCAGCCTGCGCCGTGCCAGATTCCACTGACCAGAAATACAATAAATAAGTTCAAATACATCCGCGCTGTACCTTTCCGGTTGCCGCCCAGCGGAATGTATACATATTTTCTCAGGAAACGGTTCAACGTAATATGCCAGCGTTTCCAAAATTCAATGATGTTGGACGCCTTGTAGGGAGAATCGAAGTTCACCGGCAGCTCCATGCCAAGCATATGAGCAATGCCCCGCCCCATATCGCAATAGCCGCTGAAATCGAAGTACAGCTGCAGCGTATAAAACAGCATCACCAGCCAGGCATCCGTGCCGGACAGCCCTGCCACATTGCCATAGCCTGCATCCACCGCCTTGCCGAAGGTATCAGCAAGCAGCACCTTTTTTGACAGCCCCAGCGCAAACAGATACAGTCCACCGGAAAACTTTGCCCAATCCAGACGCTGCCGACCGATTTGCCGATACTGCGGCAGCATTTCCTGCGCATTAACAATCGGTCCGGACGACACATATGGGAAAAAGGAAACGAACAGGACATATTCCCTCAGGCTGCACGCCCCAACCTCTCCTTTATAAGCATCTGCCAGAAATCCAATCTGCTGAAAGGTAAAAAAACTGATACCAAGGGGCAATGCAAGCTGCAGAATCAGATCCTCCAGCCCTTTCATCTGACTCCAGCCAGCCGATATTGCATTAAAATATTTAAAAAAGCAAAGTAATGCAAGATTTCCTGCAATTCCAATTCCTAACAAGAGTTTTTTCCGGGAGCTGTCACGTTCCATCCCATACTCTGCGCGCTCCATAGCACTCCCGGAAACACGCTCTGTAACACGCCCAATGCCACGCTCTATGGCGCGAAAAAAAGCATAATTCCATGCAATACTGCCCAGCAGCAGCAACAGATAATACGGACTCGCTGCTCCGTAAAACCACAGGGAAAAGGCAATCAGCCAGAGTTGCAAAAGCTTCTGGCGCTTTAGCCCCCAGAAGCCCAGCAGACACAGCGGAAAGAACAGCAGGATAAAAATATATGACTGAAATAACATACTCAGCTCTCCACTTCGATCACATGGTTTCGTTTTTCATAGCCTGCTGTGTTCAGCTTCCAGACACTGTTTCCAGCCTCATCCTCCGAACACTTTTCAAAGCCCAGCTCTCCATAGAATTTCCGTACCATGTTGTTTTTCGCCGTCGGATAATAGTATCCGTAAATTTCTTCGATTCCTGCTTCCTGACACCGTTCCACAAGCTCATCCAGCATTGCAAGCTCCATATCCCGTTTCAGGACGCGGCAGCTCATCAGCCACAGGCGGATATGCGCGGCTTTCTCTTCCTTTTGGGCAATCACAACAGAAACAACGCCGTTATCCCCGAACTTATCCTCTAGCTTTCCATATAAGGTAATATAAGAATCATCCGCCGCCATTTGTTCAATCTGTGCCTGTGTCATACGCTGAGTCGTTAAATTGAACTGATTGCTCTTATTGGTCAGCTGTGCAATTCTTGCCATATAAACCGGTTCAAAGCTTCGGATCGTGGCTTTCATATCCAGGGATTTCAAATACTCTGCATAGTCCGCAAAGGATGCCTGCGCCTTTTCGCGCTTCAAATTCGCCTGATACATTTCATTTCGTTTTCGGTCATCCTCCGAAAGCGATGTCACTTCAAAATAGCCACCGCGATCCAGCACCCGGATATAATCCTCCGGCTTGCCGATTTCCGGCGCAGTCACACCGGGCGCCTGCTGCCGCACAATCTCCCGCTCTGCCGGATTATCATCTGCAAACACAAGGCTGTCCGGCAAAATGTTCAGCTGATGCGCAATTTCCAGAATATTCCGGCTCTTCGGCTCCCAGTTTGCCGCAATGATCAGGAAATCCTCCGGCTTCAGCACCCCTGCCGGATGATTCAAGCCTGCAAGTGCATTTTCCTCTTCATTCTTGGACGCGACGTTCAACATCACGCCATAGTCTTTCAGTGACTTCACATAGGACTGAAATTCCGCATAAACCTGTCCCAGATTCGTTTCCTGTCCAATTTCCAGATTTTCCGGACCGTCATCTCCGACAATGCCTCCCCAAAGCGTATTGTCCAGATCCAGCACCAGCGATTTTTTATTTTTTCCGTAAAGCGACTTCATGATATTCGCAACGTTGTGTGCCATCCATGGGATCGCCTTCAGGCACAAACTATACTTGTACATGTGCCAGAAAAACGGCGCCGACCATTCATCCAGACCATATGCCGCAGACTGATAGCAGATATCGTTGATCAGGAAATTTTGATGCTCTGCCGCATAATCTGCAAACATCTGGTTCATCCGGTTCACATACCAGGTTCTGCCGTGAAAATCCGCACCATCCTGATTTCCCATCAAACGGTAATAGGGAAGTTCAAAGTTGTCCTGAATGATCGGACAATGCCAGGTATCCGCCAGCTTCTCCCACATCACCTGAAAATGTTCAAATTCCGTTCTGAGCTTGTCTTCCACCTGTTCCCGGGAATCCTTTACCTCCGGCAGACTGCGCAGGTTCCGAAAGCTCGTATGAATATAAACCAGATCCGGTCCAAACGAGTTCAATTCTTCATTGCCGAACATCGCATCTTCCCAGTACATTCCGTACTCCGATTCATAAAAGGTCGGTTCAATTCCCTGATTCAGCAAAAACAGCTCCAGAATCCGGATAATATCATGGGTCGTAGAGCCTCCCAGCACCGCGATCTTCTTCGGAATCCGCTGGGTGTTCTCCTCCAGCAGACGACGCTTCAAGCTCTTTGATTTTTTTAAAATATATTCACTGTCAAATGGATATTCCAGTTCGTGCAGCATAAGTGTGTTCCTTTCTGTGGTTCTGATATTCTTTATCATACTACAAATCCCTGCTTTTTAACAAGCAGGGATTGGTAACCGTCTAATTTTCAGGAATTTAACATGGTACTATTTATAAAATGTGGACTTGCCGTGCCATCTCTTAAGGTTTATTTTTTAGGCTATATTTACGGTTTGTGCGACTTACTTACGACTTACTTACGACTTGCTTACGACTTTATTATAAAGCCTTATGCATTTCTCGCCAAATCAATTACCAATATTATCTGTGAACTTTCTGAAAATTAACTCTCGACGACTTTCAGGTTTAGTCCTGAGAGTCATCAGTGCTACGAACGCAATAAAGTTCTTTGCGTCAGTCTTGTTCCCTTTGCATGGATTTTCGTTACATCCTCCCATGTTTCCGCAAAAAGAACTGTACCAATCTGCTAAATAAATTTTCTTACTATTTTACTTTTTCGAATAAGCCATGTACATACAAAACTAAACAGCAAAATACAACAGATATAAACAGAGCATGCAAATATTCCGAATGTCCGATCTGCCAGCTGCAAATATAGCTTCAGGAATAGCTTCTGACCGATATGCTCCAGTAAGTATACGCCAAATGCACAGCTGCCCAGACATGCTATGATCCCGGCTCCTCTGATATTCGTATGCATTACAAAAAATCTGCGGACGCCAAGATAGACTGCACAAGCCATCAGCGGGATCATAAGATTCAATACGGATTCATGATATTCCCCACTCAGCTTTCTGTCAGCATTTTTCTGTACTAACTGCTTTTTCCAGAAAATATCCCAGCAAAACATAAAAAACATTATTCTGCAATACAAAAAAACTCATCGGCATAGAATATCCCGTAAACTGTCCGACGATAGACATTCCGATTTTAATGATCAGCCCCAATCCCAGAAAATATTTCATGCAATCCAAATCCACATTTCTCGCAATTGCCCCAAGAAATGGAAGCATCATCAAAATTCCTATATATTCATACAGGTACCAGTAAGAAGTCTGAATCTCATTTTTAAGCAGCTTCTCCACAAATATAGGTATATTATAGATCCGAATGATTCAGAACGACCATCACTACCGCTATGATCCGCAGCATTTCGATATGAAGCTTTTTATTCACACTGTTCTCCTTTATTTTCACGCTGGATTCATCCTATCTGTAATTGTTATCTGATGTTTATTCCGTTGTTGTAACCATATCTTTTCCATAAAAACTTCCGACAACTCTATTGGTAAATGCTTCCGGATTTTTGATGACAGGCATATGCATCAATGGTCCCTGCTCCGGATTTGTCGGACACAGATATGCTTCTTTAATGGAATCATCCCGCAATATTCTTTCCTGGGATTCCATTTGTTCCTTAAAATCTGCTGCCTGACCGCTTGCAATATAACTGCAGGAGCTGTAAAATAACGAATCCTTCAGATTTCCCCTAAATACCAGGCACAGAACCAGGCAAACAAATACCGCCGGAACTGTGATACATTTATGATAAATTTCTCTTCTTTTCAGAGTATGACGCAGTTCCAGTTTTCGCAAGATCCAGCCCTCTACATAGATAACGGAGGAAACTGACGTTAAAATAAACGTCAGATATTCCATCGTTCCAGGTCCTCCGGACACCTCCGTTGCTGCATAGAGCTCCGGTGCATACATTGCCGCATACACGCCAAACATATAGCCAACCCATAATACCGGATATTTAAACTCGAATTTCAATTTTGCTTCTGAAAGACATTCCCATGCTACGACTGCCACAAAGAATAACAGCACAAATAAAAGTGGAGTCTCCCTCCCATAATTGACTACATTTACAGCCCCCTGCCACAACGCTTCTACAATCGTGAAAGCTGCTTTTCCTACGCTGAAGCCCATCTGCTCTCCACCTACTCTGGCTGCATTTCCTGGCGCTGTAACCTGAAAGTACAAAGCGATCATTCCGGCAAATGTCGGGAATGCAAATACCCCTGCACGCTTTTTATTTTTCACGATCACAAACATCAATACATAACTAAATAAAACCAGAAATGCCGAATAATAGCTGCTCCCTCCGATTGCGATCATTCCCAAAACAGAAAAGATAATATATCTGAATTTGTCCGTTCTTAAATATTTCAGTAAAAATCCAATCAAAAGCATTGCCAAAACATGGGGCATCATATAGTGGATTACTCCAACATACCAGTACATACCGATTCCGGAGCTTGGAATCCATTGATAAAACATCAGCAGGATCAATAATGTGACTACTCCGCCTTCATACCATTTTAAGCCAAAATAGTTTGTAAAAACCTCATGTACCATATAATAAGTGGCTGCAATCATTGCCAGCGTCCAGAACACAGGTACGATCCAAAAACTTCTGTATACAAAGACCTCCGGCATCAGCGTAAATATAAAAACACTGAACCAGTCTCCATTCCAGACCTGGCACATCTGATTTGTCGTTTCCAGACCTGTCCGGAGCACTTCGATCACAGAATGCGTATGAAGCCACGTCTGATGGCTTGCTGCAGAATATCCGTAGTCGTCCCCCGAAGGTCTGGCGATAAACGCCAGTAACCAGTTGGGCACCATCGACGCAAAAAATGCGAATCCGACAGCTACTGCTATTTTCTTTATACTAATCCATTCTGCCAGTTTCTTCACCGTAAAAGCCTCCGTTTTTTCTGTCTTTTCAGTTTTATCTGTGCTTTTATTCCCCATCTCCGATCACTTATCCAACTCTTCATAATAACGAATTTTATTTTTTCCGTAATACTCCGCCGTTCCAAATCTCCAGGTTTCGATTTCATCTGTCGTAAACAGATCCGGAGTTTTCGGCGGCTCCTGGATTAAAATCAGAGCTTCATCCGAATTTTTAATGGTCTCAATATTTTGTTCTATTATATCTGCATATGCCCGCGCTTCACCGCTCCTGACTGCATTTACAATGGCTGCAGAGGTTATTTCTTTCGGCGATGCCAGGGATACCAGTAAAAAGCATAGAACTGTCATTCCTGTACAAAAGCCATACCATTTTAAATGAGAATCGGCGTTCCAGCACAGCTTTTGCTTTTTCTGAATCCATCCGATCCAGTAAAATTCAAGCACTACAGTCAAAATCAAAAACATATCATACATAATGTTTTCAATTCTTCCCGTTCCCCACTGTCCGAGTGCAAACAGCTGTGGTGCATACATTGCAGACAGGAAACAGTATCCTGCCAAAGTAATGACTCCCGGAAGCGGAAAACCAAATTCTGTTTTAGCGGCTATTGCCCATAAAACAGGAAGTGCCATTAAAATCAAAAATACCCAGAAAATCCCGGTCCAGTCTCCTGCGATATCCTGTATACACAGTACAAAGGATTTTAAAATAGAACCAATTACACCATAGGACACGATCTCACCGGATTTTCCCTGCCTGATCCAGTTTCCGGGAGCCACTACATTGATACAAAATGCAACCAGCATCGCTCCTCCGGGAAGCGCCAGATACTTTAACAGATCCTTCCGTTTTATCCACAATAAAATCAAGATCACATATCCTGTAACCACATTTCCGATCAACGCCGTCACAAGATTTCCGCCGCCAACCATAACTGCCATCCATGCTGCCAACACACTATACAGCACTCTTTTTTCTTTTCCGACAATCGCATGTATCAGAAATGCCGTGAATAAAAGCAAAAAGCTGAATGCTCCGGTATAATGAATTCCTCCGTTCCACCAGTAAAAAGCAGATACTTTGGCCGGTGCAAGCTGCAGTGCTAAAATTGCCAGCAGGCATCCCAAAATCCCTGCCCCCTTTTTTCCGGCACCAAACAATGTATGGAAAAATTGATACGAAAAAATCAGCACAGCTATACTCAGTAATCCGGATAACAAAGCTGGTGTCAGATGATAATACTGTTCTCCCCAGATCCCTGGCTGAAGTGCCATGAGAAAAATAGAAGAAAATGTTCCCTGCCAGCTTCCAAAGGCATCTGCCACTGTTTTACATGCACCGCCAAACGCACCTAAAACGCCTTTTCCATGCACCCATGCAAGATGACTGTTTGCACCATATTCAAAATCATCTCCCTGTGGATAAACATACTTTCCGGACCATGCAAGCATAAGCCAGGTTATAAAGAGCACTACGAGTAAAACTGAAAACAGCCATTTCCAGTCATCTTTCTTTTCCACTGTTTCTTTTTTCAACACATGCCCACAAATCCAGCCGGTTCCATCCATCACGACTGCAATCCACCAAAGGGTTGTCAAAATCTGAAGAAAAACTCTGACAGAATTAACAGATTCCATATCTCCGATTCTGACCACAACCGCCAGATAAGAAAGCCATACGGAAGCCGTTTCAAGGAATATCCGAAGCAGAGCACTCTCATATATACTTCGATCTGAAATTCTGACTGCTATCACGATAGCAACTAAAATTGCCGCTGCTGTCAGGAACAAATGAAATACACCGAACCATTTTTCTGCATAATAGATAAAATAATAGGCAGATACAGCCGGCACTTTAAATACAGAATAAGAAACAACCTGATCCTGTGCTCCCAATGCCAAAAACAGGAGCAGCGGAAGCAATATTGCTCCCGCTATCCACCACACTTTATTTCGTACCGTTCTCTTTTCCAGATTCATTTTTCGTTTTCTACTTTCCACTAACCTTATTCTTTCGTATCTTTCCCCACAATCTGCAGTCGGAATTCAAAATCCCTTCTGTCCTTCACGCCAAGATTATGCAGGACAAGGCCCGCAAACAGGGACTGTAATGCAGCTAATCCTGCAAATCCACAGGCGATCAGTGTCGGGAACTTCGGCACCAGACCAGTCTCCACATACTCGATTCCAACAGGAATAAAGAACCCAACTGCAATCACAAACAACAACAGCGCCAACAGCCCAAAAAATGCAAAGGGGCGATACTGACGGAACATCCGGAAAATCGTTTTCAGCACGCGGAAACCATCCGAATACGTATTTAACTTGGATTCGCTGCCCTCCGGACGGTCACGGTATGTGATCACAACATTATCTACCTGCATATTGTTATAAACCGCATGAATCGTCATCTCCGTTTCGATTTCAAAGCCACGGGACAGTACCGGGAATGTCTTGACAAAACGGTAGGAAAATGCACGATATCCCGTCATAATATCCCGAATATCCGATTTGAACAGTGCATTGATCGACGCACGGACAAGACTGTTTCCCATATTATGGAAAGGACGTTTATTCTCTTCAAAATACGTGGAAGACAGTCTGTCACCCACTACCATGTCTGAGTTGCGCTCCAGCACCAGGTCCGCCATTTCCCTCGCATTTTCCATCGGATAGGTATCATCACCGTCTACCATAATATAACACAGTGCATCAACCTCCTGAAACATTCGGCGGATTACATTGCCTTTCCCCTGCTTATATTCCTGCCGTACCACTGCACCGGCCTTTTCTGCCAGCTCTGCTGTGCGGTCGGTAGAATTGTTATTATATACATAAATAACAGCCTCCGGAAGCGCCGCTTTTGCATCCCGGACAACCTTTTCAATCGTTTTTTCTTCGTTATAACAGGGAATCAGTACCGCTATTTTATCCATCCGCGTTCTCCTTTTTATTCATGACAATAGAATGCACTCAAAACGTGCACTCTATCGTTTTCTTACTTTCTGTGCCAGATCTAATGCATAAACCGCCTGCTTTTCTACGCTCCGGTCCGGAGAAACATGAAACGCAATGGCATCTTCCTGACTGAATTCATCGGATATTTCTTCTCTTAATACCTGACCTGGATGAAACAGGATTTCAAGCATCCTGCCGTTATGCTCTGCCTTTTTCTCCATATTCGGCAAAAGCTGCCAGATTCGCTCTTCATCCATATGCCCGCTCATGATCAGCCCCCACAGATACATCAGCTTCATCCCTGCATTCCGGAACCGCTTCTGCAATAATGCAGAACAATAGTTCAATAAAATATTCTTTACAAAATTGACCGGTCGATAGGTTTTGTATAAAGAAGTCTTTTGCAAAAATACAAAAAACGGCTCCTTTGCATCCCGGATATAAGACGCTTTCCAGCCCTGCTCTTCCAATACCTCAAACAGTGCCTCCGCTACAACCGGTATCATATGGGTATGCTGATGACTGTCTATACGAAGCTCCTGCAGGTTCAATTCTGAAAACACTCCCGCCACAGCTTTGATCTGAAGTTCAATTTCTTTTTTCAGTTGTTTTTTGAACCTGTTTCTGGACGGAAGATAAGAAACAAAGAACAACTTTTCCCAGGAAATCTGAAAATGTCCTTTTTCATCCACCAGATCCGGTAAGTCCTTCGGATCCGACAGGCAGCTGCCCTCCATCAGATTTACATGGACAGAAATTGCCGGCTGCCATGGAAATTCTTCCTGTGCCTCCCGATACAGCCTCACACATTCTTCAAAACAGCTCATATTTGCAAGCACACTGATACTGTTCAATTTTCCATCCTTTAAACATTCCAGAATATCTCTGCTTGCATGAACGGATTCCCCAAAATCATCCGCATGAATATCAATCCTTACGCTCATTTTCCTGCTCTTCCTCTGCGCTATCCTCTGCATCCCGCAAGATCATGGAATCCACGATATACCGCGGACGTCCTTTGCTTTCCATATAAATTTTCCCGATATATTCCCCAATAATTCCCTGGGATAAAAGTGTAATACCGCCAATCAGACAGGTAGAAGCCACCGTTGTCGTCCAGCCGGCAACAACCGCACCATTTGCCCAGTCCACGATACAGGAAATAAACAGTCCAATGCTGAACAAAAAGGTCAGAAAACCAAGGATTACGATCATCTGCAGCGGTCTGGTGCTCATGGAAGTGATTCCATCTACTGCCAGCGTCATCATCTTTTTCAATGTATATTTCGACTGTCCGGCTTCTCTTTCCTTTACATCGAAATAAACAATATCCGACTGGAAACCCATCGTCGGAATCAATCCCCGCAGAAACAGGTTTGTTTCATGAAATTCTGACAGCGCATCCAATGCCTTCTTTGACATCAGGCGATAATCCGCATGGTTCGTAATCGTCTGGCAGCCAAGCACATGCATCAGCTTGTAAAACAGTCCTGCTGTCGTCTTTTTGAAAAAACCGTCGGTATCACGGTCATTGCGCACGCCATAGACAATCTCACAACCATTCTGATAACATTCCAGGAACTGATCCAGTGCTTCAATATCCTGCTGCAAGTCTGCATCAATTGTCACAACCGCATCTGCCTTGCTTCTAGCAGCCATCATACCTGCCAGAATCGCACTCTGATGACCATAATTGCGGGAAAAGCTTAAGCCCGCATATTTGCTGTTCTGACGTGTAAGCTCATAAATGATCTGCCAAGTGCTGTCCTTACTGCCGTCGTTGATAAATAAAATCTTGCTCTTATCCGAAATCGTCCCCGCCTGAATCAACCGATCCAGCTTGTCCAAAAGAACCGCTGCTGACTTATGCAGAACCTCTTCCTCGTTGTAGCAGGGAACAACGAGATATAAAATGGTGTTTGTTCGTTTCATAGTCCTTCTATATCCTTTCAACTATCTCTGTCCATCATAGCGCATCTTTTCGTATTCGGCAACAACTGCAACAGGAACCCGTCCCTTCCTATGCATCTTGACTCCTCTTTTTGGGTTTATCTCATTTCTCTGAAATATCTTTGCAGTTAATTATTTTTACCTTTCACTTCTGGGAACTTCGATAACACTTTCTTTTCCAAAAAACTGTTTTACAACTGTGTTCGTCCATTCCTTCGGATTTTCCATCACTTCCATATGCATCAAAGGTCCCTGATCAGAGTTCATAGCAGGAAGCTCCACATTTTTCAATTCCGGATTTCTTAACAGAGAAAGTCTTTCTTCCATCTGTGCTTTATAATCATCCGCCTGACCAGATTCAATATATGTATAACATTCATAGCTTGTAGATTCTTTCAAGATTCCCTTATTCGCAATTAAAATACATCCTGCTATTTGATAAGAAATACAATTCCTGTAAATATCGCTATTCTCTTTTGATCTATCTTGATTTTTTTATTGATCCTTTTTTTCATTTTATTTTCTTCGATAATACCCAGCATACCACTCTGCAAACGCTGTCAGTCCCACTTCCAACGGCGTATCCGGTTTAAATCCGAAATCCTTTTCCAGCTCCGATACATCCGCATAAGTCTGATATACATCGCCCGGCTGCATCGGAAGAAATTCTTTTTCCGCTTCATTGTCGATCACTCCGGCTTTCCTCAGACACTTTTCCAGTGTTTCAACAAAAAATTTCAGGCTTACCGGCTGATGATTTCCGATATTATAAACCTTCACTCTCACCCCATCTTCATTGGTGTCCGGAGCCTTTTCCATCACTGCAGATACGCCTTTAACGATATCGTCAATATAAGTGAAATCACGGTACATATCTCCGTAATTAAACAGCTGGATTTTCTCGCCCTTTACCATCTTATTTGTAAATCCGAAATACGCCATATCCGGTCTTCCGCAAGGGCCATATACCGTAAAGAAACGCAGCCCCGTGCATGGAATCCCATACAGCTTGCTATATGCGTGGGCAAGGAGTTCATTGGATTTTTTCGTTGCCGCATATAAAGAGACCGGCTTATCTGTCTTATCCTCTGTCCGATACGGTACTTCTTTATTTAATCCGTAAATTGAGGAGCTGGAAGCATAAACCAGATGCTTTACACCTGGCTTTCCGTCATCATAAGAATGCCTGCAGCATTCCAGAATATTATAAAATCCAAGGATATTGCTCTCGATATAAGCATCCGGGTTCGTGATCGAATAACGCACACCGGCCTGTGCCGCCAGATTCACAACAATTTCCGGTTCCCATTTCTGAAAAATCTGTTCCAGAAAACTGCGGTCTGCGATATTTCCCTTATGAAAAGAAAAATGGTCCCAATTTTCCAGCTCTTTCAAACGATATTCTTTTAAGCTGACATCATAATAATCGTTCAGATTATCAATACCGATCACCTGAACTTCTGAATCTTTCTGCAAAATATTCTTTGCAAGATTCGAACCGATAAATCCGGCTGCACCGGTAATTAAAATTACTTTTTGTTTCATTTTCTTTGCCTCTTTTATATTATTCAGGCTGCTTTTACTCCAATCACATACATTGCAATCGGAATCATTGCAATTACAATTCCTGATATCATTCGTAAAACCATCAGCCATGTCGCCGGTTTTTCATCCATATTGATGAAACGGAATTTATCCTTCAGGCAGGGTAGATTCAGTACCGAAAATACCAGTATTCCCGCCGCAAAAACCGTGCATCCCATTCCGATCAGATAGCTCGATGCGTTATCCCCGCTGACAAACTGATTCACCAGTGTCATCGGCGTAACACTCTGAAACGTGCTCTGCTTCCCCAATAACAGCGGTAAAAACATTCCGTTTACCAATGCATTTCCAAAACACCACGGAAATTTAAAAATCTGTGCAAAAATCATTCCCCAGGTTAAAAGCATTTCGACGATCATATTCACATATAAATATTTTGAATTCTGTGCCATCATAATCGCCATAAAAGGCATCATAATCAGTAACCAATACGGATGCGACATGCAAAGTACGAATAAAATCGCATAGGACATAAAGCAGGCATAAATTCCCCACTGCTTCAGACTTTCCTGCGATTCGATCTTTACAAAATAACATACTAAAAATAAAATGATCCACGCTGCAATCGACAAATACATCTGACCAATTGCAATCGGTGCTTCATGATATACCGCATAAATCCATGCAAGATTGCTTAATTCTGTCGACTTTAACATATTTGTCAGACTAAATGAAACCGTTGAAGCGTCTCCCATCACCGCACGACACGGCAGCAAGAAACGAAAGATCAGAATCGGCAAAATACTCAAAATTCCGCTGCCGATAATCTGCGGGATTCTTTTTTCTTTCAGAAGTAGCAACGGTACAAATAAAAGCAGTGCAAAGAATTTTAATGGAATCGCGCACATAAAGCATAATAAAAACCCCTTATTTTTTCCCTGGAAATAGTAGTCAATTCCCTTGATTGCAAAATAAAGTGCAATAATATCATACGCGCTCATCATAATGACAGAAGTCATAAAAAAATTGGAAGACAAAAAGAGCAAACATGCAAGACTGCTTAAATTCTCATTCAAATCCAATGTCCGGCATAACCGGTAAAGTGCCTTTGTAATCAGCAGTACCGAAACTAAAAGCAGCGTTTTTTCCCACATCATACAGAGAACGGAATTCATAACGTCCACTTTTCCAAAGTGCTCCACCAGCCAGATCGGGAAATTCCAAATAGCAAAAACGATGTAAATCGGAAAATCATATACAGGCTGTACTTCTTTCACATATGCAACGGATGTCTGCTGCCATCTTCCGCCATAAAAATAATGCAGGTTCCCGTGGATCAGTTCTTCCCAAAAGCTAATCGATACACGCATTGTTTCCAGTATATCATTGTAAATAAAACTGTAAAACAACACTATACTGATCAACAGCCAGAAAACGTAAAAAATCTGTTTTCTTGTCCACTTTCCATTCACCCTTTTTAACGCTGCCATCCTATTCCTGTTCTCCTTTTTTCTCCATGTTAATCATTTTTTCCACTACAACACGCGGTTTGCGATTCACCTTCTCATTGATACTCAAAATATATTCGCCTAAAACACCGATAAAAAACAATTGGATCGCTCCCAGGAAAAAGATTCCCACCATAATGGACGCTGAACCAAGCGGGTAAGTATCCCAGAAAAGAATCTTTCGAATGAAAATATAAATCGCCAGACACATGCAGACAATTCCGACAAATACGCTGATAAACGTAGCGAGCCGCATCAGCAGTTTAGTCGATGAGGTAATACCGTGCATTGCGAAATCATAATTTTTCAGGAAATTGAAATTGCTCTTTCCTCTGTGGCTTACCGACTGCTCATACTGAACAATGCAAAGATCCACCCCGTATTCGTTCAAAATTGTTTTAAAAAACGGCTTTGTCTCCTCAATCTGCTTTAGGATATCCAGAAATACCCTGTCATATAATCCAAATCCATTTACCATTTCAATCTGCTTTGTATCCGACAGCGTGTCCACTACCTTATAATACAACCGCCGCAAACCATACATGAAATGATTTTCATCGCTTCTTTTCCGCTGCCCTACAATACACTTATAGCCTTCTTCCCATTTTTTCACAAACTCCGGCAGCATTTCCGGCGGGTCCTGCAGATCCCCGAACAGCATGAACGCACAGTCCCCTGTCGCATACTGATAAGACTGAAATACGTTGCGATCAAATCCAAAATTTCTCGCATTGAAAACAGCCTTTACTTTCTCATCCTCTGCACATAATTTTTCTATTTCCACACGGGTATTGTCTTTTGAAAAATCGTCCACATAGATGATTTCATAGTCATACTGCGTCAGCTCTTCCTCAAATATTTTTTTCAGTCGATGATACATCTCCCTGATACTTTTTTCTTCGTTGTAGCAAGGGATTACTACGCTAATTGTTTTCATTTCACCCACCCCTCATAAACTATATATCTTTTTATACCTCAGGCTCACAGAATATGCAACCGCATAAAACAGGGACGCACACCATAATAGGATAAATATATCTGACAATACATGTCGGTCCTAACAGTAATGTTAAATAATACAATACAAGTACCAATGCTGACGCAGAAAGTCCTTTTCTATAATAAAGCATCCTCATAACATATGCTGCCAAGATCCAACTATAAAAAGCAGGTACAAAGAAAATCGATAAAATTGGAATATCAAAGATTTTATTTGCCGAAAATAAATTTTCAAACTGGTTTTCCAGCCATGGGAAATAACTGATATGTCTGACTTCATATCCTTCCGGCATCTCCTTATAGTTTGTCAGCAAATACCCCGCTCTGCTTTCTATTCCTTCTCCATAGATTCCCGCATGGCTGGTATCTTCGATATACCAAAATCCCTGCGTCAGAATCCCATATGCATTTATGTATTCTAATGGATATTTTACACCTATTTTGATATATATTTTTAAAAACCGCAGGAAATCTTCTCTTATTTTCTCGCCATCTATACGATCCTTTACCCCGTCCGAGATAGACGGACTGTAATCTATTACAATCTCTTCCGGTATAAAAAAGGTTAATTCCTCTTTTATATCTTCTGACATTTCATTCAAATGATCTTTTCCCGCCTTTGCCATTTGCTGCAACGGCACACTCAGCATTTCTACGATGCTTCCCGGCTGCGCATGCGTTGCCGCTGTAAGCATATTTTCAATTCCCAAAGAAATACAGATCGCTATTACCAATATTCTGATACTGCCCTTATTTCTTTTTTTCTGAAACGCCAAAATCACACTGGCAACAATTCCAGCATAAACTGCATTATTTCGAAACAACATCATGCCGACTAACGCGCAGAGATATAGCGCATACGTTCTCTTGCCACACTGTTTGAAACATATATTTATTCCACTGGTAACAAACAATAAAGTAAATGCTGCAAATAAGACATCCTTTGTCAGACTGACAGCCAGAATACTATTTACTGGAAACAGGATAATAATCCCTGTTAAAATAACGGTATATTTCTTTTTTAATCCCAATTTATACAGTGAATTCAGGCAATACGCAAATGAAAATGCAAGTATAAACATCTGCATCAGGGAATAAAACAAAACACCTAAATTATTATCCCCAAGAACATGTCCTAACTGAAATAATCTACCCATCAAAATTGTATGGACAATTGGATGATGGGTGGAATATGACGAATTCAACACCTGAATAATCTGATTAGGCGCATCATATGCAAAAATTCCCGGATAATACGCTAACAGGGTTGGCATCCATCCAATCACAATCGCAATCCAGGGAAATAAAATCTCTCCATGCTTTCGGTTTCCAGCTTTCCATTTCTCAATAATCTGTACTTTTTTACCTGCTTCAATTCCAATCTGTATCAGACAATATCCAATTCCGCACAACACTGCCCATACAGCAAACTGTTCCAATAAACCAGATACGCTCCATGCAAATACATTTGCGTAATGTACAAGGCCTTTCCCGGCAGTTTCTGATACTGCAAATAATGCAGAAAAGCAAAAAACATATTTTTTTCTTCTGCAATCTATGTTTTTTTGAATTTTATCATAGTGTTGAAGAATGAAATAAACAGAAACTGCTGCAAAAACACTCCAAATACTATGACTTAGCCTGTTTATCTGTAAAAATCCATTCAGCCATTTCATGACAATAACAGTACTGATCACGCTGATCAAAATGTTGATCTGCTTTCTGGATATTTTACATTTTAATTCATGAATTATTTGAGTTACCTTATACATTTGATACAGCTTCCCTCTTTCTGGTATCTCTGTTCTTTTTGAAACAGATAAAAATCATAATAACTCCGATAACAGATATCAGTTCACTAACCCTCCAGTACCACGGTTCACGGAATCTTATTTTGATCGTTCCATTATATCCTGCAGGAATAATTACCCGGATTCTGTTCTGCTCTCCCGACACAATCAAAAAGTCTTCTTTCGTCTGAACATCTTTCGCTCTATAGCCTTTATAGCAAAATACCGGAATGTCAACATATGTTTCTGCCTCTCCACCATTCTGACAGGTAACAAAACTGCTTCCGCCTTCTCTCCGGTAATCCAATGTGCTCAGTTTTCCTTCCGACCACACCTCCGTATCCAGCCAGCAATCTCGGTCCGTTCCCTTCAGTAAATATTCTCCTCCCATCACCGCATTTACATTGGAATCCGATTTTTCGATATCAGCCTCTTCCTGTAAATAGAGCGACCATCTTCTTTCTTCATTATCGCTGTAAAAATAACTTGCTGAAATAAAAATCAAGGCTATGACAGAAAGCCCAAACACTCTGGCTATTTTCTTATCATCAGACTCTCTTAACTTAACTATTAAGCACATGAATACAACGCTAAACAGAAGGGTTGCTATTCCCAGCATTCTCCAGGGAAACTGGATATTTTGCACTATCATCGCAAATTTTCCATTGAACATTTCCTGAATAAAATCCCAAGGGAACCAGACGCATGCCATAAAGGTCGCAATACATCCACCAATCAGAGCGCAGTTCCCTATTTTAATTATTTTATCTTTTTTCTTTATGTCTTTTCGACTGAGCAGATAAAATAAATAGCATACTCCAACTACGCCAAAAGCTGCACCAAGAGGATAGGACATCTCTCCTGTCACCCCAACACCCTTTGCTACGGAATACGCATCCCCGGCTCCGCGCGGAAATAAAGTAAACAGCTTAACCGGATATGTTCCCTGCGCATTTGTATTTCCAAGCGCTGTTAATTCCGTACTATAATAATCAAATCTAAAGTAATCCAAAAAAGGAACCAAAAACCAGAAATCAATTATTATCACTGCAAATACAGCAATCAATAACTGCTTAAAATTCTTCCATTGAAATGTTTCTTTCAAACGTGCCAGACAAAATAGTGCTGTGAAAATCGTCGCCAGCAAAGTGGAAATGACATGGCACTGAATCAACCCCGAAAAGCCAATCGCCAGTGGAAGCCACTTCACTTTTTTATCAGTTTCTTCATATATCCTGTATAAACCATATAAAACCAGTGGCAAAAACAGCATTGCAGTGTACTCACCAACCGAACATCTAAGATACGTACAGAGCAACCGATACGGTGCCAATGAATAAACTGTACAGCCTGCAAATGCAATCTTCCGGTCTTTTATAATCTTATCAAAGCAATAATACGATACCAGAATTGTCGCAATATTAATAACCAGCACATATGCTTTATATGCTCCCTGGACAGTAAAACCTATAATTCTCAAAACCGCCGGAAAATATAAGAAACTATCCCCATAAAAAATGGACACTGCATATCCATATCCGTTTAGCCATGAATACGGAACTCTGACCGGAAATTGCCCATCTAAAAGGGCATTTTTAATTCCCTCTATGCGATACAAGTGAAACAGAAGATCATGTCCCGCTTTTTGATAAATGGAAAGCAACGGCATCGAGGAAAACAAAATTAAAATTCCAAATGCGCTGATCCAGATTCTAAAAGAACGCTTTTTCTGTTCCGGTACCCGATTATAATAAAGATAGATAAAATCCAATAAAAAAATGACCAATAATACCAGAATCAGATTAACATTTTTCCAGTCATTTGTCTCTTCAATTTTTATACTATGTACAAATAAGAAAATAGCATCTTCAAAATTAGCTGTGACTTTATACCCTTTTATTCCTATTGATGATCGTAATTCATAAGTAACTTCGGTTTGATCCTCTGCAAATTTTACACCGGTCCGCTCAGTGATTACAGGCCATGTATTATAATCAGCCGAAGCAGTGTACGTTTCCTCTCCGTCTCCAACCAGATAGTTAATCGTGACCTTATAGCTGCCTCTTTTCAGGTCGACTGCCGGAGATTCCACTGTCATCAAATCGAGTTCATTCTGATCCTCTGAAAGATCTTCTGCATCTGCATGAAGACTGCTGTCAAGATAAAAACCATCACCATACAAATCCATAAAATCTTCCACAAATATGCCACATTTGCTGATTAAAGAAGAACCTTCAAAATAATAGGTTTGATTTGGTCTGATAAAAATCAAAACACTATATAAAATTACAATTGCTTCCAAAAGCACCACAACGAATTTCCATGATAGCTTCTTCTCTATTTTTACTTTTGTTTTCAACTCACGTTCTCCCATTTTTATTGTAGAATATTATTCCACATTTCTTTTTGTTTTCAGTAGAATATAAATTCCACCTAATATACCAATTATCGATACTACTTCACTGATTCTCCAATACAAGGGTTCCTGGAAACGAACTTTTATCGTTCCTTCATATCCTGAAGGAATAACTACCCTGATTCTATTTTGTTCGCCTGACATAATTTCTATTGTTTCACCTGTATCAATATCTTTTGCCTGATATCCTTTGTAACAAAATACCGGAATATCTGCATACACTTCCGAATCTGTACTGTTTTTATATGTGATAAAACTACTTCCCTTTACTTTTTCATAAGCGAAATTTTCTATAGGCTCATCCATTATTACTTCATCATTTAGCCAGCTTCCAATATCTGTTCCCTTGAGCAAATATTCTATTCCCTCTCCTACTTCTGAATGTATGTCTGTTTCACTCTGTATGTAGAGCGGCTCCCTTCGATCTTCATTATCACTATAAAAATAACATGCGGATATGGATGTTAATACAACAACCAATCCTGTTAATACTACTGCTTCTTTCCGATATCCTGTACTTTTCAAACTTCCCAGCAAGCAGATGAATGCAGTTGAAAATAACAAAGAGGCTATCCCTAATATTCTCCACGGGAACTGTATATTCTGTACGATCAGCGCCAGTTTTCCATCAAATGCCTGCTGAATAAAATCCCACGGAAACCATACACAGGTCATAATTGTCGCAAGGATTCCTCCGACCAACGCATAATTCCCCAGTTTTATAAGCTTATCCGGCTCTCGTTTTTTATCTTTCTCTCTTCCTAAAAGGTAAAGGAAATAGCACACTGCCACCATCCCAAACGCAGCCCCGAGCGGATATGACATTTCACCAGTCTGACCAATGCCACCATCTATTGTATACGCATCTCCCGTACCTCTTGGGAAAAGTGCAAACAACTGGCTGAGAAATGTTCCATGCGCATTCATCTTTCCCAATAAATTTAATTCTGTACTTCGATATTCAAATTGAAAATAATCCAAAAACGGAACAATAAACCAGAAATCTGCCACTACCACTGCACACACTGCAATTAGTAATTGTTTAAAATTTTTCCATCGAACTGTTTTCTTCAAATTCGCAAAACAAAACAGTGCTGCAAACAAAGCTGTAAGCAACGTTGAAATAATATGACATTGTACTAATCCAGCAAATCCTATCGCCAAAGGAAGCCATTTTGCTCTCTTGTCATTCTCCGCATAGATGACATACAATCCATAAAGTACCAACGGCAGAAATAACATCGCTGTATATTCGCCCACTGCTCCTCTGAGATATATACAAAGCAGTCGATATGGCGCCAGAACATACACCACACATCCGGCAAGCGCTATTTTCCTATTCCTGATAATCTTATAAAAGCACCAATAGGATACAGCAATTGTTGCAAAATTTATCGTCAACACATATGCTTTATAAGCACCCTGAACCGTGAACCCTAAAATTCTCAAAACAGCTGGAAAATATAACAAACTATCCCCATAAAATATAGAAACAGCATAACCATATCCATTCATCCAGGAATATGGGAGTCTAACAGGAAATTGTCCATCTAAAAGGGCGTTTTTGATCCCTTCTATTCGATTTAGATGAAATAAAAGATCATGTCCATCTTTTAAATAAACTGAAAAAACAGGCAAGCTGGAAAAGAAAAGCAAAACTCCGAATATTCCAAGATAAATTCGAAATGACCTTTTTTCCTCTTCCGGGACTCGCTTATAAAAGACATACCCCAGATTCAATAGCAGTATAACAAATAATACAATTCCTAAATTTACATTCTTCCAGTCATTTGTTTCTTCGATTTTTATACTATGAACAAACAAAAAAATGGCGTCCTTAAAATTTGCCGTAACCTTATATCCTGTTACCCCTATTGATGAACGCAGTTCATAAGTAACTTCAGTCTGATCCTCAGGTAATTTTACATTGGTACGCTGTATAATCACCGGCCATGTATTATAATCAGACGAAGCCGTATAAGTCTCTTCTCCATCTCCCACCAGATAATCGATTGTAACCTTATAACTGCCTCTTTTCAAATCAACTTCCGGTGATTCAACGGTCATGAAATCGAGTTCATTCTGACCTTCTGAAAGATCTTCTGCATCTGCATGAAGATTGCTATCCAAATAATAACCATCACCATACAAATCCATAAAATCTTCCACAAATATGCCATATTTGCTGATTAAAGAAGAACCCTCAAAATAATAGGTTTGATTGGGTCTGACAAAAATCAGAATGCTATATAGAATTACAAGTGCTTCCATAACCAGCACTATTGCTTTCCAATCTGCTTTTTTCTGTATTTTCATCTTCAACTCACATCCCCCAGGTGCATGTTCAGGTCTTATCTGCCAATGCTATAATATTCCATTCCTGCTTCTTTCATTTTCTCCGGATCAAAAATATTTCGTCCATCATAAACAAGCGGCGTTCTCATTAATGTTTTAAACATGTTCGGTTCCACACTTCGAATTTCTTTCCACTCTGTAAAAATGAAACAAATATTCGCATCCTTTAAAGCTTCCTCAATCCTGTCTGTATAAAGAATCGTACCTCTTTCAAAATTTCCTTCTGGAAACTTCTTTTTGAAATTGTTCATTGCTACCGGATCGTATGCAACGATGTCTGCACCATTCTTTAAAAGAAGGGCGATATTATCAATCGATGGTGCTTCTCTCAGATCATCTGTTCCAGGCTTAAATGCCAGTCCCAAAACTGCAACCTTTAAGTGTTCAAAACTGATCATCCGGTTACTCGCCTTATAAAAAAGCGCTGTCTTCTGATCTGCATTGACATCTACGGCAGCCTCTACGGTACGCAGCCGATATCCGACTTTATGTGCTTGGAATTTCAATGCCTTTGTATCTTTCGGGAAACAACTTCCACCATATCCGATTCCTGCTTTTAGAAAATTTGCTCCAATTCTCGCGTCATAGCTCATTCCCTTAGCAACATCTTCTATATTTGCTCCAATCTTTTCACACAAATTTGCAATATCATTCATGTAAGAGATTTTTAATGCAAGGAAGTCATTACAGGCATATTTTGTCATTTCAGCAGACCGTCTGTTCATCGCAACAATCGGCAACTGAAACGGTTCATAAATTTCCCGAAGCAGTTTTTCTGCCTCTTCACTTTCTGTGCCAATGATAATTCTTGCCGCATGCAGCGTATCATGTACTGCAGAGCCCTGCGCCAAAAATTCCGGATTCGATGCTACTTCGATATGAAGCTCTTTTCTTACCAGAAAATCCTTGATAAACTGCTCTACATGATCATTCGTCCCAACCGGAACAGTTGATTTTACCACGACAAGACAATCTTTTTCCACATTTTCAGCAATCTGACGGCAAACGGTTGCAATATAGCTTAAATTAGCGGAACCATCCGGCTGCTCCGGGGTACCTACTCCGATAAAAATCGCGTCCGGATCTTTATAGGCACTTTTATAATCGGTCGTATAATGCAATCTTCCTGCTGCATTATTCCGCTTCATTAACTCCTCCAGACCATCTTCGTAAATCGGAGATACTCCGGATTCCATCAACTTTACTTTATTTTCATCCACATCGACACAGGTAACATCATGCCCTTTTTCTGCAAAACAAACACCTGCTACCAGACCTACATATCCGGTTCCTGCTACTACAAGTTTCATCTTTTCCAGTCCTCCCTAAACATCTATCTTAGCTTTTTAAAAGCAACTCCATTTATTACTTTAATATCTGAGTCTTCCTGTATGTCCTCAGTATCCTTCATCAGGATCAATACTGGCTTCATCTTCTGTAACATTTCTTCCGACACTTCTGAATGAACTTCTAAATTTTTCGAATAAATAGTTTCCAGATAAGGACCAATTTGAGCACCTAGAATACATTTTCGGTTCATAGCAGTTGAAACAGAATATGCAATCTCTGTATCATATGTTAAAATCGTCGTATCAGGATTTTCTATCAAAATTTCTTTTACTACTGCCGCTGCAGCTGTTTTATCCACCTGTTCATGCCGAGCAAAAACAAACAAATCGATCAATCCTACTACAGCCATAAAAGAAATTATACGGATCTGATATCCCTGGGATTTAAGTTCTTTCACATATTGCGCCACTGCAAACCACATACAACCTGCAGCAATAACCATATACCGCTTCTGCCATACCGGTGTATATAAAGCGGATACCAGTTCTCCTAGACCCATCAACAGAAATGGAAGCAGTACCCCCATCAAAACATAAGCATTATCTTTCTTTGATTTTCGAAATGCAGCAATTCCCCAGAGAACCGTAGGAAATACTATAATAATAGTTCCATAGTATCCAACCAAAAACCAGACGCTTTCAAATATTGTTTTAAAAGATACTGCCTCAGGCCATGTTCTTTCAGAAACAGACGTCAGGGTTGTAAACAAAATACTCAACCACGGAAGATATCCTATGACCAAAATACTTCCGGAAATCAGGCATCTGATCAGTTCTCCTGTCTTGAGCTTTTTGAAGAAAAGAAATGCATAGATCGCAATAACGCAGATTCCACAATAATAATGCGTATATATGGATAATAAACTAACAATCGCCAGTATAATCCATTGCTTCCATCCCTGCACATATCCATAATAAATCCGATATCCAGTCATATATGCAAAAAAGATCAGTACCAGAGCCAGACTGTACATTCTTACTTCGATACCATAATCCATAAAATTCGGCATGCACAACGCTAATAGCATTATATCAGAAATCAGTCTATCCTCTATTGTTTTTCGCATAGAAAGTAAAAAAATCAATAAAAAAGCGTATGGAATACCAGAAAATAAACGCGCAAGATAAATGGTAGGAACCTGCGGCAGAACAAATTGGATGCTTTCCGTAAATCCTTTCAGCAAAATATAATATAATGGAGGGTGCACATCACGACCTGTCAGATAAATCAGTTCTTTGTAAGAATGCTGAATCAGACCAATTGTAAAAGTCTCGTCAAACCAAATCGAATAACTGGCAGAATAAATCACAAGTAACAGAACAGCTGTTATCCCCAGGCACTTCGGAAGTACCTGCTGCCCTTTTTCAAAAATCCGCCGGATTTTTTCATCCTTTTTCATTTTTTTTCCATTTCCAGTAAAGTACAAAACAGACAGATAAATCGCCGGAAATTCCAGAACAGCCATTCCGGACATTCTTCTGACAGAAACGCCTTCCCCGGACTGGTAATAATAAGTGCCAATATAATATAATGCTATTATTATACTGATAAAAAACACTGTCTTTTTTCCCTTGTTAACTATACCATCCAGATATTCGCTCATTGACATTTTAATTACAAAAAAGAAAATGATTATCAGCAATCCGCATCCCACAATTTTTCCGTTCTCGCTCGCAGGTATTGCCAGATAAATCCAGGACACATAAGAAAGCATCATCAAAGTTTTTATAATAAGCTCTCTCCAGTTTACTGATAACCATTTCTCTCTCATTATTGAATTACATCCTCTTTATTTTATAAATTATTTTGCAAAGCTCACTTGAATTTTGTATACACTTTTTCTTTATAAGCATAATAAATCCACTTTTTTCCAAAAAAATATTTCAAAATACCGACTTCTGTATTTTTCCCTTTAAAGTATACTGCATATTTGAATATTTGCAGTATATTTGCAAGGAATAGTTATAGGGAATATGTGCATTGAAGATCAACTTAAACAAAATGGCTTTGTCTCTACACAAGGTTTGACTGACTGGCAGGAACAGCAATTGCAGGCCTCAGTTCGCAAAGGAGAGGCTATGCGCTTAAAAAATGGCGTATACGCTCATATTGACGCATTGGCAGG
>ERZ780208.266-NODE-266-length-59010-cov-5.685998_pt1 | contig 59010 bp, 55 predicted proteins | sample MGYA00511167_ERZ780208 | MGnify/ENA primary metagenome ERZ780208 (study PRJEB29588, sample SAMEA2159202) | human gut metagenome | biome: human gut; feature: human-associated habitat; material: faeces | place: Denmark | collected 2008/2010 ...
GAAACTTTGCAGGGGCAAAGATAGGAATGGTATATGGAAAGAAAACAACGCTTCGCCTTAAGAAGAACAGAACTTATTATATCCGTATCAGGGCATATGCCTATGGAAATAGTGCTAACAATAATCAGGCGGTCAATGGAAAATGGAGTCAGGTGAAAAAAGTAAAGACAAAAGGATAGGAAACAAGACGATAATGTGAATGCTGTGGGAGCGTGATGTAGAGAAAAAAGAAAAAGTGAAAAATGAAAAGAGTTTGGGAAAGGAGATTTCAAATGAAGAAAAAATGGAAAAATGCAGTAGTGTTCTGCTTGGTTTTTTCAATGCTGCTGGGTAGTCAAGATGTATCGGCATATATTAATATTCACAAGCAGCAAATAATGGAAACAACCACAGATAGCACAGTTCAAAATACGAATAACACAGTAACTGCGCAGAAAAAAAGGACAGATTCAAATGTAAATGCTGCACTGTCAAAGGAGGCGAAAACAATACAGAGCAGTGAGCAGACGGATACTCAAAATACGGATGTTGTGGGTGATCCGGTACAAAAGAAAAAAACGACATTAAAAAAAGCGGAAAATAGTGCGATTGAATACGGCACGGATGATGGTATCAGCAGAGCTGCCTGGATTCATGATTTGGCAGTCATATTTGATATGACGGTTGAAGAAGACAATTATCCGGATGTATATTATCCGGATGTTACGGAAGATATGACATACTTTCGTGATATTATGATGGGCATTGAGTTTGGTTTGATTGATACTCCGATGGGACAGAATTTTGAACCGGATACGGCGGTAGACCGTGAGTTCGCAGCTCATACATTAAATTATTGTCTGAAGTATCAGGCGGAGAATGAGTCATATTCATTTAGCGATGCGGATGACATTACTTATCAGGACGATGCTCAAGTTGCACTTGAGAAAAATTGGTTTGCAAGTATAGATGGAGCATTTTGTCCGGCACAAAAGGTTACCAAAACAGAAGTAACGAAAATGCTTACAGATGCACAGAAAATATATGCATCTACAGAAGTGGATTCTTCATATAAAAATTCTTATACATTTGCAGAGGATGTCGTTGAGGTGCCGGAAACAGCTAATGTAGAACTGAAAGAGACGGATTCTGAGACAACGATTACAATAGAAGATGATTCGGTTGATATTCAGGAGGGGACAAGATTTGTGGTATATCAAAACCAGATTCCCCTGGGATATGAGGCAGAAACGGTAGAAACGTCAGATGGACAGTTAGTTGTTAAGGCAATGAAGCTTGATAGTGACGATGTGGTTGTTGATGTTGATGCAGAGGGAAGTGTTCAGGCCGATTTGGGAGATCTGACACCAGCAGAAGGGGTCAGATTAACACCTGTATACGATACAAATCAAAAAGCTGCAAAGCAATCAGCCAAGAGCAATAAGGGTGCCGGAGTAGGAATTCAGCAGCAGAAATTTAATGTGAATATTCCGCTGACATCAGGTGCAACATTGAAAGCGTCAGGTACATTGTATGACCTTAGATTGGATTGGAAGAATATTGGTGCAGAAAAATCTATTGTATTGACGGGAAATGCACAGGTAAACTACACTGCTAATTTAAGTGGAAATGATCTGGCAGCAATTCCAAGTTCCATTAATTTATGCTATTTGGATATTTTGGGAGTTGGATCCTTTACTATTTCTTTGGACGCATCTATATCCGGTTCGGTGGGGTGCTCGTACGTTACAAAATTTACTACGGGTATTCAATATACAAAAGGAAGTGGCTTCCGGGTGGTTTCTTCTTTCCATAAGGAAAAGTTTAGCTTTCATCTGGATGCTACGACAACGATTTCAATGACGGCAGCATTATCGGCAAAAGACATTCCTAAATTTACTGCAAGAATATATGCAACGGCAGGAATTGTATCAAAGTCAATGCTGGATATATATACAGATGGAAATAAGCCAACGAAGTGTCAGCATTTTGCTTCCTATATGTATGCAGAAACGGGTGGCAAAATGGAAATAAAGCATGTTAAATCATGGAGTACGAAACATGTTATCTGGGATGCGGATAATAGCCCTGTTCGTACCGAACAGCATTATGAAGATGGAGTTGGTGTTAATAAGTGTACAAGAAATGCAAGAAAATATTGTAGTATATGGTCAAAAATGAAATGGGGAATGGCGTGTCCAAAGGATGCCAGTGGAATCTGGTTAGATGAGCAGGGTGAGCCGGTACCGGTATTTACTTATACGTTAGATGCTCTTGGAAATGCTACCATTACAGGATATACGGCTAATCCGGGAGTTATGGTCATTCCGGAAAAGGTGGATGAGCACCCAGTGGTTGCCGTTGGAAAGGAAGCATTTAAAAATAAAACGAATCTGATAAGTGTGATTTTGCCGGAAGGAATAGAGACGTTAGAACAGTCCTGTTTTGAAGGCTGCCGTGGAATTACAGCAATTAATATTCCGGATTCTGTAACGGAAATGGGTGAAAATGTATTTATGAATTGTAGTGGGCTCTACGAAGTGACATTACCAGTCAACAAGAAATATACAGAAATAGGTAAATACATTTTTAAGGGAACAAGTTCACTACATACCGTCAATATGTCACCGTACATTACAAAAATTGATGAAGAAGCATTTTGTAATTCTGGACTGGAAAGTCTGGATCTTCCGGATGATATTACATTTATTGGATATAAAGCATTCTTTGGATGTAAACAGTTAAAGACACTTCATTTGCCGGAATATCTGGAAGTCTTTGGAGGATGTGCCTTTGGCGATTGTGATTCTTTAACGTCAGTTACGATTCCAAAGAGAGTGAAGGAAAATGAATATTATCCAGATTATCATTATTTTGCTGATAATGATCTGGAGGGAGGATTATTCAAGTATTGTGATTCTTTAATGGAAGTTACTTTTGAAGATGGAACCAAAACGATTGGACACAATGTTTTGAACGGCTGTACAGGTCTGAAAAAAATAAATATACCGGATACAGTGACCTGTATTGGTATGCATGCGTTTAATGCCTGTAAATCCTTAGAAGAAATTGCTTTGCCGGAATCCCTGACGGAAATAGATGCATTGGCATTTCGTGGAACAGGGTTAAAAAAGATAGAGATTCCGGATGGTGTTGTCAAGATAGATTGTCTTGCTTTTGCGGTGTGTGACGAATTATCAGAAGTAAAAATGCCAAACAACTTACAGGAGATCGGTACATGGGCATTTGCAACATGTCCGAAACTCAAAGATATAACGATTCCAAAGGGAACAAAGACTGTTTTAAATTATTACAATGGATGGACAACTAATACAACGCAGAGTCCGTTTGTAAATTGTGATGCTCTTCAGAATGTTACTTTGGAAAATGGGATGAAGATAGTAGCAAACTGTCTGTTCGATGAGCACGCTGCACTTAAGAAAATTGTGATTCCGGATACGGTAACGACAATTGGAAAATACTGTTTTTATAACGCAGTTAATCTGGAAGACGTGACACTTTCTAAGAATTTGTATGAGATTGGTGATAAAGCTTTCTCACAGTGTACATCATTGGAAAAGATTGTCTTACCAGATACCGTGGGAAGTATGGGGGCATCGGTATTTGCAAACTGTACACTATTATCAGATGTGACACTGCCTAAATATCGACTGAATATTACGAATTATACTTTTGAAAATTGTACCAGTTTGAAACAGATTACATTGCCGGATAACGTGCAATATATAAGAAATGGTGCGTTTAAAGGCTGTGAGCGTCTGGAAAGTATTACCACGCCGGATAATTTTATAGGTATTGATTATGAAGCGTTTAAAGACTGTAAACGATTAGAGACCGTTAAATTTACGGGAAAATGGATTGAAAAGAATGCATTTGAAGGCTGTCAGGAACTGACAAATATAGAATTTGTCGGCAATGTGACCGATATAAGACAGTATGCTTTTAAGAATTGCAGCAGTCTCACAAGTATAAAACTGGCCAATGGAATGACAAAGATTTACGAAGGAACATTTGACGGTTGCAGTGTATTGAATAATGTGGTTGTTCCGTATACGGTTACAACGATTGATAAGAATGCGTTTGCTAATTGTGTATCGTTAGCCAAGATTACAATACCAAAAAGTGTAACGACAATGGCAGATTCGGTATTTTCTTATCCGGACAAACTGACAATTTATGGAGTGGAAGGCAGTTATGCAGAAGAATATGCAGATAAGCAGGGAATTGCTTTTAATCCAATCAATGTTTCTGCACAAAGCATTAAATTGTCTCAAAGTATATACAACACATATTGCAATTTGGGTGGATTTTATATTCCGCATACGATTACACCGGATAATATGACCGATGATGTGACGTGGAAAAGTTCAGATGAAGAGGTAGCCAAAGTAGATGAAAAGGGATATGTTAATTCGATTAATCCGGGAACCTGCACGATAGAGGTGACGGCGGGGAGTGCAAAAGCAAAATGTACATTGGTTGTTGCATCTCAGGTGTATGACATGTCGATTACAGGGAAGTCTACTCTGACAGTGGGAGAAAAGGAGCAGTTAGAATATACATTGAACCAAGGTACGATTCCGGCTGGTGAAGTACGATGGATGAGTCATGATGCCAGTGTCGTGTCTGTTGATGAAAATGGAAATATTACAGCCAATGCAAAGGGAGAGGCTGTAATTGAGGCATATTGGATCAGAAAAACGGATGATGTAAAAGCGCAGCTAACGATCAAGGTAAAGGAGAATGCAAGCAACACTCCAACACCGACGGCGTCATCGGGAGCAATAACGACACCGGGAACAAAGCCATCCCCTACGGGAAGTGTAAATCCGACAGAAACAGCAAGTGCGAAACCGTCACCTACGGGAAGTGCGACACCTTCTCAGACTGCCAGCATAGAACCGGACGTGACAACCAGCCCATCACCTTCCGCACAGCCAACCCAATCGGCAGGTTATTATATGGAAGGAAGTTTTACCGGATGGGGAGGAGAAGATGCGTACCCGTCCTCAAAGGGGCACGGTCAGGATTCCGGTGACCGGAATTTTTATGATGTAAGCCTTACCAATATGGTGGTGGGAAAAGGATATGATTGTGGAATGGAACTGATGAATCCTTATAATGATCTTTTCACTGGAGCAGATAACGAGATGGCCGTATTTATTAGGAAGATGAAGACACCGGCAATTCGCGTAACCTTAAAGAATGGTGGAACTGCTTCTGCCTGGAATTGGCATACGGAATTAAATATTCCAAGTGGAGAAGAAACTATATTATCGGAAGAGTATTTGAGCAGCGGATATTTTGCGTTGTTTGGAAATGATGATACAATTATAAAAGTAGAGATTTATGATAAGGGAGAAAGTAGTGATCCATCTTCATCAGAAAGCGCAACGCCGAGACAAACAGCAACTGTAAAGCCGACGTCCAGTGCACCTTCTGCAAGCACGGACCAGCCGGCAACAGATACACCGGCACCGGAACAGTCAAGTGGTTCTCCAACGCCGTCCGCATCAGATGAAACGAAAACAAGTGCCACTCCATTACCGTCTGCGTCAGCCAAGGCGGCAAAAACGGAATACAGAGTCAACATAGATGATGATGACGATATAAGTGCACCGGCAAAACCGGGTAAAGTGAAAATAAAAAAAGCTTCTGCATTGAAAAATGGAAAAGTGAAACTTACATGGAAAAAGCCGGCAAGGGCTAAATGGTATATTATCCAGTATTCTACAAAGAGAAACTTTGCAGGGGCAAAGATAGGAATGGTATATGGAAAGAAAACAACGCTTCGTCTTAAGAAGAACAGAACCTATTATATCCGTATTCGGGCATATGCTTATGGAAACAGTGCCAACAATAATCGGGCAGTCAAGGGAAAATGGAGCAAGGTAAAAAGGGTGAGGACTAGAAAGTAGATCATAGATTTGAGAAGCATTACATAAAAATGTATATCAAGAGAAAATGAATATGGCAAAAGAGTGCTGCAAAAATCTCTGATCAAGAAACGTCTGATCGGCAAAGGCCGAATCAGGCGTTTTTTGGTGTTGGGACTTTTGACTATCAATGAATTGAAATATTGGAGGTATGGATTATGACAGCAGCTAGAAGAGAAGCGATTGAATTATTGGAAAGAGTACCAGAAGATAAGCTGACATATGTTGTTCAGATTTTGAGTGGTATTGATGGCTTGATAAGCAGATCAGAGAGACGCACAAAAAATTGATTTAGACCAGTTTGTTATGCCAACAACAGAGCGTGGCAGAAATGCAGATGAATATATAAAAGAGATGAGAGAAAATGACAGATTTTAAAAGAGTGTTTGTTGATACAGCACCTATTATATATTATCTTGAAAACAGTCCTTTATATTCAGAGGCTATAAAGTGATTTTTTGCGAGATGTATAGAAAAAGATATACAGGTTGTTACTTCTGCCATAACAGTATAAGGGATTTAAAGCAATGGATGCATTACAAATATCATCAGCGATTGAATCCAGATGTGATATATTTTTCACCAATGATAAGCAGCTAAGGCAAGAAAAAAAATCCCTTGTATGACAATGGAAGATTTGAAATAACAAACATTTCACATAAAAAGGATGGAATCTATCAAATCATTCTTACTATGATACAAGTGGGCACAATAACCACTTCACAGATATTTTACACAGATTTGACGTAAACAGGATAGCAGATTTTACTTCATAAATTTAAGATTAAGTCATCGTGAATAAAGCGATGGCTTTTTCTTATGTTATGGGAAATGTTTTCGTTCCCTTGAATTGGCCATTTGCGAATTACAGAAAGGAAATGTAGGAAAATGAAGGTGAAATTAAAAACATATCTCCATCATCCAGGTTCTCTGGTGGTGCTGCTGCTGACAATCCTGTCGGCGGTGATCACGGTATTGGCACTGGGATCGCTGATTGTTTATATTCTGGTAAAGGGAGTGCCTCATCTGACACCGGAGCTGTTTGCCTGGACGTATAATTCAGACAATGTGTCTATGCTGCCGGCGTTGATCAACACTTTGCTGTTGACGATCCTTGCAATTGTGGTGGCAGGACCGCTTGGAATCTTTGCAGCGATCTATATGGTGGAATATGCAAAGAAGGGAAATAAAATTGTCGGACTTGTCCGGGTGACGGCAGAGACGTTGTCAGGTATTCCGTCAATCGTATATGGATTGTTCGGAATGTTGTTTTTCTGTACAGCACTTCATATGGGATATTCATTGATATCCGGTGCGCTGACGGTGGCGATCATGGTATTGCCGACGATTATGAGAACCAGCGAAGAAGCACTTCTGGCAGTGCCGAAAAGTTACCGGGAAGGAAGCTTCGGACTGGGAGCCGGAAAGCTTCGGACGGTATTCCGGGCGGTGCTTCCATCGGCAGTACCGGGAATTCTTTCCGGTGTGATCCTCTCCATTGGGCGTATCGTGGGAGAGACGGCCGCATTGATCTTTACGGCAGGTACAGTGGCAGCAGTTCCTAAGGTAAATGCCGGAATTAAAGGCTTCTTCGGTTCGTCGGTAAGAACCCTTTCCGTACATATGTATAACTTATCAAAGGAAGGTCTTCATACAGATCAGGCGTTTGCTACAGCAGTTGTATTGCTGGTATTTGTTATTGTCATCAATTTTATCTCTAACATTTTGGCCAACAAGCTGAAATCAAAGGTTTAATGAATGTGATCGACAGCATATTCTCTGCGTAAGCAGTTTTTGATATAAAAAGAAAATCAGATTTTTTTAGAAAAGAGGAAAAGTTATGGATTCAGTATATTCAAATGTTGTGGTTGAGGCATCGGAGCATCCGGTATCTGCGGCAACAAAGTTTCATGTTGAGAAGTTAAATCTTCATTATGGCAGTTTTCACGCATTGAAGGATATCAATATTGATATTCCTCAGAATCGTATTACCGCATTTATCGGACCGTCCGGCTGTGGTAAGAGTACCTTTTTGAAATCCTTAAACCGGATGAATGATCTGGTGGAAGGATGCCGGATCGAGGGAACGGTTATGCTGGGAAATGAAAATATTTATGGGGATATGGATGTGAATCATCTCCGGAAGAGAGTTGGAATGGTATTTCAGAATCCCAATCCATTTCCAATGAGCATTTATGACAATATTGCATATGGACCGAGAACCCACGGAATCCATTCAAGACAGAAGTTGGATGCTATTGTGGAGAAGTCCCTGCGTCAGGCGGCAATCTGGGATGAGTTAAAGGATCGTCTTAAAAAGTCGGCACTTGGCCTGTCCGGCGGACAGCAGCAGCGTCTCTGCATTGCGAGAGCATTGGCAGTGGAACCGGAGGTTATTTTGATGGATGAGCCGACATCGGCACTGGATCCAATCTCTACCGCTCATATTGAGGAACTCGCACTGGAGCTGCAGAAGGATTACACTATTATTATGGTAACCCATAATATGCAGCAGGCAACTCGTATCTCCAGCAAGACGGCATTTTTCCTGCTGGGTGAGATGGTGGAATATAACGATACCGAGAAGCTGTTTTCTATGCCGGAGGATAAGCGGACAGAGGATTATATCACAGGACGTTTCGGATGATGGAGATTGTGGCGTATATGCCATAAAGATTTTAAAATAGCAGGTTATTGTTAATAAAGCAGTTCAAAAAAGAGGTGGCAGAGAAATGAGAACACATTTTGATAAACAGTTAAATAAATTAAATGATGAGCTGATCGAGATGGGAAGCATGATCGAAAAGGCGATTGAGCATACCATCAAGGCTCTGGTAACACAGGACATTGATCTGGCAAAATATGTCATTGATTCCGATGAGCAGATCAACCGTCAGGAAAGAGACATTGAGAGTCTTTGCCTGAAGCTTCTGTTGCAGCAGCAGCCGGTGGCAAGAGATCTCCGTCAGATTTCTTCCGCACTTAAAATGATCACGGATATGGAGCGGATCGGAGATCACGCATCCGATATTTCGGAGATCATCGTAACGCTTTTGAAGAGAGAGGAACCGTATATTAAGCATCTGGATCATATTCAGAGCATGGCAAAGGAGACGTCTGTAATGCTGGTGGGCAGTGTGGATGCATTTGTAAACCGCAATCAGCTTCAGGCAGCGGCCGTGATTGAGAAGGATGATGTGGTAGACGATCTGTTTCGCAAGGTTCAGTCGGAGCTTGTGCAGCTGATCCATGAAGATCCAAACTGCGGGGAGCAGGCAACGGATCTGTTGATGATCGCCAAATATTTTGAGAGGATCGGGGATCACGCAACCAATATTTCGGAATGGGTGATCTTTTCTCTGACAGGAGAGCATGTACATGGCAAGCTGATCCCGGAGGAGCAGACACAGTAGAAAAGGAGGTACTTATGATGAAAGCATATGAATGGATGTTAGATCATACAGATTGGCAGGTAAAAACAGTGGGTGGCGTGTGGCTGCTGATGCATATTACACGCTGGCTCGCAATGGGATGTGTATTTGGCCTCCTTTTCTGCCTGGCCACGGGAAGCAGTGATTATCAGAATACCGTGGGCGCTGCCGGTGCAGTCTTTGCGCTGCTGCCGGGAGCTGCTTTTGGTATGGCTGTATTGCTGGGAAATGAAAAGACAATAAAATAGTACTTTAGTGTGTAAATGAAACGCATAATTTTGTGGATATAGCAAAGTTTGCGGGCTTAGAAAGGAATACAGATTTCTATGAAAAAATTATCCAACGTCATACGGGCGGGAGGAGTCCTTGGATTTATCCTGCCGGCGTTAATTCCGCTGGCGGTGTTTTGGATTTACCCGATATGTCGTTCTTTATTTATCAGTTTTACAGACTGGGATTATATGTCTCCATCTTATCATTTCGTTTTTTTCGATAATTTTAAAAAATTATTTCAAGATCCAAGATTTTATGAAGCATTATGGAATACGCTGTTATTTAGTGCCGGTACATTGATTCCAACGCTGGCAGGAGGGCTGTTTCTGGCTCTTTTACTGCAAAAAGCATTTCGAGGCAGCGGATTATTCAAGTTTATTTTGTTTTCTCCATGGATTACTCCGACAGTAGCGGTATCTATTGTATGGACATGGATTTACAACCCGGATACAGGCCTTGCAAATGCAGTGTTGAAATTTTTTCATCTGCCGGCACTTCAATGGATCAACAGTTCCAATACAGCGTTGTTGTCAGTCATTATCGTGACGGTATGGAAAAGCCTTGGATATGCGATGATCTTTTATTTATCCGCATTGGAAAAGGTTCCGGCAGAGCTTTATGAGGCAAATAGTCTGGATGGTGCCAATGCATGGCAGAGATTTCGGGATGTGACCCTGCCCTGCATTTCGCCAACGACCTTTTTTCTGTTGATCGTAACTATGGTTAATTCGCTGCAGGCGTACGACCAGATTCAGATCTTAACGCAGGGAGGTCCATCCGGCAGCACCAGAACATTACTATATATGTACTATCAGCTGGGATTTGAGGAGTATGATATGGGACAGGCAACAGCGGTTGCAATGGTGTTAGTGGTGATCACGCTGATTCTGTCAGGAGTACAGTTCCTGGCATCGAAAAAGTGGGTGCATTATTAAAAGTACAGTGGAAAATAAAATGGCAATATAGGAAAGGCATGGTTTCATGATGCAAAGTCAGATGATAGAAAATATAGAAGAAAGAGAGAATACATTACCGCTGCCGGAGGAGCAGTTAAACCGTGAAAAGCTGCGAAATGAAATGGATGCGGCACAGCAGAAACTGCATCGGATCGGGGCGGCAAAGACGGTGGGCAAAATTCTTCTTTTAACTACGGCAAGCGTGTTTACGGTATTTCCCTTTGTGTGGATGATACTCAGTGCATTGAAAACAAAGGCAGAAGTGATGAATGTAGACCAGCTTTTACCGGCACATGCACAGTGGCAGAATTTTTCGGAGGTCTTACTTCATTCTCCGATGCTTCGTTATATTGGAAACAGTTTATTTATCAGCCTGATCGTTGTGGCATTCCAGCTGATATCCAGTGCGATGCTTACCTATGCAATGGTTTTTATGAAATTTCGAGGTAGAAAGCTGTTGTTTGCGATTGTAATGGGAACCTATATGCTCCCTACCGCAGCAACCTATATCCCATCATATATTATATTGGCGCATATGGGACTTTTGGACAGCTATACCGGTCTGATCATATCGGATGCCGTAAATATTTTTGGAATATTTCTTCTGAGAACTGCTTTTATGCAGGTGCCTCAGGGGCTGATCGAGGCGGCAAGGATTGACGGGGCCGGTCATTGGAAGGTGTTGTGGCGCATTGTAACGCCCATGACCAAATCAGCCTATATCACATTTGGCCTGATCAGCTTTATCACAATGTATAACAGCTATATGTGGCCTTCCCTGGTAACCAATAATAAGGAGTTAAGTATGGTTTCCCAGGGATTGCGGAGCTTTTTTATAGAGGGTGGCGCATACGGCACCGAGTGGCCGAAGGTGATGGCGGCAAGTGCTGTGATCGTTGTACCGCTTTTGATATTATTTGCTTTTACCCAGAAATGGTTTATCAACGGTATCGGTGGCGATACCGGGATAAAGGGCTGATAGACTGCAGGGCAGTTTTATCATAAATAAACACAACAAAAAAGAGAAGAGAGATGTCCGAAAAATAGGACAGAATGGAGGAAACATGAGAAAGAGATTACTCAGTATGGTACTTGTAATGGGAATGGCAGTGACGGCATTGTCCGGCTGCGGCAACAGTGCGAAGGGAAATACGTCTTCGCAAACTTCCGGAGAGAGCAGTAAGGAAGCTGACAGCGGCAAGACGATTGATCTGGATTTCTGGTATTCCGGTGGAAAGACAGCTGTAAATGTGGTGAAAGAGATCGTAGATGATTTCAATGATTCCCAGACGAAATATAAGATCAGCTGTGTGACACAGGCAGATTATGATGAGACATATCAGAAGGTACAGGCCGGTATTGCCGGAGGAACTGCACCGGATATTGCATTGATGAATGTCAGCGCAGCACAGACATTGAACAGTAAGGGGCTTCTGGGAGATGTGGGAGCTTTGGCAGACAAGGATTCCGATTTTCAGAAGGATGATTATCTGGAGGTATTCTACAATCAGGGCGTCGATGAAAAAGGAAAGACGTATGGCATTCCGGCATATGGAACCACTCAGGTAATGTACTACAATAAGAAAGCATTTGAGAAAGCAGGAATTAAGGCAGAGGATATTAAGACATGGCAGGATCTGGAGGCCGCAGCGAAAAAGATCACATCGGACAAGATGATCGGATGGGAGCCGATGTGGGGCAAGGATAATATGGTAGATGCGGTATTAAGTAACGGCGGAAGCATTTTTAATGATGACCAGACGAAAGTAACCATCAATACCAAGGAGTGGGTTGAGGTATGGGAAAGTTTTCGTAAGTGGATCCATGATGACAAGATTATGAAGATCCATTCCGGCGGACAGGGATGGGAGTATTGGTATGCGACCATTGATGATGTGCTTCAGAATAAGGCCGGAGGCTATACCGGTTCTTCCGGAGATCAGGCAGATCTTGATTTCTCCGTTGTCGCAGCAATGGAACAGCCGGGCTTTGGAGACAATGCATCCGCACCGTCTGCCGAGGCAAAGGAGCTTGTTATGATGAACAGTTCTTCCGATGAGGAAAAGCAGGGTGCATATGAGTTTATGAAATTCTTTACCACACCGGAGAATCAGGCAAAATGGTCTATGTCAACCGGTTATGTGGCAGTCCGCAAATCAACACAGGATGTAAAAGAATTTAAGGATTACACAGATAAAAATCCACAGGCGCTAGTACCGTTACAGCAGGCATCCCACGGTTCTATTCTTCCAACGGATCCAACCGGCGGCAAGATCTATGACGCTTTGAAGGTAGCAGCCGACAAGGTGGAGATTGAAGGTGTTGATGCACAGAAGGCACTGGATGAGGCACAGAAAACAGCACAGGCAGCTTTGGATGCCGTGAAATAAACAGGTGGTAGAAATGAAAAAGAGAGTTTTTCATATCAGTAAAAAAGACAGCTGTTATCAGGAGGCATCGTTTACGGTGCCTCCCCTTTGGAATAGACTGAGTTTTTCTCTGGAGATGCCAGAGCAGGCCGCAAGACTTTGTTATCTGCTGATCTATGACAGTCATGGCAGGCTGCGTTTTCATCATCAGGCAGGATACGGAGACTGGAAATACCAGCTGGGGATCGATGGCATGAGTACATCTCTCGGAGGAATTCCGGGAGAGATTGAGCCGGGAGAATGGAAGGCGGCGATCTGCTGCTTTTCAGAATATATCGATCAGTATCTGGGAGATGCGGAATTTGATATTGTGATCCGTCTGTCAGATAAATTTATACCGGTTGAGGAACCCGTCGGCGAAAGGCTCTGGTGCAGTGGGGATTATGATTTTGAACGTCTTTTTCAGCAGAAAGAGGGATGGTTTTGCGGAGATTTTCATACCCATACCCGTCTTTCCGATGGAAAAGAAACAGTCCGCTGCGCAATGAAGAAGGCTGTGAAGATGGGCATGGATTTTTATGTGCCCACAGAACATAATGTGGTGCATACCGGCTGGCCTGAAACAGATATTATGATCCTGCCGGGAGTGGAGATCACAACCTGTCTGGGACATTTTAACATTTTTGGCTGTACCGGTGCGCCGGCCCAGCTTTTGGATATTATGAAAGAAGCCGGGGAGGAGGATATCTGGAAAAAAATGAAATATACCATCCGGGAATGTGAAAAAAATGGCTGGCTGTGGAGCATCAATCATCCGTTTTTACATATCTGGAAGTGGCTGTATTATGATCTTCCGTTAAAACATCTTCATCTGATGGAGATTGTGAATGATCCGACTTACGGATATGCGCCTGAAGCAAATGATGAGGCAGTTTCGTTCCTGGATTATCTGTGGAAGCATGGGTATGTTGTGTATGGTCTGGGTGGAAGTGATTCCCACAATCTGGAAAGCGAGCGTTATGAGGGCGCGACAGAACCATCGATTCCCGGAGACCCGGCAACGCTGGTTTATATGAATGGATTATCACCGGATCATTTAATGCAGGGAGTGGCAGCAGGTCATGTGATCGTCTGCCGTTATATCAGGGCAGAGGTGTCATTTTATTATCATGGCAGGCAGTTTCTGCCGGGAGACAGGATTGAGACAGGAAATGCAGCGGAGGATCTTTTGTATTGTAAAGGCTCGGTGACCGGTTTACCGGAGGAAGCGGAGCTGTTTCTGGTAAACGACAGAGGAAAAAAGAAAATTTCGTGGAGTAAAATGGGCAGTCAGCTTGGGGAGATTGATCTGGAAATTCCATGGGGGCAAGGAGACTGGCAGTGGACTCGGCTGGAGATCCGTGATCCGGTGGGCAAATTTCTGGCCTATCTCAACCCGGTGTACCGGGGAGAACATCATTCCGGATGCAAGACCTTTGGGGAAGCCGTAAAGGGCTGGCAGAAGCATAGAGAAAAGAATGTGTGAAATAAATTGCACTATGCAGTCTTGTTCCTGTTTACGAAAGATGGCAGGTACAAGAAGGGAATGGAGGAATGATATGATACGAGGTGTATTGTTTGATAAGGATGGAACAATTTTGGAATTTGATACCTTGTGGGGGGCGGCAACCAGACGGGTGATTCCGTCATTTTTACGGGCATTGTCGGTTCCGGCAGAACACCATTTATATGAAAGAATGCTGGAGGTGCTTGGTGTCACAGAAGTGGGAGTAGATGCGGAAAAGGCGTTGGCGTGGATGCCATATGCCCAAATGGCAGAGGTGCTGATAAAGGCATTGAAGGAGGAAGGCTTTGTAATAAAGAACCCGGATGCAGCCGCAATCCTTACGAAGCTATATTATAAGGAGATTACACGTCCGGAAGCAAAGATTATTCCCACGGCAGATCTTATCCGGGTAATGAAAAAGCTGAAGGACAGAAAATGTCTGATCGGCCTTGCCACAGCGGACAGTGAGAGAGCTGCGAAGTTTTGTCTGGACCGCTTAAAGATACGGAATTATTTTGATTATATTGGTGCCTCAGGAGAGACTGTCAGACCAAAGCCGGCCAGTGATCTGTGTGACCGGTTCTGCCGGAAATACCGGCTTTTGCCGGAGGAGGTTATGGTGGTGGGAGACAGTCCCACGGATATGGAATTTGCCCACAACAGTGGGGCGCTGGCAGTCGGAGTATTGTCCGGTGTGGGCAGCCGGGAGGGGCTGAAGGGTATGGCAGATATTTTAATTCCCTCTGTTGATGTGCTGGATCAGATATGGAAAATGGATCTATACAAAAATAAAAAGATGGCTGCGGCAAGCAGTATATAAGAAGAAAGGCATGGTGTGATATGGCAAAATTAGTGCTGGACAGAGTATCCAAGCAGTATGACGGAAAGAATTTTGTGGTGGAAAATTTTAATCTGGAAATTGACCGAAAGGAATTTGTAATCTTTGTAGGACCCTCAGGCTGTGGAAAATCCACAGTGCTTCGGATGATTGCGGGGCTGGAGGAGATTACGACCGGTGGCATCTATATTGATGAGAGACCGGTCAGCGGAAAGATGGCAGCCCGCGGGGATATTGCCATGGTATTTCAAAATTATGCGTTGTATCCTCATATGTCTGTCTACGATAATATTGCTTATAGCTTAAAGATAAAAGGCGTACCGAAAAAGGAGATCCGGGAGAGAGTTGCGCGTGTGGCGCATATTCTGGAGCTGGAAGCGGTATTAAAAAAGAAACCAAGTCAGTTATCCGGCGGGCAGAAGCAAAGGGTGGCGATGGGACGTGCCATGATCCGTACGCCGAAGCTTTTCCTGATGGATGAGCCGTTATCCAATCTGGATGCAAAGCTGCGGACCCAGATGAGAAAAGAGATTTCAAAGCTGTATCGTGATTCTTCCTCTACCTTTATTTATGTGACTCATGATCAGATCGAAGCCATGACACTGGGAACCAAAATTGTTGTCCTGAATCATGGACAGATTCAGCAGATCGCAACACCGAGAGAGCTTTATGAGTCACCGGCGAATTTGTTTGTGGCGGGCTTTATCGGTTCGCCCCAGATGAATTTCTGGAAGGCACGGGTAGAGCAGGACCAAAAAAGAGTAAAGCTGGTATTTGATGATATGGGAGAATTTGTATTATCAGAGCCGAAGGCACAATTATTACGAAGCCGTGGATGGCTGGGAAGGCAGATCATTGTGGGTGTGCGGCCGGAAAATCTCCGGGTGATGAAGCCGGAAGAGGCAGATCACAGGGAACTGGAAGAAAAGTGGCTTTATGCTGTTGCCAAGGTATTTGAGATGGACGGCGCAGTCAGCTATCTTCATCTGGAGTCCGTACATGACAAAATAACAATCTGTATGAAGGGACAAAAAGTATACGATATTGATCAGATTGTTTCCTTTACCTTTGATGAGACAAAAATACATTTCTTTGATCCGGAGACAGAAGAAGCGATCCGGTAAAAGCGTAAGAAGATCAATACGATTTGGAGGCGGCAAAATGATAAACATAAAAGGAAAAAGCCTGTTGGCAGTTTTCATAGCGGGAATGGTAGTGACAAGTCTGGCGGGCTGCGGAAATACGAAAAAGGCACAGGAAAAGGTAAAGGGACTGGATAAGCTGGGAGCGATCCATGTGATTTCCCGCGAGGAGGACTCCGGAACCAGAAATACCTTTGCAGAACTGGCCGGACTTAAGGAAAATAACAGCAGAAATCAGGACAATACACTGGAGGGGGCAGAGATTGCGGAGGATACGTATTCTGTACTCAACAAAGTAGGGGGTGATCCTTCGGCAATTGGTTATGGCTCTGCCGGAGTCATGGTCAGCGATTCCCAAGTCAAAGTACTCTTTGTTGAGGGGACGGCTGCCGGCAAAAAGGATGCCCGGTATCCTTTGAGTCGTTCCTTTTATCTGGTATGGAACGGAAAACTGAACTCTGTGGAGGAGGAATTTCTGCGCTATATCCGGAGTGCCGGACAGGAGATCGTAGGGCAGTCCTATGTCACTGTCAGTAAACAGAACAGCTTTTTGTCCCTAAAGCCGAAGGGAAAGATCACGATTACCGGTTCTACCTCTGTAGGTCCTCTGTTAGAATGTCTTGCTGAGGAATATATGAAACAGAATCCCAAGGCATCGATAAAAGTCACCCAGACCGATTCCGGAAACGGCATTAACCAGACAATTCAGGGAAAATGTGATATGGGAATGAGCTCCAGGGAACTCCGTGATCCCGAAAAAGAGCTTTTAAACTATGAAGCCATTGCCAGAGACGAGATCGCTGTGATCGTAAACGCAGACAATCCATTAAACGATATCACGATGGATCAGCTCGAAGCCATCTACACCGGCAAAACCACCGAATGGAAAGCCATTTACCGCTAAAGAATGAACCCGAAAACACCCATAATATTTCTTATGTCTTTAAAGTAGTGTAGTGATTTTTCCTCGAAAACAGATATTTCCGTGAGACCGTGATCGAAAAATTGACGCAGATCAGTAGGATTTCTGAAAAGTCTTTGCATTGCAATGTTTCGATGAATACGTGTCTGGACGACTGAGCCTCCCTGGTGGGCTCAGCTATTTCGGTGGGCACGCTCCCGCTACGTCGCACTACGCAATGGTGCATAACGCCACCAAAAACGTGGCGTAAACACCAGCGAGTGCGAAAGTGCCCTTCGAAACATCGGAATCCCACCGGGAGGCGAGTACGGGAAGACACGTTCATCAAACATCGAAACAGCAAAGCAATTAGACTTTTCGAAATCCGTAAGTGACAAGACAATTTTTCGATCATTGTCCACGGATATTCAATTATTTCAAGGAAAAATCAGATCCACAGTTGTCAAATATAAGAAATATTATGGGTGTCCTCCTAAGTAAAGACGTGGTGAAAAGGAAGTAAAATTTTTTACTTACATTTTACATAACCCCCATATAAGCTTTACAAGTGCTTGTTATGATGATTAAGAAGTAAAAAAGAAGAGTTGATAAAAGCACGTAAAGAAGATGGAGGAACGTATATGAACAGTTCGGTTCAGATCGCATTTGGACTATTGGGAGGGTTGGCATTATTCCTGTTTGGAATGAACATGATGAGCGAGTGTCTGCAGAAGGCAGCAGGCGAGAAAATGAAATCAATTCTGGCACTTTTGACAAAAAATCCGATACTTGGAGTTTTGGCAGGCGCATTGACCACAGCAGTTTTACAGAGCAGCAGTGCGACAACTGTTATGACGATCGGATTCGTCAGCGCAGGTCTGATGAATCTGCCACAGGCAATTTCTATTATATTAGGTGCTAATATCGGCACCACCATGACAGCACAGATCATTGCATTTAAGATCAGCGATTATATTTATGTGCTGATTTTTGCCGGATTTATTGTTTCTTTCTTATGTAAATCCGAGAAGGTGAAAAACATTGGACAGACCGTTTTTGCATTTGGTGTTCTTTTCTTAGGAATTGAGACTATGGGAGATGTAATGAAGCCGTTGGCCGGAAGCCCGGTCTTTACGGCAATGATCGCAAAGGTGGCTAACATCCCGATCCTGGGCGTTTGTGTGGGAACATTAATGACACTTGTTGTACAGAGCAGTTCTGCGACCATTGCGGTTTTACAGAATTTTGCAGAGCAGGCAGGACCAAACGGAGCAAGTATCCTTGGCCTGGCGGGAGCGATTCCGATCCTGTTAGGTGACAATATTGGTACAACGATCACGGCATTACTGGCAAGTCTCGGACAGAGCAGGGATGCCAAGCGTACAGCTCTGGCACATTGTATGTTTAATATCAGCGGAAGCATGATCTTTATCTGGTTTATCCATCCGTATGCAAAGCTGATACAGTATATTTCCCCGAAGGGACCGGAGGTGGAGGTGATCTCCAGACAGATTGCCAATGCCCATACAGGGTTTAACCTGATCATGACTATTATATGGCTGCCACTGATCTGGCTTCTGGTAAAGATCGTAATGTTTATTATACCGGGAGATCAGAAAGAGAAAGAGGCATCACAGCCAATGTATCTTGATAATAATCTGATCAACCAGCCGACAGCAGCACTTCGTCTTGTTTCCCAGGAAGTGATCCGGCTGAGTGGCATTGTGAAAGAAATTATCACGGGGATAGCGGAGGTATCTTCTCTCAAAGACAGAGAATATAAGGAGAAGCTGCAGCAGAAGATTCAGACGGTTCAGAGTCTGGATGACAGAATCACGGAGTATCTGACCAATCTGTTTTCTGCAGGTGTGTTGACGGAGGAGCAGGCAACCCAGACTGCAGGGATTATGTATGTACTCAGTGACGTAAACCGGATCTCGCTGCTTTGCGGTGATATTTTATCGGTCTTTTCGGAGGAAGTACAGAAAACGAAAAAGTCCGTACTTTCCAAGGATGCGGCAAGGGATCTGGAAAAGAGCCTGAAGCTGATCGGAGATATGTATGACGCTTCTTTGAAGGTTATGGAGACCGGAGATAAGGATAAGGCGGCAAAGATCATTAAGAAGAGAGACAAGGTTCTGGAGCTGGATCTGAAGCTTCGCAAAGATCATATGAAGCGTGTCAGCACCGGTAAATGTAAGGCTGCATTGACGTCTTCATTCAATAAGATTCTTCACAGCATTGACCGTATGGGAAACAGCTGTGTGAATATTGCAGATGCTGTCATGGAATCGGTGGATTTCGGGTATTTTAATTGATGTGGTTGTATGGTACAATTACTCCAAAATCAGGAAGGCGGGATAATTATGGCTTTGATTTATATTGTAGAGGATGACAAAAATATCAGTGAGATTGAGAGCTTTTCATTAAAAAATGCGGGTCACGAGACCAAAGAATTTGCCGATGGAAAGTCTTTTTCCAGAGAGCTTATGGAAAAAAAGCCGGATCTGATCCTGTTAGATGTTATGCTGCCGGATGAGGATGGTCTGACAATTTTAAAAAAGCTCCGGGAGAGACGGGAGACAAGGAAGATCCCGGTTATTATGGTGACGGCAAAAACCACGGAGCTTGATAAGGTCAAGGGGCTGGACAATGGAGCTGACGATTATATGACAAAGCCGTTTGGTGTGATGGAGCTTGTTTCCCGTGTGAAGGCACTGCTTCGCCGTGTGGGAGATCAGGATTCGGAGAAAATTATGCGGATCGGGGATCTGGTGATTGATGATGAAAAGAGAAAGGTATTTGTGGAAGACAAGCCGGTAGAGCTGACCTATAAGGAGTATGAGCTGCTTCATTATCTTGCCCAGAATCAGGAGATTGTACTTCCGAGAGACAGCATTATGGAGCATATCTGGCATGCAAACTGTGAGATTGAGTCCCGTACACTGGATGTGCATATTAAAACACTGCGTCATAAGCTGGGAGATGCCGGAAAGTATATTAAGACAGTCCGTAATGTGGGATATTGCATGAATCTGGTTTAACAAATGGAGGAGGGCTGAGGATGAAACGGCGGATCAATTTTATGTGTATCATATTAACAGTTATCACCATATTGGAGACAGTGGCACTTTCTGCCACTGTCTTTTATGGGATTTTGACCAAGGAAGTGATCGAGGATCTGAAAAACTCTGCCGATGTGATGATCGAGTCAGATGCATGGAATATTGTCTCGGATCCGGATCATGCAGATATGAGAGAAATTCCCAAAAGGATCCGGATCACGCTGGTGGGACCGGATGGCCAGGCAATCTGTGACAATTATGCAGATGTTAAGGATATGGGAAATCATAAAAACCGTCCGGAGATCAAGGCTGCATTTGCAGATGGGGAGGGAAAGGCTGTCCGTAATTCCCAGACTATGGGGAAAAGCGCATTTTATTATGCTGTCCGTCTGGACAATGGAGATGTACTTCGTATTTCCAAGGAAGTAAGCAGTATGACAGGCATTCTGATCAGTACGGTGCCAAGACTTGTGGCTCTCAGTATCCTTTTGTTTGCAGCATGCGTTTGGTTGTCCCATGCATTGACAAAGAGTATCGTAAAGCCTATCGAGGAGCTGGCACAGAATCTGGATGGGCCGGCCATGTATCATGTATATGAGGAGCTGGAGCCATATGTCACAACCATACGAACCCAGCATGAGGACATTATCCGAAATGCCAATATGCGTCAGGAATTTACTGCCAATGTTTCCCATGAGCTGAAAACACCGTTGACGTCGATCTCCGGTTATTCGGAACTTATTGAAAACGGTATTGCCACCGGGGATGATGTACAACGCTTTGCAAAAGAGATTCACAAAAGTTCTAATCGTCTGCTGACACTGATCAATGATATTATTCGTCTGTCTGAGCTGGATGTGACCACGGAGGATATCATGGAGGAACTGGATATCAGCGAGATGGCAGCCAATAGCGTAGAAATGCTTCAGATGGCAGCCGAGAAACATCAGGTCCGCATTTCCTTCTCCGGAGAAAAACAGATGGTTATGGCAAACCGGCAGATGATGGATGAGTTGATCTACAATCTCTGTGACAATGCGATCCGTTATAACAATCCGGGAGGCAGAGTGGATGTTTCGGTGTACCGTGAGGTTGACCGGACTGTGCTGGAGGTTAAGGATAACGGCATTGGTATTCCGGAGAAGGATCAGGAGAGGATATTTGAACGATTTTACCGGGTGGACAAGAGCCGTTCCAAGTCTACGGGAGGTACCGGTCTGGGGCTCGCGATCGTGAAGCATATCATCGCACTGCATGATAATGTGCGTCTGGAGCTTCGCAGTAAGCTGGGCGAGGGAACCACAGTGTATGTTTATTTCTGTGAGACAAATGTAGAATGATGAGATATAAGGATTTCTTTTTTGATTTTGTTGTTTTAACAACGGAAATTTCCTTCGATTTTGCGTAAGATAGTGTCAGTTCAAAAAATATTATTTCGGGATCAGACGTAGCGGGCAGCAGTTTGGCCAGTGTCAATTTCGAAATGATTTGTCTGCAAAAGAAATGGAGGATTTTAAGATGATACGTCAGGTCATAAAGATTGATGAAGAGAAATGTAACGGTTGTGGTTTATGTGTCAACGCCTGTCATGAAGGGGCGATCGGTCTGGTTCATGGAAAGGCAAAACTGATGCGGGATGATTATTGTGACGGGCTTGGGGATTGCCTGCCATCCTGCCCGACAGGAGCCATCTCCTTTGAACAGAGAGAGGCAGCGGATTATGATGAGGCGGCAGTGATGAAAGCAAAAGCGGAGAAGGCTGCCAAAGAGAGGCAGATGCAGGAAAAGGCAATGGCAGGAGGATGTCCGGGCAGCCGGATGATGCAGTTTCAGCGTCCGGCTGCTCCTGCAGCAGTGACAGAGGGCAGTGGGCAGGCAGTCAGCGAGCTTCGCCAGTGGCCGGTTCAGATCAAGCTGGCTCCGGTCAATGCACCTTATTTTCAGGGGGCAGATCTTCTGATCGCAGCCGACTGTACGGCATATGCCTATGCGTCTTTCCATCAGGATTTTATCCGGGGAAGAGTGACTCTGGTGGGATGTCCGAAGTTAGATGATGTGGATTACAGCGAAAAGCTCACGGAGATCCTTCGTCAAAACGATATCCAAAATGTACTGATCGTACGGATGGAGGTTCCATGCTGTGGCGGCTTGGAGCATGCAGTAAAGACGGCATTGCAAAACAGCGGCAAGATGATTCCATGGCAGGTAAAGGTGATCTCTACGGATGGAAGGCTTCTTTAAATAAATACCGGATCGATCTGTGAACGGGAATGGATCAAAACGGTCCGGCAAAGAGTGGGCGCAGGATTGGAGAAGAAAACGGCGGAAATTTGTATTTCCGCCGTTTTTTCGTCGAAATATGCAGTTGCGTTTAGCTTGCGGATACTCTTTGCAATGACCTAAAATAGTGGGAAAGGAGACCGAAAACAGCGGAAATGGAAACAGGTCAGATCACGGAAAATGTGTTGAAGATGCGTTGTACCGGAAATGGGACAGCACAAGGAAAAGGGGAAAGGATATGGAAGCAATCAAGGTTTTAGTTGTAGATGATAACAAGCGGATCGTGACGATACTGAAGGAGGCACTGGAGCGGGAAAGTGATATGGAGGTAGTGGGAACGGCTTCGGATGGAGAGGAGGCACTTCATAAGATATCGACACTGAGACCGGATGTGGTGCTGCTGGATCTGATCATGCCTAAGGTGGACGGTCTGGGAGTGATGGAGCGGATGAAAAAGGGAGCTCCTACTATGTCGCCGGAATTTGTAGTGGTATCAGCAGTGAGCCAGGAGCGGGTGACGGAAAATGCGTTTCGGCTGGGAGCGGCCTATTATATTCTCAAGCCTTTTGATACGCGGGTAGTGGTATCGAGAGTGCGTGCAGTGGGACAAAATGAAAAAAACATGGCGGACGGGGAACAGCGGGTCATCAATACGGTTTTTGAGAATAAACACAGACGCATGGCGGATACACTGGAGTCGGATGTTACGGACGTGATCCACGAGATTGGTGTTCCGGCACACATTAAAGGATATCAGTATCTTCGGGATGCAATTATTATGTCCGTCAATGATAATGAAATGCTGGGAGCCATCACAAAGGTGCTGTATCCTACGATCGCACGGAATTATAAAACAACCTCCAGCCGGGTGGAACGCGCGATCCGGCATGCGATCGAGGTTGCGTGGAGCCGTGGCAGAATGGAGACCATTGAGGAGTTATTTGGCTATACGGTCAATTCCGGTAAAGGAAAGCCAACCAACTCGGAGTTTATTGCACTGATCGCAGATAAGATCCGGTTAGAATATAAGCTTCGTGCCTGAGAGGGATTCTTATATGACGGACGCAAAATACGCAACTTTTCATAAAAAACACTTTTCACAAGCTGCGAAATAAGGTATAATTAATACAATAGGTGCGCGGACACAGAGAAAGATCCGTGGCATACATTGGAGTTTACAAACTGAATGGAGGGTGTATATGAAAAACATATTATTCGTGGCTTCCGAGTGTGTTCCATTTGTGAAAACCGGAGGACTGGCAGACGTTGTGGGGTCGCTGCCAAAGTACTTTAACAAGAAAGAGTATGATGTGCGTGTTATGATTCCGAAGTACGCATGTATTCCACAGGAGTGGAAGGACAAAATGCAGTACAAGACGCATTTTTATATGGATCTGGCCTGGAGAAGCCAGTATGTTGGTATTTTAGAGATGGAGTATGAGGGAGTTCATTTCTATTTTATTGACAATGAGTTCTATTTTGCAGGTTTCCACCCATATGGCAATATTTATGAGGATATTGAGAAGTTTGCATTTTTCTGTAAGGCAGCATTATCAGCAATGCCTTCTTTGGATTTCAGACCGGATATCATTCACTGTCATGACTGGCAGACAGGTCTGATCCCAGTATATATCAAGGATAGTTTTAACGATAATTCATTCTACCATGGTATCAAGACTATTATGACCATACATAATCTGAAGTTTCAGGGTATCTGGGATAAGCAGAAGGTGATCGACATCACAGGATTGAATGAGTACTATTTCACCAGTGATAAGCTGGAGGCATATGGAGATGCCAATTATCTCAAGGGTGGTATCGTATATGCTGACATGGTAACGACAGTCAGTGATTCTTACGCAGAGGAGATCAAGATGCCATTTTACGGTGAGCATCTGGACGGTCTGATGCGTGCCCGCAGCAACTGCCTGCGTGGTATTGTAAACGGTCTTGATTATGATGAGTACAATCCGGAGACAGATCCTCTGATCTACGCAAATTACAATGCAAAGACATTCCGTAAGGAGAAGATCAAAAATAAGAGAGGTCTTCAGAAGGAGCTGGGGCTTGATCAGAATGACAAGACATTTATGATCGGTATTGTTTCCAGACTGACAGATCAGAAGGGCTTTGACCTGATCGATTATGTGATTGAGGAGATTTGTGCCGAGGATACACAGCTTGTAGTTCTCGGTACCGGTGAGGAGCGTTATGAAAATCTGTTCCGTCACTTCGAGTGGAAATATCATGGAAGAGTTTCTGCGAATATTTTCTACTCCAATGAGCGTTCCCACAAGATTTATGCGGCGTGTGATGCATTTCTGATGCCATCTCTCTTTGAGCCGTGTGGATTGAGTCAGTTGATGAGTCTTCGTTATGGTACGGTGCCGATTGTCCGCGAGACCGGCGGCTTGAAGGATACGGTGGAGCCGTACAATGAATATGAGGGAAAAGGAACAGGATTCTCTTTTGCAAATTACAATGCACATGAGATGCTGGCGACTATCCGTTATGCAAAGGATGTATATTATAATCGCAAGAGAGAGTGGAATAAGATCATTGACCGTGGCATGGCAATGGATTTCTCTTGGAATCATTCTGCCAAGAAGTACGAAGATATGTACAACGAATTAATATAGTATTAAGAGAGGAAACATTGTGCGGTTAGATAAATATTTGGCACAGATGTCCATGGGAACACGGTCTGAGGTGAAGAAATTCATCAAATCAGGCCGTGTTTTTGTCAATGGAGCTCCGGCATCGGGACCGGAGCAGAAGGTGACAGAAGAGGACAATGTGGAGTTGGACGGAGAGAAGGTCTCTTATGAAAAATATGTATATTATATGTTGAATAAACCACAGGGCGTTGTATCGGCCACAAAGGACAACACCTGCCGGACGGTACTGTCCCTGATCACAGACAGCAGCAAAAAGGATATCTTTCCGGTCGGCAGACTGGACAAGGATACGGAAGGACTGCTTTTGATCACTAATGACGGAGCATTATCCCATGAGCTGCTGGCACCGGGAAAGCATGTGTGGAAGACATATTTTGTCCGTGTTATGGGTACATTAGGGGATAATGAGGTGGAATGCCTGGAAAAGGGCGTGGATATCGGGGAGGACAAGCTGACGCGGCCGGCAAAGGTGCGCTGTCTGGATAAAAAGGAGCTTGATATGGTCCCGGAGGATCCAGGCTATCCGGGAGAGGAAGAGTCTTGTCTGGAGCTTTCCATCTGTGAAGGAAAATTTCACCAGGTTAAAAGAATGCTGGCAGCCGTGGGCCATCCGGTGCTTTATCTGAAACGTCTGAGCATGGGAGGGATTGTGCTTGATCCGGGTCTGGCAACGGGCGAATACCGCAGGCTCACGCAGGAGGAGATCGCAGCGTTGAAATGCAGATCAAAGGATATTGCCGGAAAATGTGAGTGAAAGGCATGGCGATTGATACATTCATAGAGGAGTGGATGCATATGAATCAAAAAAGATGTACGAAAAAATGGACAGCAGCAAAGAGAAGACGACAGAGCATGACAGTTTCTGAAAGCCGGTATCGTGCAGATAAAACAGAGCGGCCGGGGGGGATTCGTCGCAAATATTTTGTAATCGTCTCGGCACAGGATGGGATGCCGTTAGAGGGAATGATGATGATTCCATCCCGTCCCAGAGTTGTATTGCAGATAGCCCATGGCATGTGTGAGCATAAGGAGAGATACCTGCCGTTTATGAGATATATGGCAGAGAGAGGATATCTTTGTGTGATCCATGATCACCGGGGGCATGGTGCGAGCCGCAGGGAAGCAGTTTCGGCCGATGCGGATAAAGTATTAGGAAAGAAGCAGGATATTCCGGCAGGGCTTGGATATTTTGGCAAGGACGGAGGCAGATTTCTGGTAAGAGATCTGCACCAGATCACGCGGATCATCAAGAAGCAATACCCGGGTCTGCCATATTTTATGATGGGACACAGCATGGGATCCCTGGCGGTACGCTGTTATCTGAAAAAGTATGACCGGGAGTTAGATGGGCTGATCGTCTGTGGCTGTCCGGGCAAAAATCCAATGGCACCTCTTGGTTCTGCATTGATACAGATGCTTCAGAAAATGAAGGATCCCCACAGCAGGAGTATATTGGCAGACGGGATCTTTGCCAATATGTTTGATCGTCCGTTTCGGGCAGAAAAGCTGATCCACGCCTGGATCTGTTCCGATCACACGGTGGTGGAGAAGTACAATAAAGATCCCCTTTGCAACTTTACCTTTACGCTGAATGGGTACGAATCCCTGTTATGGCTGATGCGGAGCACCTATGATAGAAAGGGATGGGAGGTACGAAATCCAAATCTGCCGATCCTTTTTGTATCGGGAGAGGATGATCCATGTCTCGGAGGCCGCAAAAGACTTTTGCAGGCAGTACGGCATTTGAAGAGGCGTGGCTATGATCGTGTTTCTTTCCGTCTGTATCCGGGCATGCGTCATGAGATCCTGAATGAAAAGGGACGTTTCCGGGTGTATCACGATATTGCGTATTTTTCCCGGGCGAAACAAGAGGATATGTGACGGCTTGTGTTATGGTTTGGCTTGTAACCTGAAGAAAATATCGTTATAATGAAAGCAAAAGTGTATGGTGGTTGCACAGTCCTAAAATGAAAGCAGGTGATCGTATGAGAAAGACAATCAGTATGGGAATACTGGGATTTTCTGCTTTGAGAGAGCAAGATTGTTTTTTGTAGATAAGACAAATTTTATAAAGGAATGGTGGGAAAACCGGGATGTTGTAACATTGATCACACGTCCGAGGCGTTTTGGTAAGACGTTGAATATGAGTATGCTGGACTGCTTCTTTTCTAATAAATATGCGAACCGGGCAGATCTGTTTGAAGGACTTTCTATCTGGCAGGACGAGGAGTATCGGAAACTGTAGGGAACATATCCGGTGATCTTTTTGAGTTTTGCTGCTGTGAAAGCCGGCAATCTGAAGGATGCCAAAACCCAGATCAAGCAGGAGATTGCAAGGCTGTATGAAGAAAACAGATATTTGTTAGAGAGTAATGTATTAAGTGATAATGAAAGAAAAATATACAATAGTACCACGATCCAGATGGATGATACAATGGCACAGAATGCACTGAAGGCTTTGTCTGTCTGGATGGAACGTTATTATGGCAGGAAAGTTATCATCCTCATTATCATAACAAAGGAGTTTGTCATTGCACATCACTTAAGCTATTCTAACCACCCGCACAGCAGGTGGTTTATTTTTTTGCTTCGCTCATTTCTCTGTTGAGAAATACTTCCTTACGGATTTCTTCCCGAACGTCATTAGCAACGTAATTTACAACGTCATAATCCTCCTCAAGACCAAGCCAGCGCAGTTGCAAAAGCAAGAAGGCGTCAGGATTGTCTGACATTGCGTTGCTAATGCCCTTATACCTTTTGAAAAGCTCACGATGCCGATGGAGTGCAAGCGGACTTAGAAGCATACGACGTAGATGGGAAGAGTTATAGATTCCCGGATTACAATTATCGGCGAACATGATTTCGTTGCTCGCAATATCATGATCTAAATTTTGAGAATGACGAGCTTTTTCTAAAATTTGCAGATATGTCCGTTCTTGACCCAGACGACGATCGACATCTTGTTTGCGGATTTTATGTATGAAAAGTGTAATGCCTTCATACCTCGCATCAGTCGGTACCCGAAGCCGTCCGAGCATTTGTAAAAATTCCTCGGAGTTATAAGATCTGATGAAGATTTGATTGACATCGGGATCTTTAATGGACACACCTACATCCAAAACTGCAGTGGCAATCAAGACGTCAGAATCGAAACGGCTTTTTTCGGATATCGTTCGAATCGTTTTTGCTTGCTCCTCAAGCTCCTTGTTATCGGCAGTTAAAAAAATGGCTCTCACCTTTTTCGCTTGAAGCTCCTGTAAGATTTTTTCCCCAGTTTCTTTTGAACTTACGAAAATCAGACTTTTTTTCCTTCTTGTTTTTCTCACATAAAGTTACAATTTCAGCATTCTTTGTGACGTATTTGACGCACAGAGAGGAATAATCAGGTTCTGCATGATAACGTATCGCTGATTTGGAACCGGATATATTAATCTGCATGCGATTAGGATGAATGACCCTGTCGACGGATAGTTCCAAGTGATCTTTCATATAATGAAAAATTGAATCAATCGTTGCACTCAATAATATTTTCGGACATTTTTGTTGTGTGATCCAATCGTAGGAAAGTGCAACTTCATCAATTGCATATGTGGAATCTGTCAGAAAAAAATGCGCCTCATTGCAGACAATCACATCAAAATGTGGTAGGAGCTGGTGGACGCATAATTTTGCCAGACGATGATATGTCCAAACGGTTATGGAGTCTAAAGTTTCATCTGAACGGGAATAATCGCTAAGGGCGGCATCCAGAATCTCCTCTCTGAGTTGCGATTCCAGAATAGTATGTGAAACGAGGTATAAAATTTGTCCGCCCATTTTCTGGATATATAGTAAAACTGTACGCAAGATGAGCTGCGTTTTTCCAATGCCAGTTGGGGCATCTACGAAAATAAATTCAGCGCCGGATGCGAGATCGTCGATAATGTTTGTTCCAATCGTTTGTGATAAATACATAAAATCCTCCTTTTGTGCTAGGTTAACAGTTATGAATAATTATATAAAAAAAGTCGTATTCAGAATCCATGAAAGAAGCATTAGATTTTGAATGAAAAGTCTTAAAATGGTATTGCTTTTGCAAAATGATCACAAAAACAAGAAAAGAATGGTGAGCTGAAAGATGTTTTTAATTTTTTGATTTGACTTGTATCCTATATGGAATACCGCTATAATAGACGCAAGAGAAAACGTGCGTAAATTTAGGATAATGTATAGAGAGCAGGTGAGTGTATGAAAAAAACAATCAGTATAGGAATACAGGGATTTTCAGACCTGAGAGAAAGAAACTGCTATTTTGTCGATAAAACCCATTTTATTAAAGAATGGTGGGAATCCCAGGACATGGTAACATTGATCACCCGTCCCCGCCGCTTTGGTAAGACCTTAAATATGAGCATGCTGGAGTGTTTCTTCTCGAATAAATATGCCAACCGGGCAGATCTGTTTGCCGGACTGTCTATCTGGAAGGAAGAGAAGTATCGACAGCTGCAGGGAACATATCCGGTGCTCTTTCTGAGCTTTGCTTCGGTGAAAGCAGGGAATCTGGAAGAGGCCAAGGCACAGGTTAAAGGGGAAATAGCAAGAGTTTACAGAGAAAACAAATACCTGATTGATACGGATATTTTTGATAATAGGGAACGGGAGCGCTATGATAATGTTGTAGTCAGTATGGATGATGTAACGGCACAGGATTCGTTGAGAAATCTGGCAGAGTGGATGGAAAAATACTATGGTAAAAAGGTAATTATATTTTTGGATGAATATGATACTCCGATGCAGGAAGCTTACATTCAGGGATACTGGGATGAATTTACGAGTTTTGTGAGAAGTCTGTTTAATGCAACATTTAAGACGAATCCTTATCTGGAGCGTGCCATTATGACAGGCATTACCAGAGTGTCTAAGGAGTCTATTTTTTCAGATCTGAATAATCTGCGTGTTGTAACAACGACCTCGGATCTGTATGCAGACTGTTTCGGTTTTACAGAGGAGGAAGTCTTTGCGGCATTGGATGAATATGAGATGTCTGACAAAAAGGATGAGGTAAAGCAGTGGTATGATGGTTTTACTTTCGGAGAGTATCGGGATATTTATAATCCGTGGTCTATTACCAATTATCTGAAAGAGAAAAAGCTGCGTGCTTACTGGGCTGCGACCAGTTCTAACGGACTTGTGAGCCGGCTGATCCGGACGGCATCTGTGGATGTGAAGGAGAAGATGGAGGATCTGCTGAAAGGACAGGAGATCGTGGTGAATTTTGACGAGCAGATTGTTTATAATCAGCTTGATCAGGATGAAAATGCAATCTGGAGTCTTCTGCTTGCAAGTGGATATTTAAAAGCCGATCAGGTGGAGTATCGTGGAATGTTAAATAAACCGTGGTACCATCTCACGATTACCAATCTGGAAACAGAAAGCATGTTTGAAAATATGTTTGCAGGGTGGTTTAAGAATCAGGATGCCAATTATAATGATTTTGTAAAAGCTATGTTAAAGGGCAGTCTAAAGGAAATGAATATTTATATGAATGATGTGGCACTTACGACATTTAGCAGCTTTGATACCGGGAGAAGACCTTCCGGGAAAACTCAGCCGGAGCGGTTTTATCATGGATTTGTTTTAGGACTGCTTGCGGATCTGCGGGAAAGATATCAGATTCGTTCGAACCGCGAAAGCGGATACGGACGATACGATGTCATGCTTATGCCGTTAAATCAGCAGGATAAAGCAATCGTGATTGAATTTAAGGTGCATGAACCGGACGAAGAGTCATCCCTGCAGGACACCGTACAGTCTGCATTAGATCAGATCAAGGAGAAAAACTATGATGCCGAGTTGCTGGCACAGGGCATTTCTGCAGACCGGATCTGTCATTACGGCTTTGCGTTTGAAGGGAAAAAGGTGTTGATCGGGGAGGTAAATAATATTTGAATAGGAAAACAGCTACCATGATCAGAATGGTTGCTGTTCGCAGAACGGCATATATATTAGTGATTCTACGGATTTTCTGCATATAAATTGATTGAAAAGTCGAAAGTTATAGTCATATATTATAAATGTGATAGGGGGCGCCCAGCAACGGTTTGCGTCCGTAACACACAAAATTTCAAGGATAGATCATCGTGGTCTGTCCTTATTTTTATGCTCACAAGAGCGGAAAGGAGAGTGACAATTATGTCAGCAGAAGTAGAAACCATGATGTTTACAGGGAGGGAAAGACCGTGGCATGGTCTTGGGACACAGGTAGAGGAGGCACCGGATTCCAGAGAGGCGTTGATCGCTGCGGGACTGGACTGGGACGTGGTACAGAGACCGGTCTTTACGCAGGACGGTGTCAAAGTGCCGGGATATTTTGCCAACGTCCGCCAGCAGGATGGAAGTATCCTCGGTGTGGTCACAAGCCGGTACAAGGTAGTGCAGAACCGGGATGTGGACGATATGAGTGACGATAGCTGGAGAAGTATTGAGGAGGCGTTTTGACGCATTAAAGTGTCGAATATCGTCGAGAAAAATATGTTGTTATATGTAAGAATGTGTAAGATAATGAATAATACAAATTAGAATGGGAGGGGAAAGTATGATGTATCAAAATCCTATTTGTAACATTATTGATCAAAATGCGGTTAGAATGCAGTTACAAACGCAAAATCAACGGGAGCAAGCAGAGCAATATCACAATTTACAACTCAAAAAGACAGGTGATTGTGCAAGAAAACTTGAGGAATTTCTGCGAAGCATGGATGAAGTTGACCCGCAGTATCAACAATTAGCGTTTGAACAATGCTGCATGGTGGCGGGAAAATATATTCATGACAAAGGTGGTATGTAGAGAATAGCGTGCAGAGATTTCGTTTTAATTGAAATGTAGTAGATTAAATGTTATAAGGTGGGGGTGTGTAAGTTCGGAGACGAATGATGGATCACATATAATAAAGTATATGACAACATAAGGAGGAGAAAAATGGCTGTAACAAAATACGAATCTTACTATGCAAAAATAAGTGAAAATATTAAGGGAATTAGAGAATACAATGAATATAACACGGATTCCTTAGCCATTCTAGTGCTACTTGTTTGACAGTTGTCTTTTTGTCTGTCAGGTTGGTTTTTTGACCATTCTTCCATTTTAGGTATTTTGCTTTACATGCCTTTTCTGTCTTGCCGGTAAAGCTTTGCCCATCAATACGAAATCGTTTGTAGGTGATTCATTTTACTGAGATGCTATCCCAGCAGCCTTCTCCATGTCTTCTTTTACTCATAGGTATCATCCTCCTTAAAAATGTGATTGCTATGCAAATCACTGCACTGAGAATGATCTTTGATTTTCCAAAAAGTTTTCCAAATTAAAATGGAAAACGGAATGCCTTTTCGGCTGTTTTGGGCTTCAATCGACAAATCAGGAAGTTGCCCGGAAACGACAAAAGCCCCGGAAACTCTACGTTTCCAAGGCTTTTTCTCAAAGCTGAAAATCGGACTCGAACCGACGACCCCTTCATTACGAGTGAAGTGCTCTACCAACTGAGCTATTTCAGCACTGGACATTATTCTATCGTATTTAAGACAAAAAATCAAGTCCTTTTTTCTTGAGTAGAAATGGTCTATAGTAATAAGGTATGGTTATTGGAAAGGATCACGCAGAAATCTGCGGAATGGAGACGATAATGAAGAATAAGATCGAATTTTATGGCACCTTGGGAAGTGCTTGTGAGAGTGAGAAAACATTGGAAGAAATGTTTCGTACCGGTATGACGGGAGTGCGGGTGAATCTCTCGCATCAGGATCTGGATGATCGAGAGGAATGGCTGGAGAATATGCGCCGTGCTGCAAAACGGTGTGACATAAAACCGGAGCTTTTAGTAGATCTGCAGGGACCGGAGCTTCGAATTGGTAAGCTGAAGAAGCCTATTATCCTGGAGGAGGGAAAAAAGGTTATTCTTGGAAAGGGTGGTATTAAGCTTTCCAAGCAGATCAGAACATCATTGGAAAAGGGACAGGAAATTCTGGTGGATGATGGCAAGCTTCTGTTGAAGGTCAAAAAGGCAAAAGAAAATTATGCAGAATGTATTGTTGTGCGCGGCGGTGTTCTGAAATCCAAGAAAAGTATCACAATTCCCGGACTGGAGTTGGAGCTGCCGACTTTGACAAAGGCAGATATGGCCAATATTCATAATGCTCAGGAAGCAGGGGTGACCGGTGTGATGCTTCCGTTTGTGCGTGGAGCACAGGATGTAATTAATTTGAGAAAGACGCTGCAGGCAGAAGGTGTGGGAGATATCCGGGTCTTTGCCAAGATTGAAAATCTGGCGGGTTACGAGGCAGTTGATGAGATTATTCCGGAGAGTGATATGATCGTGATTGCCAGAGGAGATCTTGGAATGGCAGTTCCTCTTTGGGAGCTTCCGGCGATCCAGAAGGATATCAGTGAACGATGCAAAAAAGCAGGCAAACCGTTTATGGTAGTGACACAGCTTCTTCATTCTATGGAGGAGGCAATGGTGCCAACCAGAGCGGAGGTATCGGATATTTATAATGCAGTGTTGGATGGTGCAGATGCATTGATGCTCACAGGAGAAACAGCGGCAGGAAATTATCCGGGCATTGCAATGGGCTATCTGGTACAGACGGCGAATCAGGCATTACAGAAGCGCAAATAAAATTTGGTGACGGTGAATCAGTAAACGGATAGTTCCCGGAGCTGACAGCATCGCAGATCGCAATATTGTTTTTGAAAGGCTGGTTTTTATATGGCGGGATCGGTAGAGCATCTGGCAGTGACGATAGAACTGCTTCATATAGATAAAGCGGCTGATGGCAGCTTACTCCAATTAAAAGATCCGGTTCATTTTGTATTGGGAAATCTGGCACCGGATGGAATTATGTCCCGGAAAGGGTACACACGTCCCATGAAAATGCATACACATTTCCGTGATGGAATACCGGACAGGGAGTTTACTGCTCCGTCCAACCTACAGCTTTTTCATCAGAGAATACGGCAGTTTTCGAGGAAAATGTTGTCTGATCCGTCTTTGGACAGAGATTTATATCTTGGTTATATTACTCATATTCTGACAGATGAGATCTTTATGAAAACAGTGCGGCCGGAGTTTATGAAAAAGATTGCCGTGCGGGGGCTGACCGACCGGGATGCAGAGACCTTTGAGCATTTTACTTATGATGTAAATCAGATTGATTTCCGACTGGGCGTGGAATATCCGGGGATGGATGAAATGAGGAGATGCCTGCTTTGTGAGGATCAATGCAGTATCCGGGAAACGGCAGCTTTCGATATGATCACATCACAGGAGCTGGCAGATAGCAGAAAATGGGTTCGCCAATTCTTTTTTGACCAGGCTCCGGTGCCGGAACAGCCGGTATATTACACCTATGAAAGAGCATTGCGTTTTATACAGGAGGCGTCATTATTCATAAAAGACAGGTTGCCGGAATATATTAGATTCGAGTAACGAAACAAGCATGGACGCTGGAAAATATCTGATATATTTTGTTGATATATGAAGTTGAAGCAGAAATGACAGAAGGAAAACGAATGGTACAGCAAAGAAGGAAAGTTCGCTCAACACGAAAAAAAACAAATAAACAGAAAATGAGGCGCCGGCTATGGCTTTTACTTACATTGTCGGTGCTTTTTTTGGTATGTATTATTTATGACTGTCACCGAAAGGGACTCTTTCAGAAGGAATGGAAAGAGCTTACGCATCAACCGTCGGAAACGAAGAAGGTTTCCGCCAAAAAGGATCAGGATAAGATCCGTGTTCTTCTGACAAACGATGCAATGAACAGTATTTATCATGATACCATTCAGATTCGTGGAACAGGGGAGCTCGTGGTATCACAAAATGGAAGAAAAAAATGTTATGCAAAAGGGCAGACGGTAACCTTTGCAGCAAAGGGACGTCATCATATCGGGAATAAGGTTGACATTTCCTGTTCCAAAGGAAGAATAAAGGTCGTTTCGATCACAAGATCGGGCAAAAATCCGGTATATCGTGGAACGATGAAGATTGTAAAGAAAAAGCAGGGCCTGCTTTTAGTCAATACATTGACATTGCGGGAATATTTGTATGGAGTTGTGCCAAGTGAAATGCCGTCCTCATACCCTATGGAGGCATTAAAGGCGCAGGCGGTCTGTGCCCGCTCCTTTGCCTGGAGACAGATGCGTTCCAACAGCTATAAAGCGTATGGTGCAGATGTGGATGATACCACGTCTTTTCAGGTGTATCATATGTCCGGAGAAGATGCACGCACCAGAAAAGCGGTCAGGTCAACTGCCGGGAAAATGGTATATTCCGGCAATAAGGTCATCACCACATATTATTATTCTACATCTTGGGGATACAGTGCATCCGAGCAGGAAGCCTGGGGTGGAAATGCCGGGCAGAATTATCCGATCCGTTTTCAGAGAGCTGGAAAGACTCCGGGACAGAGCCTGCTGCAGGAGTCGGGATTTTATGATTTTATTACAAAGGATTCCATAGAGACATATGATTCCGGTTATGACTGGTATCGCTGGCAGGTAAAGCTTCCGGCAGAAACGCTGGGAGCAAAGCTTGGGATTGGTAAGGCGGAAAAGATCAGGATATTGAAACGGGGCAGAAGCGGACTGATCCGCAGCCTTCGGGTCAGCGGGACAAAAGGCCGGGTCACATTAGAAGGTCAGGAAAAGATCAGACAGCAGTTATATCCGGCGGGAACCGAGATCTTGAAAAAGAAATCCGGTGAGAAGGTAGTGCTTTCTATGCTGCCAAGTGCAGCTTTTACCGTTCTGGACGGAACAGAGGATGGAAAAGTTGTATTTACACTGATGGGAGGAGGTCTTGGTCATGGCGTGGGAATGAGCCAGAATGGCGCCGGGGAAATGGCAAGACAGGGGAAAAGCTATAAAGAAATTTTACAGCATTATTACAGTCATTGTGGGGTTCGGTAATATCAGTTGAAAAAACGACGGACCATTTCATTTAACCAGCCACCAAAGAAGAGGATATACATACAGGCATAAAGCCATACCATTAGCAGGGCGATGGTGGTCATGGCTCCGTAGATGGAGGAATAATTACTGATGTGATCCACATAAAAGGAGTAAAGATAAGAAAAACCAAGCCAACCAATGGTAGCGGTGATCGCACCGGGCAACTGGCTGATAAAAGTAACGCGGTTTGGTGTGATCGTGCTTCCTGCAATCTCATCTGAAGGAACATAGTCTGAGACATAGCCGTGCAGCTTATGATTCGGGATCAGTACATACATACCGGTAAAGAAAAGGAGCATAATGAAAAAACCTGCGGTGGAACGAAAGCTGATAATGGGAAGCAGGATATGGGTCAACAACGGAAAGATTTTGGTGATCCGCAGAAAAAGCTGATTACCAAATACCAGAAGTACAAGAGTTGCAAGGATCAGCAGAGCAAAAAGCAAAGTGTAAATCATTGCCCAGAGACGTAGGGTAAAGTATCCTCGTGTTTCGGGAATCTTATACACGGAATTCAGACCGTAGATAATGGAAAGGAAAGACTTTGATCCAAGCCATAAGGCAGCAATAACAGTCACAGGCAGCAAGGATGAGGTCTGTGTTGTATAGATGCCATTAATAATATCTGCCATAAATTTACGAAATGATTCCGGAAGAAATGCCTCCACAGCGGTAATTAAAAGCTCCGGGGATAGTGGCAGACGCTGTAACAGAACCAGCATAAACATGGTAAAAGGAAAAAAAGACAGGATCATCATAAATGCGGCCTGTCCGGCATACGCAGATACCGCTGTATCCAGAAGATTAAAGCCAAGGAGCTTTCCTTTACGGTAAATAACCTGCGGAACTGCTTTTGGTTCTTCATTCCATTGATTTTTTAAGCGGAGAAACATTTCCCACACCTTATTCAGATTCTCATTTTTTTTCATCTCTTTTCCTCATTTCCCGATGATTCATTACATAGGCATTGTGAAACGATATAGTTTCATCAAAGTGTAAAAATAGTTTAGTTTAAATGGGACAGCTTAAGAGGTAAGCAGCTTGTAGTTCCCGGAACGCAGCACCTGATAAAGTGCACGGGTATCTGTGACAGGTATGGAGGTTTCAATGCCGCCCTTTGCCACATCCTCCAGCTCGTGAAAATCACTTCCGGAAGATTGGATCATATGATATTTTTGCGACCATTCTTTGGCAAGCTCATTCTGATTATTGTGCCTTGGATTACCATTGTAGCTCTCGGCACCGTCCAGATAAGCCGGATCAGCCGGAGTACAGTACGTCCGGTAAGGATGTGCCTGTAAAAGAAGGATCTGTTCCTTCTGACAAAGTGTATAAAGCTCCTTCAGAGTCATTTCGTGAAGATCCGGATGCTGCAGAATAAACTTCTCGGTAATGCCATAAAGCAGATAATCATTGGGACTGCCCGGCAGATTCGCTTCTGCTCCCAGAAGAACAGGAAAGCCGATTTTATCTCCGGCAGCCTTAGCAGTCCGGTATCCATTTAAGAAATATTGTGCGTAAGCTTCAGCTGTCTCTGCTCCACTTCGTTCTTGAGCCCATTTACAGTAGTGATCCGTGATCACAATGGCATCATAGCCCGTCTGTTGATACAAAACAGGAATCTGCCCGGCAGAAACATTGGCGCAGGGACTTGCCTCACCGGTATGTGCATGCATCTCTATTTTCATAAGAAAAACCTCGATTTCTGTGAAATTCGTCTATCAGCGTTATCCTATCATTTTATGGAGAGCTTGTCAAAAATATGCGGAAAATATATACTATAGATAAAGCGGAGATCCGGGAGAAGGAATCCGCATATTATCAAAAAATATAGTTATCTGCAGAATGGAGGAATATTATGCATAGTTTTCAGTCATTTACAGCCGATATGATGGAGTGTAGTCCATTTGATAAGATCGGAAAGGAATGGATGCTGGTAACAGCAGGAAATGAGGAGAAGGTAAATACCATGACAGCTTCCTGGGGTGGCATGGGTGTTATGTGGGGGAAAAATGCTGCTTTTATTGTAATTCGTCAAAGCCGCTATACAAAAGAATTTATTGATAAAGAGGGAACCTTTTCCTTGTCATTTCTGGGAGAGAAGCATCGCAATATGCTCAAATATCTGGGAACGGTGTCCGGACGCACAGAGGATAAGATTAAAGAAGCAGGCGTAGAGATCAATTATCAGAATGGTGTTCCATATGTGGATCAGGCGAATCTCGTATTGATCTGCCGAGCCATGTCTGCTACAGAACTTAAGCCGGAGGAGTTTCTCGATTCGGAGATTGATGAAAAATGGTACGGAGATAAGGATTATCATACCTTATATATTGCGGAGATCACAGATTTTCTGGTGCGGTAATTGTGTTCAAACAGTGAAGAAAATATGGCAGAAATCCGGCAATTTTATGTCATAAAAGGGGCAGATATGTTGATTGAATAAATCTATTTCAAATAGAAAAAATAACGCTGCACAAAATATGGTTTAATGCCGATTTTTCCGCTATTTTCCACGGATTGTCTACTCGTAATTATTGACAGGAAAATATGAGTGTGCTATTATGAATTTGCAAATTTATATACTTATTAAGGAGGCAATATTATGAGATTATCAAATGTAGCAAAAAGAGTATTTTCCGTTGCATTAGCAGCAACTGTTGCAGCTTCTTCTATTGTTGCTGTACCACAGGTTTCCAAGAAGGCTGACGCTGCATCCAGCGCAACTGCATATCTTTGCTTCGCAAGCAAGAGCTATAATGGTGTACTTTCTAACCACGACGACTCAAACCGCAGCAAGGGTGTTATGAATGGAAACAAGAAAGCATCCATCAAGGGAATTAAGGTTTCTAACGCAACCATCAAGAAAGGCAGATTTACTGTAACAGTAACCGCTTCCGGTGCGAAACTGAAATCCTTTGCAAAGGATGGCGGCTGGAACAGCATTTATGTTGACACAAGCCTTGCAGGTAAGGACAAGAAGAAGCTCAAAGTATCATCTGCAACATTAAAGATTGACGGTTCTACAGTAAAGACGATCAAGAACCCTACACTTACTCCGGATCCAGGTACAACATCCGGTAACACACAGGTAATGGTTGTTAATACTTGGAATAAGTATTCTCAGAAGAAGTACAAAGCAGCAAGCTGCAAGAAGATGCCTAAGAAGAGCATCTCTGTTACAATTTCCGGTACATTAAAATAATACATTTTAATGGGAATCTAAGGTAGATATTTTTGATTGCACTTCTACATTTTGAAGAGCCATATAACAGTGGAGATCATTGTTATATGGCTCTTTTTGAATGGAATAAGAAAATATTCGTTTTTTGTTTCCTGATATTGACATCTGAATTCTGCATAATAGCATACAAAAAATGCAACACTTTCTAACAAAATGTTGCATTTTTGTTTACACAAATTATATCGACAGTAAGTGAGGAATCTTAACCCCTATTATAAAAAATTGTGAAATTAATCTGTTATCTTCTCTATATAGAATGAACAAATGCCATCCGGTGCGCTTTAAAGATCGATTTTCCGAAAGACATAATCCATATCGTCCTGTTCAATTCCAAGATACCGTTTTGTAATCTGATAAGAGGAATGATTGTATATATTCATCAGCATTGCGGGTGGAACGCCCTGCTTCCAGGCGTGATAACCAAAGGTTTTACGCAGGGAGTGACAACTGATATGTCCCTCCAGTCCACATTCTTCGGCGGCACGGCGGATAATACGGTAGGCCTGATAACGGCTGATGGCATGTGATGGGTCCGAATGTGTGCAAAACAGGAAATCCTCTTCGTTTCGGTCCTTGCGGCACATTACCAGTGCTTCATGCAGGGAATGATTTACGGCGATCATGGTCTTTTTTCCTGTTTTCTGTTCCACAAGACAGATATGTGATCGGTATCGTTTGTTCTGAAAATCGTATACATCATTCCAGCGTAATTTTAATATATCGCTGATTCGCAGAGCCGTATTTAATCCCATAATGATCAGCAGATAATTTCGGTATTTCTCCTTTTCTAAATAATAATTCTTGAATTTTTCCAGTTCCCGTTTTCCCCTGATTGGATTTGTAGTTCCCATGTGTCCTCCTTCTGTACAAAAATGCACAACTTATTGATCAATTTACAGCATCATTATACCTTGAATACAACATTTTGTTAGAAATTGTATCTTTTTTTATTTCATTTCTGAAATCCTTTTAGACTTCGCAGATAAAAAGAGATAGAAAGGAGAAGCTTTCCATGCTGAGACTTACAGTAAGCCCGGAGGAATATCTGATGATTGGCGACAACATCAAGATTGTCTTTCTGGGAGGCTCAAAAAATCATCTGCAGATCATGGTGGATGCACCACGGGATGTAGACATTATGCGGAGTGAAGTGTATGAGCGTATGCATCCGGAGGCGGCAGAGCAGAACAACTACTATGCAGAGCCGGATCCACCGGAAAAATATCGTAAACCAAAACAGCGTAACACCCGACAGTATGCCGGATAGGCATATGCGGGACAATTTATACACACACGGCACACGGATGTGCTGTGTTAAAACAAGGAGGTAATTACTATGGTAGTACAACACAACATTACAGCAATGAACGCAAACAGAATGCTGGGCCTGACTACAGGTTCCCTTGCAAAGTCAACCGAGAAGCTTTCTTCCGGTTACCGGATCAACCGTGCGGCAGATGACGCAGCAGGCCTCTCTATTTCTGAGAAGATGAGAAAGCAGATTCGTGGTTTAAGTCAGGCATCAACCAATGCTGAGGATGGTATCTCTGCAGTACAGACAGCCGAGGGTGCTCTGACAGAAGTGCACAGTATGCTTCAGAGAATGAATGAGCTGGCAGTACAGGCTTCCAATGGTACGTTAACTGATGAAACGGATCGTAAGGCAGTACAGGATGAGATCGATCAGTTAATCACAGAAGTTGATCGTGTGTCTGAGACAACAAAGTTTAACGATTTGTATCTTTTAAAAGGTGCTCAGGGGGATCAGGAAGTATCTGTGTCTTACGTGACTGCACTTAAAGAAACACCTAGTTTAAAGAATGGTGCAACAGCACCAACATGGTATGCAAAAGGTGGTACAACAGCTCTGTCAGCACAGGAGATTCTGGACAGTTTAGATATTGATGCGGATGGCAATGTGGTTTTAAAAGAAGGCAAAGCACTTTATAAAGAACAAGCTACTCCAAACACGGAAAATGGAGCTCAGAAAACACTTATTTCAAACACTGATATTCAGGCTTTATATGAGAAAGCGTCAAATGGATTAAGGAAAGGTTCTGCGACAGGAGATTTTGCAACGGAAGAGGAACTGAAAGATTATTTTAATGAAGATGGTAGCTACAAAGGTGGTCTTTTTGGTAAGAAGACAGATGGAACCTATGTAGAGGTAGGTGCTGAGTACATTGATAAATTTGTTTCTGTAAAAAAACAACCATCAGATGTGGCACTGCAGTTTAGTCTTCACGTTGGTGCAGAGTCAGACCCTAATAATAAGATCACTGTTAAAATTGAATCTATGTCTGCCAAGGGTATCGGAATTGACGGATTAAAAACAGATGGTCTGATGACTCAGGGAGATGCGACAAATGCCATTGATACAATTGGAAATGCAATTCAGAAAGTATCTGATCAGCGTTCCGCTCTTGGTGCTGTACAGAACCGTTTGGAGCATACAATCGCTAACCTGGATAATGTTGTTGAAAACACTACTTCCGCTGAGTCTCGTATCCGTGATACAGATATGGCTGAAGAGATGGTGGCATATTCAAAGAACAGTATCCTTCAGCAGGCTGGTCAGTCTATGCTTGCACAGGCTAATCAGGCAAATCAGGGAGTTCTTTCTCTTCTCCAGTAATTTAATTATTGAGAGAGTAGGTTTTTAGCAGGAAAACTGCTTTTCAAATGTTGCATTTTGAATAGTTGCAGATGATTTACCGCTGGTTCGGCATATCCGGATCAGCGGTTGTTTTTATAAATACATGTTGTTATAAATATTTCTTAAACTCGGTGGTTGTTATTTTGAGGATTCCGGCGGCCATATCGACTGTAATTGAACCGGATTTTACAAGAGTAACAAGAACTTCGATTTGCCCCTCAATTCGCCCCTCAATTCGCCCCTCAATTCGCCCTTCGCTTCGACCTTTATCCTCTAATCTTTGAGCAACATCACACATAGTCCTCACCTGTCCTTTCTCATTGGAAAATGTTAATATTTTTTCGTAGCGGTTATCATCACTCATAACTAAAAATGCGTACAGGCATATATTTGTCTGGATTTGTTTGATTCTCAAAGCCAATCAATGCAATTTTTATATTTCCATCTGTCCATGATTTCAGTATGTCTCTTTTCTGCTCGTGAAGCCGGTCGTTACCCGACTTATGTTGGGAGATGGTTCTTTCATTTTTAAGGAATCAGGGGAAATCATTTGCTCTCCCTGAAATAACAGGACATTTGCAATATCTACAAACACATCATTATAATCTGCCAAAATCTTTTCTGTAATGTCTTTTGATCCCAAGTAAACTCCTTTCTTTCGAAACAGCATAATATCCTTGAAAGCTTTCAATTTATTATATGTTCTACATTTCGAAAAAACAATGATCATGTGTACTGTGTTGATATACCTTTTGGATTTTGTGGTAAAAAAAATAGAAATTTTGAAAAATAGATCGTATACGATTTTCTAAGATTGTAGCATGCATATGATAGAGTGTCGAGAGGTAAAATAAATTTCTGCATTATGCCGAAAATATAAGGAGAAATTCGGCATAATGGCATAAAAATGCCGCTTCCCACACGATATTTTCTGAAAATGAAGGCTTGCAGTAGGAAGTAAAAAAATATGACTAGACAATTATCTGGTCATATTTTTTAAGTCCTCGATCAGTTCCAAATCTTCCGGGTTGATCTTGAGATTGGTAGAAATATTCTGTCCTTCCGGTGTAGTAATATTGATCTCAAGAATCGTTCCTTCTCTCAGAACATTATTATTCACAGCGGCTTGTAAAAACATTGGAAATTTTGGATGGGAAGCCGTAAATTTTTCCCATGAGCTTTTTAAACGAAATATCATAGCTGGATTGATCATTGGTAAATTCCTCGTCTTTCTATTGTACATATTCGTTCGGAATAAAATATTGTGTTCCGGATATTCTGATATGCGCTGGTAAGTAGTTTAACACAGTATGCAAAATAATCAAGTGGTTTGAAAGAAAAATTCAAGGAATCGAAAATTTATAGAATTAAAATCTTCAGAACGAGATTTCAGCGCCGTACAGAAAGAGCAGTTTCGGTTGTAATCAAGACAGGTGTGTTATAAAATAGAATCGGAACTAATGTGGTAGCTTTGGGGCTGTGAAGCAAAGCTTGTAGATGCGTTAGGTGATAATGTCGGATTAGTATAGAATATAGTCAGGAAAGCAGGAAGAAAATGAAAAGAATCCTAATTTTTATCAAAAAAGAAACCGTTTTAGTCGTTGCTATTTTATTAGCTGTAATTTCTATGATATTTATTCCACCGGATCAGCAATATCCGGAATATATTGATTTTCGGACACTTGGTATTCTTTTTGGATTGATGACCTGTGTGGCAGGGGTACAGCAGCTGGGGGTATTTGATCGTCTTGCCGGGATGCTGTTGCGGAAAGTATCCGGCAGAATGGCGATTACTTCTGTTTTAGTAATGCTTTGCTTTTTTTCTTCCATGCTGCTCACAAATGATGTGGCATTGATTACGTTTGTTCCATTTTCCTTGATACTTCTTCAAAGAAAAAAAGAACTATTTGATGAAAAATGGATTCTTCGGATTGTGGTGATGCAGACCATTGCGGCCAATTTGGGGAGCATGCTGACCCCCATTGGCAATCCGCAAAATTTGTATCTGTTTGGATTGGCACAGATGAGAATTGAAAAATTTATATTGCTTATGCTGCCATATTCTGTGATGGCGTTTTTGGTGCTTATAATATGGATCACACTGGCATCCGGCATTAGCCGGATATATGCAAGGAATGATCAAAAACAAGACCAGACAACGATAAAGAATATACAAGATAATAAAATTACTTTCAGTAAAGAGGATGGGAGACATCAATTATCCGAGGAAAAACACTCTGAAAAATCGATATCTTTTTCGTGGAAATTATGGTGTTATTGTGTGCTATTTCTTCTGGGACTCCTTGTTGTGGGAAGGGTTCTTCCATGGTCTGTTTTCGCTGTGTTTGTTTTGGTATTTACATTCGCAGCTGATAGGAAGACATTAATGAAAGTAGATTATTCGCTTCTTGGAACCTTTGCGGCGTTATTTATTTTTATTGGAAATTTAGGAAGGATAGAAGTATTTCGACAGTTTTTGGAAAGAATGATCCGCGGAAGAGAAATGGTTACTTCTGTGCTTGCCAGTCAGGTGATGAGTAATGTGCCTGCAGCAATTCTCCTGTCCGGATTTACGGACGCAATTCCCAATCTGATCGTGGGCACGAATATCGGAGGACTGGGAACATTGATTGCATCAATGGCAAGTCTGATCAGTTTTAAATATATTGCCAGAGAATACCCTGCACAAAAGGGAAGATATTTTTGCATGTTTACATTGGCCAATGTATTCTTTTTGCTTGTGATGTTGATAGTATACCTCGTCTTTCTATCACCTGTGTTCGTCAAAAACAAAACAATTTGTCTTAGCATTCTGATATGTGTTGGAAGATAGTTTGACACAGTATGATCAGGGCATTCCAAAATTTCAGCTGCACATAGGAGGAGCAATTCCGGTTGTAATAAAGAGAGGGGTGTTATAAAATAGAACCGGTACAGATATGGAAAATGGTACAGAATATGTCAGGAAAGCAGGCGGAACAATGATACAGGATATATTACCTCGAAAGCTTTATAATACATTTGTCAGAAAGGAGCCTTCGCCGGACAGCAGGATCTTAAGCTTCCGGGAGGGGGGAGTATTATACCGGGAGCAGGATGGAGAGCTTACGTTTCTTACCTTTCGACAGGTGAAGGAATATTACAAGAAGAAGGAACAGGAGCTTCCGAAGGCTGTTTTTCTATTTTCTGTAGATACACAGGATTATTTTTTGATGGATCTGGGCGAAGCTGTGATGGAAGGTTACAGATATCATAAAATGTTTGAAACCCGCCGGTTGTCTCCGAAGGAAAATGTTCTGGCAGCTGCGACAGGCTGGCACTTATATGTGTGGTACCGGGATAATCAATATTGTGGACGGTGTGCCCATAAAATGGTACACGATGAAAACCTTCGGATGATGAAGTGTCCGGATTGTGGCAATATGGTATTTCCGAAGATTGCACCGGCAGTGATCGTGGGGGTGACAGATGGAGACCGGATTCTGATGACCAAATATGCGGACAGAGAATATAAGAAATATGCGTTGATCGCAGGTTTTACGGAAATTGGAGAGACAGCGGAGCAGACGGTGGAGCGGGAAGTCATGGAGGAGGTGGGACTTTCGGTAGAAAATATCCGTTATTACAAAAGCCAGCCATGGGGATATGACAGTAATCTTTTGCTGGGTTATTTTTGTGATCTGGCACAGAAGAGGGAGATTCATCTGGATGAGACGGAGCTTTCTCTTGCAGAGTGGGTGGATTACCGGGATATTCCGGATGATCCGGAGGGATTAAGTCTCACCAGAGAAATGATGATCACGTTCCGGGAGCAGAAAAAACGGGAGCACAGTCAGAGATCATAGGACAGGAGATCATCAAAGAGAGGATAATTGACCTGACATTAGAGCAATGATAAAATACAGGGATAAATAGTGCGTTTGTGAGGCGAAAAATACAGAACAAAAAGAAAACTAATATTAGAAAGGCAGAGATAGAGATGACAAATTTTGATTATTATGCACCAACAAAAGTGGTTTTTGGAAAAGGAACAGAAGATCAGGCAGGAGATCTGGTCAGGGAACAGGGAGCTACAAAGGTATTGGTTCATTATGGAAGCGGAAGTGTGAAAAGAAGCGGGTTGCTGGAACGTATTTATCAGTCACTGGAGCAGGCTGGAATCCCTTTTGTGTCATTGGGAGGCGTGGTGCCAAATCCAAGGCTGTCTCTCGTGTACCAGGGAATTGAGCTTTGCAAAAAAGAGCATGTAGATTTTATTCTCGCCGTTGGTGGAGGAAGTGTCATTGATTCCGGCAAGGCAATCGGATATGGTGTGGCAAACGAGGGCGACGTATGGGATTTCTATGAGAGAAAACGTGTGGCTGCAGGGTGCCTGCCCATCGGCGTGGTGCTGACTATTGCGGCTGCCGGTTCAGAAATGAGCAATTCTTCTGTGATCACCAATGAGGATGGATGGCTGAAACGCGGCTATGGAAATGATTGCTGCCGTGCCAGATTTGCTGTGATGGATCCGGAGCTTACAATGACTCTTCCAAAGTATCAGACGGCCAGCGGCTGCGTGGACATTATGATGCATACCATGGAGCGTTATTTTAACCAGGAAGAGAATCTGGATCTTACGGATGGATTTAGTGAGCATCTGATCCGGACAGTTATGGAGAATGCACGGATCCTTATGAAGGAGCCGGACAATTATAAAGCAAGAGCAGAGGTGATGTGGGCAGGAAGCCTGTCTCATAATGGTCTGACCGGATGTGGAACGGCAGGCGGGGACTGGGCAAGTCATCAGCTGGAGCACGAGCTGGGCGGTATGTTTGATGTGGCGCATGGTGCGGGACTGGCTGCTGTCTGGGGAAGTTGGGCAAGATATGTTCTGGAGGGGAATCCCGGCAGATTTGCACAGTTTGCTGTCCGTGTAATGGGACAGGAGAAAGGGAAGGATGACACAGAAACAGCACTTCGGGGAATTTGTGCCATGGAGGAGTTTTACCATCAGGTAGAAATGCCGACAAGTCTTTCGGAGCTGGGAATCAATCCGACGGAGGAGCAGATTCACAGTCTGGCAGAAAAGTGCAGTCATTTTGGAAAACGGACGGTTGGCTGCATTAAAAAGCTGGATCAGGAAGATATGTATCAGATTTATAAAATGGCAATGTAAAGTTTTTTAAATGGATCCGGTGAGCAGACAATACCAGCAGGAGAGGGTGGTACAAAACAAATGATAGCATTAAACGATTATTTATATTCGGGCGATACGGTTCTTCGGATATTGCAGAAATACAGCAGCGATCTGGAACAGGAGGCACAGAAAAGTCATAATGAGGTGGATCTGCTGCATTGTGCATTTCTGTCCCAGATTATGGACATGTTGGAACACAATGATTTCCTAACGGCGCAGTCCCAGAAGATACGGGAATTCTACATGTATATGGCAAAGGAATATCCGTTTCTTGCCTTTACGTTTAAAGGAAGGATTAAATCTCTGATCCGTACGGAGGAGAAATTTAATGGATATATTGTCGAGTACATCTATGATTATTATGAAAAATATCATCAATTTCCGTCGATGGAAGAGACTAAAAAGCGTCTGGATTGTTTCCGGGATCTGATCGCATACCGGGTTGTGATCTCTTTACCACAGTGTCATCTGAAAGAGGGGCAGGATCGGGAAAAGGAGGAGCTGCGATATCTTTATGAGATTGCCAATGTATTGCCATTCTTTATGGAACAGAGAGGTTTCCGGGTAGAATCTGCAAAGGGAGTACGGGCGAGCAGTTCTGATATGCTGAAGGAAGCTGTCCGGCCTTATTACCGGGATTATATATCCAATGAAGGGGAATATGGCTATCGTTCTTTGCATATTACATTTTATGATGATACGGCAAAATGCTATATGGAGGTCCAGCTTCGGACAAAGGCCATGGATGATAACGCAGAGATCGGTCCGGCAAATCATCTGGGATACGAGAAACGGCAGGAAAATGAACGCGCCAGAAGAGATGTCATTCCTGTAGGAGAATGCAGATGTTTTGATGAAGCCTATGAACGAGGAATGCGCCTGCAGCAGCTGGAGCTTGCAAAACTGGACGTCAATATGTTTTCCGCGGCCAATAACAGTCTGATCAATGACGGTTGTGGTTTGTACCGGGGCAGACTGATTCTTCCCTATGAGCATTTATCACGTTTTCAGAGTGATCTGTCATCTTAAGTGTTGCCAATACACGTTAGTGCATAAAAATGTCGTTTTGTGAAAAAGATGACGAGAAATAATGACGAAAAACTAAAAATGTGATATCATAAATCTCATGGAAATGATTATCTGCAGATCAATAAAACGATCATGCAGATATACATAGGAATGGAATAGTTAAGGGAGAAAATGTATGAGAAAAAAGAGAATATGGAAAAAGGCGGCAATGTTGTTATCTGCTACTCTTCTTTTAACAGGATGTGGTGCAGGAAAGTCAGGGACACCGGATGATTATGCAACCAATAAGGGCTATGAGGAGGATACTGCTCAGAAAGGCAGTTCCGATGGGATTGCCAAGGAGGATATTAAGGTTGGTGTGCTGTATCTTTCTGATCCATCAGAGGGAAGTGGTTATTCTTACACTCACGATCTGGGTGTAAAGGGGATGCAGGAGAATCTTCTGCTGTCGGATGATCAGATCGAACGCAAAATTGTAGATGATTCTGATGAAAAAGCGACAGAGAAAGCTATTGAAGAATGTGTTGCAGATGGCTGCAATATCATATTTACCACAAGCTGGGGATATATGCAGGTGACCGCAGACATGGCAGAGAAGTATCCGGATGTATATTTTTCCCATGGAACAGGTTATATGTCCAATGGCAAGAATTTTAACAACTATTTTGGTCGTATCTATCAGGCAAGATATCTCAGCGGAATCGTAGCCGGTATGAATACAAAGGATAATAAGATCGGCTATGTAGCTGCACAGGACTCCTCAAATTCTGAAGTGACTGGAGGCATTGATGCTTTCGCTATTGGTGTGGAGTCAGTGAATCCGAAGGCGAAGATTTATGTAGATGTAACCAATAGCTGGTATGACGAGAAAAAGGAAAAGAAAGCTTCAGAGCGTTTGTTGAATATGGGGTGTGATGTGATGACACAGCATTGTGATACGCCATATCCTCAGACTCTGGCACAGGAGAAGGGAGTTTACGGTATTGGATACAATTCTGATATGAGCAAGGAGACTCCGGATTCCTGCCTGACCAGTGTCATATGGAACTGGAGTGCATATTATACTTCTGCGGTGAAAAGTATCATTGATGGCACCTGGGATGGAAGCAATTATTATGGTGGTATGGCCGAGGGGCTTGTAAGCATTACAGATCTGGCATCCTTTGCGGCAGAAGGCACGCAGCAGAAGGTAGATGAGGCGACAGCTGAGATCCTTAGTGGGGATAACAATGTATTTGATGGTGTTCTTGTGACCAATACAGGCAAAAAAATCGGCAAAAAGGGAAAGACTCTGGATGATGCAACGATCACAGGAAAGATCAACTGGTATTACCGCAATGTTGTTGTATTAAAATAACTGAAACTTCCCACACCAAATAAAAAATGGAGGTCTTGTATGAAATTTACATTACGAAAAAAGATTATTTTAAGCGCAATTTTACCTCTTCTTTTACTGGGAGCCAGTATTATCATTATTGCGGCGACGATCGTAAAGGGTTCTATCATCAGTAAGGTAGAGGAGTCCCTGAAGGGAACGGCAGTAGCTACTCAGGCAGCATATGACCAGAATGCAGGCTCGTATCTCAAGGCGGAGAATGGTGCCATCTGGAAGGGAAGCTACAACATATCACAGTCGGAGACTCTGGTGGACACGATTAAAGAGGAGTCCGGTATGGATGTGACCTTCTTTTATGGTTCTGACCGGATTATGACATCGGCAAAGGATAAGGATGGCAACCGTCTGCTGGGCAGTCCGGCAGGAGATAAAATTAAAAAAAGAGTGCTGGAACAGGGCAAAGAATATTTTAGTGATAACATTTCCATAGATGGAACGATTTATTACGGCTACTATGTGCCGGTTTATCAGGATGGTTCCAAGGATGCGCCTGTTGGAATAGTTTTTGCAGGTCAGGAAAAGCAGAAAACATTTCGCAGTGTCCTTAAGATCATCAATACCATCGTGGCTATGGTAGTGATCATTATGGTGATCTGCAGTATTGCAGTGGGCATCAGTGCTAACTCTATTACCAGAGCATTAAATAAGAGTATTGCAGAGGTTTTAGAGGTATCCTCCGGTAATCTGAATGTAAGACAGAACAGGAAGCTTCTCCACAGAAAGGATGAGATTGGCAACCTGTCCAGAGCGGTTCACAGTCTGCAGGAGGAATTATGCAAGATTATTGGAGATATTAAAGATAGTACCGATACGCTTCTGGATGCTTCCAACACATTGGAGGAGACGTCCCAGGATACTCATAACAGTATCGGAGAGGTGAATCACGCTATGGACACCATTACCGGTGGAGCAAACCGGCAGGCGGAGGATGTGGGGCGTGCTTCTGACAATGTGCGGGATATGGGAGAGTTGATCATTCAGACCGGAAAGGAAGCGGACTCACTGGAGAGCAGTGCGGACAGCATGAAGGGAGCCAGTGACAAAACGGCTGTGACCATTGATGAGCTTCGCGGTATTAGTGAAGATGTGAAGCGGGCGGTATCTGAGATTGCAGAGCAGACTACACAGACCAACAGCTCGGCACAGAGCATCCGGGAGGCATCCCAGTTTATTTCGGAGATCGCCGAGGAAACCAATTTGTTGTCCTTAAATGCCAGTATTGAGGCAGCCCGTGCCGGTGAGGCAGGAAGAGGATTTGCTGTGGTTGCATCCCAGATTCAGAAGCTGGCAGAGCAGTCCAACGCAGCCAGTGGCAACATTGAGGAGATCGTGAATACTCTTCTGATAAATTCTGAACGGGTTGTTGCAACGATGGCGCAGACACAGGAGGTCATTGACCGGCAGAATGAATATATTGCCAACACAGAGCAGAGTGTGGAAAGTGTAATGAAGGAAATTGAAATTTCCATCGAGTATATCCGGAATATTGGACAGAGTATGAAAAAGCTGGAGAATGCCAGAGCAGAGATCATACAGAGAATTGATGCAATGTCTGAGATCGCGCAGAGTAATGTTTCCGGTACTTCCAAGACCAGTATGGCACTTCAGGCGATGGAGGAAAGTTTTAAGAATATTGAGACTTCTACGGAAAATCTCAGAAATACGGCAGATATGTTGGTACAGAATATAGGACATTTTACAATGTAGCCATTATTCAGGCGGTTTCGTGAGATTTGGTAGATTTTGGAGTAAATTAGCAGAACAATCTGAAAAAGTTGTCATATACTGTACTATACTTTCATAGTAAAGGATGGGAAACGATATGGCACGATTTACAAATCAGGCGCAGCTGCGGTATGGAAATGCCGTGACAAATTCCAACATTGCAGTGGGTGAGATCCTTGAGGTTCTTTCTGCAACAAAAACGGCTGTCAGAGCGACCTATGGGCAGAATGACAATGTCACATATATTGTGAGCATTGTCAATTCCGGGACGACTCCGGTCACAGGTCTTACGCTGACGGACAATTTAGGAGCGTATCCTTTTGGGACAGGAGAACTGGTTCCATTAACCTATGTTGCCGGAACAATCAATTATTATGTCAATGGTACCCTGCAGACAACGCCGACAGTAACTGCAGGCCCGCCGATGACTGTCACAGGGATCAATGTTCCGGCAGGAGGAAATGCTACGATCATTTACGAAGCATCAGTCAATCAGAATGCTCCGTTGGCAGTGGAATCTGAGATCACCAATACGGCGACGATCACCGGAGGAGGGATCACTCCGATCAGGGTGACGGAAACGATTGGTGCTGCCAGTGCACCAAACCTGAATATTACAAAATCAGTCAGCCCGGTACCGGTGACGGAAAACGGCACGCTGACGTATACTTTTGTAATCCAGAATTTTGGCAATGCGGCAGCCAATGCAGCGACCGGGGCAGTGATCACAGATACCTTTGATCCCGTTTTGTCAAATCTGACCGTAACCTTTAACGGAACGGCATGGACAGATCCAACGGAGTACACCTATGATGAGACCACAGGAGTATTTGCGACGGCAGCGGGAGGGATTACGGTACCGGCAGCCACTTATACCCAGGATCCGGTCAGTGGAGCATGGGTCGCAAATCCGGGAGTCAGCACGCTGGTGGTCACAGGCACTATTTAAAAATAACCGGATTAGGAAAAGACTAGAATGAAAGCTTTCTACAGGAGTAGTCGCACGTTCGTTGACGCGACAGAGTCCCTGTGCTAAGATGAAACTGGAATGTAGTAAGGATCAGATGGAAATGCAGACTGCAAACCATCTGATTCTTTTTTTGCAGAAGGGAAAAGTACAATGGAATTAGATGTAGAGAACAGCTATTATGGACAAAAAGCCAAAAAATTATTTCTGGAGGGATATAACTGTAGCCAGTCTGTTTTTCTGGCGTTCGAAGATAAATATGATATGGATCACAGCATGGCTATGAAGCTGAGTTCTTCTTTTGGAGGAGGTATGGGCAGACTGCGGGAGGTATGTGGTGCCGTGTCCGGAATGTTTATGGTTGCAGGCCTGTTATATGGATATGATGAGCCGAAGAATTTTGAGGCAAAATCAGAGCATTATGCAAGAATTCAGGAGCTGGCGGGCGAGTATAGGGAGCGCAACGGTTCTATTGTGTGCCGGGAGATTCTGGGGCTGGGAAAAGGTAAGGATGATCCGGTGCCATCCAGACGGACAAAGGAGTATTATCAAAAACGGCCATGTCCGGATCTGGTGGCGATGGCAGCAGCGATTATGGAGGAATATATCCGGGAGAATCCGTTAGAAGGATAAAGCTGCAGATTTGTCGGTTGTGAATTTCTAAAGGAGCATGGAATATTATGAAAAAAATAGTGATCGTGGAGGATGAGAAGGTGATCCGGGAGGAGTTGTATGCTCTTCTGGAAAATGCGGGATATGGGCCTGTGGCTGTGACCGATTTTGTACATACGGTACCGGAGATATTAAACAGTGGCGCAGATCTGGTGCTTCTGGACATCAATATTCCAAAGATGAATGGAGAACAGGTGCTGCGGGAGCTTCGTCAGAAGTCGGAAATCCCGGTGATTATGGTGACAAGCCGCACGGAAGAACTGGATGAGGTGCTTTCTATGAGTTATGGTGCGGATGATTATATTACGAAGCCCTATAACCCAACAATCCTTTTGCTGCGGATTCAGGCGATTCTCAAACGGACAGAAAATACCGGGGCGGATCTGTACCATTATCGGGACATTGAGATCCGGCAGGCAAAGGGTGTCCTGAATCGTGGACAGGATCAGATGGTCCTTACGAAAAATGAAATGCTGATCTTTATGGTTCTGTTTCATCATCAGGGGGAGATCGTATCGAGGGATGATCTGATGACCGAATTATGGGACAATAGTGAATATATCAGTGACAATGCCCTGACGGTGAATATCAGCAGACTCCGGGCAAAGCTGGAGCAGATGGGGTATCCTGATGTGATAGAAACCAGAAAAAAACAGGGGTATGTATTAGTGTAGACGTTCAGAAAGGAATTCAGGTCGATTATGAATTGGAAACGTTATTTACAGGATAAACGAGTAGAGATCCTTATATTTATGGTGGGGGTGATCATAGAAGCGGTTTTTCTGGCGGCATGTCAGGTGGAAACGGAGCTGTTTCTGGTGGCTGTATTGGTGCCTCTGGTGGCGTGGCTTTTTTGTCTGCTTTATGATTATTACCGTAAAAACTCCTTTTACCGGAGGCTTTTTCAAAATCTGGACCGGATGGATCAGAAATATCTGGTGTTAGAGACATTGGAAAGCCCCCGGTTTTATGATGGAGAACTTTTGAAGGAGGCACTGTATGAAGCCAACAAATCCATGACGGAGCATGTTAATGAAAGCCGCAGAGTGATGCGGGAGTTTAAAGATTTTATTGAAATGTGGGTTCATCAGGTAAAGCTTCCTGTGGCAAGTCTCCTGCTTTTGTGCCACAATCATCCGGATGAAAACAACAAAAAATACATGGAGCAGCTTCGACGCATCGACCGTTATACGGAGCAGGTACTGTATTATACCAGAGCGGAGCATGCGGAGAAGGACTATCTGATCCAGGAGTGTTCTCTGGCAGGGATCATTCATCATATTGCCATGAAAAATAAAGATGATCTGCTGGAAAATAAGGTGGAATTTCAGGTAGAAAATTGTGATCTGTCTGTGGTGACCGATGAAAAATGGATGGAATTTGTGCTGGATCAGATTGTCAATAACAGTATAAAATACAGGCGTAAAGAAGGAGCCAGGATAAGGATTACTGCCCGGAAAGATAACAGACAGACAATATTATCCGTGTGGGATAATGGAATTGGCATTGCATCCGGTGATCTGCCGCGGTTATTTGAAAAGTCCTTTACCGGCAGCAATGGACGTATTTTTCATCATATGGAGGAAAAATCAACCGGAATGGGTCTTTATATCGCACATAACATGTGCGAAAAGCTGGGTCATAAGATCAAAGTGGAGTCGGAGGAAGGAGAATATACCCGGATCAATATTACATTTTTGTAATGTACAGTCAGTTTGAAAAAACGACAGAAACCGGATTCCCCGATACAATAAGGAAAACATGAAAGGGGAAATAAAATGGACAAAACATTACAGGTAGAACATTTGGAAAAGTATTATGGAAGCAGGTCAAGTCTCACCAAGGCAATTGATGATCTGTCCTTTAATGTGGAGCCGCAGGAGTTTGTGGCGATCATGGGAGCATCCGGAAGTGGAAAGACAACACTTTTGAATTGTATTTCTACGGTAGACAGACCCACAGCAGGCCATATCTTTGTGGACGGAGAGGACATTACGAAGTTAAAAGGAGAGGCGTTAAACCGGTTCCGGAGAGAGCGGTTTGGCTTTATTTTTCAGGATTTTAATTTATTGGATACCCTGACCGCATATGAGAATATTGCGTTGGCATTGTCGATCCAGAATGTAAAGGCGGCAGAGATTGACAAAAGGGTTATCAAGGCAGCGAAGGATCTGGATATTGTAAATGTCCTGAGAAAATATCCTTACGAGATGTCCGGTGGACAGAAGCAGCGGGTGGCATCGGCAAGAGCTATTGTGACAGAGCCGAAGCTGATCCTGGCAGATGAGCCTACCGGTGCTCTGGATTCCAAATCCTCCAGACTTTTGCTCGAGAAGTTCTTATATATGAACCGGGAGCTTCAGGCAACGATCCTGATGGTCACACATGATTCATTTTCTGCCAGCTATGCCTCCAGAGTTGTTTTCATTAAGGATGGAAAGCTGTTTCACGAAATTCACCGGGGAGATTCTTCAAAAAAAGAATTTTTCGGACAGATCATTGATGTGCTCACTTTGTTAGGAGGTGACGTCAGCGATGCTCTTTAAGATAGCCTGGAAAAATATGAGAAAAAGTATAAAGGATTATACGATTTATTTTTTTACGATTGTTATTGGTGTGGCAATATTTTATATATTTAATTCGTTAGGCTCCCAGACGGTTATGATGAATGTGTCTGCGGATACCAGAGAGATCATTAAAATGATGACAACGATCATGTCGGGACTCAGTGTGTTTGTTTCCTTTGTACTGGCATTTCTGATCATCTATGCCAATCGTTTTCTGATGAAGCGCCGGAACAGAGAGTTTGGAATTTATCTGACTCTTGGCATGGGAAAACGTAAGGTTTCCGGGATATTGGTGTTAGAGACATTGGTGGTAGGAGCTTTTTCATTGGTGGCAGGTCTTGGAATCGGTATTTTTGCCTCTCAGTTTATGAGTGCCTTTGTGGCAAATATGTTTGACGCGGATATGACCAGGTACCGGTTTGTCTTTTCGGGGGATGCCTGCATCAAAACTGTGATCTGCTTTGTGATCATTTATGGAATTGTGATCCTGTTTAATACTATTAATATCAGCCGTTGCAAGCTGATCGATCTGATCTATGCAGGACGCAGATCCGAAAAGCGACCGATGAAAAATCCGTGGATCTGTACGATCATTTTCATCGCGGCAGCGATCGCATTGGGACGCTGTTATTATCTGGTGGGGAGTGATAAGGTGAATATCTCACTGGATGGTCTGAAATGGATCCTGGTCACGGGAGTTGTGAGTACATTTCTGATCTTCTGGTCGGTATCCGGGCTGCTGCTTCGCATTGTCATGTCTATTAAGAAGCTGTATTATAAGGGGCTGAACAGCTTTGTCCTTCGCCAGCTCAGCAGCAAGATCAACACCACGGTATTTTCTATGACCATCATCTGTCTGATGCTTTTTGTGACCATCTGTGTGCTGACCTCGGCCTTTGCCATCAAAAATACTACGGCGGAAAATCTCAAAAAAATGGCACCGGCAGATATTGAATTTAAGGTCAATATGAATCTGGATCTTTTTGCCGGAAAAGATCAGAAATACAGCCGGAAGCAGATAGAAAATTCCCATTTCAATGTGGTGCAGAGATATGAAAAGAAGAAGGTGGATCTGAACAAATATTTGAAGGAATCCTGTGAGGTTAAGGTTTACCGCAGCCCGAAACTGACCTTTGCAGAGTTTTGCGGAGATACCATTCAGGACGTTAAGGAACAGTATCCTTTTATGCTTGTAAATACCGGAGAGGATATTGTGACGATCAGTGATTACAACCGATTAATGGAGCTGTTTGGTGGTAAGAAATACACACTGGCTGAGGATGAATATATGGTTGTCGCCAATTTTGATGGAATCATACCGGTCCGCAATCGGGTGTTGTCACAGGGAAGACAGTTAAATGTGTTTGACAGGAAATTAAAGCCAAAGTATAAGGAATGTCAGGATGGTTTTATGGACATTTCTTCCCAGAAATTAGATATGGGATTTCTGGTGGTGCCGGATGATGTCGTACAGGAAAAATGGATCGCAGAGGATTGTCTGTTTGGAAATTATAAGGCATCTGCCAAACAGGAGGTGCGCAGGCTGGAGGATGAGCTTCGGAAGCTTCCGCTGAAGAGTACCTGCATTTATGCATCCAAACAGGAGATCGCCGATGCAAGTCTGGGGCTCAGTGCTATGGTGACCTTTATCGGACTTTATCTGGGCATTGTTTTTTTAATTGCGGGAGCAGCCATCCTTGCCCTTAAGGAGCTGTCCGAAAGTGCGGACAATGTGGAACGCTACCGGATGCTCCGTAAGCTTGGAGTGGAAAATCGTATGTTAAACGGTGCACTGTTCCGTCAGATATTCATTTTCTTCCTTTGTCCAATGGTGCTTGCAGTGATTCATTCTTATTTTGGAATGCAGTTTTCTACCAGACTTCTTACTTATGTGGCAGAGAAGGATCAGCTGTTTACGGCGACAATGCTGGCGGCAGCGATTATTGCAGTGCTCTATGGAGGTTATCTGATCATTACCTATTTTAGCAGTAAATCTATTATCATTAAGTGCTGTATTAATTAAATTAGCATCTAACCATATATAAATATCAAATGTTGTATTTGTACTCTTAAGTTCATATTTATCTACTATTGTAATAGGAGTATCTTTAACTGCAGTACTAAAATTACCATTCTTACTATATACAGTAGTACCATTATAAGTACCAACAACTTCCCATTTCAAAGCAGAAATATTAAGTCCTGTAATACTAGTAGGTGTAATATAAATATTAAATGCTGAAGGTACACTACCACTATTTATTTTAGCAGTCGCCACTGAATGAAGTCCTCCAGATTTATCTTCTGATGGCATTAACTGAATACCAGTAATATTTTCTGTTATAGTATAATCAACATCCACCTTACCAGAATTATTATCTACATTCCCCTCATTAGTTCTAGCAACAATATAAGCGTAACTAGCGGCCCCTACTACTATACAAAGTAATAAAACAAATACTATATATAATCCAATCTTTTTCTTCTTATCCATAAAATCACTGCTTTCTCATAATAGTATTTACTTTTAATAATGCTGAAAACTTCTTATCCATAAGTTCATTCTGACTAGTATCAGCCTTATTAGCAATCCATACTCTAAAATAACATTGATAATTAGTATTAATATTAAATGTATTATTAGTAGTACTCATATCACCAATAGAAATATTAGTACCAGTAGTAATTGAAGTACCATCACCACTACCAAGATTACTTTGACTATTATTACCATCTATACAAACAAGACTATACTTAAAATCACTTACTTTTAAAGCATCATCTATTTTAACATTAATTAATGAAATATTAACATAAGCATCATACCCCTCTAAAGTTGTAGCATCAGGCATTATTGAAAAAGTATTAGCCTTAGCATATTCCATAACTTGTTCATCATCTAAAGGAACACCTGTCTTAACATTAACATAATTATTATCAGTAAATACTACTGAAATACCATTATTAATAGTACCAGTAGTAACACTTATATCAGTAGCAGTAGCAGTATAATAAGCATATGAACTACCCATCATACAAATAAATATAGCACTAGCGGCAATTGTCAAAACAAAAATCATTTTACTAAATTTCATTTTCTATCACCTCTATCTATTAACCTACTATTATATTACCATATTTTAATTTTATTATCAATAATTTTAATAAAATTATCT
>ERZ780208.267-NODE-267-length-59005-cov-4.972061_pt1 | contig 59005 bp, 63 predicted proteins | sample MGYA00511167_ERZ780208 | MGnify/ENA primary metagenome ERZ780208 (study PRJEB29588, sample SAMEA2159202) | human gut metagenome | biome: human gut; feature: human-associated habitat; material: faeces | place: Denmark | collected 2008/2010 ...
ACGCTTATATCTGCCCTTCAAGCCCTAAGAAAGCACCACAGAATCTGCGACACTATGCTAGTGAAACTCCGGTTTATTTCTGCTCTGCTTCATAGGCTTCACGACAGGCTTTGGCAAGCTGGTCTCCGCAGGAAGTTCCGCGTCCGTTGCAGGAAATTCCACCGATTTTCTGTTCTACCTGCTCAACGGTAAGACCTTCCACAAGCTTTGGAATTGCCTGAAGATTTCCATTACATCCACCGGTGAATTTTACATTGTGAACAATATTTCCCTCTAATTCCAACTCAATCAGAGTGGAACATGTACCTTTTGTTTTGTATACATACTTCATAATATATGCAGACCTCCTCTTTTGATGATACGATTCCATACATTATATATCATCCCGGAAGTGTTCGACAAGTTCTTTTTTTGGAAAATCAAAATACCCCGGATGTTATACCGGGGCATGAGTTAGTTGTTTATATTGTTAAAGTCGATACATAAATCTGGATAGATTCCTACGTTAATCGTATCTGAGAATGAGTATTCGTCAATATCCCCATGTTCCAGATCGTATACAGTAATCCGTTTTTTGTCTGGATCAACAATCCAGTATTCACGAACACCAGCAGTACGGTATTTGAATAGTTTTGTGTAATAGTCCATTCGTCTGCTGCCAGATGATACTATTTCTATAATCCAATCTGGCGCACCATTGCAGCCTTTATCTGTGAGTTTGGATTTGTCGCAGATGACGCTTATATCCGGTTCAACATAATTTTTATCATCTGCATTTAGAAAAACGGCAAATGGAGCGATATATGGCTCACACGAACCCCCTCTTGATTTTATATAGGTGTTAATGATGGTAAAGAGATTGCCGGCTATAAGCTGATGTCTGCGTGTGGGTGGAGCCATGTAATAGATTTGACCATCGATCAGTTCGGCGCGTTCCCCATCCGGGAGGTTATAAATATCATCTGTAGTATAGATTCTTTCCTGTGGTAAAGTCATTAGAACACCACCTTTCATAAATAATAGGGGATAAGAGTATCTTCATCATCTTGTAATAGAATTATAGCTTATAATTAAAAATATGTACATAATATAAAAAAATAAAGATATCTGTTTGTGGAGGGTTACTGTTGGCTTAGCAGTAAAACACTTGCTGTTTTGCTGTGGAGGACGGCAATTAAATTATGTATACATAAATCCGACAGGATATTTTTCAGTTAATAAAAAATTCACAAATCGTTTACGCCTATTTTTGTTGTGGTGAAGCCTAAAAAGTGTTACAATAGCGATACCGTGCGAGGTTTCTGCATAAATGACAGAAATTTTTCAAATAACAGAGCCGGGACAGGAATAGGAGTTTTTATGGGAGCATTGACAAAAATCTTCGGGACACACAGCGAGAGAGAGCTGAAAAGAATCTATCCGCTTGTTGACAAAGTAGAGTCTTATCGTGACTCTATGCAGAAACTTTCCGATGAAGAATTAAGAAACAAAACAAAAGAATATAAAGAGCGTCTGGAAAAGGGCGAGACTTTGGATGACCTTTTGCCGGAAGCATTTGCAACGGTTCGTGAAGCAGCAAAACGTGTGCTCGGCATGGAGCATTACCGCGTACAGATTATCGGTGGTATCATTCTTCACCAGGGACGTATTGCAGAGATGAAGACCGGTGAAGGTAAGACACTTGTTTCTACACTGCCTGCATACCTGAATGCACTGGAAGGCAAAGGTGTCTGCATCGTAACCGTCAATGATTACCTTGCGAAACGAGATTCTGAGTGGATGGGACAGGTTCATGAATTCCTTGGACTGAAAGTCGGTGTCGTGTTAAATTCCATGACGAACGATGAGCGCAGGGAAGCATATAACTGCGATATTACTTATGTTACAAATAACGAACTTGGTTTCGATTATCTGAGAGATAACATGGTGATCTACAAAGAGCAGCTTGTTCAGCGTGGATTGCATTATGCCATCATCGATGAGGTCGACTCAGTATTGATCGACGAGGCGAGAACACCACTGATCATTTCCGGTCAGAGTGGTAAATCCACCAAGCTATATGAAGCGTGCGATATTCTCGCAACACAGTTAAAACGTGGTGAGGATGTGCCGGAGTACTCCAAGATGGATGCCATCATGGGAATTGAACAGGAGGAGACAGGAGACTTTGTTGTCAATGAGAAGGACAAAGTTGTCAACCTGACACAGGAAGGTGTGAAAAAGGTTGAGCAGTTCTTCAAGATCGATAACCTTGCAGATGCAGAGAACCTTGAGATCCAGCACAATGTGATCCTTGCTCTGAGAGCACATAATCTGATGTTCCGCGATCAGGACTACGTGGTAAAAGATAACGAGGTTATGATCGTTGATGAATTTACCGGACGTATTATGCCGGGACGCCGTTATTCAGACGGACTTCATCAGGCGATCGAAGCGAAAGAGCATGTAAAAGTAAAACGTGAGAGCAAGACGCTTGCAACGATCACATTCCAGAACTTCTTTAACAAATTTGACAAAAAGGCCGGTATGACTGGTACAGCACTCACAGAGGAAAAGGAGTTCCGTGATATTTACGGTATGGACGTTATTGAAATCCCGACCAATAAACCGGTCCAGCGTATCGATCATCATGATGCCGTATATAAGACCAAGAAAGAAAAATATCGTGCAGTTGTCGAGGAAGTGAAGAAGGCACATGAGAAAGGACAGCCGGTACTGGTTGGTACGATCAACATTGATACTTCTGAGTTACTCAGCGGCATGTTAAAAAGAGAGGGAATCCCTCATACTGTATTAAATGCGAAGTTCCACGAACTGGAGGCTGAGATCGTAGCAGGTGCCGGACAGCATGGAGCAGTTACGATCGCGACAAACATGGCAGGCCGTGGTACGGATATTAAGCTTGATGACGACGCAAGAGCAGCAGGCGGTTTAAAGATCATTGGTACGGAACGTCATGAATCAAGACGTATTGACAATCAGCTCCGCGGTCGTTCCGGACGTCAGGGAGATGTGGGAGAATCACAGTTCTTCATTTCACTTGAAGATGATCTGATGAGACTCTTTGGCTCTGATAAACTGATGGATGTGTTCAATGCACTTGGTGTTCCGGAAAATGAACAGATCCAGCACAAGATGCTTACCTCTGCCATCGAGAAAGCACAGCAGAAGATTGAGGCTAATAACTACGGAATCCGAAAGAATCTGTTGGAGTACGATCAGGTTATGAATGATCAGAGAGAGATTATTTACAAAGAGCGTCTGCGCGTGTTAAATGGAGAGAGCATGAGAGATGCGATTTTCAAGATGATCACAGACCGCGTAGAGAGTTGTGTGGACACCTGTATTTCTTCTGAGATTCCAAAAGATGAGTGGAATTTAAATGAACTGAATCAGTTACTGCTTCCTATCATTCCTCTGGAACCTATAACGGAAGAAACGATTGCTGATATCAGGAATAACAAGGAACTTAAGCATCTCCTGAAAGAGAAAGCAGTGAAGTTATATGAAGCAAAAGAGACAGAGTTCCCTGAACCGGAACAGTTCCGTGAGTTAGAGCGAGTTGTCTTATTGAAAGTGATTGACCAAAAATGGATGGATCACATTGATGACATGGATCAGCTTCGTCAGGGTATCGGACTTCAGGCATATGGACAGAGAGATCCGCTTGTTGAGTACAAGATGGCAGGATTCGATATGTTTGATGAGATGACAGCCAATATTCAGGAAGATACGATCCGCCTGTTATATCATGTGAAGATTGAACAGAAAGTAGAACGTGAGCAGGTTGCAAAAGTAACCGGAACGAACAAGGATGATTCAGCTCCTGCTGAACCGAAGAAACGTGCAGCAGCAAAGATTTATCCAAACGATCCATGCCCATGTGGTTCCGGAAAGAAATACAAACAGTGCTGCGGAAGATTTGCAGAATAAGGATAAAATGTACAGAGCATTTAGATTCACAAGAGTCTGAATGCTCTGTTTTTACACATAGAAAAAGAACGAATGCCAGAATAAAAGAGTGAAATTGTAGTTGTAAGAAAAAATACGAGAGGATATAATAGTAATAGACACAAATCGTTTTGAAAGGAGTGCAGATATATGTTATATACAACAATAGAAATACACATACCAGAAGCAATGAAACCATATGTTACAGAAAAAAATGCAGAAGATGAATTGCAGAGAAATGCACTGTTATTGTATCCATATGTATTACAGAAGAAGATATCCAATGGAAGAGCAGCGGAAATCTTGGGAATTTCAAAATTAGATTTGATTGATTTATATGGAAAGATGGGATTCTGCTATTTTGATCAGACAATGGATGAATTAGATAAGGATCTGGAAACATTTAAGTCATTAGGGTTAAGCGGGGTGACTGTATGATAGTTGTTTCTGATACAACACCATTAATTTCACTCTTAAAAGTTGGACATTTGGATTTACTGGATAAATATTTCGGGGAAGTTCAGATACCACAGGCAGTTTTTGATGAACTGACGTCAAACAAAAGGTTTGCATTAGAAGCGGAGGAAATAAGAAATTGTCCATATATTCGTGTGGTGCAAATAGAAGATGACAAATCTGTAGATATTATCCGGAGAGTTACGGGATTAGATCTGGGAGAAAGTGAGGCAATCATTTTAACAGATAATCTGCATTCAGATTCAAAAGAGGCTGAATGCTCTATATTTTTATCAGAACTAATGTTCGGATAAAGCCTATACAAATTTTCAAAATTGTGTTATATTCTTAAGAGACATTCGTCCGTATATTCCCTCAGAAAATATACCATACTTTATTAAGATAACCCCCGGAGGTGACTTTTGTGCAAAATGAACAACAAATATTCAAACTACATGCCCCATACCAACCAACCGGTGACCAGCCCCAGGCGATCGAAGAACTGGTAAGAGGCTTCAAGGAAGGCAATCAGTTCGAGACTTTGCTCGGTGTGACCGGTTCCGGTAAGACCTTCACGATGGCGAACGTCATCGCACAGCTTAATAAGCCAACGTTGATCATTTCGCACAATAAGACACTGGCGGCGCAGCTTTACGGTGAGTTCAAGGAGTTCTTCCCGGAGAATGCGGTGGAGTACTTTGTCTCTTAAAGTAGTCAAAAATCTGAGTGACTATATATGGTATGAGAATGTAAAATAATTCTATATATTGTGGGGTAGTGGTTCGGTGTAGACTATATAGACCACATAGACGACCTATGTGCCTCGAAGTTGGTGACCTAATTGTTACTTTAGGCAGCAGGTTCGGTCTTTAGAGTTGGGGTTTGGCTTAGAAATATATCTTGATTTTGCATATAATATAGTATAATACATGGTAAAGTTATAAATCACAGAAATATAAACTTTTTATAAAATATTGAATTTGGTGTTGACACGATGAAATTAAGAGCTGTTGGGTTAAAAACAGCCTAATTTCATCGTGTTTTTGTTTATATAGAAAAAAATAAAATACAATAAGGAAAATAAGTGCTCAGTCAGTCAATCTGGAGCTTCAGGTGTTTCAAGGGCTATTTGTTATAATGATATGGTACCAAGGATGTAGGTACATGTACATGTAACGAAGCCTGAAAAATAGCTGTTTTACTGTTTTACAGCCTGTTTCTCGAGGACAGTGATTTTTAAAACAGTAAAATGCGTTAAAAGGAGATTAAATATGAAAGATGATAAATTAATAGTAAAGGAATGCAGAGCATTTAATATTGGAGAGGTCGAATATCTGAGCGAAGAAAAGGATATTTTGGTTCATATGAAAGTTTTTAGTGGTGTTACAGGACGAGAGCAGGATGTTGCTATTAGAAGAAGTGCTATAACACCAAAGAGAGTGAAGGAGGCAATTGCATCAGCAGGCGGTATCACACCTGCTGACAAGGATTTGAAAGTATTGGTGGAGAAAATGGAAGAATTTATCAATGAGCTAGTTGTTAATAGGGAGATTTCATCTGCTCATAAGAATATTGGATTAACGATGAATGATGGCATTGAATTTAGAGGCTGTGACAGTATTTTGCGGTCTGGGGTTCGTGTGCATTCACGATATTATGGGCGATTTGATATCAATCAAAAGGGAAGTCTTGATGAGATAAAAATGCTATACAGAACATTAAATAAAAGTGGAAGTTTGGCATTACCATTATCTATGTTGGGAGCAGCAGCTACAGTGCTTAGTTTCTCCAATAATATGTGGGGAACACACATTTACAATTTCATAGTGCATCTATTGGGAAGTTCCAGCACAGGGAAATCAACGATAGCAAAGCTGATTGCATCATTTGGTGGAAACCCAGATGGCAGTGAGGGATTTTTCTTGTCCTATCTGGCAACCCCCAATGCTATCATTTCAAGATTGAACGGAGCTTGTGGTTATCCATTTGCAATTGATGAATTTTCGACCGCAAAAAGAAATAAGAATTGGTCGGAGTTTGTATATGTGCTTGCAAATGGCTACGATAAGGACAGATGCACAGCAGGAGGAAAAGGAATTGAACAGACAGGGCATTTTGAAGGGGTGTTTGTATCAACGGGTGAGATTAGCGTTAGCAGTAAATGTAACAAAAACAATGGATTGTCGGCTCGTTTGTTTGAAATTACACCCGATTGTCTGTATCAGGGCGAGTCAATGGATGCATTCACTGCTTCGGCAGAAGAGTCAGATTTCATAAAGAATATAGCTGACAATAATTATGGAATTTTGACACCACTTATAGCGGAAGAGTTGATGCGAAATGCGGAGAAATATAATGAAATTCGCCAGAAATGGTATAGAATTTCTAAAGAACAATATAGGAAAGATAACTTGCTTTCAGATATTGGAGAGCGAGTTATGAATTATGTGGCAATAATAATGACTGCAGCAGAGGTGTTGGAGAGCGTTTTGGATATTGGATTGAATTTAATGGAAATTTTCTTTTTCTATTATTTTCATTTCCTTTATAAAAACTCTGAGGATACCAATATGCCGGCAAAAGTATATTCTGTCGTAAGACAGATGATACTTGTAAATGAGCAGAAGTTATATAATACGATGCAGATAAACGGTATGCCATATCTCAGTGAGGAAAATTGTGGATATAAGATTGACTTGAGCCATTATGAAAATCAAAATAGGCATAAAGGAGCAGATGGGAAGTATTATGATTTGCTCTATGTTTTTCCAGTTGAGTATGTTGAGGAGTATTTAAAGCAAAGAGGTTTTGAAGACCCCAAACAGGCGATTAATACACTGCGGAAACAAAAGCTGATAAAAGCTTCTCGCTCAGGGAACAATCCCAAACTGGACTTACAGACTGAGACTGTTAAGATGGATACATATGCTTTCTGGGTAGAAAAGCAGGATGATTTGTATAAATATGGTGTTAATACGCAGGATATAATTATGAGTCAGCTTTGACTTAGCATATAATCAAATATGAGAGGACAGGATAAGACAAAAATATCCTGTTCTTTTTTTATGTCATAATAGACACCCAAATTAAAAACGCAGGGGTCTCATAATTAAAGACAGCTTCTGGCAGCATAAGATTTTTTTATATTTAATATCCAACTCAAGTTGGAACATATTAAATGTCAGTAGAAGGCTGACAATATAAGCTGGAAACTCAAGGTAAAGCAATCCTATATAAGCTTAATTTTGAGTGGAACAGATGATTCGCATATAGCCAGTCATCTCCAGCAGTACAAATATTTTTTATTCAGGAGGATTTTGGATATGGAAGAAGCAACACAGGTAATTATGGCAAATGGAGGCATCGAAGATTTTGTAAGAGAGGAGGCAGCAAGATATTCTTTAACTGTCTTAGAGTTTACAGAGGGACAGAGTCTGGCAGTTTATACAGATGGTTATGATGCTAATAATGATATTAGTCTTATGTCACTTTATACCGCAGCAGTAGATGCTTGTGAAAAGTGGCTTAGATTAGTTACAATTGCAGAGTTATTAGAGCATCAAGGAAATGCTAATGCTTTTGTATCTTTGCAGTTGCCAAATAGAAGGTTGAATGTAGAGGCTTCTACTAACAATAGCAGGGTAGATGTCTTTGAAGCACAGTCAAATGCTGATAAGATGTATACTCCAATTGGAGAAATAAGTGTTTTTGCATATCTTGCAATTACTCAGATAAAAAACAATCCAGTTATGCTGTTATACAACTTTTTTGGAGATTGCATTGAGCAGATTCATAATATCCTTGCAATGCCAATTTATGAGGAGCAAGGTGGAGATGGATTGATTGATGAATATAGACTGGAAGATGTAGGTATCCAAGATCCATTGGGATTACATAAGTTTGATTACTTATGGTCTGGGGTACGTCACTTCTTTGAAGAAGCAAAGGTGGTGTAATTATGGTGTTGTTAAAAAAGTGGAGATTCCATCTAACAGATGATGGAGAGTTCATTTTAACTGGAGAGGACAGATATGGACGAGAAGTTCATATTCCAGTCCAACAGGAGGATATTCAGTATATAAAGCTGGATATATCTTATCTACAAATTAATACTAAGGATAGGCTGGAAGGCTATTTGCTCTGGTTCAAAGATGCAGATATGTCTAAGGCTATTGCACCGATGCGAGCAGTCAAACGACAGCCTAAGCAATCCACTATTGATGCAGTTTACTGTATGATGGCAGAGGTATCAATGTATCTGTGTGGAATTGTGAAAGAGGTCGATAAGGATTACTTGCGAAGAACAAAGCCATTGAATTTGTTCTTAAGTAGTGCATCGGATGATGAGGAAGCATTCAATCTTGATATTGCAGTCGAGATACTGCTCAAGGCTGGTGCAAAAGAGAAAATCAGCTCTCTTGATAAATTTATATAGATGTGAAAGGGACTTGTTTCTGTGTGGCAAGTTCTTTTCTTTTGCCTATATGCAGCATATAAAACTTCGAGGTTATTATATGTGAATGAATATTTCTTGCAGGTATCCAGCATAGAAATCATTTTAAAAACTTCAAATGTTGATTGCCTGTGTTTTTTATGTGTAGTCGTTAAATAACAGGTACTTTCAGGAAGTTGTGAAATATGTGATTGTCTTGGTATTTTGGCGTAGTTTTCAGGTAAAGAAATTACTTCCAAAATCTGATGGGGTATCCTGCTTTTAATATGTTTTATGAATAAAAATATTGAAAAAGGACATAATTATGGTATAATTAGACCATAAACAAGGAGGTGTATATTATGCCACAAATAATTCCAATTAAAGACTTGAAAAATACATCAGAGATATCTGATATGTGCCATAAGACAGAGGAGCCAATTTATGTTACAAAAAATGGCTATGGTGATATGGTAATTATGAGCATGGAGATTTATGAGTCAACCATGAGACAGATTGCCATGTACAGAGATATAGAGATATCTGAAAAGCAGATAGAGGCAGGACAGGTAAAGGATGCCAGAACAGCACTTAGAGAAGCGAGGGCAAAGTATGGCTTATAAATTAAATGTTACAGAGCATGCCGATGAATTGCTTGATAATCTTGTGTATCATTTGATTTATCGCTTAAAGAATGAACAGGCAGCGAAGCATCTGTTAGATAGCATTGATGTTATCTATGACAGGTTGGAGGTCAATCCTTTTCAGTTTTCTGAGTGTAGAGATGCATATCTGGCAAAGAAAGGGTATCGGGAGGCAGTTGTGCCACAGATGAATTATATTATCATTTTTGATGTGAGAGCAGATGTCGTAAATGTAGTTGGTATTTTCCACCAGTTAGAGAATTACCCAAATAAATTATAATATGCTTGGGGGTAGATCAGAGTCAGTCGAAAGACTGACTCTAATTTTTTGCCCTTTTTTTCGCAGTCAGGCTAATAACTGTATAGTTCATGAAACTTTCTAAGAAGAATTCCAAGACAATCTTTACAGAAGTTAAGGCAAGAGCTAACATACCACACAACCCTGATTATTGGGCTTTTTGCGAAAGGAGGAATACAAAATGCTATTAAATAATATTGCAAAAAAATATCCAAACAACTATGTGATTCTCTCGCCAGTTAAGCGAAGTAATAATGGATATGTAAGGGATTGGAAAGTTCTTAATAATGGCAGGGATTATGACAAAATCAAAAGACTTGCTGATTATTATAGAGCTGAAGGCTTAAAGTCAGCAGTCATTATTTCCACAGCGGAAGAAGGTATGGATGTACCGCCGGAAGAGTCCGCAAAATTCTTTAGAATTTACTACAACATTTTTACAATCGCACAAGTGTCTGTGATTCTTTAGGAGGTGTCTGATTATGGGGTTGATAGATAGAGGACATGACAAATATCTGGAAGAAGCTCGTACATACTGGCGAGAGAATGGGATAGATGCAGATATTACACATATTGCTGCAAAGATGCACGAAGAAACACATCGTACAATTGAGAGGGAAAAAAGAAATATCATAGCCACTTGGTTTTGTAGTCTATACGATTATGACCATATAAGTCTGCAAACAGATATTACAAAATGCATAATTTTTGAGCAAAAAGATAACTTTCCGGCAAAGGAAAAAAGGAAACTGTTGAGAGTGCTATGGTCATCAGTACAGGTACTGTTCCCAGACATGGATTACACCTCACTATTGAATGAAATTGAGCGTATGGCTGAATTCAATCGAAGTGTAGTGGAAGAAGATTTTCCACCAGTGAATTAGCTGTCTTGGGGTATCCTATAAATTTTTCTGTAGAAAAATTTCAAAAATAACTTGCAATTCACTTCAAACAGAGTGATAGATAACACACGAAAAAATCACACGCACGAAATGGAGGATTTATTATGGTAAAAGTATTAGTTAACGGTGGCTTATTTGAAATAAGCAAGGTAGAAGAGATTGTTGAGAAAAGAGTGCCTTTCAATGGGGCAAATATGCGATTAGTACAGATTGCAAGAGATGGCAATCAAGCTGTAAGTGGATTGCACTTTTATGTAAAGACGAAAGAGTTTGATGTCTTTGCCATAAATGAATTCACAGTTGGAAATCTGCCAACATGTAAGGTCAAGGAAATCATGAAGAAGTTATTATCTGAAGGTTACTATGATTTTTCTGATTGTGATTTCCAGCCGATGATGCCAGTAGATAAGTATAAGTTTGATGAGGGTAAAAGTATGCCTTATTTTTGTGAAGGCTCACTCATACAGTTTTACGCACCAAACGATGTTTTCAGTTGCCCTGCAAATATTAATAGAGCAGAAGCACAGGCTGAGTTTGGAGATGAAAAAGATGATTTATCTGATATGTCAGATGAGGAACTTCGACAGGCTATCTATGAACTGGAAGATACTACGATGCTTCGCTTAGGTCAGATGAGCCGAGAGGAGCTGGAGAAAGAATACGATGGAATTGAGGTGGATATGGATGAATAAATCTACGCTTCCAGTTGGCATCAAGACCATGATTGGCTGGAAAAACAAGGGAACATTAACTTTTGATAATCCAATACAGCGTAGTGGTTCGCAGTGGACTCTTTTACAGAAGAGTCTGCTGATTCACTCCATATTGATGGGGTATCCCATTCCAAATTGCTATTTTCTTAAAACAAAAGATGAGAATGGAAACACTGTATATGATTGTTTAGATGCAAAACAAAGGCTGACAAGTGTTTTTGATTTTGTAGAGGGCGAATATGAACTTCATTCAGCAACTCCACCATGTACTGTTGATGGTTTTGAGTTTGACCTTGCCAACCTCTCATTTGAAGAACTGGCGGATGATTTAAAAGATGAGATTTTAGGATGTCGCATGAGTATCTTTTGCTTGGAAGATTGCACCGATGAGGAAGTAGAAGAAATCTTTGCAAGGCTTAACAATTCTACACCATTAAGTCCAATACAGAAATGCAGAAGCATTATGTCTACAGAACTTGCTCGTTGGACGAAAGAAATTTGTAGCATGGACTTCTTCCAGCATAGTATTGGGTTAACAGTTGCCCAGCTTCGCAGAGAGGCAGATTTGGAAGTGTTGTTACAGAGTATGCTCCTGCTCGATTCAAGGCATGAAGGGTACGATGAGTGGAAAGGCATTTCGACCGCAGAAGTCACGAAGTATTGTAAGCATATTCGTGGCAAATACAACGATGATAAAAAGCTGATGATTATGGAGCTTTTTGAGTATCTTGGAAAGGCATTCAGAGAGCAGCATAAGTTCCTTAAGAAATCAAATATTCCAATGGTTATTGTATTAAGTAAACTGGCTTTGGAAAATGATATCGAAGCTGAGAAATTCAAAGTATTCATTGATTCTTTCAGCAATTCTGTATGTGTTGATTATGAGGAAAACACAGGATCAGGAAATGTCAAGCGTGTCAAGACGGAAGGTAGACTGTCAGCAATCGCAAAAGCCTTTGCAGATTATTTTGACTTGGAGGATGCAAATATCTTAAGTGTTGAAAAAGATGCTGATTTTGACGATGTATCGACAAGTGAAAATGAAAACTCTGAGGTTGACGATGATACAGCAAGTGCTGATGAGGACTCGCCAGCTATGGGGAGTTTTCTGAATAAGACGACAGAAGAAGATATGGACACAGAGGGCGAAGGTTGTGTAGAGGAGGGGGCAAATGAAGCAGTCTAAAATAAAAGCCTATCTTATGCGTACAGATGAAAAATCAAAGATAGTCTACAAAGGCTACCTTGCAGAAGTGGATAACACTTTAGAAGCTGAGCAAGCTTATGTGAATTATAATAAGCCACATGGTTTGATTACTGTAGTTAGTATCAATAATGATATTGATATCATAGCTAACGATGAGGGGAAACTCAACAATTATCCTATCAACAGATTCTTGGTTAGTGATGATGGTGTTGTTCTTGATATGCTGGTTGGGAATATCATGTGTGTCCGTCACAACGAAGAAGGCGAATTCACATCGATAAGAGAGGAAGATATTCCTGTTATTGAGAGCCATTTGATACCTCTGATGCCAGATAGAATGATAGACTACGAGGAGGCAGAGTAATATGTCATACCCAATCAATAAGAAAGAAGTTTACTCTGCGAGATATCCTAAAGGAACTATTGTGGAGCTTACAGAGCCTATAGCTGATAAGTATAGTCTAAAACCTGCAGGTAGCAGATTTAAAGTGGATTATATAGACGATGCTCTACAATTACAAGGTCACTGGTTGCCACCGCAGTCTGGCAGTATTGCTATCATTATAGAGCAGGATAAATTCAAAGTAATAATATAAAGCACAAAATAAGCGACTGTTTTTGATTCAGTCGCTTTACTTATACAATCTATTCATGGTGAGAAGTATCGGGCTTTTTGTATTCTATAAGAGCTGATATATCTACATCAAGATAATCGCATAACTTACAGATTAGGTTTGTGTCCATTCTCTGGAATTCATCTCGGCAGTATCTGTTGAAGTTACTGCGAGGAATATCCAAATCTTTACAGATTTTATTCTTGGAGATACCTTTCTCTGCAAGAATTTCATTTATGCGTAAGTGTAAAGAACCATAGTTGCACATGAAAATTCTCCTTTACTTTTTACCATAAATTGTATATAATAAGTGCTGATACAATAACTCACTATATAGATACTCACTATATAGTGAGTGCGTAGCAAAAATATGTAAAATACATACTTTTACAACAATATTCAAAAGAAGGAGAGATATGTTTTATGAGAAAGAAAAAGTTTAAAGCCACAGCAGTTGCTCTGGCTATGGCAGCAGTAACAGCATTTTCAGTTGGCAATACACCAAGTGTTAAGGCTGCTGATGTAACAAGTAAGACACCAATGGATTTAGTAATTGACGGAAACTATGAGGAGAAGCAGATTTCCAAGGCAGACTCAGATGTTATCAATAAAGTGTTTGGATATGATAATGGTACAGATAGTGTGCTTGTGTGTGGAGAAAACTCAAAAGGTTATATTGACTGGAACAATAGCAGTATTCCACATTGGAAGGTTTACCAGACAGAAGTGTTTATGCCAGATTTATCGAGAGATACAGATGGAAACCTTGTTGTTAAAACTGATAGCAATGGAAAGCTGACAGCAAAAGAAAACGGCTTATATGGCAGACAGACAGTATATGCTGGATATGATGATTCAAGTAAGTTTAATCTTAGAATCAGCTGGGGAGATTATCATTTTAGTCCAAGTCAGGGTGGCGACAAATACGAAGATGGTAAATACTATTATGCTGACAATGAAATAAATTATAATGTGGGATTGAAAACATACGAAGCTGCAACATACGATGGATATGTTCAAACAGGAACAAAAACAGAAGATATTGAAGATGTATATATTGTAAGAATTTATTATACAGCAGATGATAAAATGAATTATTCTTATACTGGTTTATTGCAGGACAGAGGTGAAGGTGGATATGACATAAATGGAAATTATGTGGACTTTAGTTCTGATGATGCGTGGGCAGAGTATAATAAAGACAGAACATTAAGATATATAGATTTCTGGATTCTCCCAGAAGGCGTATCAACAGTATTAAACTTTGCAGATGAAACACCAGCTCCAACTCCAAGTGAAGATAACTACACAGTTGACTTAGGAAGTTCACAGACAATCTCTGCTGAGACATTTGCTGCAATCTTAGCAGAAAATGCCACAAAGGATGTTATTATCAAGTCAAACAATGATGTGACATTTACATTTGCAAAAGGAACTATGACAAGTGTAGATGGAAAGACAGAATATGATTTTTCAACAACAATCAACAGTGCTTATGCAGATACAATGCCATCATATATTACAAAGGATAACTTTGTATCACAGATTAACTTCAACTACTCAGGCAAGTTACCAGCAACAGCAAACATCCGCTTTTATGCAGGAACAGAGTATGCAGGTCAGACACTTTATTATTCACTTATGAATGCTGACAATACTTTTGCAGAGGTACAGGCTGTAGTTGTAGATGCTGATGGTTATATGACTGTAAAGCAAGACCATTGTTCAAGCTATGTTGTAACAAAGACAGAGCCAAAGTTACCAAGCAACGATGATACAAAGACTGATGATGGAAATAACTCTAATAATGGTGGTTCATCTGATAATGGAAATACTTCTAATAATGGAAACGCTTCTGCATCAGATAACAATACATCATCTGGAAATACTACTGTAGCAACAGATAATAACGCATCATCTGCAAATACAACAGCTACATCACCAAAGACTGGCGATATGACACCAATCGCAATTTATGTTGTGATAGCTGTTGCAGCAATAGGAGTAATCGTATTTGTAAAGAGATGCAAAACAGCTTAATTGAATATTATGAGCATAGTCAGACCAGTGATTCTTCGGAGTTGCTGGTCTTTTTGCATTTCATGAAGTATGTATGATTGTTCGGAAATGTTGTTTGTGGCTTGGCTTTGGCATCTGTCCACACAGGCTTTCTACTGGCATTGTGGTCACTTCCTCGATTATTATGGTACGCTTGCTACAAATGGCACACGCAGGTTCACAGGGGCAAGCGTATATGACTGGTTCTGACTGCTTGGTTGGTCTGTCAAAAACGGGGGTAGATACCTAGCGGTAGCTGTCTTTTTATGTACTTTAATATGAAATAAATTTGTTCTGATTTCTGCTCATAGGTGCTTGGAATTAATCTTTTTGAACAGAGCCATTTTTTTCTTGAAACAATATATTTTTTGATAAAATCATCTAAGCTATGTTGGTTGCAGCTATTCTGAAAATGAGTTAATAGGGACTGCCATGATTTTATATGTACTGATTATGAGCTGAGTGTTTCTATCGTGAAATAATACATTCTGATTTTATAATGAGTTGTTCTTGGTTATATTCTGGCGGACTGGTAATGTTCTTGATAATAGTCTTTGTTCCAATCTATTCTTCTATAGCAATATGATTTATTATTGCTTTTGTAAATCAACAAATCCTTTTAGAAATTTCCCAAATTCCCAAGAAAATTGAGTGATGTAAAAATGTATGGCTGTGAAAATATAGCAGTCATGCAAAAACAAGAGACTGCTATGCTGAGATAAAAATAGCTGTATTTGTGTATAAATCAATAATATCCATGAGCCAGTTCTGTATTCCTTATCTACTTTATTTAATTGCGAATCCTAAAGTAACCATAATATTTTGAAATATTGACACAAGAGTGATTGGTGTCCTTGCCTGTGAAAATGAAACTGATTGAAAAAAGTGATGGATGTTTCGCAAATTGTAACACTTTTTGGCAAATTTGAAATGCCGAACCTTGAATTATGGGTGTTTTTATTATTGGCTGAAAATTTGAATTGTTACAAAAAGTGATGGTTGGCTTTCTTCTCTATTTTGGAGAAGGGACTTATCCTTTGGAAATCATACATAACCACCAAATTCCCTGTGTACTTTTTGGGAGAACTAGACACTTCAATAGCTTTGCACAAAGAGTTATAGTACCAGCAACCGTTCGGAAAGGTCTTAAAAAGTTCATTTGATTGTATTTGCCTTATTTAGCCGATTTTATGGCTCAATGCCAAATACTCCGATGAGGTTTTCGAAAGTGGCACACAGCTCAAATTATGCGGTGGCATTTTGAACAGGCGGTTATATCGGTCTGAACAGCTATAGGTACTGCGTTCAATAAACCATGCTTTTACGCACTATCAAATATGAGGGTAAAAAATGGTTCAAAAATGTGGTATTTGCTATTTGCGGAGGTTCGCTCAGTTGCAGGGACTTTTACGAACGGAAATCAATATTTAATGGAAGGAGTCTTGCTACTATGGAATTTGGTTATGCACGAGTCAGCACTACACATCAGAATACTGACAGGCAGATTGAAGCTCTGCTTAAGTATGGCATTCCAGAGAGAAATATCATTGTAGATAAGCAGTCTGGTAAGGATTTTGAAAGGGTGGGATATTTTGCTTTGAAGAATACAATGCTTCGGGCAGGCGATACCTTAGTTATCAAGGAACTGGACAGGCTTGGTAGAAACAAGCAGATGATAAAAGAAGAACTGGAATGGTTCAAAGCTCACGAGATCCGAGTGAAAATTCTCAATGTTCCAACATCTCTGATGGAGTGTGATGGTCAGGATTGGATATTGGAAATGGTATCCAATATCCTTATTGAGGTTATGGCATCTATTGCAGAGGAGGAGAGATTAAAAAATCATCAACGCCAGTCTGAAGGAATACAGGCAGCGAAAAATAGAGGCGTTGTGTTTGGCAGACCTACTGTGAGAAAGCCAGAAAATTATGAAGCTGTTATGGAGAAGGTTGCCAGAGGTGATATGAAGGCTGTTGAAGCAATGCGAGAGATGGGAATTAAGAAAACTACTTTTTACAAGCTGAAAAAAATATATCCGATGGAGGTGACTGCATGAGTATAGAGGATGGTATCAGAAATTTTGTAGAAGAAAATCCTAAGTATAGTATTTACGAAAACTATTCAGGTCGTGGAATGTTTGGTAGAACTTGCTTAGGTGTAGTAGTCAGCCAGCAGGATTCATTCATGGACTTTATTATTAAGCTCACAAAGTATCTGGATGACAATGATATTGAAGATGTGGATTTCTCGTTGGAGGGGGTATCCTACGACACTTTAGGTCTTGATACGATTGTGTATTTTCCCAATATAGGTGGTGATTGTGTATGACTAAGTTAGCAAAATGGCATGTTGAAGAAATGTTAGAAAATTTTGTATTAGGAGGCTTTCCCGTAAAGGATGATGACAGGTTCTTAGCTTGCTCATCTATTCTTACATCTATGATTGATACTGTTGAGGTTGATGAGCCTAATAAGGCTTTCATTTTTCATACAATGTCTGGCAGTGAATACCTTTGTCCATTCCAGGATATTAGATGGACTGATAGGTTTGCTGAATTTTCTAAAGACAATTTGGAGCGTTTGAAGGTTTCACGAGCTTTTGTAGACGAAGCAATAAAATTAGCCCATGAAAAAGAAAGTTCTTTTGTTACTTGGTTAGAGAAGGAAATCTTTAATGGAGACTTATTCATAGAAATAGGAGCAGGTGGTATTTTAAATGTTTATTTTAAATATACAGATAAAGTTCATCGCATAAGTAGCCAGATACACATGGGTATGTTTCGGGAATCTTATTTATACCGCTTGTCGGGAGTAGTGGATTTCAGGCACTATGCGTTTGTGGGTGGTTCAGTAAACACATATCATATGAGTGATTCAATCAAGAGATTGGTTGTAAACAATATAGGTAGCAGACCTGTAACCATAGACAATGTAGTTTATAAGCATGGTATAAATGTTTCTCTTGTAACTGAAGAAAATCATCCAGAGGGCTTGTTTAGTCCTGATGCATTCAATGGAAAGAGCTTACTTAGTGATTTTATGGAAGGAGTTGATAAGCATGATTAAAGTTATTCTTTATCACCCAGGCGAGTATTCAATGTCCTTAAGTGAACCATATAGGGTATGTGAGAATGTATATGGCATATTTGAAATATTGGCTGGGACTGATGAATTTCCTTTTCGTGATGAAGCATCTGTAGCTTTTCTTAAGAAGAGAAATTGCAGTTTCATAGAAGGTGATAGATATGCAATTTGTGAGGGAAATGATAGGGTTTTTCCTATCACATATATCAATAGGTGTGAACAGGAAGGTCTTATTTTAATTAACAACTCACAAAGGGGTATCTATACGCATACGAAGCATCTTGACCGCTTGGTTATTAATGCTCTAAAGAAATTAGATATTGATATCCTGCTCGCAGTATGTGTAGATGAGGATGATATGTACAATCTTTTATTTGCAATAAAGGATTTTGAACCAGTTAATTTTGACTACGGCAAGGATTTATTTAATTATTGTAGGAAGTTTGAATATGACTGGAGACGAGATCTGCCAGATATAGCTCGATTAATAGACATGAAATATCCAGAGGGTTGTGAAATTGTCTTGACTTACAGAGAATGGTTTGAGGCTGGTGTAATTTGCGATAAAAAAATATTTGCAAAAACACTTTTAAAAGAAAAGCTCAGAAGTAGAAGACTTGCTATTATGTTGATTGATTTTATGAAAGACGAGTCAGTTAGGTTGTCAAAAATTAATTCAACAAAGAACCCAGATACTAGACTTCTTTTTGATGACCTGCCATCTGTTGCAGATGATGTAAAGAGGACATTTTATCTAATTATTGATATTGATGAAACTATCCGCAGTGAAAGAGATATAGTTGATTATTGTATCTATGGTGGTTGGATAAATAAAGAGTTTGTCGAGGTATTGGGTAAGGAAGAAGCCTTACCTATATTTGAGGACTTGATTCCATTTATTCTTAGAGAGGAGATGATTTTATGTGGTTAAGTTATCATATTCCCTGTTTCTATATTAATCGGGGTAGTGCCTGTGCTTGCAATAATCAGGATTTCAAAGAAGAACTTTTAAAAGGCTTAGAAAAAGAGGGAGTTACCTATATTAAGCTGGAAACAGTCAAAGTAAAAATGGGTGATGATTTTGTTGATGAGGAGATTTTAAGTTTTTATACAGATGATAAAAATACACATGAAAAATTACAGACTTTCCTTGATATTTTTGATGATGCAGTTAATAAGTATGAGTCAGATTTAAAACAGGACTGTTATTTCTTTGAGTTTGATGGGTGTATGTTATATGTGCATTGCTCAGGGAAAACTACAAGAAAACGTGGTCGTATTTCACCAGTAATTAGAAAACTTGAAGAAGTATGGAGAGAGCATCCAGACTTGCGTTTAGGACAGCTTTTGATTGATTGTGCTGGAGATAAGGATTTATTTAACTTGGAAGATGATGAGCTGTTGGAGGCTATGGAAAGGTTTGGTGATAATCTGTGAATTTATATATCAGTGATTTACATTTTGGACATAAGGCTGTTGTTGACTTTGACCATCGACCATTTTCAGAGGTAGAAGAAATGGATGCTGTACTAATCCAGTTATGGAATAGCAGAGTTACTAAGAATGACCAAGTCTATATTTTAGGTGATTTTGCATTTCATAATGAAAAGCCTTATAGCTGGTATCTAAAACAGTTAAAGGGGCAAAAGCATTTAGTTGTCGGCAATCACGACAAGAAGTTACTGAAAGATGCTGAGGCTATGAGCTATTTTGTTTCAGTTGATAATTACTTAGAAGTAACAGATTGTCAAAGCAGAATAATTCTGTCACATTATCCTATTGCTGAATGGAACAACTTTCATCATGACTCATATCTCATCTATGGTCATATTCACAACAGAACTGACGAAGCGTATCAATATATGAAGCAATTTGATAGAGCGTTGAATGCAGGAGCCTGCATAAACAATTATACACCAAGCTCTTTGAATGAGCTGATTAGAAACAATCAGATTTTTAAGAAGAATAACTAAAAGGTTACAAACAGGAGGTCTAAATGAAAATTACATATCATATTTCTTGTTGCAATTTTATAGATGGGCATATATATGCTCTTTACACAGATGAATTTGAGAGGGAACTGACGAATAGACTACAGGCTGAAGGCATCAAATATATACGAGTGTAGGAAGTTCAGAAAATATTTGTCGAGCCGGATAATAACGTTGTAAAAATAAAAGGTGGTTTTAATTTTTAAACGTGACCAGCTCATCGATGGAAAAATTATAACACGATTTTTAAACAGGTGAGCTGGTGTTTGAATGGTTGAGAAAGCATTTAAAACTTCAAGTTTATTTTTTCAAAAGCATATTTTGTTCTTTCGTAAAATTAAAAACAGCTTTTTAGAGGGCAAAATCTAAAATGGAAAATTTGAACCTTATATTTATAAAAAATTGAATTGACACTTTATATCGTGTATGCATAGCGTCTCCATTTTTTTTTGAGACAAATTCTATTGTTTGGAGGAACGCTATATGGTGTCACAAGATGTTAACAAAACTGTAAAAAACGAAAGGAAGGTGGTAAAAGTGGAAAGCAGAGTCTATCGTCCAGAAGAAATTATGACTATCATGGGGCTTAGTAAGTCAAAGACCTATCAGTTTCTGAATGATGTGTATAATAAAAAGTCACCATTCAGAGTGATAAAAATTAATACTGTCATCAGAGTACCGAAGGAGGGATTTGACGAATGGTTGGCAATAAAATAGCAGATATCTGCCCTGTTAAAGGGCAGATTGACAGAAATGCAAGGTTTAATGGCATAAGCTGGCAGATTCGTATAAAACTCTTTGATGAAAATAAAGAGGTTCAATATAAGCTGAAAAAAGGCTTCTCAACAGCAGATGAGGCAAACGCTGCCAAAGAAAAATATGACAGTGATTTTAAAAGAGAAGCCAGACGCTATGGACTTGCAACAGAATATTCTAAGGATTTGTCATTAAAGGCATATCTTGAATATTTTTTGGAAGAGATTTTGACTTCATACTGTCAGTCAACAACTATGATGGTGTATAGATACACATTATACAGGCATATTTTGCCTGACTGGAAATCAGACACGATGTTGGCTAAAGTGACCGATGAGGAATTAAATCAGTTATTAGATGCAGTTGCAAAAACATCTAAGATAGCAGCAAATAAGGCAAGAGAATTTCTGTATCTTGCTTTAAGGCATGCTTACTATAATGAAAAAAGAATAAATAATCTTCCTATGCTGAAAAAGTGTCCCAGACCAAAGCAAAAGGTAAACACATTAAATAAGGAAGAATTGAGAAAATTGCTTGAAGTGACATCCAAGAGCAATTGGTATCTTGAAATTCTTTTAGCTCTTTTTCTGGGATTGCGAAAGGGAGAAATCAGAGGCTTGAAGTTTTCTGATTTCGATGAAGAACAGCAAACAGTAATGATTCAAAGACAGTTGAGCGTTGATAAAGAGTATTATGACTTAACATACGAAAAGAAATCTTCAAAGTATGTTGTTAAAGCTCCTAAAACAAAAAATTCTGTTAGAAAGCTTCATGTTCCAGACTATGTCTGGGCAGAAGTATTAAAGAGAAAAGATACTATAGAGGCTCAAAAAAATTGCGCAGGTGAGAAATATGTGGATAACGATTATGTGTCGTGTGATGAGCTTGGAAAACCAAGAGGTGAGACATCAATTAATACTGCATTAAATAAGTTATGTAAGCGGAATGGTATTAAACATATGACAGTTCATGGGTTGAGGCACTGTTACGCATCTATTTTATTGGAGCTGGGGTATGACTTGCCTACTATAAGTGGTTTATTAGGACACAGTTCTATTAATACAACATATGAAATGTATGCAGAGGTTATAGATGGAAATTCTGAAATCTTGACCTGTCTGAATGAATTGTATGCTATGGATGAGGAGGATTAAAATGCAGTTAGGTTTGGAAGAATATATTTCTTTTGAAGTGAAAAATGTCAAAAAGATTAAAGGACATTTTGGCTTCATAGTTATATTAAAATACAATGATGGTTTAACAAAGACCCAGCAACATGCTGGGTTTTTGACTAAGGAGGAGGCAAATAGGGAAAGGGAGATAACAATTGGTCATCTTCATGAAAGAAAGTACCTTGTATATGGGACAGTTTTGTTTAAGGACTATATAGGACACTGGCTGGATGATATTATAAGAAATAGAGTCGGCAGCTACAATACATACTATAATTATAACTCTGTGGTATGTAATCATATAATCCCAGTATTGGGAAATAAAATGATGAAGATGATTAATACTGCAGATATTGTGAGGTTGTATAGAAAAGCAGGTGAGTATTCTAAGAGTGTTGCTGAGCAGGTAAGAACTATAATAAAAACTTGTCTGGAGTATGCTGTTAAAGAAAAAGCTGTTGCAGTTAATGTGGCATTAGGGGTGAGAATGCCAAAAAGTTTAAATACAGGTAATTATCATTCCAGAACTATTGAAAGCAAAAATACGCTTACACTGGAACAGGTAAAGAAACTGATAGAGGGGAGTAAGGGGAGCAAAATTCATTTGATGATACTGTTTAATGTCGTTATGGGGCTGAGATGTTCGGAGATAATTGGTATTAAATATTCAGATATTGATTTTGTTGAGCAGAAGCTTACAGTCAGGAGACAGCTTGGAAGAGATATCAAGAAGAAAGATAGTGAGCTGGACGCAAAAACTTATACAAAGCAGGAAATTGCTACAAAAACACCATCCAGTATGAGAACTATTGATATTCCTGATATTGTATATGATGCTATTTTAGAGCAAAGAAAATGGTATGAAGCATCTAAGAGTAGGAGAAGTAAATACTTTTTGGATTTAGACTATGTCTGCTGTAGTTCATATGGAAGACCAAGAAGTAAAAATTTTCACTTTCAGCATTTTAAGAAATTACTGAAAGACTTAGAATTGCCAGATGTCAGATGGCATGACTTAAGAGGAACATGTGCAACGATTCTTCTCCTAAATGGGATGAGCCCAAAGGCAATTGCAGAAAATCTTGGACATGCTTCGGAGATTGTGACGATAGATAATTATATTGATAAATCAAAATTGTCTGTTGTCAAGCTGGATAGATTAGATTCTTTTATTGCAGCAGTTGTACCAATGGATAATAATGATAAGGTGACAAATGACTTCAGCAAGGTAACACCTGATATAAGTGAATACATAATAGGTTGATATAAATAAAGGGAACAGATGTTCTGAATTAGATAGACAAAGTCTATTTTTTGTAGTAAAATTAAGCATGTAAGTGCATACTATGAAAATATTGACTTTGTCTTTTTTAGAAATATTTTGTAAAAACCTTATTTCTGATTTGGGAAACATATAATCAGGATGTTCCAATTATTTACAATTTTCTTTTTGGTGACCAAATTGTTACTTTGGAGACAATTTCGGATTTACAGCGTATGTAAGAGTAACAATCAGTTGGCTTATAGAAGTCAATTTTACTATAAATTTCAGGAAGGAGAGGGCATTATGGAGTTTAAATTACATGCCCCATACGAGCCTACTGGAGACCAGCCACAGGCAATAAAAGCCTTGGTAGACGGGTTCAAAGAAGGCAATCAATTCGAGACTTTATTAGGGGTTACAGGTTCGGGTAAGACCTTTACTATGGCGAATGTCATTGCAGCTCTTAATAAGCCTACACTTATCATAAGTCATAATAAGACCCTCGCAGGACAATTGTACTCTGAATTTAAGGAATTTTTCCCAGAAAATGCAGTCGAGTATTTTGTTTCCTAGCATGAGAAAGTCACAAAACAGGTGGTATTTTGTGGTATGTGGGTGGTTGAACATCCAGATGTTGTGGAAGCGGTAGTGGTGAGAGTATAGGTGAAAAGCGGGTGGATGAAGAGGTTTTGTGACTTTATATCATATTATTTTTAACTATAGTATATGGAGAAGAGATTGTTTATAAAAGAATATCGCTAGATACCTTTTAAAACATGTAAAATCTTGCAATTGCGAGAATATAATAGTAAGATAAAGAAAAAGAAAGAGAGGGATAACGATGTTAGGGTATAATGTAATTGATATATCATCATATATTATTGAATATTCAAATGAAATCGGTAGCCCAGTAAGCAATTTGAAATTACAAAAATTACTATATTATTCACAAGCTGCAATGTTGGTTGAACTTGGACAGAAATGTTTTGATTCAAAAATTATGGCATGGGAATTTGGCCCGGTTGTAGTTGAAGCGTATCAACATTACAAGGAATATGGAAGAGATGTTATTCCGAATCAAGAAGATTGTAAAAGAATGAAACTTGATGGAAAGACAATGAAAATTATTTATGAACCATCAAAAAAAATTGATAATGTCACAAAAAAAATAATTAGTAAAGTTGTTGATTCTTATTCCCAAATAAGAAACCCATTTGAATTAGTAAGAAAAACTCACGAAGAAGATCCTTGGAAAAATACAGATTTAAATCAAGAGATAGAATGTGATGAAATACGTAAATATTATGAAAAACAACCGGAAAAGATATATGGGGTATAGGAAGTGCAGTATAATAATACTAAAGATACAGAAAAATTATTAAAAATATTTTATTCTGATGAATATGGCTTTGAAGAGGAGGAACTTAGTAAAAGTTTAAAAGAGGTTGTGAAATATTATGATAAGCATACAAGACATCAATATCATATTATTTCTAGATTTGTTAATGAAAGAATGCAGGAAGGTGAAGATGCTGTAAGCTATATATTAAATAATATAGATGCTATGTTGGCCTTTTTAGAATATAGACGAGAAAATTGTGACCAAATTATAAGAGAGTCATCGGATTTAGAGATAGATAAAATAATATTGAATTTGGAAAAATTATATGATCATATTGCACTTGAGGAAGAACGCCTGAAAAATAATGCAGTAAATATGCGAGTCAGTAACAATCAAATACAAAATAATGTAATGAATACTTTTAATTCGATAATGGATAGCTTTCAGGGAAAAGTGGATGAAGTTTCAGGATCTTTGAATGCAAATATAATTACTGTAGTTGGATTATTTTCTGCTATTATATTTGTCTTTTTTGGTGGCATTACGGGAATGTCAGCATTGGTAAAAGGTATTTGTGAGTTAACAAATAAAAAAGAGTTGACTATACCATTAATTTGTGTCTGTGCAGTTGGTTTCGTGATTTTTAATATCGTATTTTTGTTATTATTTCAAAAATTGTTGATAAAAATATAGGAACGACAGTTAATGGAAGAGAGTATGTTTGGTATGATATTGAAAAAAAAGATGAAAATTGTTATGAAATAATAAAAAATGGGAAGAGCACAGGAAAATATTGTAATACACAACAGAAAGTGGAAAAGAAAATAAAATGGAAACAAAGATGGTGGAATATAAGAGAAGCTGTCTTTATGTGTATAAAAAAGGTTTTATTTAGATTTCCGTATGTGTTAATTGTAAATATTATATTTGTAGTAGGTATTATATATCTTTATAAACAACTATAATAGATACATTTTATAGTATTGTTCGGATATATGTACACCAAATACATTTTGAATTATACATAGCCGATTGGTTCATCGAGAATCAATCGGTTTTTTCATGCCCATTTTTATACATAGCCAGTCCCGTAAAAAAGGATTGGCTATTAAATTTTTCGAGGAAGGAGGAACCTATATGACCAAGTGTAAAGTAATCGCCCTTGCAAATCAGAAGGGAGGAACAGCCAAGACCACAACTACATTAAATCTGGGAATTGGTCTTGCACATCAGGGGCGAAAAGTATTATTGGTTGATGCTGATCCGCAGGGGGATTTAACAACCGCATTAGGATGGACCGATGCAGATGATCTTCCGGTTACATTGGCAACACAAATGAAGAAGATATTACAAGATGAACCATTTGTGTATAATGAAGGTATTTTGCATCATGAAGAGGGAGTAGATATTATTCCGACTAACATTGAATTATCGGGCATGGAAATTTCACTGGTAAATGCTATGAGCAGAGAGCAGACTTTAAAGCTGTATCTGGCAGATTTGAAAAAGGATTATGATTATATCCTGATTGATTGTATGCCTAGTTTGGGAATGTTGACCATCAATGCGTTAGTTGCCGCAGATAGTGTAATTGTTCCAGTGCAGGCTCATTATCTTCCACTAAAGGGCATGACACAGTTAATGAAAACAATCGGTAAGGTACAGAGACAGCTAAATCCTAATCTGAAGATTGATGGAGTATTGCTGACACTTGCAGATATGAGAACAAAACTTGCAAGGACAACAGAGACTAGCCTTAGAGAGAATTATGGAAAGCATATTAGGATTTTCAAAACTGTTATTCCAGTGGCTATCACAGCAGCAGAAAGCAGTGCAGCAGGACAGAGTATTTATGAGTATGACAAGAATGGAACTGTTGCAAAGGCGTATGCAGAATTTACGAGGGAGGTGATTCAATGTGGCGAAAAGCAGAGAAATAAACATGAATCTTCCCTCAGCCGATGATCTTTTTACAACGCAAGAAGAAAGAGACCAGAAGAATCAGGAATATGTAAAAAATATTTCTATTTATGAAATTACAGACTTCCCGAATCATCCGTTTAAGGTAAAAATGGACGATAAGATGTTGGAAACAATTGAGAGTGTCCGTGCTCATGGTGTATTAGTGCCTGCACTTGTCAGGGAGAAACCGACGGGTGGGTATGAAATGATTTCCGGACATCGCAGAAAAATGGCAAGTGAACTGGCTGGAAAAGAGACAATGCCATGTATTGTAAGAAATCTTAGTGATGACCAAGCAGTCATTGTCATGGTTGACAGCAATCTTCAGCGAGAAGAAATCTTACCATCCGAAAAGGCATTTGCTTATAAAATGAAGCTAGATGCTATGAAGAGACAGGGACAGAGAACGGATTTAACTTCTACCCCACTGGGGCAGAAGTTAGGAAAATATTCCGTAGAAGTTCTAGGAGAACAGGTAGGAGAAAGTAAAAGTCAGATTCAAAGATATATCCGCCTTACGGAGCTTATCCCGGAAATCCTAGAAATGGTCGATGACAAAAAGATTTCTATGCGTCCGGCGGTGGAGCTGTCTTATTTGCCGAAAGAGGAACAGGAGATATTGTACGACACCATGGAGTCGGAGGCTTGTACCCCAAGTCATGCACAGGCAATTAAAATCCGCAAATTTTCAGCAGAGGGCAGGTTGAATGAAGATGTTTTGCTGTCGATTATGTCAGAAGAGAAGCCAAATCAGGTAGAGCAGTGGAAAATCCCAAAGAACCGACTGAAGAAATATTTCCCGTCGGGAACTACACAGCAGAAAATGGAAGAAACCATTATCAAAGCACTGGAATTATACCGGAAAAGGGAAAAAAGCAGGGAACGCTAGGTATTTTGACACCAAGGGAAAAGTCTATCCTTTTGGGTATAACGAGAAATCAGTCTATTCCCGCTTTCCCCTCCCCACACCCTACCCCTTTGGTTTACCAGCAGATTACCAGCCGAAAAGACAATAAGGAGCCGGGAACATTTTCTCTTTCGGCAGGTCAGAGATTCCCACACCCTGCATGACAGCAGGGAATAAACAGCACAAAGCAACAACAGGCGTTCCAGACGGACGTCTTTTTTGATTGAAAAGAAAGGAATTGTAGAAAATGAAGAAGATATGGAAACGAGTGTGTACAGGGATTCTTGCCCTGACCACGATTTTAACCGCATTACCGACTACATCGGTTCAGGCAGCGGAAACACAGTATTGGACGGAATCCTCAGAGAGAGTCGGATATATTGAACATGTGATGAATGATGGAACCATTCATTCTACATTCAATGAAGGTCACATGCGAGTAGAGGGCGAAACAGCCTATTGCGTAGATATTAACACCGGATTTAAAAATGGATATAAAACCAGACACGATGCAAGTGCCAGTATGAGTGCTGCACAGATCGAAGATGTGGCATTGTCATTGGAATATGTAAAGCAGTATAGGAGCAGTCACAGTAACCTGAATGCGAATCAGGGATATCTGTTGGAACAGTGTGTGGTATGGCAGAGACTGAGTGAGTATTTAGGCTGGCAGTGTGATAATGTCCGAGCTGCATATTCTGAGATTTCACAGGATATTCAGAATGAAGTGTATGCAGGAGTGAGAGCATTTGTACAGGCAAACAAAGGTCGCTATAAATGTGGCGGATATATCTATACTGGTGAAGGACAGGATCTTGGACAGTTTTGGGCAGAACTGAATGTCGGAAATGCGAAGGTAAAAAAGACAACTGCAAATGAGATTGTCACAAATGGAAATGCGATGTATTCCATTGTTGGAGCAACCTTTGGCATATTTTTAGACCAGAATTGTAGTAATCAGATTGGAACACTTACAACAAATGAAAATGGCGATACGAATGAAGTTGAAGTAACTGCAGGGACTGTTTACATCAAAGAGCTTTCTGCACCGAAAGGATATAAGCTGGATACGACAGTACGCAGTCTGAAAGTTGAAGCCGGAAAAACAGCCGTATTAAATGTTTCCGATGTTCCGAAAGTAACAGAGACATTGGTAGATCTGTTCAAGATTGATATGGAGACAGGAAAAGCAACCGCACAGGGAAATGCAGCACTGTCAGGAGCAGAGTTTACCTGGCATTATTATGACGGATTTTATACAAAAGATAACTTACCAGAGAAAGCAACACGTACCTGGGTTACAAAAACGGTGGCAGAAAAGAGCAGTGACGGAAGTATTCATTATGTGACAAAACTGTCAGATGCTTACAAAGTATCGGGAGATGCATTTTACATTCAGAATGAAAAAAGTGTATTACCACTTGGAACACTGACTGTTGAGGAGACAAAAGCACCAGACGGATATTTACTGGACGGAGCTTATATGCAGGCAGGAGACAGTACAGAACAGATAAAAGGAATGTATCTGACACAGATCACAGAGGACGGAGAACTTGCAGTTCTTTCCGGAAGAAACCAGTATTCCGTATCTGACCAGGTAATCCGAGGTGGTGTGAAGATTCAGAAACGTGATTTAGAGACAAAAGATACCAAAGCACAGGGAAGTGCCACATTAAAAGATACTGCATTTGCAATTATTTCTTTGAACGAAAATTCGGTTCTGGTAGAAGGAAAGCTATACAAAAAGAACGAGACAGTTAAGACGATTCAGACAGGGATTGACGGAATTGCAACAACGACGGCAGATTTACTTCCGTATGGTAAATACAAACTGGAAGAAACCAAAGCACCGGAAGGTTATCTGACTGACGGGGCAAAAGCGATTGAATTTTCGATTACGGAAAATGGAAAAATCGTAGATTTAACAGACGAAAGCCATTCCATTTACAACCAGATTAAACGTGGAGATTTAGAAGGAGTAAAGATTGGAGCAGGTACACATAAGAGGCTTGCAAATGTTCCTTTTAAGATTACAAGTAAAACAACCGGAGAGAGCCATATCGTAGTGACAGATAAGAACGGTCAGTTTTCAACTGCTTCCAATTGGGCATCTCATAAGAGAAATACAAATGCCGGGAAATCCAGTGAGGACGGAATCTGGTTCGGAACTTCTGAGCCGGATGACAGTAAAGGTGCATTACTTTATGACACTTATGAGATTGAGGAGTTAGCTTGTGAATCCAACAAAGGTATGAAATTGATTCCAGCATTTGAAGTTGTTGTCAGCAGAAATAAAGTAACAATCGACCTTGGAACACTGACCGATGAGTATGAAAAAGAGATTACTATTCATACAACAGCAACGGATAAAGAAACGGGCGAAAAAATAATTGTTGCAGGAAAGAAAGTAACGATTGTAGATACGGTTACGCTGGACGGTCTGGAAGAAGGCAGAAAGTACCAGTTAAAAGGCTGGCAGATGCTGAAAGAGGAAAATGCAGAACTGCTCATTGATGGAAAGCGTGTGGAGAGTGATTATACCTTTGTTGCTGACAATGAAAAAATGAAAGTAGAAATTTCTTATATGTTTGATGCATCAGAACTTGGCGGACAGAATCTGGTTACATTTGAAGAATTATACGATCTGAAGAATCCGGAAGAACCTGTAAAAGTTGCAGAGCATAAGGACATTGATGATGAAGGTCAGACAGTCCTGATTACCGAGCGAAAGATTTTGATTCATACCACAGCAACTGATAAGAATGGTAAGAAAGAAATCGAAGCCGGAAAAGATCTGACGATTGTGGATACGGTTACTTTAGAAGGACTGGAAATCGGTACGAACTACAAGTTGTCTGGTTGGCAGATGGTTAAGGCAGAAAATGAAAAGCTGCTCATTGATGGCAAAGAAGTTACCAATGATTATGAATTTACAGCGGACAAGGAAAACATGGAAGTGCAGATTGAGTTTACTTTCGACGGCAGCACGCTTGGAAGAAAGCAGCTTGTAACCTTTGAAGAACTGTATGATATGACAAATCCGGAAGAACCGAAAAAGGTAACAGAGCATAAGGACATCAACGATGAAGGTCAGACTGTAACCATCAAAGAAGTACCGGAAACAGCAACTCCAGAGACACCGGGTACTACTACAAAGACCAGTAACCCTCCGAAAACAGGAGATACAGCAAATGCAGCTTTATGGATAGCCATTCTGGTATTATCAGCAGCCGGAATCACAGGAGTTCGTATCTGGAATAAAAAGAAACAGGTTAAGAGATTAGGAATTGAAGAAAAGAAAGAAGAGGAGGAGTAAAACAGAGGGCGGCGATATGCTGCCCTTTGATGCTGAAATGGGAAAGAATCAGAAAGCAATAAAAGTATTACAGCGTTTATTTGATGCCGGATACGTAACGGAAAAAGAGATTGTCAATATGACGATGGATGAGATGCTTGCTTTGCCTGGAGTGAATGTAGCAGATCTGTTCATTATCAGTGAGTTGCAGAAAAGCATTAAGGCAAACAAAGTGATAAGCTATTTGTCAGAGAAAACAGAAGCAAGGGAAGAAACGAAAGGAGCAGATTATGGTGGAACAACCTAAATATTTGGAAATGACATTATCACAATTGAAATCATATGTGGAATCTTCAGAGAGTAATGTTTTTTTTGTTGTAGAATTTCCAAAAGGAGATCAGAAGGATGGAGAATGAATTGGAAGTTGTGAATATCCGTCTGGTAAAAGAGCCGTCTCTTTATAGTGAGCAGACGTTGGACAGTCCACAGGCTGTTGTAGAATTGATGGCGAAGGAGTTATCTCAATATGATAGAGAAGTATTTTGTATCCTGAATATGAAAAATAACGGACAGGTAATCAATATGAATCTGGTCAGTGTTGGAACAATCAATGCATCTTTGGTAATTCCCAGAGAAGTTTTTAAGAGCAGTATTCTGGCAAATGCTTCTGCAATCATTGGACTTCATAATCATCCCAGTGGCAATGTGAAACCGTCAAAAGAGGATATGATTGTTACGAGAAAGCTGCAGAAGTGCGGACAGCTACTGGGGATAGAATTGCTGGATCATATCATTGTCGGTGGAACTAATGGAAAGATGCTCAGCTTCCGAGAAGAAAAGATGTTGAATGTGACAGGAAGGATGGATTGGGAGAGATAGAAGAAAAAAGAATTAGAAGTTTTTATTTATTGTAATATTTCATGTAGCGGCATTAGTAAAATAGTGTCGCTACAAAAAGCTGACTTATACATTGATATTATATGCATAACTCAAAATAAAATTGTTAAAAATAGAAAAAGAAACAATATATAACGAAAAAATCTCTAAATAAGAAAAAATCACATTGACTGAGAGAAGAGCAAAACATATAATAAAGGTGGAGGTGTATAAGAATGTTAGTAAAAGTAAGTGTTGAAAATTTTAAATCTTTTGATAAAGCAGCAGAGCTGACAATGATTTCCTCAAATAAAATACGAACAAATGCAAATCACAGGTTAAAGATAAAAAGTACCCAGTTATTAAAATATGCAGTCGTTTATGGAGCAAATGCATCTGGAAAGACCAATCTGGCATTGTTCTTTAAATTTTTTAAAGACAGTGTCTGCAATGGTATTCCGATAGAAGCTACACAGATGTTTTGTAAGAATCGGCAGGAGAATAAGGAACGAGAAAGTAGTTTTGAAATTCAGATTACTGTAGGTGACAAATTTTATGCCTATGGTTTTTCTGCAGTTTTAAGCAGACGAAAAGTAACCGGAGAATGGTTATATGAATTATATCAGAACGGTTCAGCAAAATGTCTCTTTGAACGAGAAGGAAGTAAACGTCCGGTGTTAAATGAGAGCATTACTTTGACAAATACAGAAAAAAACAAATTTGAAACTTATGCAGATGACTTTGAAGGAAATGAAACATCTTTGTTCCTGACGGAAATGAATCGTGGGAAAAAATATAGCACACGATCAAAATTACTGTTCTTCCGGGATGTATATGACTGGATTCAGAATCATATTTCGATTATCACACCGGATACCCCGTTGATTGATCTGGAGTACTACTATGATGACAATTCGTTGAAGCTGATTAATAAATTGATCAAAACATTTGATACGGGTATTAGTCAGGTAAAAATCGAAGAAATTACATTGGATGAGTTATCAAATGCATTGCCGAAATCAGTATTTGATAAGATGATGCAGCATGTAAAAAATAGAATGGAAGAGCAGGAAGAACCATCATTCAGAATGACGATGAGGTCGAAGGAAACTTTCTTTAATATCGAAGTTGAAGGACATTCTGAACCGAAGGTCACAACAATCCGGTTGCATCATAATAAGTCATTTTATGAGTTCGGTTTTGACGAAGAGTCTGATGGAACAAGAAGATTATTCGATTTGATGGATATGCTGTTGAATAAACGAGAAGATGTTCTTTATGTTGTGGATGAATTGGAGAGAAGCTTACATCCGAAGCTGACAGAACGATTTTTGCAATTGTTTATGCAGCTACATGATGAGCAGCGTATGCAGCTATTGTTCACTACACATGAATCATCCATTATGGATCAGGCTATTTTTAGGAGGGATGAAATCTGGTTTGTAGAACGTAACGCAGAAAATGCAAGCTCTATTTATTCCTTAGATCGTTTCAAGGAGAGGTATGATAAAGTGTTGAGCAAGGCATATCTGGAAGGCAGGTATGGTGCGATACCAGTATTTTCAACATTTGACTTTAGAGAGGAGGAGTAGCCTTGGCTCCAGTAAGAAGTTATACGAATTGGAATAGTAGAACTACAGATGAAGAAGAACAGATTGAGCCTTATCGTAAGTACTTTTTCATATGTGAGGGTGCAAATACTGAAACATGGTATTTCAAAAAGTTAATTGATATCCGAAAAGAGTTAAATATTCATCCATTGATCGATATCCGGTTACTTGAAAAAACAGAGGGAGACAGGGACATTTCATTTCCAAGACGTTTGATTGAGTTTGCAGAAAATCAGAAAGAAAATCCAGAAATAGCGTTTGATAAAGAACGGGATAAGATGATTGTTGTATTTGATGGAGACATTTTTGAAGAGAAGGTACTTGATTATGATGAATTGGTAGCAGAAGGTGAAAAGAATAATATATTAGCGGTCAGCAATCCGGCATTTGAATTGTTCCTGCTGTTGCATTATGAAAACTCATACGAAGATGACATTGAGCCAAATGCTGAACAGATTATCCAGAATGAAAAAGATGGACATCAGACATTTATCTATAAGTTGTTACTTGCCAGAACAGGAATCAATCCAAAGAAGAATTCCTCAATTGGAGAACTGGCGAAGAATATAGAGATTGCTATTGAACAGGAAAAGAAAATCAATGAAGATATTCATCAGTGTAAAGGACAGATTACGTGTAATATAGGTCGGATTATTGATGAGATTCGGAAAGATGATGGAAAATAAATATGGATAAAGCGGAGAAGTGTTTAGAAAGAAGAAACAATAAAAGAAAAATATATTACAGGACAGAAAAAGGTTATAATCTTGTGAACCAAGCCCAAGAAATGATCACAAGAGAACGATGTGTAGTATTGGATGAAAAGCAGATCTTAATTCCAGGATGCGAAATTTGGTTTACAGATGGTGAAGTGATTGATGCATTTGCAACTAAAGAAAATGAAACGTACTATATGTTCATAAATAAAGCCATTATAGAAGAACAAAAAGAGTATTTAGAAAAATTAAATTGGAAATTTTTAATTGATTCGGGAATAAAAGAAGAATATATAGATTCACTTATAGAATATGGACTATATTTTGTTATCTTTCATGAATACGCTCATATTTTATGTGGACATGTCGAAGCTAATTTGGAAGATCATGAGGATAAGAAAGCAGAAGAGTGTGAAGCAGACATGTTTTCCATGGATTATCTTATTAATTTTTTGCTTCATACAAAAGAATCAATTGAATGGAGTTCGGAGATTGAAAAATTATTTTTAGCAATTTATTTTATGATGGAAAATTCCCAAGCAAATGAATATCGAGAATTCTATAATGATAAATTAATTCAAAACTATTATGATCCAGAAAGAATTGAGAAAAGAGATCATCCGTTAAATGCACAAAGAATAATTTATTTATATGAAATGTTAAATATTCTAATTGTAGATGAGAAAGTTCAATTATTGCCAATTAGAGAGGGTATAATTAATAAATTAAAAATTGTAAAAAACATAAGTGAGAACAGAGATTCCAATGTTAAAAATTACAATGTAATTAATGATTCTATTAGACAGTTGAAACAGAGTTTGATTAATATTCGAAAAAAAATCCCGCGATTAACGGATTGATTTTTTGCGAATAGATTTAAAAGTTGAAACGAATAGGAAAAGCATACATAGCCAGTTGGTTCCAACTCAAGGAATCACCTGGCTATTTTCATGCCTGGGTATTATCCCGAATAATATCAATCTAAGGCAAGAAAGGAGATGAAAATTATGCCATATATACCACCATCGGTCGTGCGGGAGGTCAAGCGGATGGATTTGCTCACGTACTTGAAAAATTATGAACCATACGAATTGGTTCACTTTTCTGGTAACACCTACACTACCAGAACACACGACAGTTTGAAAATATCAAATGGGAAATGGATGTGGTGGAGCCAGAGAACCGGTGGCAGATCAGCACTGGATTATCTGATCAAAGTAAAAGGATACAGTTTTTTAGAGGCGGTTGAATTGCTTGCAGAACGGGCAAATATTCAGCCGCCTCTTTTTGTATCTGAGAATGTTCCGATGGAGAAACAGTTATTGTTGCCAAAGAAAAATCAAGATGATCAGAAAGTGATTGCGTATCTTTCAGGACGTGGGATTGATAAGGAAATCATTCAGTTTTGCTTAGAGTCCGGAAGAGTTTATGAAAGTTCATTTCATCACAATGCGGTGTTTGTAGGGATGGATGAGAAAGAAAATCCGAAATATGCAGCTATTAGGGGAATCGGAACCAGTTTTATCGGAGAAGCAAATGGAAGCGATAAGAATTACTCTTTTTCCATTTTTACAGAGAAACCCCAAGATACGGTGCATCTGTTTGAGTCAGCCATTGATCTGCTATCTTATGCAACATTGCAGAAATTGGAGGGGAAGGAGTGGAGAAGAGAACATTTATTGTCATTGGCAGGTGTCTATCAACCAGCAAAAGAAATTGAAAAAAGTAAAGTCCCTGCAGCGTTGGTCAGGACATTAAAAATGCATCCAGAGGTGAAGACAATCGTTCTGCATTTGGACAATGACCGTATTGGGAGACTTGCCACAAAAGCAATTTCTGCAGTGCTTCCAAAGCAATATCAGGTAAAAGATGTACCGCCAAAACAAGGAAAAGATTACAACGATCTGCTCTGCATCAAGTTAAATCTGGCAATTACAAAGCGAGAAAAAAGCGCGAAAAAGAGTATGTCTGGTCATGAAAATATGAGAGATAGAAGGTGAAAAAGAACATGAAAATTGCAAAATATGAGCTGAAGGTCGTGCATAAGAAAAAGCTGATTTTGACGATGGAAGACGATGTGGACAGTGAAGAACTGTTGAAGATTTTTCTGAAAACACAGTTGAAAGAAGAAAAAGAACAGAGTGAATTACTTGGAATTATTGCTGAGAAAGTGTCAGAAGAAAGCTGTACAGAGCAGTGTGAAAGTTGTCAAAAGTATTGTCCGGCAAGTGAAGAATGTATGGCAACTGATGAAAATGTACGATGCACAAAGTGTGAATACTTGTGTGAAGCTTGCGGGATTTGTGAACTGAAAAAATAAAAAAGCAAGTGCTTTTTCGGCAAGTAAATCTTCTGATACCCGGAACAGTGAGACGGGTGCAGAAGAATACACAATACCAGCAAGCAACGCCTTTGGATTACCACACAGTTTTCCTGTCTGGCAGTCCGGCGGCAGCTTTGTCAGGGAGAATCCCTGAAACCCTCAGAAAATGAAAAAGGAGAAAGTAACAATGTTGAAGTTTATTTGTGGAGTATTAGTAGGTGGCATTATAGGAGTAGTGTTGATGTGCCTGTTACAGATTAACAAGATTCAGTAGACAAAAAGAAAGGAGATACAAGATGCTGGTTGAAGTATCAATGAAAGACAAGAAGAAAGCAGAAAGACGATATCAGGAATATTTAAAGAAAATGAACAAGAAGAAGGGAGAACAGAAGAAATGATTGCAAAAGAAATGATAGCAGAAAAGGTATTTGCGGAAGGTGTAGCAAAAGACATCCGGAATTTTCTTCCAGCTAAATATGAGAATGCAGAATTTCAGGTAATGCAGATGAATAAAAATAATGGAGTCCAGATGGTAGGAGTCCAGGTAAGACTGCAGGAAGAAAATGTGTGCCCAGTTGTCTATGTAGAACCGTTCTTCAATGAAATACGTTTGGGTGAACCCGTTGAGAAAGTGATGAATGAAATTGCAAGATGCATGGAAGAAGCAGGCAATGTTCCGTTTTTGCACAGTGGTATCAACCCAATGGATTATGATTCAGTGAAGGAGCATCTGGCAGTGATGCTTGTGAACACCCAGGCAAACAAACGAATGTTACAGGAAATGCCTCATGAAAATATGGAAGATCTGTCGGCTATCTGTTATGTGGATTTTCCGGTAGAGTCTAACGATGGAAAAGCGACTATGAAGGTGAAAAATGAACATCTTAAGATGTGGAATGTGGATGCAAAGGAAATGTTCCAGCAGGCCAGAGCAAATACACAGCCTGTAAATACACCGATTCTTCAGTCAATGGACGAAATGTTGTTGAGTATTTTTAATGAAGAAGGACATGCAACAAACCTGTTAGATGAAAATGTTGATTTTGGACTTCGTTCACATGATATGCTGTATGCACTTACGAATGTAGAAAAGCAATATGGAGCATCTATGATCACGCAGCCAGAAGTTTTAAATAAATTGGAACAGCTTTTTCCAGAAGGATTTTATGTGTTACCGTCATCTGTGCATGAAGTTCTGATTGTTCCGGATAATGGAGAGATGGAACCGAAAATGCTTGGTGAAATGGTACGGGAAGTAAATAAAAATGAAGTGGAACGGCAGGAGGTTCTCTCAGACAGAGTTTACAGTTACGATAAAGAAAAACACCAGATTCGCCAGGAACCAGATTCTATACAGAAAGTAAAGGAGATGGAGCGTTGAGAAAACGTAATGTAGCAATCCTTTTCCGATTGAACAAAAAAGAAGCAGAGGCATTGGATAAGAAAGTAAAGAGAAGCGGACTGAACCGGGAAGCTTACCTGAGACAGTTGATTTCTGGTGTTGTTCCAAGAGACGCACCGCCGCCAGATTATTATTCTATGATGCGGGAGCTGCATAAGATTGGAAATAACTTAAATCAGATCGCACAGAAAGCACATGTGTTAAATGTGGTAGATGTGCAGCGTTACGATAAGGAAGTGCGGAAGTTCAATGAAGCAGTCCGTAAGATTACAGAAGCAGTGATACTTCCAGAGAAAAATGAATCATGGCAGTGACATCAATCTGGAGCATCAAGGGGTGGATTGGAAAGGTAATCAATTATGCGGAGAATCCGGATAAGACGAAAGAGAACAATGAAGGGCGAATATCTGAGAATCAATCACGATCCACACAAGGACTTAATGATGTAATTACCTATGCGGTGAATGCAGAAAAGATCAGACGGAGGCAATTTGAATCTATGGAAATGGAACTTGTCGGAGAAGCGGAAGAACTAATGGAACAGTATGTATCTGGAGTGAATTGTGCACCGACAACCGCCAGAGAAGAAATGATTGCGGTCAAAAAGCGTTTTGGAAAGGAGGACGGAATTGTTGCGTTTCATGGCTACCAGTCTTTTGCACCGGGAGAATGTAATCCGGCAATGGCACATGAGATTGGAAAGAAGCTGGCAGAAGAATTGTGGGGCAGTCAGTATCAGGTATTGATTGCGACTCATTTGGATAAGGCGAATCATCTGCACAACCATTTTGTGGTGAACTCAGTTTCATTCATTGATGGGAAAAGATACCACAGGACAAATCAGGATTACCGGGATATGCGGATGGTGTCAGACCGTTTATGTAAAGAATACCAGTTATCGGTTGTGAGGCAGCCAGAACAGGGAAAAGGAAAACATTATGCCGAGTGGCATGCAGAACAGGATGGGAAGCCGAGTTATCACAGCATGGTAAAAGCAGATGTTGACGAGGCAATCCGAAAGGCGAGGACTGAAAAACAGTTCTTTTTTTATTTGCGGGGAAAAGGATATTCTTTTAAGTTCGGGAAAGACATTACCGTTCGTCCGGAAGGGCGGGAGCGTGGTCTGAAGTTAAAGCGGAATTTTGGAGAGAATTATTCACTGGAAGCAATCCGGGTTCGGATTCTGGAAGAAAATGAATTACCTGCCGAGAAGAAATTTCCGGTTCAGAGGCATTACCGGATTCGGGTATCCGGCAACTTCAAGCAGACAAGAAAAATCGGAGGACTTCGGGGATTGTATCTGCATTACTGTTATCTTTTAGGAATCCTACCGAAGAATCGCCCGTCAATATCTGCTAAACAGGTGCATGTATTGTTCCGGGAGGATTTATTAAAACTGAATACCATTTCCAAAGAGACAAAGCTGCTCTGCCATTATCACATAGATACTGCAGAGCAGCTTTTTTCGTTGAAAGAAAGTTTGCAGAAGAAAACGGAGCAGTGTGTGGAGGAACGGAAGCATCTGCGTTATAAGATCCGGGCAGACAGACCGGAAGAAGAAATACAGGAAATGAAAGAGCAGATAAAAGTTCTGACAGAGAAAATTGGAACGCTCAGAAAGGAGGCAGCACTTTGTGATGGAATTGCCGCACGTTCCAAGGTGATCGAAGAAAAATTTAAGATGATGCGGGAAGAAAAAGAGAAGAAGGAGGAACAAAGCCATGAACACATCAGGCGAAGCCGCTGATCAGGTAGTACGAATGTCGTTGGAAGTCGGTGAAGCAGCATTGAAGATCAGTGGTACAGGTGCGAAGCATCTGGCAGTGATGCTGTATACAGTCTTAAAAGAGAAGAAAAAGACAAAAGGCAGAGTAAGACTTGAAACATTGGTTAAATCAGGTAGACCACTGACGGTATTTTCGGTGAAAGAAAGTGATCTGAAACAATTTGTTCAGGAAGCAAAACGATATGGCGTGTTGTACTGTGCAGTCCGAAATCCAAGAGGAAGCAGTGACGGATTGGTAGATGTGATTGTAAAGGAAGAAGATGCACCAAGAATCAACCGTATCGTAGATAGATTCCAGTTTGCATCTGTAACAGAAGCAGCGAAGATTAAGACAGAAATTGAGCGGACACGTGCAGAAAAAGCAAAAGCCGGAAAATCAGAGAAGCAGGAAAAGAAGCCGGAAAAAGTACAGGTTCAGCAAGAAAAACAGGGACAGGCAGAGCCGGAAAAAGATTATCCGCAGAAATCCAAGGAGGATCAGCTTATGGACGAGTTGTTTAGAGAGTCGGTGAAGAAAGAGGGTAAGGAGCAAAACCCCTCTTTGGCAAAGACGACCAAATCCCGTCTGTCCGAGCCTACCTCAAAGAAGCAAGAGAAAACCGCAGAGGGTACTTCTAAGTTATTTACCCCGGAAAAACCAGAGAAACCATCGGTCAGAAAGGAACTTCGGGAAATACAGAATGCAAGGAAGAAAGAAGCGGAGCGGCGTGAGAATAGAAATGATCCGGTGAGAAATCAGGGAAATAAAGACCGGAATCAGATTCGCCACCAGCAGCCACAACAGAAACGAAAACCAAGGAAAGGGAAAGAGAGGTAAATTTTATGGATAATAGTTTTGATTCTTTATTAAATGCATCGGCTGTACCACAGGATGAAAAGGTACAGGCATTTATTGCGGAAAGCAAAAATAACAGGAATCGCTGCTATGAGTTGTCAGAGCAGGTAACCGCACAAGTGGCAACGGATGGGAAAATGCTGCAGAAGTATCTGGATGTACAGAGTACCTTTGATCGTTATACTACCAATAATGCACTTCTGATTCTGGCACAAAGACCAGATGCACAGAAATTAGGTGACTATGGATACTGGAGAGATCATGGATTTTATTTAAAACGTATGGAACGACAGAATCCAGTTCTGATTTTAGAACCGGGAAAAACATATAAGCGTGAAGATGGTACAGTTGGAAATTATTATAATGCGAAAAAGCTATATGATATTTCTCAGACAACAATGTCCGATACTACAATTCAAAAGTCAGAATATGAAGAACATGATTTAATCCGGGCGTTAGTCAGTACCCCTCCGGTAAATATTGTTGCAGCAGAACCAGAACAGATGCCGGATGAAAAAGGAGCATTTTTCAAACCAGAAGAAGGCTGCATTTATGTAAGAAAAGGGATGAGTGCACAGGAGATTTTTAAGAGTCTTGTGCCGGAATTGGTATTTGCCGGATATGCGGATGGGAATCCGCACTATGATAAAAATGAAGATGCATTTCATGTATCGTGTGCGTCTTATATGTTGTGTAAAAAATATGGAATAGATACCAGTCGATATGATTTTTCACATGCACCAGAGTTCTTTGAAAAAATGGAGACTCAGGAAGTGCGGGCGGAACTTTCCAGAGCCAGAGATGCAGCGAATGCAATTTCTGCAAGAATGGCAAAGGTACTGGATCAGAATCGAAATGCAACTTACCGACAGTCAGAGACTGAAAGACCAGAACAAGACAGTCCTGAAAATGAGAAAGCCAAGAAAGAAAATCCAGAGCCAGAAAAAAAGGAACCGAAATCCAGAGGACAGCATAGGAAAGAAGCACGCTAGAAAAATTTGGGAAAGGAGAATGCAAAATGAGCAGTGATACGATTACGTTAGAACTGGATAAATATGAGAGTGGCGTAGTGTTCCATTCCCTAAAGGACAAGCGGAATCAGATGCTGAAAGAGGGAAAAGATACGGAGCTTGTCGATGATGTTTTAATGAAAGTCATTGAGAAAATCGAAGTACCGTCGGAGAAGGAAAAGCGAGGACGCAGAAGCCATGAAGAACGATGATGAGCAGAGCAGTCTGATGGTGGCGGTAATTGGAATTATCCCGGTTATCTGGTTTGCGTTACTTGTCGCACCTTATCTTTCGTCTGGTCTTATGGGGATTCTGGATGGAGTCCCGGAAGCAATGAACCATCCGTTTTCCATTCGGTTATGTGGGGACAGTGTAAAAACTGTCCTTATTTTTTTGCTGTCTTACGGCATGGGAATCGGGATTTATATTTCTACCAAGAAACATTACCGACGAGGTGAAGAACATGGGTCTGCAAAATGGGGGAATGTGAAGAAAATCAATCGCAGATACAGGGAGAAGCGATTTACAAAAAATAAGTTGCTGACCATGCATGTACGAATCAGCTACAATATGCGGAAACATTTGCGAAATGTATTGACAGTTGTGATTGGTGGTTCCGGTTCAGGAAAGACCAGATTTTTTGCAAAACCGAATCTGATGCAGGCGAATACTTCTTTTGTGGTTTTAGATCCCAAAGGGGAAAATCTGAGAGATACCGGGTATCTTCTGGAAGAAAAAGGTTATGAAGTAAGAGTGCTTGACCTGATAAATATGGAAAAGAGCCATTGCTATAACCCGTTTGTATATCTGAAGGACGATAACGATGTGCAGAGACTGGTAACGAACCTGTTCAAAGCGACTACACCAAAAGGCAGTCAGTCTAACGATCCATTCTGGGATACCGCAGCTTCTATGCTGTTGTTGGCACTGATTTTCTATCTGAGATATGAAGCACCGGAAGAAGAACAGAATTTCCCGATGGTAATGGAAATGTTACGTGCCGGAGAAGTCAGAGAGGACGATGACCAGTACCAGTCACCGCTTGATGAATTGTTTGAGCGGTTGGAAATGAAGAACCCGGAACATATCGCAGTAAAGTATTACAAAGATTATCACTCTGGTAGTGCCAAGACATTAAAATCCATTCAAATCACATTAGCAGCAAGACTTGAAAAATTTAACTTATCCAGTCTGGCAGCACTGACCGCAACGGACGATTTAGACCTGCCATCACTGGGAGAGCGAAAAGTGGCTTTATTTGCGTTAATCCCGGACAACGACACCAGTTACAACTTTCTGGTGTCAATTTTGTATACCCAGTTATTTCAGCAGTTGTTCTATCTGGCAGACCATAAATACGGCGGGAGACTTCCGGTTCATGTGCATTTCCTCATGGACGAATTTGCAAATGTTTCACTGCCTGATGACTTCGATAAGATTCTGTCTGTGATGCGTTCCAGGGAAGTGTCAGTCAGTATTATTTTGCAGAATCTGGCGCAGTTAAAAGCATTGTTTGAGAAGCAGTGGGAAAGCATTATGGGAAATTGTGATGAATTTTTATATTTAGGCGGCAATGAGCAGGGAACACATAAATATGTCAGCGAACTTCTTGGCAAGGCAACGATTGACACGAACACCTATGGAAAGTCAACGGGACATTCCGGGAACTATTCCACCAATTATCAGAATACAGGGCGGGAGCTGATGACACCCGATGAAGTTCGCATGTTGGATAACCGATATGCGATTCTTTTTATTCGTGGAGAAAGACCAATTTTAGACGAGAAATTTGATATTTTAAAGCACCCCAATGTGGGACTTACAACTGACGGAAACGGAAAACCATATCTGCATGGAGCAGTTGACCGGGCAGTGGCAAGTATTTCACTGGGAGACAGCTTGGAAGGCGAGTTCACAGATGATTCTCTGGAAGTGGAAGATTATGAATTATTATCCGATGAAGATCTGGAAGAAATCATTCAGAAATATCAGTAAATCCAAGAAAAATATATAGGAGGCTATCAAAAAAATGAAGTTAGATATGCGAAAGAAGCAGGAGAAGAAAGAAACAACAAAATCAACGAAGAAGCTGCCAATGACAGCAAAAATGAAACGTGCCATGGCAGTGTATATTGCAATGGTACTGATTATGACAGCAGGAGCAAGTACCGTATTTGCGGCAGACGATCCACTGACCGTTATCAATAATCTGTCCACGTTTATCTTTGGACTGATTCGTGCCATCGGAATGATTTTGTTGGGATTTGGAATTGTGCAGGTCGGTTTATCACTGAAATCTCATGATCCAAGCCAGAGAGCGAATGGATTCCTGACACTTGCAGGCGGTGTTATTATTACATTTGCAAAAGAAATCCTGAATCTGATTACAGGTTAAGAAGAATAGGAAATAAGGAAACGGGACGGTGCAGGTCCGAAAGGAATCGCACCGCCCAGGCTAAGACAGGAGGTGTTTAGAAGGTGTCAGATAACTGGGTAGTACAGAACTTGCAAAATGCCTTGGATACCTGGAACAGCAAACTTGCAGAAATCTGGCAGATACTCACACAGTCACCGGAAACCTTTAAGGGTGGCGGTATCTGGCAGGTGATTGTGCAGATCCATGGAGCATTGCAGGCAATCGGCTATGCTTTGTTAGTGCTTTTCTTTGTAGTCGGAGTGGTCAAGACTTGTGGAAGTTTTACAGAGGTAAAAAGACCGGAACATGCATTGAAAATTTTTATCCGTTTTGCGATTACAAAAGGCGTAGTCACGTATGGACTGGAGCTGATGATGGCATTATTCAATATCATACAAGGAGTGACCAGTACGATTATGCAGACCGCAGGATTTGGAAGTACGGAAGATACCGTTTTACCGGACGAAATCATAGAAGCGGTAGAAGATTGTGGATTTTTTGAAAGTATTCCTCTATGGGCGGTGACGTTGATCGGTGGACTTTTTATTACAGTTCTGAGCTTCATTATGATTATGAGTGTATATGGAAGATTTTTTCGATTGTATCTTTACACAGCGATTGCACCGATTCCATTATCTTCATTTGCAGGAGAGCCGAGTCAGAATATCGGAAGAAGTTTTTTGAAGTCATACGCAGCAGTGTGTCTGGAGGGAGCAATCGTGGTACTTGCCTGCATTATATTTTCATTGTTTGCATCATCACCGCCAGTTGTCAATCCAGATGCAGCAGTAGTCACTATGGTGTGGAGCTATATTGGAGAGTTGATTTTCAATATGCTTGTACTGGTCGGTGCGGTGAAGATGTCAGACAGGGTAGTGAGGGAAATGATGGGATTATAAAAAACAGAGTATGTATGGTAAGAAACCGTACATACCCTGTTGTATGTTATGAGCCTATTCTACAATGTCTTTGCTGTCATTATATCTCATATTTCCCTGAGAATCGAAATGAACAGAATCTAATGGAATCCCTCTTTGTCTGGCACGAGAAATCTGGAAGGACATATCGTCTTTCATAACTTTGTAGTATTGATGTTCCTGCCATTTGCGTCGCAGAGCAAAAATCCAGCTGAGAACAGAAAAGGCAGTCAGCAGATAGAGGATTGCAAATGCAAGTTTCTCATGAGTTGCTGCCCATGGATTCAGAATTGTGGAAACAGCAAGAAAGTATAACAGCGGTAAGGTCAGATTTAATCTGGCAGCAATCCGAAACAGCAGAGAAATCAGGAATAGAGCAACGGTAACAACAAGTGAAATCATAACAGTGATTGGCATAGGTCAGTCCCCCCTTTCATTTACCCAAAGTGTAACAGAACAGAAAAAATATAACAAATGTGCGATTTGGAGGTGTATCGTTTTGGAAGTAAAAATTAACAAGGAAATCAGGGATTACACGGAAGCAATCTTTTTCGGATTGTCCCTGAGACAGTTTATCTTTTCAGGATTAGCCTGCGGGATTGCCGTTGGGCTTTATTTTTTGCTTCACCCATACATGAGCATGGAAACAGTGAGCTGGATTTGTGTACTGGGAGCTGCCCCATGTGTAGTGTTCGGGTTTGTAAAATATCATGGAATGACAGCGGAGCAGTTTATCTGGGCATGGATAAAATCAGAAATCCTGATGCCGAAAAAACTGGTGTTCCGGTCAGAAAATCTTTATTTTGATGCGGTAGAACCAGTCATTAAAAAATATGAGAAAGAAAGTCTGAAGAAGGAGGGACGCAAGAAGAATGATAAAAACGCTGAGTAATATTTTCAAGCAGGATAAAGAAAAATTTGTAATTCCAAGAAGCGTACAGCAGGTAATTCCCATCGAGACTATCTGGTCAGACGGGATTTTTAAAATCGGGAGAAATAAATTTGCACGTACTTATAAATTTACAGATATCAACTACGCGGTGGCAAGCAAAGTAGATAAGGAAACCATGTTCCTGGAATATATGGATTTATTAAATTCTTTCGATTGCGGTGGAACAACAAAAATAACGATCAATAATCGCCGCTTGAATAAGGTGGATTTTGAAAAAGCAATCCTGATTCCGATGCAGGAGGACGGACTGGATTTATATCGGAAAGAGTACAACAATATGCTTTTAGATAAGGCAACCAGTTCCAACAGCATGGTGCAGGAAAAATATGTGACAGTATCCTGCTATAAGAAAACAATCGAAGAAGCCAGAACGTATTTTGCACGAGTGACAACAGAGCTGAACAGTCATTTTGCAAGATTGGGTTCCAAATGTGTAGAGATAAATGGAGAAGATAAGTTACGGATTCTGCACGATTTTTACCGTACAGGAGAAGAATCTGGTTTCCATTTTGATATTCAGGAGAATATGAGAAAAGGACACAGCTTTAAAGATTATATCTGTCCGGATACCTTTGAATTTGAAAAAGATTATTTCCGCATGGGAGATCGTTATGGAAGAGTACTTTTTCTTCGTGAGTATGCTTCTTACATCAAAGACGATATGATAGCAGAACTGACCGACATGAATCGAAATCTGATGTTGAGCATTGATGTGATTCCGGTTCCGACTGATGAAGCAGTACAGGAAGTGGAAAAACGTCTGCTTGGCGTGGAGACAAATATCACAAACTGGCAGAGACGGCAGAATGCCAACAATAACTTTTCCGCAGTGATTCCTTATGACTTGGAACAGCAGAGAAAAGAAAGTAAAGAGTTCATGGACGATTTAACCACACGTGACCAGCGTATGATGTTCGGTATACTGACTATGGTGCATACGGCAGAATCGAAAAAACAGCTTGATGCAGATACGGAAACACTTCTGACAATCGGACGGAAAAAGTTATGCCAGTTTTCTGTTCTGAAATTTCAGCAGATGGACGGACTGAATACAGCACTACCCATCGGACACCGGAAGATTCCGGCAGTCCGCACACTGACTTCGGAGAGTGTAGCAGTGTTGATGCCATTCCGGGTGCAGGAGATTATGGACGCAGGTGGAATCTATTGCGGTGAAAATGCAATCTCCCATAACTTAATCATGTGTAATAAAGAAAAACTGTTAAATCCAAACTCATTCCTTTTAGGAGTACCGGGAAGTGGAAAATCCTTTAATGCAAAAATGCAGATTGTATTCCTGGCACTGGCAACGCAGGACGATATCCTGATTTGTGATCCAGAGCGAGAGTATGCATCATTAGTTGAAGCAATGGGCGGAGAAGTGGTTCGCATTGCTGCAGGAAGCCGGGACCATATCAATGCAATGGATATGGTAGACGGATATGGAGATGGCGGTGATCCAGTGATTGAGAAGTCACAGTTTATTTTATCTCTGTTTGAACAGTTGGATAAAAAAGGAATCAATGCAAAGGAACGTTCCATTATTGACCGATGTGTGGGAGAAGTTTATGAGGAATATCAGCATGGCGGAGCAGTGCCGACTTTGCGGGTGTTGCGTGAAAAATTTTTAGAACAGGAAGAACCGGAAGCACAGGATTTGGCACTGGTATCAGAATTATTTACCAATGGAAGTCTGGACGCATTTGCACATGAAAGTAATGTTGATGTGAATAACCGTATCATGGTATACGACATTCTGGATTTAGGAAAACAGTTAAAGACCATGGGACTTCTGGTAATCACTGATGCAATGTTGAACCGGGTAACGGAGAACTGGAAACAGGGAAAGCGAACCCATATTTTTTTAGACGAGTTTCATGTAGTATTTGAAAATGAGTATTCCGGAGCATTTTTTAACTCTGCATGGCGAAGATTTCGTAAGCGTAATGCATTCCCGACAGCAATCACACAGAACGTGGAATATCTGTTAGATTCTGTTCTTGCAAGTACGATGATTTCCAACAGTGAGTATATCGTGATGCTTAATCAGGCAGAGCCGGACAGAGCAAAGTTGGCGACACTTTTGAATATTTCTACAGAGCAAATGGGATATATCACAAATGCAGATGCCGGTTGTGGTCTGGTGAAATATGGAAGTTCGCTTGTACCGTTCGTCAATAGATTCCCAACCAATACAAGGTTGTATAAACTGATGACCACAAAGCCGGGAGAGGACAGTATCAACCGGGGAAGAATGTAAAATTAAAAATATTTTGAATAATGAAAAGCAAGGCACTGAAAATCGTCACAATTTGTGGCGTTTTTTAGTGCCGGAAAAGGAGCCAAATATGTCAGAAATCAGATTTTCATCAAAGGAACACGAAAAGTTTTTTTATCAGATGTTAGCTAAATGCGGAAAGCACGACAGTTATTACAGTTCATTTTTCTATTGTGTGGGAATTTCTGAAGATACCAGAAATCATGTTGATCGCATGTTTGATTTTAAAGAGCGTTTGATTAAACCAGAAGCATTGCATGAAGGGTGGCAGACAGGCGGTTCGGCACGATTGACCAGACTGGCTTTCAACTTGTGGAATGGATATGTGGAGAAGGGAGAAGAAAGTCTGTCTACCCCATACGAGATGTTCGATTGTGGCTATGCATCATATTTTTATGAAGCAATCCGCATGAAATACCCGGAATACTGCCGGGAACTGCCACAGGTGAGCAAAAAAGAAACTAATCATGAACGCTAGATAAAGATTCAAATGGAGAAAAGCGATGGATCGTAAGATAAAAACACGCCAAGTCCATAAGGATATTAAAGTATTAGATAAGACAGTTACAGTGACAGACCATGTTAAGCAGTCCTATGTCAGAACAAAAGAAAATATCATGCAATCGACGGAGAAATCTAGTGATAGAGAGAATAATCCGGTAGGTTATGCAGAAGATGCGGCCAGCAAGTATGCTGACCGCATCTTTCACGAAACAGGGCATCAGGTACGCAGACAGGCAGGAAAGATTATTGAACGGAAGAAAGAGAAAGCTTCTGTTTCTTCGACAGGCGAAGAAACAGTTTACCAGCCGAAAGAAGAAATTCGACCAGTACCGCCTTCAGGCGGAGAAACGGCACAGGAGCAGGGAAAAGAACTTGCTGTCAAAAAAATTAAGACCATTGAACGGGATAAAAGAACCATCAAGACCGGGAGAGCATCGGAACAGGTTGTAAAGAATACTGGAAAAGGTACTATCAAGACCTCTGGAAAAGCGGTCAAGACTGCAGAACAGACGGCAAAGACCAGTATTAAGACATCGGAGCAGACAGCAAATGTTTCTGTCCGGGCAATGCATTATTCCATGAAAAAAGCAGAAAAAGCAGTGCAGGCAGCAAGACAGACAGCACAGAATACAAAGATTGCAGTGAAAACGACAGCAAAGGCAGTAACACATGCAATAAAAGCGTTGATGGAAGCTATAAAAGCATTGTTAAGTGGATTGACCGCAGGCGGTTGGATTGCAGTGGTGATATTGATTATCGTCATTTTATTTGGTGGATTTCTTTGCATGACAGGCGGGGATAATTCCAGTACGGTTTCTTCTGTCAGTGCAGAAGTAGAAGCATATGAGCCACTAATTCGGCAGTATGCAAACCAATATGGAATTGGTGAATATGTGGAATTGATTAAAGCGATTATGATGCAGGAATCCGGTGGGAGAGGACTTGACCCGATGCAGTGTTCAGAGGGCAGTTTTAATACAAAATATCCCAAACAGCCGAATGGAATCACAGATCCGGAGTATTCGATTTCTTGCGGAGTGCAGGAAATAAAAAGCTGTCTGGAACGTGCAGGAGTAAAAAATCCTCTGGATATGGAAAATATTAAACTGGCATTGCAAAGCTACAATTATGGAAATGGATATCTGGAATGGGCGAAAGCTAGAGGTGGATATACCCTTGCCAATGCAGCAGAATTTTCTGATATGATGGCACAGAGAATGGGGTGGAGCAGTTATGGGGACAAGCAGTATGTACCACATGTGCTTCAGTATTATGCATTTGGAAGAATCCCGACAGGTATCGGCAATCAGGCAATCGTTCAGGTGGCAGCATCGCAGGAAGGAAAAGGCGGAACGACTTATTGGAGATGGTATGGATTTGGAGGCAGGGTAGAGTGGTGTGCCTGCTTTGTGTCCTGGTGTGCAGACCAGAGCGGTTATATTCAGAGTGGAGTCATTCCGAAATTTTCTCTTTGTTCGGACGGTGTGAAGTGGTTTGAAAGCAAAGGTAGGTTCCGTGACGGAAGTTATACCCCGGTGGCAGGAGATATTATTTTCTTTGACTGGGGAAATAATGGGACGATTGACCACGTTGGAATTGTAGAGAGTGTCAGCGGTGGAACCGTCAATACCATAGAAGGTAACAGTGGAGATAAAGTGGCAAGACGAAGTTACAGTATCGGAAGTAGTAATATTTATGGATATGGTGTTCCGGCATATTAAAAGGCAGGAGAAAAAGTGTGATAGTCTAATGGTGAATCTGGAGTATACAATTCCTGAAAATAGACTTGACTTTCAAATATTACAAGCGTAAGATTTAAGAAACAAAAAAATTAGAAGAAAGGAATATCTATGAAAAGAAGACGAAAAAAGCAAAATATCCAAAAATCTTACGCTTGTAAGATTTTTGGGCTGATAGTAGCTATAACAGTAATTGCTGTTTCAGGAGGTGTTTTATTAAAAAGGACGATAACGAAATCACCAGAAGACACACTTGTGGAATATATGAACCATATTGAAAAAAAGGAATATGAAGTAATGTATACTATGATAGATTCAGATGAAAAAGTTTATTTGACAAAAGAAGAATACATACAACGAAATTCTAAGATATACGAAGGAATAGAGGTCAGTGACATTAAAATCAGTCATATAGCTGTGAAAGAGAAAAAAGCAGATACAGTTACGCTTTCGTATGAAACATCATGTAATACAATTGCCGGAACAATACAATTTGACAATATGGCGGAACTGAAGAAGACGAAACAGGGATATAAATTAGTATGGCAGGATAGCCTGATTTTTCCAGATTTAGAGAGTGATGATAAAATAAGTGTTACTACATCAAAAGCGGAGAGAGGAGAAATATTAGACCGAGATGGTAAAATGCTTGCAGGAAAAGGAGTAGCAACATCAGTTGGCATTATACCGGGAAAGCTGGAAGACAGGAATGTATCTATTGAAAAAATAGCGGAGTTATTAGAGATAGATGTAGAAACAATAAATAACAAACTCACAGCAAAGTGGGTAAAAGAAGATTCTTTTGTACCAATTGAAACTATTCCGAAAGTAGAAGAAATAGATTTAATGAAAATACAGCCAGAAGAAAAGACACTTGAGGAGCAGGATTGTCAGAATAAACTTTTGGAAATTCCAGGGGTTATGCTATCAGATGTGGAAGTTAGAACCTATGAGTTAGGGGAGGCAGCAGCTCATTTAATTGGTTATGTACAGTCTGCAACAGCAGAAGATTTGGAAAATCATCCAAGGGAAGGATATTCAGCAGAAAGTGTAATCGGAAGATCTGGGGTGGAAAAGTTATACGAAAAGCAATTAAAAGGAAAAGATGGTTGTGATATAAAGATTTTGGATAGTGATGGGGAAGTAAAAGAGGTTCTTGCAAGTATTTTTAAAGAAGATGGTATGGATATAAGATTAACGATAGATTCCGATTTGCAAAAATCATTATACGAGCAGTTTAAAGAAGATCCGGGGTGTTCTGTCGCAATGAATCCTTATACGGGAGAAGTATTGGCTTTGGTAAGTACCCCATCTTATGATAATAATGAATTTATACGGGGCATATCATCAGAGAAATGGACATCATTAAACGAAGATGAAAAGAAACCATTATATAATCGTTTCCGTCAAGTATGGTGTCCTGGCTCAACATTTAAACCAGTTGTGGCAGGAATTGGGTTGAAAACGGGAAGCATAGATCCAAAAGAAGATTTTGGAAATGAAGGTTTGGCATGGCAGAAAGATTCGTCTTGGGGATCTTATCAAGTGACAACACTTCATGAATATGAACCGGTTATTATGAAAAATGCAATTATCTATTCTGATAATATTTATTTTGCAAAGGCAGCTCTTAAAATTGGTAGTGAGAATTTTATGAATACTTTAAATGAAATAGGATTTAATCAGAATATGCCGTTTGAGATTGCGATGCAGGAATCAACATATTCCAATACAGATAAAATAGAAACAGAAATACAACTGGCAGATAGTGGTTATGGGCAAGGGCAGATTCTTGTAAATCCATTACATCTGGCAAGTATTTATACTTCATTTTTAAATGAAGGGAATATGATAAAACCGTATTTGAAATACAAAGAAGAAGCATCTGGTGAAACATGGATAGAAAATGCGTTTAGCAAAGAAAATGTAGAAGAAATTATGCAAGGGGTGGAAGGTGTTGTAAATGATCCGGAAGGAACCGGATATGCTGCACATCGTGACGATATTTTGCTGGCTGGAAAAACAGGGACAGCCGAGTTGAAGGCAACGAAAGAAGATACTTCTGGCAAAGAAATCGGGTGGTTTTCGGTGTTTACGGCAGATAAAAGCGTGGACAAACCAATTCTTCTTATCAGTATGGTTGAGAATGTGAAAGGAATCGGTGGAAGTGGTTATGTTGTTAAAAAAGATGCAACAGTATTGGATGAGTATTTTGAAGAATAAAAAAATTTTTATGGGAAATTATTACATATGTAAGATATTTGCGATGATATTGATAGTTCTTATTGTTTTTACAGGGTGCGGACAAAATCGAATTACGGAAAAAGAAGAAAAGAAAGAAACCGTAGAATCTGAAATGAATGCAGAAGTAAAAAAACAGCGCAAACTTTTCGGTCTGTTTATATGAAGGAGAAGTCGGAGTTAAATACATTAAAGGTGAAAAGAAAAATTATCAATTGTCTGGAAGAAAAAGGATATGCGGCAGTAGATTGTGATAATCAGATTGATATGGTCAATCGTGAAAAAGTGGAAGATTTTTGCAAAACAGCGGAGAAAGAAGAACAGGCAGCAGTAGATATTGTACAACCGAACAGAGATTCGCTACAATATTAATTTATGTATAATTATGTTGTAGGTACAAAAATAGTGTGACAGCGAGGTAGAGAAAATGGAAGAGCAGATAAAAAAGATTTATGAAAAGCAGAAAAATGGACGCATCAGGATGATACGGAATGTGCTGTTGATTTATGCAGCATTGATTTGTGTGGTGAGTATTTTCAAAGGAAATCCGTTCCCGCATCAGGAGACAGTACTCTTTTTCGATGTGAAGCAGCCGGGCTGGGTCACGACAGATCCCTGGCTTCTGTGGATTTGCGTGGTGGTTGATCTGATTGCAGGTATATTCATTTTAATCAGGGACATTCTCAGAGATTTTTCAAAAATTGACCGGATTCTGTCACAGCAATGTGATGCAGAAAAATATTCAGAAATGCTGGAAGAGTTGGTAAAGTACGGAAAGAGCTTGGATTATCATGGATTTCAAAAAAGTGTCATGCTGATAGCTGAGTCTAAATATGTAGTTGCACTGATCATAAATGGGCAGTTGCAGAAGGCAGAAGAGTATATAAAGAATGAATGGGAAGGAAAAAGAGAGGGACGTTCCTGGCAGCAGGTCATGACGAATCTCGAACTGTCGAAGAAATATCAGGAGAAAGATGCGGCAGGTTATTCGGCTACATTAGAAAAAGCAGGGAAAGTATTTCAAAAGAATCCACTGTTTATGGCAAAAAATTTGATGCTGAAAGGTGAAGATGAGGCAGCAGTAAGATTACTGGAAAATGATACGGAAAAGCTGCCTTATTATGAGGTTACACGCAGATTCCTGCTGGGAGTATGTTACTACCGAATCGGAAAAGAAGAGCAGGGAAAAGAATGTATGGAATATGTAATTGGGCATGGAAATACGTTGAAGTGCAAAGAAGAAGCGGAAAAATATGTAACAGTGTAAGTAAGGATGTTCTTTAAAATGACAGGGTAACAAAAATGGAGAAGATATAGAGGATGGTAATAAAATAGGATATATCGCACATAAAGATGGTGAATCTGGAGTATACAATTCCTGAAAATAGACTTGGTTTTTAAATATTACAAGTGTAAGATTTAAGGAACAAAAAAATTAGAAGAAAGGAATCAGTGGAAGTGGTTATGTTGTTAAAAAAGATGCAACAGTATTGGATGAGTATTTTGAAGAATAAAAAAATTTTTATGGGAAATTATTACATATGTAAGATATTTGCGATGATATTGATAGTTCTTATTGTTTTTACAGGGTGCGGACAAAATCGAATTACGGAAAAAGAAGAAAAGAAAGAAACCGTAGAATCTGAAATGAATGCAGAAGTAAAAAAACAGCGCAAACTTTTCGGTCTGTTTATATGAAGGAGAAGTCGGAGTTAAATACATTAAAGGTGAAAAGAAAAATTATCAATTGTCTGGAAGAAAAAGGATATGCGGCAGTAGATTGTGATAATCAGATTGATATGGTCAATCGTGAAAAAGTAGAAGATTTTTGCAAAGCAGCAGAGAAAGAAGAACAGGCAGCAGTAGATATTGTTGTTGTATTTGATGAAGGGGAAATTATACAATATCATTTAGAGTCAATGAATGGAAAGATAAATGTTCGATTATGTCAGGTTAAATGGAAGGATAATAGCCCACAGGCTAATTATTATGATGAATATGAAGCATATGAGTGGAAATATACAGAAAAAGGATACTTGTTTCTGGAGGAATATCACCCACCGGGATTTGATGGAGCACCGGGTGAAACTGGATTCAGAGTGCAGCCATTAGATAAAACATGCCGAGAATTGAATCGAAAATATGTTATGCCGTTGGGGTATGCACTTAATAATCTGTTGATTACAAATTGGGATAACCAGAATTATACGGAACTTGATTTTTATGATCTTTATGAAAAAATGTATTATATGAAATATGGAAAGCAAGTTCCATATGAAGCAAATTATGGTGGAGCAGAATATGAAGTTCCAAAAGATGAGTTTGAAGAGGTTATAAAGACCTATTTACCATTTAGTAATAGCGAGATTGAAAAAGGAACTTTTTATAACTCTGATAATAGAACTTTTAGATACAGACCGCGAGGGTTATATGATTGTGAATTCCCATATGAGCCATATCCGGAAGTTATCTCATATGAAAAATTACAAGATGGAACATTAAAACTTACGATAGAAGCAGTATGGGAAATCAGAATGTTAGATCAGGCAATCACCAGTGAATTGATGATAAAACCTATGGAAGACGGAAGTTTCCAGTATTTATCAAATAAGGTAATCAAGTCAGATCAAAATGCAAATGCAGGGTGGTATATGCCAAGGTTAACAGAAGAAGAGTGGGAAGAGAATTACAGTAATAATTAGGGGGCAATATGAAAAGAAAAAGTATTTTGTTAGTACTTTGTATAGGAATGATTCTGACTTCCTGTGAAAGTAAGATATCGTTAAACAGCACAGATGTAAAAAATGAGAAGAATCAGAAAAACACTACCATGGAAAATCCGGATAAGGGATATAATCTACCAATCGATGAAGACAAGAAAAAGGAAGCTGTGAACGATTGTGAAGAAATTATGGGCATTATCCGAGATATTTATTCTGAATATAATGGAATACAAGAAGCAGATCAGAACACTGCTGAGCAAATGATGAATCGGATGAAAGAAATTATCAAACAAAATGGGAATCCGGTCATTGGTTCCGATCATTATTCTGTTATGGATAATTATCAGAAGATGGAACAATTTTTAAAATCTGCAGAACAAGAAGAAAAAGGAAGTGTAATTTTATATGAAGCAGATACAGATGGTGGAATTACCAGAAAAGAATATAGTTATGATGGAAAAGAAATGAGTGTGATGTCCGCAAAAATGATCTGGAGTGAGGATACAGAGCCTGTACTTACATACATATCGCTATCAAAAATAAAAGAATGGGCATATACTGAAAATGGGAATTTCTGTTATGAATTATGCGTACCTGAACCACCGGAAGTGACAGAGATTGTAGATGGAAGTTGTATTATCCGGGTAAAGCCTTTGAGTGAGGAGTGTCGGGAATATTCAAAAAAATATGTGAGTACGTTCGGCTATCAGGGAAACAATCTGTTATGTTCAAACTGGAATGCGGAGGATATGCAGGGGTTGGATTATAATGGACTTTATGAATATTTTTATCAAATGAAATATGGAGAAAAATTTACGGCAGAAAAAGAGGTTGTGGGAATTCCAGCAGAAGAGTTCGAAAATGTAATTATGACATATCTTCCTGTTACAAAAGAAGAATTGAAAGAATGGGCGGTCTACGATGAACAAAGTAATATGTTTATCTGGGAACGATTGGGATGTGGTAATTATTCACCAACACATTTTGGCTTGTCTTTACCGGAAGTAACAGAAGTCAGGCATAATGAAGATGGAACCATTGTTTTGACAATTCATGCAGTATGTGATTCTGTTGTATGTAATGATGCTGTTATTACACACGAACTTACGATGAAAATTCAGGATGATGGAACGATTCAGTATGTTGGAAACAGGATTTTAGATAATGGTATTGATAATATACCGAGGTATCAGTACCGGTTAGGTAATTTGCAGAATTGATCAGTAGAGAAGAATGAAATAAAGAGAACTGATAACAGGAAATTATGCTATCAGTTCTCTTTATTTATTTCCAAATACCAAGATTAGAAAGTACAGATTCTGTTATTTCGGTAGCCTGACTTCCAGTTGCACCAGAAGAGGATTGAATATTTGTTGCGAAGTAGTAAGTATTATTCGCTGTTTCAATGTATCCGATAAACCAGCCATTGACATCTTTACCATTGACACGCCCAGTTCCTGTTTTCCCGTAAAGAGAACCGGAAGAAGTAGTGGAAAGCAGCAGGGCTTTTTTTACTGCCTGGATATTTTTACTGTCAAAATGAAAATTATTTTGATAGAAATCCTGTAACAATTCCACCTGTTCTATGGGTGATATCTTCAGAGAGAAATCTGTCCAATAGAGATTTAGATTTGTTCCAGTATTTTGATTCCCATAGTTTATTGTCTGTAAAAATGTTCTTACGGCTTCAAAACCTGCCTGTGAATCAATTGCCTGAAAATACCAGTTTACAGAATTATGTATAGCCGAGGTTAAATCTTGATCGGCTTCCCATGAATTAAAAGGATATGGTTCTCCATTCCATGTGAAAGTGGAATGTTCTGGTGTAATAATTCCAGATTCCAAGCCAAGTAATGCATCATATATTTTATAAGTCGAATTCGGTGATACACGTGTGGAAGCATGATCCATATTATAAATATTCCATTTATCAGCAGACTGATTATATAAAACAAAACTTCCGGTGTAGTCCCCAAAATTGGAAGAAAGATTTAGCTGAGTAATATTCTTTTCGGTTGTGTCAAAATGATAGCCAGTCTGATCAGAAGCATAAACAGAAAGTATGGGAATGCATCCAATGATGATAGTAGAGACGAATATGCATATAAGATATCCACGAATTTTTTGTTTAAAAGTAGGTTGGTGGAATGATGCAATATTTAAAATGCGTCCTTTTAACTGTTTTATATTTCCACTGATTCCCATAGTAAGAGGGAATGGAGACAGAGCTATTGTTTCGGCAAAGTTAATCAGTGTATTTCCATATGACTTGTATTCTGTTTCTTTCAATAATTGTAATACAGCACTGTCGCAGGCAAGTTCGCGTTCCTGCCGTATTCTTTTTAGAAAATACCAGATTAGGGGATTGAACCAGTAGAAAACATGTACTGTATTTATCAAATATCCAATTAGAATATCTTTATGCTTGTAGTGCTGCAGTTCATGAAGAAGCATATATCGAATATCAGTTGAGCTTATAGTTCCAGCGTTAAAATCTGAAATCAAGTGAATTGGAAGATAAATGCGAGGATGCAGGAAACCAGCCAAAACAGGAGATTTCAAAAATGCTGTACTATAAATCGGAATGGTATGCTTGCTGTTCACTTCGTTTAAACATTCTATATAAAGAGCGTTTAGTTCTTCATTTTGAAGAGGTAAAGCAGAACTATGTAAGGCGTTTACTTGTCTTACTGAGCGGTAGAGAAGAAAAAACATTATGAATATACCGATACTCCAGAAAAATACAAGTAATGTGTGAATAAAAGTTGGTATTTGGGTGCTGACAGAGACAGCAAAATCATTTATTTTATCCAAATTATAACCATTACCAGAAAGAAAAGTGGTTTGAATGTCACCATTGGTACTTGAACTGGCTGTCAGCAAATGGCTCCACGATATAGAAGATGGGGCAGAGCTTATTGGTAAAAAGGGAACAATTAGAACGGCAAGAAATATAATCGAAAGATTATATTGCATACGTGCGGATAATTGCCTTTGCAATAAATTTTTTAATCCCAGTAAACTACCTAAAAAAATACAAATGATGGCATTACACAGTAAAAATCGAAAACTAAAATATATCAAAATATGCTCCTCCTCCCATGGTTAATGATTGGAAAGAAGATTCCGTAAGCTGGCAATGTCTTCTTCAGACAATTTATCATCCTCAATGTAAGAGGCAAGCATAGAAGTGATATTACCATTATAATATCGTTTTAAAAAAGAATTACTTTCCTGCCGAATATATTCGTCTTCTTTGACCAATGGAGTATAGACAAAAACCCGGCTTTGTTTTTCGTAGGTTAGTGCTTTTTTAGAAACGAGACGTTTAATCAATGTCTGAATTGTTTTAGGACTCCAACGGGAAATTTGTGTTAATTTTTCAGTAATTTCATTGGTGCTGATTGGTGCATATTTCCAAACGATTTTCATAACTTCAAATTCGGCTTCTGAAATTTGAGGCAGATTGCTCATGTGATATTCCTCCAAATCTTACAAATGTAATAAAAATATTATATATCTTAAAAGGTTATTCTGTCAACGAAATAAAAACTTGACTTTAAATCTTACAGATGTAATAATAGATAAAAATTACACTTGTAAGATTTGGAATATGAAAGGTTTTTATAA